>Ga0208716_1000621_pt1 | contig 14433 bp, 8 predicted proteins | sample NGESurdeep092012_8_FD_184482 | JGI IMG/M metagenome (GOLD analysis project Ga0208716, IMG submission 184482) | Arctic peat soil microbial communities from Barrow, Alaska - NGEE Surface sample 415-3 deep-092012 (SPAdes) | ecosystem: Environmental > Terrestrial > Soil > Wetlands > Peat ...
GCGCGGCCAGCCGGCCGCGCGCCTGCGGGAACGAGTCGCCGGTCGCGAGCGCCGCCGCGTACGCCTTGATAGCCTCGGCCCGTCGGCCCGACCGCTGATACAGCTGCCCGAGGTGATCAGCGATCGTTCCGGTGCCCGAGTCCAGGAACCGCGCGGCACGCAGGTAGCGCTCCGCCGCGGGGAGGTCCCCCTTCTGGAAGAAGACCCAGCCGAGGGTGTCCCAGATGTGGGCGAGGGTCGTCAGGCCCGACATCTCGGACGGACCCGCCGCGTCGAGCGTCAGACCCAGCAGAGGCGCGGCGGCCGAGTCGAGGGCCGCCCGGGCGTACTGCTCAGCCCGGTCGAGCCGGACGCCCCGCTCCGCCAAGGTGTAGGCCGCGGCGTTCAGCACGTCCGGCAGCGGACGCAGCTCGATGGCCCGATCGAACTCGGCGATCGCCGCGTCGGGCTGCCCGGCCGCGACGTACGCCCGCGCGAGGTTGGTGTGCAGGGCGAACACGTTCGGGGCGATGCCGGCCGCGATGCGCAGCTCGATCACGGCGAGCGAGTCGCGATGGTCCTCGAAGGCGAGCTGACCCAGGCTCGCGTGGCTGCGCCAGTCGAGGGGATTCACCTGGATCTGCTGGCGGAAGGCGGCGGCGGCGTCCTCCCGGCGGTGGGAGCGCAGGAGCACTAGGCCGAGGTAGTTGTACGCGAACCGGTCGAAGGGATCGAGGGCGATCTGTCGGCGGACGCACGCCCCCGCCGAATCGAGCTGTCCGAGTTCGAGGTACGAGCGGCCGAGCTCGAGCCAGGCTTTCGCGTGGCGGGGATCCCGCGTGACCACCTGGCGCAGCAGCCGTACGGAGCCGGAGAGGTCCCGGTGATCGTACGCGGCGAGGCCGGCCTGGAAGATCGACTCGATGTCCCCCCCCGCCCGCGGGGTCGCCGGCGCATCAGAACGCCTGAGGGTCGCCAGCTGCGCATCGTCGTCGCGCACGGCGCGACGGAAGGCGGCCCACTCGCCGCCTCGCGAGGGCGGCAGGCGCCGCAGCTTGAGGATCAGGACCCGCTCCACCAGGAGGACGCGGTCCCGCATCTCGTACGTCGAGCGGAAGTCGCCGAAATCGTTCGCGATGGCCACCGGGGTCGGCAGCTCGGCGGTCACTCCCGGCGGGAGGACGAGACGCAGGCGCCGTGACTGTTCTCCTTGCGGCAGAACGACGGTGTCCTGCGACGCGATCGTGTCGTCGTCGGCCGCGAAGAGGGCCGGCAAGGGAGGCCGGTAGCGCGCGCGCTGGCCCGTCCATTCCACCGCACCGGTCCGGTCCACCTGGTAGCTGAACTCCATCGGGTCTCGGGTCGCACCGGGATCGGATGCGTGTGCGGCGGACACGGTGCCATCCATCCCTTCCGCGGAGGCCACGCGCTGCGCGAACAGCGCGATGCGGTCCTCCGGCAGGGATCGGACCACCGCCCGCGTCACGACCTCGGCGTCGCCGCGCACCGTCCGGCTCACGGTCGCGGTCAACCGGCCGGCTTCGCTCAGCTGGCCATCCACCGTCATCCGCTCGAACTCGGGGAACGGCGCCTCGGCCGGGGTCCGCACGAGCCGCGCGGGTCCCTCCAGCGGCGCGACGAGCGCCAGCCTCCCGCGAATGCCGGAGAAGAGGAAGCGGAAGGGCGCCACGCCCGGCGTGGCGTCCAGCCAGAGCGAGTCGCGCCGCCCCACGACGAACGTGATCAGGTGATCGAATTGTCCCGGCGACGGGACGGTACTGTCCACCGTGCCTTCGGTCGAGAGCAGCGCCGGGGCGGAGGCGATCCCGACCGCGCGGAGCAGCGCCGCGAGGAGCGTGTGCTTGTCCTTGCAGTCGCCGTACTGGTTGGCGAGCACCTCCGACGCGGCGTGCGGCTGATACCTCCCGACGCCGAAGGACAGACTGACGTAGCGGAACTCCTGGGAGACGTAGTCGTAGAGCGCGGCGACGGAGTCGTGGAAGGTCGTCCGGCCCGACACGAGGGAATCGGCCTTCGCCCGGATCGCGGCGGTCGGCACCTCCCGCTCCCGCTCCAGCGCGCCGTACCAGCGGCCGACGTCCTCCCAGGTGCGGAACGTCGTGACGCTCACCGCGGGCGGGACCTTCGCGACATGCCCTTCCCGCGTTCCGTCCTCCGTGATGTCCACCGTCAGGTTCGCGTAGCGCCACGCGTACACCCGGCGGTCACCCTCATCCGCGATGGACGGCTGAGGCGTACCGGTCGTCCGGACCAGGACGTACTTCGCCCGGGGGACATCGAGCGTCAATCGCTGGTCGAGGACGACCGCGCGGCGGATGAACTGCGCGGATTGCCAGAAGTGGCCGGGCGCCAGCGGCGTGCGGATCGTCCAAGTCAGGCGGTACTCGAGGATGTCCCCGGGTCGAAGGGCAGGCACCGTCACGATCTTCACCCGGAGATCGGAGAAGACCGGCGCCTCCCGCGCTACCGGTGCCGACTCGTCCTGGACGGCGCTGCGCGGCACGAGCACCACGCTTCCCCCCGCCTTCAGCACGCGGACCGTATCCACGTCGAGACGCTGGGTGGAGGAGTCGTAGGAGAACTCGAGCTGCCCGAGGTCCTGGACCGCCGCCTCCGTCTGCACCCGGATCCGCGTCGCGAGCTCGATCCGGCCCGTGCCGTGCTCATCGTACCATACCCGCTGATGGTATCGCTCGACGACGAACGGCTGCCGCGCCTGGTCGGTCGGGGCCGGCGCCGGGGGCTGCTGAGCCGGGAGCGGTGCGAACAGCCAGAGGGAGGCCAGGGCGGCGAGAAGCGGGCGTGCGTTCATCAGCAGCTTTCGACGGGGCGGCGTGAATCACCAGCATGGCAGGTCTCGGGGAGCCACTTCGGACCCGCGACGAGCGGTCGCGGCTACGCTAGGGATGCGGGGGTGACCGGGCAAGAGTGTGTTGGAATGACGACAAGGATCTTCGTCATTGTGGGGAGCGGGGCGGATCAATCGCAGACGCCGGGGCCGGCCCATGGCGAAAGTTCGACGCCTACCGCCCCGCCCGGTCCAGGCTCCGGTACTGCACCGCCTCGCTGACGTGCGCCGGCTCGATCCGCGAGGCGCCGGCGAGGTCGGCGATCGTGCGCGCCACCCGCAGCACCCGGTGGTACGCCCGCGCCGAGAAGCCGAGGCGCGTGACGGCGCTCCGCAGGACGGCGTCGCCCCCATCGCTCAGTGCGCAGTGGCGGCGGACGTCGCGGGGCCCCATGTGCGCGTTGGCGAAGATCCCCGGCCGGGCGGCGAAGCGTTCCTGCTGCAGCCGGCGCGCGCGGTCCACCCGCTCCCGCACCGCCGCGCTCGGCTCCCCGCGGGCATCGCCGCGCAGCTCGTCGGGGCGGACGGCGGGCACCTCGACGTGCAGGTCTATGCGGTCGAGGAGGGGCCCCGACACGCGGTGCAGGTAGCGGCGCACGTCCTCGGGGCGGCAGAGGCAGGCGCGGGCGGAGTCGCCGTGGTGGCCGCAGGGGCACGGGTTCATCGCCGCGACGAGGAGGAGGCGGGCCGGGTAGGTGAGGGTGCTCGCCGCGCGGCTCACGGTGATGACGCCGTCCTCCAGGGGCTGGCGCAGCGCCTCGAGGACGTTGGAGTGGAACTCGGGCAGCTCGTCGAGGAAGAGCACTCCGCCGTGCGCGAGGCTCACCTCGCCGGGACGCGGGATGGCGCCGCCGCCCACGAGCCCGGCGTCGGAGATGGTGTGGTGCGGCGCGCGGAAGGGACGGCGGGTGATGAGCGCCTCGCCGTGGGGGAGGAGCCCCGCGACGGAGTGGATGCGGGTCGTCTCGAGCGCTTCGGCGAGCGCCATCCGGGGCAGGATGGTGGGGAGGCGGCGCGCGAGCATCGTCTTCCCGCTCCCCGGCGGGCCGATGAGGAGCACGTTGTGCGACCCCGCGGCGGCGACCTCGAGCGCGCGCTTGGCGTGCGCCTGTCCCTTCACCTCCGCGAAGTCCACGTCCCCCGCGAACGGCGCGTCGAAGAGCGCGGCCACGTCCACCACCGCCCGCTCGAGAACCGGCCCCCTGTCGAGGTGATGGAGCACGGCGCCGAGGGAGCCCGCGGCGCGCACGTCGAGCCCCTCCACGACCGCGGCCTCCCGCACGTTCGCCGCGGGGAGCACGAAGCAGCGCGCCTTCGCGGCCCGCGCCGCGAGCGCCATCGAGAGCGCGCCCCGCACCGGCCGCAGGACGCCGTCGAGGGCCAGCTCCCCGCACGCGACCACGCCCTCCAGCGCCTCCGCGCGCAGCTGCCCCGACGCGGCGAGCACGGCGAGGGCGACGGGGAGGTCGAGGGCGGAGCCGTCCTTACGAATATCGGCCGGCGCCAGGTTGACCGTCACGCGCTGCTGCGGGAACGAGAGGCCGGCGTTCTGGATCGCGGCCGCGACGCGCTCCTTCCCCTCGCGCACCGCGCCCTGCGGCAGGCCCACCGTGGCGAACGAGGGGAGGCCGGCGGCGATGTCGGCCTCCACGTCCACCAGGTAGGCGTCGATCCCGAGGAGCGCGGCGGAGGTGACGCGGGCGAGCATGCCTCACGGTATCCGCGCCGCGCCCGACCGCCGAACGGCCGCAACGCAGCCCGGTGCGTCCTGTTGCGCCCCCGGCAATGGCCGCCTGGCGCGTCCTCCCGTATTATGGGGCAAATGACCGCCCCGCCCGTCCTGGACCCCGTCGCGCTCGAACGGCTGCACCGCATCGGGGGCGACACGCTCGAACGGCAGATGCTCGCCCTCTTCCGCGAGGCGGCCCCCAAGCGTGTGGCGGAGGTACGGGCGGCCGCGGCGGCGGGGGACTTCCCCGCCCTCGCCCGGGCGGCGCACGCCCTCGTCTCGAACGCGGGGAACGTCGGCGGCAGCGAGGTGGTCGTGTGCGCGCGGTCCCTCGAGGAGGCGGCGGCTGCCGGTCGCACTGCGGAGGTCCCGGCGCTGACCACGGCGCTCGACGCCGCCTTCGGACGCCTCGAGGCGGGGCTCGCCGCCGCCGGGAAGGCCCTCGGATGACGCGCCGCATCGCCTTGGTCGAGGACAACGCGGACAACCGCCTCCTCGTCCACGCTCTCCTGGACGGCCTGTTCGCCCTCACCGATTACGAGACGGGGGCCGCGGCGCTGGCCGGCATCGCCGCGTCACGGCCCGAACTCGTCCTCCTCGACGTCTCCCTTCCCGAGATGGACGGCACCGAGGTCCTGCGCCGCCTGCGCGCCGATCCGGCGCTCGCCGGTCTCCCCGTCGTCGCGCTCACCGCCCACGCGATGACCGGCGATCGCGAGCGGTACCTCGTCTTCGGGTTCGACGACTACGTCGCCAAGCCGATCGTGGACGAGCAGCTCCTCCTCGACGCGATCGCGCGCCACCTCGGCGCCTAGGCCGTGCCCCTCACCCCCCGCCAGAAGACCAACGCCGGCTTCGGGCTGGCGATGCTGGCGTTCGCCGTCATCGGGACCGCGTCGTACGTGTTCTTCGATCGCCTGGTGGGCGTCAGCGTGGCCGTCCGGCGCCTCGAGGACGTCAACGACGTGCTCGCGGAGCTCACCGGGCGCATCGCCGAGGCGGAGGCGCGCTCCCGCGCCTACGTCCTCACCGGCGACCGCCGCCAGCTCACGGTCTACCGGTCGGTGGTGCGGCGGCTCCCCGGCGCCCTGCGGCGGCTCAAGGACGTCGTCGCGGACGACCCGTCCCGCGCGTCCCTGGCGCGCCAGCTCGGCCCGCTCCTAGAGCGGCGGATCGCGCACTTCGGCGTGACGCTGGTCGCGCGGGACCGGGGCGCGCCGGGACCGGAGATCGCGCGCCTCGTCTCCGAGGGCGTCGCGCTCACCGACAGCGTCCAGTCCGTCGCACGCCTCCTCGCGGTCTCGCGGGAGCGCCAGCTGGGCGCGAGGATGGCCGAGTCGGAGATCCACTACGGATGGGCCCCGGTGGTCATCCTCCTCGCGACCCTCGCCGGGCTGCTCATCGTGGCGCTGGCGATGGTCGCGGTCAACCGCGACCTCGCCGCTCGGGAGAAGTCCTCCGCCGCACTGCAGGAGGCGGAGGAGCGCCACCGGGCCGTGGTCGAGGGCCTCGGCGAGGGGGTGTTCGTCCAGGAGGCGTCGGGGAGGATCATCGAGGCGAACGCCGCCGCGCAGCGCATCCTCGGCGTGACCCGCGACGAACTGGTGGGGCGGCACGTGACCGAAGTGCCCTGGCGCACCCTGCGCGAGGACGGCTCGCCGCTGCCCCCCGAGGAGCGCCCCGCGTCGGTCTCCCTGCGCACGGGCGAGCCGGTGCGCAATGCCGTGATCGGCGCGCTCCGCCCCGACGGCCGCCTCGCCTGGCTGCTGGTCAACGTCCGCCCGATGACGTACGCCGCCGACGGCTCGCTCACCGCGGTGGTGAGCTCCTTCGCCGACATCTCGCGGCGCAAGGAGGCGGAACAGGCGGTCCGGGAGAACCAGGCACGCCTGCAGGACTTCCTCGACGCCGCGCACGATCTCATCGTCACGGCCGGCCCCGACGGCCGCCTCCAGTACGTGAACCGGGCGTGGGAGGGCGCGCTCGGCGTGCGCGCGGTGGACGCGCTGGGCCGCAGCCTCTTCGACTTCCTGGAGGCCGCCTGCCACGACCGGTTCCACGAGGCGTTCCGGCGGATGCTCGCGGGGGAGACGGTGGAGGACCTCGAGGCCACGTTCGTCGGCCCCGGCGGCCGGCGCGTCACCGTGCTGGGGAGCAGCAACTGCCGCTTCGAGGACGACCGGCCCGTCGCGATCCGCTCCGTCTTCCGCGATGTCTCCGAGATCAAGCGGACGCAGGAAGCCCTGGTCCGGGCGCGCGACGAGGCGGAGGACGCCAATCGCGCCAAGAGCGCGTTCCTGGCGAACATGAGCCACGAGTTGCGCACCCCCCTCAATTCGGTGATCGGCTTCGCGGGGGTGCTCCTCAAGAACCGGGCGGGGAACCTGCGCGCGGAGGACACCGACTTCCTCGGCCGCATCCACGAGAACGGCAAGCACCTCCTCGGCCTCATCAACTCCATCCTCGATCTCTCGAAGGTGGAGGCCGGCAAGTTCGAGTTGGACGTCGGCCCGGTGGACCTGCGGCGCCTGGTGGACGAAGCCCTGGGGCTCGTCGCCGGCCAGGCGAAGCCCGGGGTTCGGGTCGCCGCGGACGTGCCGGCGAACGTGCGCCCGCTGTCGGCCGACGCGGGGAAGTTGAAGCAGGTGGTGGTGAACCTCCTCGGGAACGCGCTCAAGTTCACCGAGCAGGGGAGCGTCACCGTGCGGGTCGCCATGGACGCCGTGACGGGCGAGGCGGAGTACCTCGAGGTGTGCGACACCGGCATCGGCATCCCGGCCGACCGGCAGGCCGCGATCTTCGAGGCGTTCCAGCAGGCCGACACCGGCACGGCGCGGCGCTTCGGCGGCACGGGGCTCGGCCTGACGATCTCGCGGACCCTGGCGCAGCTGATGGGCTTCCGGCTCGAGGTCGAGAGCGCGGAGGGCGCGGGATCGGCGTTCCGCGTCGTCTTCGGCGCGGCGCGCGCCCAGCCCGGGCCCGCGGCGCCGGCTCCGGCGGCCCCGGCCGCGGAGTCGGTCGAGGCGGATCTGCGCGACGCGCTGGTGCTGGTGATCGAGGACGACGAGGAGGCGCGCGGACTGCTGGCGCGGCAGATCGCCGAGCTGGGCCCGCGGACCATCGAGGCGGCCTCGGGAGGCGAGGGGCTCCGGCTCGCGCGCGCCGAGCGGCCCGACGTCGTGACGGTGGACCTCCTGATGCCGGGGCTGACGGGCTGGGACGTCATCCGCACGCTGCGCGCCGATCCCGGCCTGCGCGACATCCCCGCGGTGGTGGTGAGCTCCGTGGCGCGGGAGCGGGGAGCCACGGTGCCGGGGGCGGCGGATCTTCTCAACAAGCCCGTGGACCGGGAGGAGCTGCTGACCGTGCTCCGCCGGCACCTGCGGGGCGCGGCGCTGCGGCGCGCCGCGAGGGATCGATGACGATGGCCGGACGGCAGATGGACGACCTGCAGGCGGCCTTCCGTGCGGCGATGGGGGCTCGCGCCACGGCCCTCGACGCCGCCGCCGAGTCGCTTCGCGAAGGGCACGCCGAGGCCGCGGACTCGATCCGCCGGATGGCGCACGCGCTGCGCGGCGTCGGCGGGACGTACGGCTTCCCCGAGGTGAGCGAGGCGGCGGCCGCGTGCGAGCAGGCGCCGGCCGCCGGGCTGTTGGCGTCGCTCGACCGGCTGCGGGCGGTGCTGGTCCGGGTGAGCGACGCGCGTCCCCCCGTCGGGGACGGCGGCGCGGACGCGGCCTCCCCGGCACCGGTCATCCGCGTCCTGCTGGTGGACGACGACCCACTGGTCCTGCTCGCGGCGGGCGCCGCCCTCAGCGCCGACGGCGGCTTCGCGGTGCGCGGCGCCGACAGCGCCGCCGCGGCCCTGAGGCAGGTCGCCGCGGCCCCCCCCGACCTCGTCGTCACGGACGTGCAGCTCCCCGACCACGACGGGCCGGAGCTCCTCGCCCGCCTGCGCGCCGGCGGTCGGAGCCGGGACGTCCCCGTCATCTTCCTGACGGCGAGCGCGGCGACTGATGGCGAGCGCCTCCGCGCACTCGGGGCGCGCGGCGTCATCGCCAAGCCCTTCGACCCGCTCAGCCTTGCCGAGGAGATCCGCCGGCTGCTCCGCGCCTAGCGCGGCCCCCGCCCTCCCGCGGCGGCGGGCCTTAACGTTGTCGCCCCTTCGCGCGTACACTGACAGACACCTCTCGGAGCAGCGGATTGTTTATCGGGCACATGGCGATCGCCTTCGCCGCCAAGAAGGCCGCGCCGCGCACCTCCCTCGGCACCCTCTTCCTCACGGCGGGGTGGCTCGACCTGCTCTCCCCCCTGCTCCTGATCGTCGGGCTGGAGCACTTCACGTTCACGGTGGGCGCCACCGCCGTCTCGGCGCAGTCGTTCAGCGACTATCCCCTCACGCACAGCCTCGTGGCCACCCTGGTCTTCGCCTCGCTGGGGGCCACGGTGTACTTCGCCCGGACGCGGAACCGCGGCGCGGCGCTCGTCATCGCCGCCGCCGTGCTGAGCCACTGGGTGATCGACGTCGGCTCGCATCGCCGCGGGATGCCGCTCTGGCCGTGGCACGGCGGCACGCACGTGGGGCTCGGCCTCTGGCGGCACCCCTCCATCGCCGTCGCCGTCGAGAGCGCCCTGTTCGTCGCGGCGTTCGCGCTCTACCTGCACGTCACCCGCGAGAAGGACCGGGTGGGACGCTGGGGCGCCGCGGCCTTCGCCCTCTTCCTTGCCGCCGTCTTCGCCGCGACCCTCGCCTCGCCGCCACCCCCCAACGCCGGCGTGCTCGCGGGCGTCGGCCTCGCCGGGTGGTTCATCCCCGTGGCGGCATGGTGGGTGGACCGGCACCGGAAGCCCGCGGCCACATAGACGAGCGGCCCGGCGAGAATCCCCGCCGGGCCGCTTCACGTGCGCCGCCGTTGTGCGCCGCACTTCGTGCGCCGCCTACTTCAGCGCCGCCTCGGCCGTGGTGACGTCCACCAGCCCGCTGCACCCGTACAGCACCGGAAGGACCTTCGCCGGAGGGTAGCGCCGCCGCAGGTCGGCCACGCACTCCGTCCCGGTCTTGTACGCCGGCAGGTACATCCGGCCGAGGAGGGGGTGCTTCCCCCACGCGCCGGAGAGCTTGTCGGCCCGCTCCGCGCTCACCAGGTACTCGCTCCGCAGCACCGCTGCCACCCCCTGCTGAGGCATTCCCTCCTTCCACGTCAGATACGACGACTGATTCTTCGCGTCGTCCTGCAGGAGGGCGAGGAGGAGCCCGATCTGGAGGTCCTCGTCGGGCAGCTCCTCGATCTCTGTCACGCCGTAGGCGATCAGGATGCCGTTGTTGGCGATCCCCTCCGACAGCGCGGCGCCCCGGGTGTTCATCGTCTGCACCGTCGCCTCGAACCCCACCGCCCCGCGCACGTAGAGGTCCTGCAGGTACGCGAAGGTCGTGACGTGCCCCGGCACCACCTCGTGCGTGACCAGCTGGACGAACTCCGGCACCGAGATGCCGAGGGAGGCGTTGATCTCGTACGTCGCGTCGAAGGTGGGCGAGCCGTCCGGCTTCCGCGCACGACCCAGATAGTTCATCGAACCGGAGAACCAGGCGTCCTCGATCGGGAGGAAGGTGATGTTCGCGCGCGGCACGGTTCGCAGGGGCGCCGGGAGGTGCGCCGCGAGGCCCGTCTCCGAGAGCCGGTCGTACTGCGCGATGACGGCGTCGGCGAGCGCCTTGATGCTCTTCATCGGCACCATCCGCTCGGCGCGCCACCCGTCCACCGCGGCAAGGAGCGCCGCGGCATCCTTCGACGGGTAGCCGGCCATGGCCAGGAGCTCCGCCACCCGCTCCCGCCGCGCGCGCGGGTCGGAGGGCCTGGGGTCGTGGCCGCAGGAGGCGCGGACACAGCGGTCGTACGGCACCGCAGGCCCCTTGCCGACCATCTCCAGCGCCAGCGCCCACATCACCTCGAACGCCTCCACCATCCCCTCGGTGTACGCCCGGCGCAGGCCCGGCAGCGCTTGCGCCTCCGCCTTGAGCCCCGCGATCGCGCCGGGCACGTCCACCGCGGCGAGGTACGCCTCGATGGCCTTCACGTCGGGCGTCTTGGCGCCGACGCCCCCCGACGCGCGCAGCGGCGCCGCCGCCGCGTGCGTGTACGCGGGCGGCAGCGGCTCGTCGGAGAACCACGAGTCGGCGATGAACCGCCCCATCCCCGAGGGGTTCATCACGTCGCCCCCCCACAGGGTGTCGATCCCGAGGATCGCCTCCGCCACGAGGCGGTCGTAGCGCGCGCTCACGCCGCCGCTCCCTCCCGCTGCCTGCGCAGCGACCCGTACCAGATGTAGGCGCAGAGGGCGACGAAGAGGAGCGCCGACACCGTCTGCGAGAGCCAGTCGATGCCGAAGAACGGCGTGCGCACCAGCTCCTCCTTGTACCACGGGAAGAGGCGCAGCGCCGCGCCGAAGACGCCACCCAGCGCGCCCCCCGCCATCAGGCCGGAGGCGATGATGACGCCGCGCTCGCGGATCGTGGCGCCGGCGTGCCCGCCGACCTTCTCGGAGCGCTTCCCGATGTAGTGCGCCAGGAACCCGCCCACCAGCGCCGGCGTGTTCAGCTCGAGGGGGAGGTACATCCCGAGGGCGAAGGTGAGTGAAGGGATGCCCAGCATCTCCGTGACGACCGCGATCATCGCGCCGGCGCCGAAGAGGATGTACGCCACCGGCTGCTGGCTCATGAACCCCTGCACCAGCGCCTTCATGATGGACGCCTGCGGCGACGGGAGCACCGTCCGCGGGTCCCCCGGCAGCGCCTCGCCGAACTGGAACGCCTTGGCGAGCATCACGATCGTGAGCGCCGCCGCCACCGACGCCACGATGACGCCGAGGAACTTCACCCGCTCCTGCACCCGCGGCGTCGAGCCGAGCCAGTACCCCGTCTTGAGGTCGGTGATGAACTGCCCCGACGCCGACAGCGCCGTGCAGACCATCCCCGCCATCGCCATCACGAAGAACATCCCCGTCGTGCCCGAGAGCCCGAAGCGGAGCAGCACCACCGAGGAGATGATGATCGTCAGCATCGTCATCCCGGAGACGGGGTTCCGCGCCACCGTCGCGATGGCGTTCGCGGCCACCGAGGTGAAGAAGAAGGAGAAGACCAGCGTCAGGAGGAGCCCCACCAGCACCACGCTCAGCGAGGTGTGCAGGTACCCGAAGAACACCCCCACGCCCACCGCGGTGAGCACGACCCCGACGAGCATCGCCATCAGGGAGATGTCCTGGTCGGTCCGCTCCCCCGCCGCCTGGTCCCCCGCCCGGAACGCCTTCAGCGCGATGCCGAACGAGCCGGCCACGATCTTCAGTGACTTCACGATGCCGAAGATCCCCGCCGTCGCGATCGCGCCCACCCCCACGAACCGCACGTAGCCGCGGAAGATCTGGGTCGCCGTCATCCCCGCGATCGAGGCCGTGGCCGGGTACACGACGAGGTCCGGCAGGTGCCGCCCGACGAACCAGATCATCGGCACCAGGACGAAGTTCGAGAGCACGCCCCCCGCGCACAGCACCATCGAGGAGCGGAGCCCCATCACGTAGCCGAGGCCGAGGATGAAGGCGATCGCGTCGAAGTTGAAGACCACCTTCGCCCGCGTCGCCACCGCCTCCACCACGCCGATGAAACGGAAGTCCACATACTCCTTCCACACCTGGAAGGTCGTCACGAAGAAGTCGTAGATCCCCGCGATGAACGTGGCCTGGAGGAGGAGCCGCGCCTGCGAGCCCCCCTTCTCCCCCGTGACGAGCACCTCGGTGATCGCCGTCGCCTCGGGGTACGGGAACTGGCCGTGCATCTCCCGCACGAAGTACCGCCGCAGCGGGATGAGGAACAGCGTCCCCATCACGCCCCCCGCGAGACAGATGAAGATCGTCTGCACGGGGTGCGGGTTGAGTTGCAGGATGTAGAGCGCCGGGAGCGTGAAGATCGCGCCCGCCACGATCGAGCCCGACACGCCCCCGATGCCCGTGATGATCACGTTCTCGAGGAGCGTCGAGCGGCGGCGGTACATCCGCGCGAGTCCGATGGCGAGAATCGAGATCGGGATCGCCGCCTCCATCACCTGCCCGACCTTCAGCCCCGAGTACGCCGAGGCCACGGTGAAGATCACGCAGAAGAGGAGGCCCCACAGCACCGCGCGCCACGAGGCCTGCGGCACGTCCATCGAAGCGGGGATGATGGGCTGGTAGACCTGCCCCGGCTCCAGCGGCAGGTACGCGTTCTCGGGAAGGGACTTCGTCTCGGGAGCGTCCGACATGGGGGAGAGTTCTCCTCACCGCTCGTCGTTCTACGGCACTTCGGAAAGGGAGCCGGCGCGCGTCCAGCGGAGTGCGCGGGCGAGTCGAGCCAAAATGCGGCGCGGCGGCGCTCCGCGCGAGGAGCCCGGCCAGCGCTGCGCGCCGCCCAAACCGGCGCGCGGAATGGCGACTACATCATTCGTCTTTCTTGAGGAAGAGTGGCTCGGCCTGGGCGAGTGCCCCGGCCGTGCCCACGAGCACGACCACGTCGCCGGCGTGGTAGCCGAACGTCCGATCGGGCTCGTAGATCGCCTTCCCCTGCCGCACCGCGGCGAGGACGGTGGCGCCGGTCCGGGTCCGCAGGTGCAGCGTGGCGGCGCTGTGCCCGATCGCCTCGGCCCCCTCCTCCACCTCGACCGTCTCGACCTGAGCGTCCACGCCGAGCCGGGACAGCGCCTCGTAGCGGAGGTCCGGCATCGCGAGGCCGCGCAGCATCTCGTAGCGCTCCCCGCGCGCCGCCTCGATCTCCCGCCGCACGACGTTCACCGGTACGGCGTAGGCGCGCAGGACCCGCGAGAAGATCTCCAACGAGGTCTCAAACTCCTCCGGCACCACCTCGCTCGCCCCCGCCCGCTCCAGCTCGGGGACCGACGCGACGTACCGGGTCCGCACGATGATCCGCAGGCGCGCATTCAGCCCCCGCGCCACGGCCACGCCGCGCCGCTCGTCGTGCGGCACCGCGATGGCGAAGACCAGCACGCGGGCGCGCTCCACGCCCGCGCGCTGCAGGACCCCCGGCCGGGTGCCGTCGCCGAAGAGGATCGGCTCCCCCCGCGCCCGGGCCCGCCGCACCATCTCCCCGTTCTGTTCGAGGATGACGTACGCGATCCCCGCCGCCCGCAGCGCCCGGGCGATGTTCCGTCCGTTGAGGCCGTACCCCACGATGATCACGTGATCCGCGAGGTCCTCGTGTCGCGGCTCACCGGCCCGCACCCGTGCCGGCGTCGCTCGCCGAAAGAGCCGCGCGACCCGCTCCGCCACCGGCCCCGCCGCCGCGATCAGGAACGGCGCCGCCAGCATCGAGTACACCGACGCGCCGATGAACAGCTGGTACGTCCGCGCCGGGAAGAGGCCGAGGGGCGCCCCGGCGGCGGCGAGCACGAAGGCGAACTCCCCCACCTGCGCCAGCCCGAGCCCCGCCCGCACGCTCACCTCGAGGGAGCGACGCAGCGTCAGGACCGCCAGGGTGGCGACGACCGCCTTCACCACCTGCAGTCCCACCACGATCCCCACGAACTCCAGCGGGCGCTCGCGCAGCACCGCCACGTCGAACAGCATCCCGACCGACGCGAAGAAGATCCCGCTGAAGACATCGCGGAACGGGAGCACGTCGCTCAGCGCCTGGAGTCCGTACTCCGACTCGGAGATGACCACCCCCGCCACGAACGCGCCGATGGCCAGGGAGAGGCCGGCGAGCGAGGTGAGGAACGCCGCGCCCAGCCCGAAGAACACGATGCCGAGGGTGAAGAGCTCCCGGTTCCCCGTCGCCACCAGCTTCTGCAGCAGCCACGGCAGCGCGATCCGCCCG
>Ga0208716_1000622_pt1 | contig 14430 bp, 13 predicted proteins | sample NGESurdeep092012_8_FD_184482 | JGI IMG/M metagenome (GOLD analysis project Ga0208716, IMG submission 184482) | Arctic peat soil microbial communities from Barrow, Alaska - NGEE Surface sample 415-3 deep-092012 (SPAdes) | ecosystem: Environmental > Terrestrial > Soil > Wetlands > Peat ...
ACGTTGGCGATGTAGACGTCCTCGCCGCGCTTCAAGTCGATGCCGGCGAGCATGCTGTCGAGCAATTTTCCCGCCTGCCCGACGAAGGGTTCGCCGCGCGCGTCTTCTTCCGCGCCCGGCGCCTCGCCCACCAGCAGCCAGTTGGCTCGCTCGTCGCCGACGCCGAACACGGTCTGAGTACAGGTCTTGCGCAGGCCGCACGCCGTACAGGCGGCGACGGTCGCCTTGAGTGCGGTCCAGTCCATGCGCGCGATGCGCGCGGCACGATCTTCTGCGTCAAGAACGGGCTCGGCTGCGGCCGGATTCGCGACGCCTGGCGCAGCAGCGGCGACGGCTACGGTCCGGTGCTCATCGCGTCCCGCTGCCCCGTCCCTGGCTCTCAGCCGCCAAAGCGGCGTCAAGCCGATTTCCTCGAGGAATAATTCCCGGCGCGAACTCATAGCGGCAGGCGAAGAATCAGCGCGTCCTCGCGCCCGGCCTGCGCCGGATAGTAGTCGCGCCTCAGACCCGCCCGCCGGAATCCCTGGCGCTCATACAGCCGCAGCCCGGCAGCATTGGACGGCCGCACTTCGAGGAATATCAGCCGCGCGCCGCGCGCGCGCGCGCCTTCGCACAGGCGCTGCAGCAACTGGCTGCCGTAGCCCTGCCTTTGGCAGCCTGCGGCAATGCTGAGGTTGAGCAAATGCGCCTCCTCTGACACCAGCAGCACCACGGCATAGCCGATCAGCTCGCCATCGCGCAAATAGGCTGAACAGTCGTAGCCGGCGGCGAGGGAATCGCGGAAATTTCCCAGCGTCCAGGGAAACGCGTAGACCGCGTTTTCGATCGCCATCACCGCCGGCAGATCGGCCTCGGTCATGGGGCGCAACTCGATCACGGGTTTGAGTACGGCGCTCATCGTTCGCTCGTCTTCAGCGCCACCTTGTCGCGCACATAGAGCGGCGCGGCCGCGGCCGCATCGACGCCCTGCCCGGCAGCGAACACCGCACGCGCAAGACGCAGCATCGCCGCCGCATTCGGGATGGCGTCGGCATCGGTGCGCGAGATTCTGCCGCCGTAACGCTGCGCCAGCACCGCGCCATGCACGCGAAAGCCGCTGCCGCAGGCGATCCAATCGTTGCCTTCGGCCTGCGGCACGCTGTCCGGTTTATAAAGCGCGGGCGCATGCATTTCGATCCATTTGCCGCCGCTCTTGCGATAGGCGGCATGATACACCTCGCCCATGCGCGCATCGAGGCAGGCGATCACCTTGTCGGCGCCGCAATCCTCGGCCAGCGCGAGCAGCGTGCCGATACCTGCTACCGGCAGATCGCGCGCCAGAGCCAATCCTTGCGCGATGCCGCAGGCGATGCGCAGCCCGGTAAACGATCCCGGCCCTGCGCCGTAGGCGATGCCTTCGATGGCGCGCATGTCCAGCCCCGCCTGCAGCAGCAACTCGCGCAGTACGGGCAGGGCGAGTTCCGAGTGCCGTTGCCCGGCATGGAAGCTGCGTCCGAATACCTGCGCGCCCCGCGACACGGCGAGCGAACAGTATTCGGTGGAGGTTTCGAGCGCGACGAGGTTCACAGCGGGCGTGAGGATGCGATGCCGCATTCTAGCGTATCCGGCGCGCGCCGCCGCCTGCCCTTGACACCCTTCAGCGCCGCGTCCAAGATGCGCCGAACTCAATCCAACATCGAGGGCAGCAACATGAAACGAATTCTTTGTGCGCTTGTATTGGCCTTGCTCACCGGCACAGCCCTGGCGCAGGACGCGTATCCGAGCCGCCACATCACCATGGTCGTGCCCTTCCCGCCTGGCGGCGTCGCCGACCTCACCGGCCGTCCCACGGCGTTTGCCATGGAAAAATTTCTGAAGCAGCGCGTGATCATTGAGAACAAGACCGGCGCCGGCGGCGCCATCGGCATGGCCTACGTCGCCAACGCCAAACCCGACGGCTATACCATCATGATGGCGTTGTCCTCGATTTCCATCATCCCCGAAGCGGAGAAACTGTTCGAGCGCAAATCACCCTACCAGATGAATCAGTTCGCGCCGATCGCGCTGATCTCGGCCGACCCCACCGTCCTGGTGGTGCGCGCCGACAGCCCGTGGAAGAGCGTGAAGGACCTGGTCGAGGATGCGAAAAAGCGTCCCGGCAAGATCAGCTTCAGCTCATCGGGAATTTACGGCACGCTGCACATGGCGATGGAAATGTTCGCCCAGGCTGCCGACATCAAGCTCTGGCATGTGCCCTACACCGGGGGCGGACCGGCGATGAACGCCCTGGTCGGCGGCCATGTGGATGCGCTCGCTTCCGGCCCTTCCGCGGTAATCGGCCAGATCAAGGGCGGCAAGCTGCGGCCGCTGGCCACTTGGGGCGACAAGCGCCTCGCCGCGCTGCCCGACGTGCCCACGTTCAAGGAACTGGGCTACGACGTCGAGTTCTACATCTGGTCGGGGCTGTTCGCGCCCGCGGGCACGCCGGCGCCGGTAATGGCGGCGCTGCGCAACGCCGCGAAACAAGCCGTCGAAGACCCGGAGTTCAAGGCGATCATGACCAAGATCGAAACGCCGATCCATTACCTCGATGCGCCCGAATTCCAGAAGTTCTGGGACAAGGACGCGGCCATGCTCGCCGCAGCGGTCAAGCGCGTGGGCAAGGTGGAAGACAAGAAATAAACGGCGCTGTCAACAAAACACCCGGGCTGCTAGCCTGATAATCGCAAAGCCGCGGCCTTACCCCGCCATCCAGTCCGGCAAAGTTGCTGGTCGCCGGCGCGATCGTTTCATTTTGTCAACGATCATTTCATTTTGCTAGAAATGCACTGCAACATCGCGGACCGGTCCGCTGGACTGGCGGCCAGTCGACGCGGCCGCGCGCCAATCTCCCTCTGTCAATAGGCTGGCCGTGAGTCGAATCGCCGCAGCTTGCGGGCCGCGGCCTATTGACTTGGCCGCGCCGCCTGGCTTAACATATGTCCATTTTATCTCCGTGCATTTCTTTTTATTCAGGAGAAGCTGCATGCTCCCGTCCGGCAAGGCATTCTCCCGCCCTGCGCGTTTCGCTCCCGCGAGTTTGCTCCGTCGGCACGGATTTCGCCCCGCCGGGCGCGATTGCTGAAACAGGCCCATGAACAAATACCACCTCGCCCAGGAACAGCTTAGCGCCTGGGAGGCGATACGCAGCTTCGCCCAGGACAAGATTGGGCCTTTCGCGCGGGACATCGACGAGAGCGACGAATTCCCGCATGCGATTTTCACTCAGCTCGCCGAGCTGGGCTACATGGGGGCACCGTTTTCGCCCGAGTTTGGCGGCGCCGGCTGCGATGCCGTCACGGTCTGTCTCATCCTGGAGGAAATTTCGCGCGCATCGGGTGCCGTCGGCAGCTCCTACAATGCCCATATCAGCCTTGCCTCTTCGGTGATCGCCAACCACGGCTCGCCGCGGCAGAAACAGGAATATCTCACCGCCCTCGCCTCCGGCCGCAAGCTCGGCGCCTTCGGCCTCACCGAGCCCTCCGGCGGCTCGAATGCCGGCGACCCGAAGACGCGCGCACTGCGCCGCGGGGATGCCTATGTCATCAACGGATCCAAGGCGTTCAACACCAATGGCTGGGTTGCCGATATCTTCGTCATCACCGCGCGCACCGAGCAGGGCGTGTCGGCCTTCATCCTGGAGCGCGGGATGAAGGGCTTTAGCATAGGCAAACCGGACAAGAAAATGGGAGTGCACGGCTCACCCACTTCGTCGCTGTATTTCGACGATGTCACGGTTCCGGCCGAAAACCTCATCGGCGATGAAGGCACGGGTTTTCGCGCCTTCGCCAGAACCCTGGACCGCGGCCGCGTCAATGTCGCCGCGCTCGCCGTCGGCCTGGGGCAGGCGGCGCTCGATGCGGCACTCGCCTACGCGCGCGAGCGCACGCAGTTCGGCAAGCCGATAGGCGCCTTTCAGGCGATACAACTGCCGCTGGCGGAGATGGCAACCGAGGTGGAGGCCGCGCGCCTGCTCACGCTCAATGCCGCGCGCATGCACGACGCCGGCATGCCGATCAAACTCGAGGCCGGCATGGCCAAGTACTTCGCGGTCGAAGCCTCGCTGCGCGCCTGCAACCACGCGATCGAGATCCTCGGAGGGTATGGCTATTTGCGCGATTTTCCCGTCGAGCGCTATTTTCGCGACGCCAAGATGTATCAGATCGGCGAAGGTACCAGCCACATCCAGCGCATCATCATTGCGCGCGAAATCCTCGGTCGCGAATTCGTCAGTTTTGGTTGAACACATGCTCGGAGCCGCCATGCGCAAACGCGAGTTCACTCTGGATATCAAGGACGGGATCGCCACGGTCACTTTGAACTGGCCGGATCGCGTCAACGCCATGGGCCTGGATTTTTCGGCCGACTTCGGCCGCGTGCTCGACCGCATCGAAGCCGAGGCCGGGGTGCGCGTGATGATCCTCACCGGCGCGGGCAAGGCCTTCTGCGGCGGGGGCGATCTGAATGAGATCATGAGCCCGGATGCCACCGACATGGAGCGCGAATTCCAGCTGATCCGGGGCTATAACCGCATTGCCCGCCGCATCTACCAGCTCGACATACCGGTGATCGCCGCGGTCAATGGACCGGCCGCAGGCGGCGGCGTGGGCATAGCCCTCGCCTGCGACTTCGCCATTGCCGCGGAGGCGGCCCGCTACGATTTGCTGTTCCATCGCGCGGGGCTTTCGGGCGCTGACGTCGGTGTTCCCTGGCTGCTCAATCGCCTGATCGGCCCGGCGCTCGCCAACTACTACGTGCTCACCGCGGGCTCGATCGATGCGGCCACCGGCCACAGGCTGGGCCTGTTCGCCGAAGTCGTCGCCCAGAGCGAGCTCATGCCGGCGGCGCGCGCCGCGGCCGAAAAAATCGTCGACACACCTGAGCCCGCGGTGCGCATCTCCAAGCTGGCGCTGCGCAGCAGCCTGAACACGGACCTGAACACGAACCTCGAGCTCGAAGCCTATCTGCAGAGCTACGCGTTTCGCACGCCAGGCCATAAGAAGCGGGTCGGCGAGTACCGCCTGCGCATTGCCAAGAAAGGGAAATGACATGAAACAGAGTGTGCGCCTCGGCGCCGGATCGGGCTTCTGGGGCGACGCCATCGACCCGGCGATGGAAATACTCGAGAAGGGCAAGCTCGACTATCTGTGCTTCGATTTCCTTGCCGAACTCACCATGGCGCTGCTGCAGCGGCAAAAGCTCAAGAACCCCGCCCTGGGCTACATTCCCGATGCCGTCCAGTACATGAAAGCGATGATGCCGGCGGCACGCGCCAATGGAACCAGGCTCATCTCCAACGGCGGCGGCGTGAATTCCAGGGCGGCGGCGCAGAAAATCGTCGAGGATGCGCGCGCGCTCGGGCTCAAGGATACCAAGGTGGCCCTGGTCGAGGGCGACGATATGCTCGAGCGTATCGATCTGATGCTGGACCAGGGCATCGCCTTCGCCCACATGGAGACCGGCGATACGGGATTTCGCGACATCCGCAAGCGCGTAGTCTCGGCCAATGTCTACATGGACAGCGCCGGCATCATCGACGGCCTGGCCCAGGGCGCGGACGTGGTAATTACCGGCCGCGTCTCGGACAACGCCGTTTTCGTCGGCCCGATCATGCACGAGTTCGGCTGGCGCCACGACGCCGCACATGCCGACCGGATCGCCGCCGCGATCACGCTGGGCCACATCTGCGAGTGCGCGGCGGCCTGCACTGGCGGCATGTCTTCGCGTTTCGCCGACATGCCCAGCATGGGCAAGGTCGGTTTTCCCATTATCGACATGCGGCCTGACGGCAGCGCGGAACTGTCGAAAATAGCCGGCAGCGGCGGCCGCCTCGACCAGTTCACGGTGAAGGAGCACCTGGTCTACGAGATACATGATCCGCGCAACTACATCATGCCGGACGGGATTGCGGATTTCACTTCGCTCAAACTGGAAGAAACCGGTCCGGACCGCGTGCGCATCAGCAATGTGCGCGGCCGGCCGGCGCCGGAAATGCTCAAACTCGTCATCGGCTACCAGGACGGCTGGATCGGCGAAAGCCTGGCCTTCTTCCCCTGGCCCTATGCCTACGACCGCGCGGTGAAGGCGAAGCAGTCCATGCTCGAGCGCTTCGAGCGCATGGGATTGCAGGCCGAGCAGATCCAGTTCGATTTCGTCGGCCTCAACACCCTGCATGGCCCCGCCGCGCCACTGCCCGAGCGCAGTGCGGCCAACGAATTGAACGAAGTCGGGTTGCGCTGCGCGGTCAAAACCAGGACTATCGAAGAAGCCGAAAAAGTAAGGCGCGCGGGTTCGCACCTTTGGATCATGGGTCCGGGAGGCACTTCCTTCGGCACGCCGATCAAACCCCGGCCGGTGGTATCGCTCTGGCCGACGCTGATACCGCGCGAGTTTGTCCGGGCTCGCACCGAAATACTGGAGGCTTGAGACATGGCTAAGCTATTGCGCGACATCGCTTACGTGCGTTCCGGCGACAAAGGCGACATCTGCACCGCCGGATTGGTCGCCAAGACGCCGCAGGATTATGCGGTCCTATTGCGCAGCGTTACGCCGAACAAGGTGAAGGCGCTCTACGGCGATTGGATCAGGGGCGAGGTAACTTGCTACCCGATGGACAACATCCAGGCAGTCGTGGTCGTCATGCAGCAGGCGCTCGGGGGAGGCGCCACGCGCACCCTGCGCCTGGACCAGACCGGCAAAGCGCTTGGGCACGCACTCTTGCGCCTGCCCGCGGTGGAGTGATGGCGGCAATCCATTCGAGCCTGCGCCGCGACGATCCGGCCGTCGCCCGGAATCGCGAAGCTTACGAAATTCTCCGCGCCCGCGTCGGCGCTGCGCGCGCGCAGGCGATCGCGGGAGGCAGCAAGCACGCGCGCGACTTGCATCGCTCGCGCGGCAAGCTCCTGGTACGCGAGCGCATCACTGCCCTGCTCGATCCGGGCACACCCTTCCTTGAAATAGGCCAACTCGGCGGGCACGAACTCTACGGCGATCCCACGCCTTCGGGCGGCATCGTCACCGGCATCGGCATCGTCTCGGGAAGGCCCTGCGTCGTCATGGCGAACGACGCCACGGTGAAAGGCGGCACCTACCTGCCGATCACCATCAAAAAGCAGGTGCGCGCGCAGGCCGTGGCCAGGGAAAACGGACTGCCGTCGATCTATCTGGTCGATTCGGGCGGCGCCTTCCTGCCTCTGCAGGAGGAGATCTTCCCCGACGAGCACCAGTTCGGCAGAATATTCCGCAACATCGCCGAGATGTCTGCGCTGGGCCTGCCGCAAATCTCGGCGGTGATGGGTTCCTGCACCGCGGGCGGCGCCTACATTCCCGCGATGTGCGACGAGACCATCATCGTCAAGGGAACCGGAACCATTTTCCTCGGCGGACCGCAACTGGTACAGGCGGCAACCGGCGAGCGCATCGATGCGGAATCTCTGGGCGGAGCGGATGTGCACACGCGCCGTTCCGCGGTGGCGGATCACTACGCCGAAAGCGACCTGCACGCGCTGTCCCTGGTGCGCGAGATTGTGGCGCGCCCCGCGCTTCGCCCGGTGGCACCGCCGCCGCTCGTCGCCGAAGAGCCGCTCTATGATCCGGCAGAAATCGCCGGCCTGATTCCGGCGAATCCGAAGGAACCCATACCGGCGCGCGAAATACTCGCGCGCCTCCTGGACGCGAGCCGCCTGGTCGCCTATCGCGAGCGCTACGGGCCGACACTCATCTGCGGAACCGCGGCCATAGGCGGGTATCCCGTGGGCGTGCTGGTCAACGACGGCGCGCTATTCAGCGAGTCGGCGCAGAAAGCGGCGAATTTCATCGAGCTTTGCAGCCAGACAGGCGTGCCGCTGCTGTTCCTGCACAATATCAGCGGCTTCATGGTCGGCCAGCAGTACGAAGCCGGCGGAATAGCGCGCGACGGCGCAAAAATGGTCAATGCGGTTTCCTGCGCCAGGGTGCCGAAATTCAGCCTGCTCATAGGCGGCAGCTATGGCGCAGGCAACTTCGCCATGTGCGGCCGCGCCTTCGGTCCGCGCCTGATGGCCATGTGGCCCAACGCGCGCACCTCGGTGATGGGCGGCGAGCAGGCCGCGACGGTCCTCGCGCTGGTGCGCGGCGAACAGCTCGCCAAGCAGGGCAAGCCCTTCCCGCCGGAAGAAATGGAGGAGTTCAAACAGCCGATACGCAAGCACTACGAGGACCACAGCCATCCTGTTTATTCCGCCTCGCGGCTATGGGTAGATGCAGTCGTCGATCCGGTCGAAACGCGCCAATGGCTCACGCTGGGACTGGCGCTGGCGGCAGCTTCCCCGAAGGAAGCGACGCATTTCGGCGTGTTCCGCCTATAGATGATACGCCGGCTCCTGATCGCGAACCGCGGCGAAATTGCCAGCCGCATCGCCCGCACCTGCGCTCGCATGGGCATCGAGTATGTCGGCGTGTACTCGGAAGCGGATGCAGCCTCTCCCCATTTGCGCGGCGCGGTCGCCAAGAGTTGCATAGGCCCGCCGATCGCGGCCCAAAGCTACCTCGACCAGGCACGCATCATCGGCGCCGCGCAGGAGCATGCTTGCGATGCCATACACCCGGGTTACGGTTTCCTCTCCGAAAACGCGGACTTCGCCCGCGCCGTCGCCGCCGCGGGACTGCGTTTCGTCGGCCCCTCGGCCGGCGTCATCGCCTCCCTGGGCGACAAAGCGCGCGCCAAGGAAATCATGCGCAATGCGGGGGTGCCCACGGTTCCGGGCCTCGCGCACGCGAGCGAAGACTTGAACGAACTCAAGCGTGCGGCGAAAGCCATCGGCTACCCGCTGCTGCTCAAGCCCAGTGCAGGCGGGGGCGGCAAGGGCATGTACGTGGTGCATGAGCCGGCGGCGCTGCGCGAAACGATCGAGCGCGCCATACGCCTCGCGCGGGCGCATTTTGCCGATGGCCGCCTGATCCTCGAGCGCTATCTCGATCGTGCGCGCCATGTGGAAGTGCAGATCTTCGGCGATTCCCACGGCAATGTGGTGCACCTGTTCGAGCGCGAATGCTCCCTGCAAAGACGGCATCAGAAAATCGTCGAGGAAGCGCCCGCGCCAGGGCTGAGCAAAAAATTGCGCTCCCAACTGCTCGCTGCCGCGGTGCGCGGCGCGAAAGCGGCGGGCTATGACAATGCGGGCACTTTCGAATTCATCCTGAGCGATACGGGCGAGTTCTACTTTCTCGAGGTCAACACGCGCCTGCAGGTCGAACACCCGGTAACCGAAGCCATCACCGGCCTGGACCTGGTGGAATGGCAATTGCGCTGCGCGAGCGGCGAAACCCTGCCCCTGGCGCAGAAGGACATACGGGCTGCCGGTCATGCTTTCGAGTGCCGCGTGTATGCCGAGGATCCGTCGAACGATTTCCGTCCCGCGCCGGGCAAAGCGATACACGTTTCATGGCCGCAAGCGGCCCGCGTCGAGGCGGGGATCGCCGACGGCGGTGAGGTCACGCCCTATTACGACCCGATGGTGGCGAAGCTCATTACCCTCGGCCAGACCCGCGCCGAGGCCCGCGCAGCCATGGTTGCCGCGCTCCGGTCGACTGCGGTGCTCGGCCTCACAACCAACCTGGGTTTCTTGCAGCACATCATGAATGATCCAAACATCGTGCAGGGCTCCTATCACACCCAATCTCTGGACCAGGCGCGGTTTAAGCCAAAGGACGCCACGGCTGCAGCAGTGGCCTGCGCCTGCGCGGCGACGCTGGCCTTGGAGCGCATGCGGCAACCGCGCTGGCCCTGGAGCGCCTGCCATGCAGTGGGCGTTTTCGATCGGACTAACCTTGTTCCCGAGGCACCCATGGGCGAGCTATGGTTCTGGGCCGGTCATGATCTGCACAAAGGCGCATTCGGCAATTGCGATGCGTCCAGCACCGAGGTCTTCGTCGGAGAGCAGCGATTTTGCGTCCAGATCGATGCTCAGGAAGGCAGCGTGCTGCACGGCAAACTCGGCGATACGTCCTGGCACGCCACGCGCGCGAGCGCCGCGATCGAGCTGATGCTGGACGGCACGCGCTATAGCCTGCAGGCCTACGCAGATCGAAACCCGGCGCAGTTCTCGATCGGAGCTTCGGCATTGTCGCCGATGCCCGGCGTCGTGGTGTCCCTGCCGGTAAAGTTGAGACAGACGGTATCCGAGGGAGAGGTACTCGCCGTCGTAGAGGCCATGAAAATGGAAAACAAGGTGACCGCTGCCTTTGCCGGGACGGTCACGGCGATCAATTGCCGGCTGAATGAAACTGTCAGCGCCGGCGACCTCCTGGTCACGGTCGAGCCCGCCGAGTAGCCAGCATGCCCCAGGCAGCCAAGCTCCGTTCGCCTGTTCCCGCAGAGCCGGGTAAGTCTGCCGGTCCGAGCGCACGCAGCCGTGCCGGATCGAAACCGGCCGCCGATGCGGGAGAGGTGCGCGTGCTTGCCCGCGGGCTTTCCATCCTGCGCGCATTCACCCCCAGGAACGAGTGGCTGAGCAATCAGGAAATCGCCGCCAAGACTTCCCTGCCGCGGCCTACGGTATCGCGCCTCACCGCCAACCTGACCGGGCTGGGCTACCTCAGCTATTCGACGGCATCGCGCAAATACCGCCTCGGGACTTCGGTGCTCGCGCTGGGGTTCAGTGCCCTGGCGAATGTGGACATACGCATGCTCGCGCGCCCTTTGTTGCAGCGCCTGGCGGACCAGGAGGATGCGCTGGTCGTTCTGGCGAGTCGCGACGACATGGCGATGGTCTGCAATGAAGTCTGTCATAGCAGCAAGAGTATCTTTACCCTGCGGGTAAACGTCGGCTCGCGCCTGGTGCTCCCCTACTCGGCAATGGGGCTGGCCCTGCTCGGCGCCATGACGCCCGCAGAGCGAGAGGAAGCGCTGCGCCAGATCAGCCGCAGCTTCAAGAAAAACTGGCGGGAATTGCAGCAACTCATCGAAGCTGCCGTGGAACAGTTTCGGCGTTGCGGTTTCTGCACGACCCTGGGAACGCTGGAGAGCGGCATCAACGGCATCTCCGTAGCCGTCGACACGCCGGGCGCGCCGCATAGTTTCACCATTGGACTTGCCGGACCGAGCTTTCGCTTTCCTTCCGAGCGTCTCGAGTCCGACCTCGGGCCCAAGTTGCTCGCCATTCGGCGCGATCTCGAAACACGGCTCGCCGAGCTCATGCCGAGCGCAGCCGACCCGCGATGAACAAGCACGGCGCGCAAAATCCGGGCTCCGCGCCGGCGCAGGCTGAAGTCGATTCGCTGCAGCGCGGACTCGAGATCCTGCGGTCTTTTCGCACCGGAGAAAAATCCCTGCAGCTCACCGACATCCTCGAGCGGACCAAGATTCCGCGCCTGAGCGCGCAAAAACTGTTGAATACCCTGACCGCGCAACATTTCCTGCGCTATCTGCCGGAGCTGGACCGCTTCGAACCCGATGTTTCCTGCTTCGTGCTCGGCCACGCCTTGCGCGCGAGCCTGCCCATCCTGCGTGTCGCCCGCCCTGTCATGCAGGCGCTCGCGGAAAAACTCGGGGTCGACGTATTCCTCGCCTCTAGAGAAGGTATGGAGATGATGATCCTCGAGTACTGCAGCGCGCGCACCGAAGCCGCCGAATTCAGCGTCGGCAGCCTGGTGCCCCTGGCACAAACCGCGGTGGGGCGTGCCTGGCTCTGGGCGCAGAAACCGGCGATCCAGGGCGAGTATATCGAGCGCATCCGCGCCGAAGCGGACGCGAACGCGGTCAATGCCATCCCCGGAATTTATCGCGCATTTCAGGATCTCGCGGAACGCGGCTACTGTCTCTCACTGGGCGAGTGGCTACAAGACAGGCATGCCATCGCCACGCCGTTGGTCACTGGCGGCGGGCGCGAAGCGTTCGCGCTTGCGGCCATGGCTACCGCTCAGAGGTCGAAAGAAATATTCTTCAGGGACACGGTGGCACCGGCGCTGGTGGACGCAGCCGCGCGCATCAAGAGCGAAATGCCCCGGACAGAACGGGCATGAATGAAGCCAGGGCTTTTTCCGGCCCCGGGGGGAACGGCTTCCAATTCGGAGAATCCACACTCCCGCAATTCGAGAAAATAGGACTGCGGGCCGCTTACGTTCCATTTTCCGGCGCGCGTTGCGCACGGCCGCGCGAGGAGCCGCCGCCGAGGTAGATATCCGTGACATAGGGGTTATTCAACAGTTCCGAACTGGGCCCCTGCAAGGCAAGCCGGCCCGTTTCGAACACATAGCCGTAGCGCGACAAGCGCAGCGCAAGGCGGGCGTTCTGTTCAACCAAGACGATGGTCATTCCCTCGCGATTGATCGCCGCGATGATTCCCGCCAAATGCGACACGATCAGTGGCGCCAGACCGAGCGAAGGCTCGTCCAGGAGTAACAGACGCGCCCTGGTCATGAGCGCCCTCCCGATGGCAACCATTTGTTGCTCGCCACCCGAGAGGCTCCCCGCGGGCTGCTGCAGGCGCTGCCGCAGGTGCGGGAAATAGGTCAACACCTTATCGAGGTCATCGCGGAAGCTTGCGTCCCGGCGGCGAAGGTAGCCACCGACGCAAAGGTTCTCGTACACCGTAAGATCGGGAAACAGCCGGCGACCCTCCGGCGACATGGCCACCCCTCGCGAGGCCGCCTCGTATGCCTTGAGGTTCGTTATGTCCTCGCCTTCCCAAGTGATCCGGCCCGACCTCGCCGGGACGAGCCCCACCAGGCACTTGAGAAACGACGTCTTGCCGGCCCCGTTGGCTCCAAGGATGCACACGACCGATGCCGCTTCCACCGACAGGTTGATATCCTGCAGAACCACCACGTTTCCGTAGGCGACGCTCAGCTCGCGTACCTCAAGGCTACTCAAAGTCGGCTCCCAGATACGCCTCGATCACCTCCGGGTGGGCCACGATTTGCGCGGGCACGTCGATTGCGATCACCTTGCCGTAGTTCAACGCGAGGATGCGGTCGCACACGCTGGTGACCATTCTCATATCGTGCTCCACCAGGATCACGTCGATCCCGCGGTTGGCGCGGATCTGCGCGATGAGTTCCCCCATCGCCTCGGTCTCCGAAGGATTGAGGCCGGCCGCCGGCTCGTCCATCAGCAACTGGACCGGATGCCGCGCCAGCGCGATGACCACTCCCAGCATCTTCTGCTTGCCGTAGGGCAAGTTGCCCGCAGCGGTTCCCGCCACGTCCGCGAGGCCTGAAAATTCAAGAAGTTCCTCGGCGGTGGCTTTAGCCTTCCGGGCGCCCGCCGCGACCAGGCCTTTCCTGAAAAACCACGCAGGATTGCCGATGCACCCGAACATGCTGCCGCGCCGGATGTTCTCATACACCGACTCATGCTTGAATACGGTCGCGGACTGGAAGGTCCGGACCAGCCCGAGACGCGCAATCGCATCGGTCGGCAAACCGCTCATCGCATTTCCGCGGAAGCGCACGCTGCCGCTCGTCGCAGGAAAGACGCCGGTGATCAGGTTGAACAGCGTAGTCTTGCCCGAGCCGTTCGGGCCGATCACTCCGAGGATCTCCCCGCGGAACGTGCGGAAGGAGACATCGCTGATGGCGTGCAGTCCTCCAAACGCCTTGGTCAGCCCCTCCACCTCGAGAACCACCTCGTTCATTGCACCCCCCTTTTTCTCCCGCGCCGGAGCCTCTGTATCACTCCGTACAAACCGTCGGGCATGAACAGGAGGAAAAAGATCAGCAGAATCCCATAGAGAAGCACCTGGTATTGCTTCGCATCGCGCAGGAACTCGGGCAGCGGAACGAGGAGCAGAGCGCCGAGAACGGAACCGATCGGATGGGCCACCCCGCCGATCACATTGATCACCACCAGATTGACCGGCACCCAGAACCCGTAGTCCTCCGGAGTCACCAGCGTCAGGTAGTGGCCGTACAGCGCGCCGGCCATTCCCGCGAGGAATGCGCTGAAACAAAAGGTCAGCAGGCGATACTGACGCGAATCGATCCCAAGCGAACGCGTCAGGGCCTCGTTCTCGTCGAGGGAGGTGATCACAGCGCCCAATTCGCTCCGATAGATCGCGCGCACGGACGCGTAGGTAAGCGCGGCCAGGGCCAGGGCCAGCAAATAGAATCCATCCCGGCTCTGGATTTCGTGGCCGAACCAGCCGGGCCGGGGAACCCCCGCCAGACCATTGCTCCCGCCGAACAGGCTCACCCATTCGATAAACATGAGGTCGATGATCTCGCCGAATGCAAAAGTCAGCAGAACGAAATAGACCCCCCTGATCCTTAAGAATACCTGCCCTACCAGCCAGGCGAGCAACGTTACGGCCAGCGCGGCGCCCAAAAAAGCAATGGGAAAAGGCAGGCCAAGACGCATCATGAACAGGGCGGAGCCGTAGGCGCCAAGACCCATGAACGCCCCGTGTGCGAAAGAAATTTGGCCGATGCGCAACA
>Ga0208716_1000623_pt1 | contig 14418 bp, 14 predicted proteins | sample NGESurdeep092012_8_FD_184482 | JGI IMG/M metagenome (GOLD analysis project Ga0208716, IMG submission 184482) | Arctic peat soil microbial communities from Barrow, Alaska - NGEE Surface sample 415-3 deep-092012 (SPAdes) | ecosystem: Environmental > Terrestrial > Soil > Wetlands > Peat ...
GCGCTGCGCGCCAGCGATCTGGCCCATCCTGTGGCGCGCACGACGCCGCTCGCCGTCCTCAAGGAATAATGGCGACCGGCGAACTCGGATTCCGCCGCAACGCGGCCGAAGTCTTCGTGGCGCGCGTGCTGGTGGTGTTCATCCTCGTGGCGACCAACGTCGTCGTCACGCGCAAACTGTCGACCAGCGCCCGCGGCGTGTATGCGCTCGCCGTCGCTCTGCCTGTGATGCTGCAGATGTTGGCCGGTCTCGGCATCAACCAGGCCAACATCTACTACGTCAGCCGTGCCACGCGCGTGCGCGACGTGGTCGTCAACTCGTTCTACCTTTGTTTCGTCATCGGCGCGGCAGTGCTGTTGCTCGCCTGGGGGATCCACCCGCAGCTCCTGCGCACGCTGCTCCGCGGCATGGGCGTCGCGTACTTCTTCCTGATCGTCGCGCTGATGCCGCTCAGCTTCATGGACCTGTTCTTCACGGGGGTCATCCAGGGCCTGCAGAAGTTCCGCCTGTTCAACACGCGGCGCGTGTGGGTGGCGGGCGTCAACTTCGCCGCCGTGATCGTCGGTGTCGTGATCCTCGGCCGCGGCCTCACCGGCGCGATCGCCGCTCTCGCCGTGACGATCTTCGCGACGGCGGCGATGTTCTTCATCATCGTCGTGCGCTTCGACGGGTTCAGCCTGCGGCCCGACCTGCCGCTGGCGGGCAAGATGATGCGGTACGGGGGCAAGTCGTATCTCGCTTCTCTGGCGAGCTACTTGAGCTACAGGCTGGATGTGTACCTGCTCACCTTCCTCGTCGACCTCAAGAAGGTCGCCTACTACGCCGTCGCCGTGTCGATGGTCGAGATCCTCTGGTACATCCCCGACTCGATCGGCGTCGTGCTCTTCCCGCGGCTCTCGGCGACGAAGAGCGAGAGAGAGGTGCACGAGTTCACCGCCCAGGTCTGTCGCCTCACGCTGCTGATCACGGTCGCCTCGGCGGCCGTGATCGCCTTGCTCGGCCGGCCGCTCATCGTCTTGCTCTTCCACAAGCGCTATCTGCCCTCGGCCGACCCGATGTGGCTGCTGCTGCCGGGCGCCGTCTCGATGGCGGTCTACAAGATCCTCTGGCGCAACTTCTCCGGTCGTGACCGCCAGCAGGTCACCGTGGTCGCGTCGGCGCTGGCGCTGTCGATGAACGTCGGCATCAACCTGTGGTTGATCCCGCGTCTTGGAGCTTCGGGGGCGGCGATCGCCTCGACCTTCTCGTACACGTTCGGAACGGTCATCCTGCTCGTCGTCTTCGTGCGCCAAAGCGGGCTCGGTTATCGCGACACGCTGGTCGTGCGGCGCGCCGATCTGCGCGAGGAGTGGGCGTGGATCCGCGGCCGTTTGGCGAGAAGCGGCGGAGGCGGGGTATGAACTCCGGGCGGGCGACGCCCGCCGCCGCCGCGGGCGGGGCCGTTCGGCGATTACAACCGGTTCGCCTGTGTGCGCAGTGAGCCGTTGGCCGGGAGTTCGGGTATGGCGGCGGTCGGCGGCAAGCTGGCGAGGCGCCAGAGGGCGACGGCGAACGTTGCGACGAAGACCGCGTTCCTGACGGACACGAGCATGAGAACGTCCGGCTTGAGACTGACGAGCCGCCCGTAGAGGCTGGGGAACTCCACCTGGGTGAGAAGCAGCACGGCGAAGCCGAGAGCGCCGAGCAGCCGGTCTTTGACGGCGACGAGCGCCAGCGCCGGCAGCAGCCAGATCACGTATTGGGGCGAGAACACCTTGCCGAAGACCATGATCGCCACGGTCAGGGCGAACACCACGAGTGGGACGTGACGCAGGTCGCCGACGATCGTCTCGCGCCGCCGCCAGATAAGCGCATAGGTCACGGCGACGGCGAGCACGGTGAGCGGTCCGGAGAGCGCCGCGAGAAGGTGCGCCGGACCGGCCTCGATGTAGTGCGAGCCGTAGCCGTAGCCGATGGCGACCGGGATCAATCCGAGCGCTTTGCCGACGAGCAGCGGCGTACCGAGCACGCTCTCGATCTGCAGCGGGCGGTCGAGGTGGTAGAGGAAGACGTGTTCGACGCCGGCCGGCGACATCAGGAGATACGGCACGAACGGCAGAACGGCGGAGAAGGCGAAGGCGAGTGTGGCCAACACGACCCGGCGAGGTCGGTGAAAGACGAAGAGCAGGACGAGCGGCAGCAACGCCACAGGTGTGAGCTTGAGCGCGAAACCGATGCCGAGGACGAAGGCCGCGAGAGTGATCTGCCGCGTGAGCAACAGCCCGATCACCGCGGCGACGACGAGAGCCACGGCGACGTCGTAGCGGTTCTCGATGATCGCGCCGGTGGCGGCGACGGCGGCGGCAAAGAGGGCGGCGGCGAAGTATGCGCGGCGGTCGCGCGGCCAGAGCCGCACGGCCGCCGCCGCGACGACCATCGCCGTCGCCAGTGTGAAGAGGAACATCTCGAAGCTGAACCAGCGCGTGTAGGCGGTGATGTCGTACGTGTGCCCGACGGCACGCATGAGCGGCACAGCGAGCGGCGGGTACTCGATCGCGAAGTCGCGATAGGGCTGGGCGCCGTCGGCCATCCAGCTCGCGTACTCGTGGTAGATCGCGATGTCGGTGACGTCGTGGACGTGGTACCAGAGGTGGGTGAAGACGAGACCGAACACGAGCGCCTGCAGGGCGACGGCAAGCGCTGCGACGGCGGCGAACCGGCGCCAGTCGAAGCGCTCTTCGGCGAGGTCTAGCGGAAGCTCCACAGCTTGTTGGCGACGTAGTTGACCGGCATCACGCAGAGGATCGCGACGAGCTGGCTTGGGATCGGCGCGACGTGCGCTTCGGTGCGCAGGAGCCAGAACACCAGGAGCTGACCGGTGTAGGCGATGACGCTGACCGTCGCGAACCGGCCGAGCTCGGCGCCGACACGGCCGTTCGACCGGAACGTCCAGCGACGGTTGAGGTAGTAGTTGGTGAGCACGGAGACGACGAACCCGGCGAGATTGGCGATGTAAGCGGCGCCGTGCGGGATGCCATGCGTCTCCTTCTTGAAGACGAGGTCGCGGACCGCGTGCGTGAGGTCCGGGAACGTCTGCAGATGGCTGGCGAGCGCCAGCCAGAGGAGCAGCACGAACGTGAAGACGGCAAGATTGACGACGACGCCGCTACCGCCGACCAGAGAGAACTTCACGAACTGGGTCAGATTGCGGCGGAGGACGCCGCGCGTCTCGACAGGACTGGTGCTCACACGGTCTTTCGCGTCATGGCGGCGAGGCGCACGCCAGCTTGAGGACTGCCGCCAGGGCGGCGTCGTATGTCGAGAGGTCATGATAATTGATGCCGGCGGCGGCACAAAGCACCGCGAGGCTGTCGCGCGCGAAGACGGAGTCGGCCTCGCGCGCGAGACAGAAGTCGGAGACGCCGTCGCCGAAGGCGATCACGGTGTCGCCGTCGCGCCGCAGACGATGCAGCACGCCGGCCTTGCAGCCGCCGGGGCCGCAGCGCGGGCAGTCGCCGAAGTGGGGGTCGTAGGCGATGTCGTAGCCGGAACGCGCGTTGCCGAGCAGCTCGCTGGCGTACACTTCGACGGCGGGCAGCGCGTCGCGGCGCCACACGGCGGCGATCGCCGCGCGCAGGCCGGCGCTGACGACGGCGACGCGGGCGCCGCCCGTGGTCAGCGCCGCGACGAACCGCGCGAAGCCGGGCCGCGGCACGGCGGCGGCGACCATCGTCGCGAGGATCTCGCGGCGCGGCGCTTTCAACATGCCGATCTGCTGCCGCAAGCAGGCGGCATGACCGATCTCGCCGCGCCGTACGGCTTCCTCCAGCGGCAGCCAGGCGTCGCCGACGAAGTGCTGGAGCGTGACGGCGATGCACTCCTCGGTGGTCACGGTGCCGTCGTAGTCGATCAGCGCGAGGACGTGACGCAGGGGCGCGGTGGCGGGTGAGGGGTTGTGGCCGGCGTCGGTCTGCATCGGCGCCATTCTAACCCAGTCTGGTAGAATCGATGGCTCCGCGGGCGAAGCAGAGTGGACGGTCACGTGAACGACAAGGCACCCCAGTTCCGCGAGGTCTCGGCCCGGGTCGACTTCCCCGAGCTCGACCGGCGCATCCTCGAGTTCTGGGGCGAGGCGAGGATCTTCGAGAAGAGCCTCGCCCTCCGCGAGGGCGCGCCGACCTTCGTCTTCTACGAGGGCCCGCCGACGGCCAACGGCCATCCCGGCTCGCACCATGCGATCTCGCGCATCTTCAAGGACATCTTCCCGCGCTTCAAGACGATGCGCGGCTTCTCGGTGCCGCGCAAGGCGGGCTGGGACACGCACGGCTTGCCGGTCGAGCTCGAGATCGAGCGTCAGCTCGGCATCAACGGCAAGCAGCAGATCGAGGCGTACGGCATCGCCGCCTTCAACGAGCTGTGCAAGAAGAGCGTCCTCGCATACCTCGCGGAGTGGGAGCGGTTCACCGCGCGCATCGGCTTCTGGCTGGACACGAGCGACGCCTACTACACGTTCACCAACGACTACATCGAGACGGTCTGGTGGCTGCTCCGCCAGATCTCCGACAAGGGCCTGCTCTACGAGGGCTTCAAGGTCGTGCCGTACTGCCCGCGCTGCGGCACGGCGATCTCCAGCCACGAGGTCGCCCAAGGCTACAAGGACGTCACCGATCAGACCGTCTACGCGCACTTCGCGCTCAGGCCGGAGGCGGCCGCGCGCGTCGCCGGGCGGCCGCAGGTGCCGGTCTCACTGGCGGTCTGGACGACGACGCCGTGGACGCTCATCGCGAACGTCGCCTGCGCCGTGCGCCCCGACATCGAGTACGCGCTCGCCGAGAGCCGCGGCCAGCGCTTCGTGCTCGCCGCGGACCTCGTCGAGACCGTGCTCGGCAAGGGCGCCGTCATCGAACGCCGGTTCTCCGGCAAGGAGTTGCTCGGTCTCGAGTACACGCCGCCGTTCGACTTCGTCGAAGCCGAGATCGCCGGCCGGCGCGCCCACATCGTCATCGCCGGCGACTACGTCACCACCACCGACGGTACCGGCATCGTCCACATCGCCCCCGCCTTCGGCGAGGACGACATGCGCGTCGGCCTCGAGAACGACCTGCCGATCGTCAATCCGGTCGACGAGGAAGGGCGCTTCACGGAGGAGATCACAGCGTTCGCCGGGCAGTCCGTCAAAGACGCCGACCCGGCGATCATCGCCGATCTCAAGCGCCGCGGCCTGCTCCTCGCCGAAGTCCCCTACGAGCACAGCTACCCGTTCTGCTGGCGTTGCGACACGGCGCTGCTCTACTACTCCAAGTCCACCTGGTACATCAAGACGACGGCGATCAAGGACGAGCTGCTGGCGGCCAACGAGGCGATCGTCTGGCACCCCGAGCACATCAAGTACGGCCGCTTCGGCGACTGGCTCGAGAACAACGTCGACTGGGCGCTCTCGCGCGAACGCTACTGGGGCACGCCGTTGCCGGTCTGGCGCTGCGAGCAGGGCCACACCCACTGCGTCGGTAGCATCGCCGAGCTGCGCGAGATGGCGCTCACGCCGCCGCCCGAAGACCTGGAGCTGCACCGTCCGTACGTCGACGCGGTGCAGCTCGAGTGTCCGCAGTGCGGCGGCGCGATGAGCCGCGTCGCCGAGGTGATCGACGCCTGGTTCGACTCGGGCTCGATGCCGATGGCGCAGTGGCACTACCCGTTCGAGAACGAGGCTCTCTTCGCGCAGCGCTTCCCGGCGGACTTCATCGCTGAGGCGATCGACCAGACCCGCGGCTGGTTCTACAGCCTGCTGGCCGTGGCGACGCTGATCACCGGCGAGAGTTCCTACAAGCGCGTGCTCTGCCTCGGTCACATCCTCGACGCCGATGGCCAGAAGATGAGCAAGAGCCGCGGCAACGTCGTGCAGCCCGACGACGTGCTCGACAAGCAGGGCGCCGACGCGTTCCGCTGGTACCTCTTCACGGCCTCGAGTCCGTGGTTCGCGCGCCGCTTCTCGGCGGAGATGGTCGACGAGGTCGTGCGCAAGTTCCTGCTCACGCTCTGGAACACGTACAGCTTCTTCACGGTCTACGCCAACATCGACCGCTTCGACCCGCGCGACGCGGCCGTGCCGGTCGCCGAGCGGCCGCTACTCGACCGCTGGCTCATCGGCCGGTTGCACGGCCTCGTGCGCGACGTCACACAGGGCCTCGAGGAGTACGACGCCACCAACTCGGGACGGGCGATCCAGGACTTCGTCGACGACCTCTCCAACTGGTACGTGCGGCGCAGCCGGCGGCGCTTCTGGAAGAGCAGCCACGACCGCGACAAGCTGGCCGCCTATCAGACCCTGTATGAGTGCCTCGTGACGGTCGTCACGTTGCTCGCGCCGTACACGCCGTTCGTCGCCGAGGAGATCTACCAGAACCTCGTGCGCACGGTCGACCCGGCGGCGCCGGAGAGCGTGCACCTCTGCGACTGGCCGGTCTTCGACGCGGCGTTGATCGACGAGGGTGTGGCGTACGACATGGCTTGCGCGCGGCGCGTCGTCGAGATGGGCCGCGCCGCGCGCAACGCCGCCGCCGTCAAGACGCGCCAGCCGCTGCGCGAGGCTGTGGTCGCTGTCCCGGCGGCCGAGCGCGAAGCCGTTGCGCGCCTGCTGCCGGTGGTGCTCGAGGAGCTCAACGTCAAGGAGCTGCGCTTCCTTGACGGCAGCGACGAACTCGTCGCCTACCGGCTCAAGCCGAACCTGCCGCTCCTCGGGCCCAAACTCGGCAAGCGCGTCGGCGAGGTGGCGCAGGCGCTTCAGGGCGTCGACGCGGTCGAGTTCGTCGCCGCGCTGCGCACCGGGGGCTCGGCGCCGCTGCTGCTGCCCGGCGGCGAGCAGCTGCGGCTGGCCGAGGAGGAGGTGCTCGTCGAGACGGTGTCGCCGGAGGGTTATCAGGTGGAGCAGGACGGCGGTCGCACCGTGGCGCTGCGCATCGTGCTCGACGACGCCCTGCGCGACGAGGGCGTCGCGCGCGAGATCGTGCATGCCATTCAGCTCGCGCGCAAGAATGCCGATTTACGCATCGAAGACACGATCAGCCTGGCGCTGTCTGTCCCCGACGAGCTGCGCCCCGTGGTCGAACGTCACGCCGACACGATCAAGAGCGAGACGCTGGCCAGCGAGTTCACCTTGCAGCGGGAGACGCGTGATCACGAAGAGACGGCCCGCGTCGAGGGTCACGACGTGACGATCGGCATCTCGGCAACGGGAACGATCTTCACGGTCACGTACGGATAGCAGGGGAGGCCGGATCGAAATGACCGATTACGGAGACCCGTCTGTCGATCTCGTCGTCGAGCTCGCGCAGCCCTCCGCCCACGACCGCGTGCTCGACTACGCCTGCGGCATGGGCAGAGCCGCGGTCGCGGTCGCGTTCAGCGTGAGCGAAGTCCATGCGGTCGACGAGCAGCCGGAGGCGCTCGACGAGGCCCGCCGGCTGAGCGCCGAGATCCACGCCGACAACATCGTCTTCAAGCTCGTCGACCTGTACGCCCTGCCCTTCCCCGACGGGCACTTCAGCCTGATCATCTGCCGCAACGCCCTGCATCGTCTGCCCGAGCCGGTGCTGGCGCTCGGCGAGATGGCGCGCGTGATGAGCGACCGGGGACGCATCGTGCTGCACGAGGCGTGCGTCGACAAGGTCTCGGACCGCGCCTTCAACGAGCTGGCGCGGCTGCGCGAGCCCGTGCACCGGCGCTACTACTTGCGCGACGAGCTCGACGGCATCGTCAAGAAGGCGAAGCTCCAGGTCGGCGAACGCCGCGAACACCGGGTGACGGTCGACCTCGACTACTGGATCGAGGCGGCCGCCGTGCCGGCCGAGAAGGCGGAGATCATCCGCACCCGGCTCCAGGATCTCTCGGTCGAGGCGCAAGCGGCCATGGACTTGGCCTTCGCCGACCGCTTGGTGTCGTTCTCCTACGACGCTCTGGCTCTGCGGCTGCAGCGCTAGCCGAGAAAGCCGCTCAGCTCTTCGAGCAGCTTCGGCTTGGGCAGCGCCCCGACGATGCGCTTCTGGACCTTGCCGTCTTCGAAGGCGAGGATCGTCGGGATGCTCATCACCTCGTAGTCTTGCGCCACCACCGGCGCCTCGTCGACGTTCAGCTTCAGGAACTTGACCTCGGGATAGTCGTCGGCGATCTCCTCGAGCACGGGCCCGACCATGCGGCACGGACCGCACCACTCGGCCCAGAAATCGACCAGGACCTTGCCGGACGCCTTGTGCACCGCGGCGTCGAAATCGTCCTGTGAGACAGCGTCCACGAATCCCTCCTAGCTCAGGTCTTCGCCCCCGTCGGGGGGCACTCCGGTGAATCGAGGTACTTGTCGGCCTGCACGGCCGCGAGCGCGCCTTCGCCGACGGCGGCGGCGATCTGCTTGATCGGGTTCGCGCGGGCGTCGCCGCAGGCGAACACGCCCGCGCGCCCCGTGCGCAACAGCTCGTCGGTGACGATGAAGCCCTGCTCGTTCAGCTCGACGACGCCCTTCAGGAACGCCGTGTTCGCGGTCTGGCCGATGTAGATGAACACGCCGTTCACCGGCAGCGTCGCGAGCTTATGGGTCTTGACGTTCGCGTACTCGACGCCCTCGACGACGTCCTTGCCGAGGATGCGCTTCGGTACCGAATCCCAGATGAAGTGCATCTTCGGATTGGCGAACCCGCGCTCCTGGATGATCTTCTCGGCGCGCAACTCGCGGCGACGGTGGATGACGTGCACGGCGTCGGCGAACTTGGTCAGGAAGAGCCCCTCTTCCACAGCCGAGTCGCCGCCACCGATCACGGCGACCTGCTTGCCGCGATAGAGGGCGCCGTCGCAGGTCGCGCACCACGAGACGCCGCGGCCGATGAACTCGGCTTCGCCGGGCACGCCCGACCGGCGCGCTTCGACACCGGGCGCGAGGATCGCCGCCCGGGCGTGCACGACGCCCTGGTCGGTGGTGATCGCGTGGCGGCCGTCGGCGGCGGTCGTGAAGCTCTCGACGGCGGTGATCTCGCGGATCTCGGCGCCGAACTGGGCGGCCTGCGCCTTCATCTTGTCGGCGAGGTCGAAGCCGGAGACGCCCTCAGGGAAGCCCGGGTAGTTCTCGACGAGGTACGTGAGCGCCATCTGCCCACCGGCGAGATTGCGCTCGAGCACGATCGTGGAGCGGCGGCCGCGGGCGCTGTAGATGGCGGCCGCCAGACCCGAGGGACCGGCGCCGACGATGGCGACGTCGTACTCCGTCGGCGGCGCCTGTTCGTGCGCGTCAGAGCTTGCCACGGCGCACCAGTTCTTCGGCGATCTGGACGGCGTTGAGCGCGGCGCCCTTGCGCAGGTTGTCGCAGACGCACCAGAAGTTGAGGCCGTTCTCGATCGTGTCGTCCTCACGGATGCGACCGACGAAGACGGCGTCGCGCCGGGCGGCGTCGAGCGGCATCGGGTAGCGCAGGTCCGCCGGGTCGTCGACGACCTCGATGCCCGGGAATGCCGCGAGCAGCGCCCGCGCCGCCGCCGCCGTGAGCTTCTCCCTGGTCTGCACGTTGATCGCCTCGGAGTGCGCCTCGTAGACAGGCACGCGCACGCACGTCGGCGAGATGCCGATGCGCGCGTCGGCGAAGATCTTGTGCGTCTCGTCGACCATCTTCTGTTCTTCTTTGGTGTATCCCGTCGGCAGGAAGCTGTCGATGTGCGGCAGCAGGTTGAAGGCGATCGGGTACGGATAGAGGCCCAGCGTCGGCGGCCGGCCGGCGACGACCTCGCGCGACTGCCGCTCAAGGTCGTCGACGCCGCGCCGGCCGCTGCCCGACACCGATTGGTAGGTGGCGACGACGACGCGCGTGATGCCGGCTGCGTCGTAGATCGGCTTGAGCGCGACGACCATCTGGATGGTCGAGCAGTTGGGCGTCGCGATGATCCCCTTGTGGCGGTCGAGCGCCTGCGGGTTGACTTCGGGCACGACCAGCGGCACGTCGGGGTCGCTGCGGAAGGTGCTCGACTTGTCGATCACGGTCGCGCCGGCGGCGACGGCGGCCGGCACGAACTCCTTGGCGGCGCCGCCGCCGGCGGCGAAGAACGCCAGGTCGACGCCGGCGAACGAGTCGGCCGAGAGCACGTCGACGGTCACATCGCGACCGCGGAACGCGAGCTGCCGGCCGCGCGAGCGTTCGCTCGCGAGCAGCCGCAGCTCGCCCACCGGAAAGTCGCGCTCCTCGAGGATCGCGCGCACGGTGCCGCCGACGACGCCGGTGGCGCCGGCGATGGCGACGGTGAGCTGCTTCTCAGCCGTCATGCGGTGCGCCTTTATCGGCGTGATCCTCGGTGATGTTGTCGTCGCCGAGACAGAACACGTCGTGCAGGGCGCGCACGGCGTCTTCGACGCGGTCCTTCTCGATCACGCACGAGATCTTGATCGGCGAGGTGGAGATCATCTCGAGGTTGATCCCCAGGTCGGCGAGAGTGCGGAACATCAGCGCCGCCACGCCCGGATTCGTGCGCATGCCGGCGCCGATGACGCTCACCTTGGCCATGTTGTCGTCGGTGCTGTAACCCTTGGCGCCGAGGTCCCTGGCGATCTTCGCGAGCGTCTCGTTGGCCGCCGCCAGGTCGTCGGCCGGGATCGTGCAGGAGATGTCGGTGTGACCCTGCTCGCTGACGTTCTGGATGATCATGTCGACGTTGATGTGCGCGTCGGCGAGCGCCGAGAACACGTGCGCCGCCACGCCCGGCTGGTCGGGCACCGAGCGCACCGTCACCTTGGCCTCGTCGGTCGTGTAGGTGACCCCTCTGATGATCGCCGTCTCCATGCTGTCATCTTCCTCTCTCACCCAGGTGCCTTCGGCGTCGGAGAAGCTCGAACGCACATGGATCACGATAGTGTACTTGCGCGCGTACTCGACGCAGCGCAGGGCGAGCACCTGGGCGCCGGATGCCGCCATCTCGAGCATCTCGTCGTAGGAGACCGCTGTGAGCTTGCGCGCCGAGGGGACCAGATTGGGATCGGCCGTGTAGACGCCGTCGACGTCCGTGTAGATCTCGCAGACATCGGCGCCGAGCGCGTGCGCGAGCGCGACGGCGGTCGTGTCCGAGCCGCCGCGCCCGAGCGTTGTGATGTCCTTCTCCGTGGAGACTCCCTGAAAGCCGGCGACGAGGACGATCTTGCCGTCGGTCATCGCCTCGCGCAGACGGCTGGCGCGCACGTCGAGGATGCGTGCCTTGGTGTGCACCGTGTCGGTGACGATGCCAGCCTGCGAGCCGGTGAAGCTCACGGCGTGCCTGCCGAGGCGGTCGATCGCCATCGCCAGGAGGGCGCAGCTGATGCGCTCGCCGGTGGAGAGGAGCATGTCCATCTCGCGCTCCGGCGGGCGCGGCGAGATCTCGTACGCCATCCTCAGCAGCTCGTCCGTGGTGTCGCCGCGCGCGGAGACGACGGCGCACACACTGTTGCCTTGTTCATAGGTGGCGACGATGCGCCGCGCCACGTTCATGATGCGACCGGCGTCGGCGACCGACGAGCCACCGTATTTCTGGACGACAACGGCCAAAAGGGACCTCCGTGGGACTAGCGCCAAAGTCTACCGGAAACGCCGGTGACCGTCAGCCGGTCGCGCGCCCCTGGGGCAGGGGAGCGATGCGCGGCAGCTCGCGTTTGTGCTCGCTTGCCGCGCGCATCGGGTCGACGATCGCTCCGGCGGCCTCGTCGACCCCATCGAGATACGCGTCGAGCGCCGCGTAGGTGACGCCCATCTCGCCTTCGTCGGTCTGGCCCGTCCAGAGCCCAGCCGACGGCGGCTTGTCGATGATCCGCGGGGGCACGTCGAGCCGGCGCGCGAGCTCGCGCACGCGCGTCTTGGTGACGCTGCCTAGCGGCAGCAGGTCGACGCCGCCGTCGCCGTACTTGGTGAAGTAGCCGACGGCGAGCTCGCTGGCGTTGCCGGTGCCGAGCACGCGGTAGTCCATCTGGTTGGCGAACGCGTAGAGCGACGTCATCCGCAGGCGCGGCTTGATGTTGGCGCAGGCGAGCTTGCTCTCGGGCAGGCCGGAAGAGGTCAGCCCGAGCTGGTCGAGCAGCGCGTCGAACACGGGTCCGAGGTCGACGCTCGCCGTGGCGATGCCGAAGTGACGCGCGACGAGCAGCGCGTCCTCGGCGTCCCGTGGGTCGCTGTGGCACGGCATGATCAGACCGAGTGAGCGGTGCGGGAAGGCGCGTTTGGCGAGGGCGGCGACGACGGCGGAGTCGACGCCTCCCGAGAGGCCGAAGACCGCGCCCGATCCGCCCGAGGCTTCGACCTCGGTCTTGATCCAGCCGGTCAGGTGTGCGGCGAGTGTATCCACGTGTGCTCCGTCGGGGACGTCACGTGCAGCATATCGCACCCGGCAACAGCGGCGGCGCGGTGAGCCGTGAACAGCAGCGCCGCGCCGGCGCTGTGGTACCATCGCCGCGGGAGGTTACTCATGGATCAAGGAATCGACAGCAAGCCCTGCGCGTGTCCGTACTGCGACGAGGAGCTCGAGGCCGAGCCGTTGCCGTTCTGCAGCACGTGCGGCAAGGAGATCAGGGTCTGCGTATCGTGCGGGTGCGCGCTCACGCCCGTGCAGAACATCTGCCCGAGCTGCGGCGCCAAGCAGTAGCGGCGCCGCGGCTTTGCCGCATCGCCGCCCCCGCACACGTTCTGACTCTCTTTAGAGAACCGAGAAGTACTTCTCGATCTCGTACGACGTGACCTGCTCGCGGTACTCGTACCACTCGTTGAGCTTGTTGGTGACAAAACGCTCGAAGATGTGGTCGCCGAGCGCCTCGCGCACGAGCGCGCTCGCCTCGGTCACCCTGATCGCCTCGTAGAGGTTGTTGGGCAGCGAACCGAGGCCGGCCGCTTCGCGCTCACCGGCGTCCATCTTGAAGATGTTCGGCTCGACCGCCGGCGGCAGCTCGAGGCCCTTCTCGATGCCGTCGAGGCCGGCCGCCAGCATCACGGCGAACGCCAGGTACGGGTTGGCGCCGGGGTCGGGGTTACGCAGCTCGGCGCGCACCGTGCTCTCCTTGCCCTGCACGTAGAGCGGCACGCGGATCAGCGCCGTGCGGTTGCGGTGCGCCCACGAGATGTACACCGGCGCCTCGTAGCCGGGCACCAGGCGCTTGAAGCTGTTGACCCACTGGTTGAGCACCGAGCAGATCTCCGGCATGTGCGTGAGCTGACCGGCGATGAACCCCTTGGCGATGTCCGAGAGGTGGTGCTCGTCGTCGGCTGAGAAGAACGCGTTGGTCTTGCCCTTGAAGAGCGATTGATGCACGTGCATGCCGCTGCCGTTCTCGCCGTGCAGGGGCTTGGGCATGAAGGTGGCGTGGAGGCCGTTGTGCGCCGCCACCTCCTTGACGATCAGGCGGCAGATCATCACGCGGTCGGCCATCACGAGCGCCTCGTCGTAGTGCGGGTCGATCTCGTGCTGCGACGGCGCGACCTCGTGGTGCGAGGCCTCCATCGGGATGCCGAGCTTGTCGAGCGTGCGCATCGTCTGCTTGCGCAGGTCGTTGCCGAGGTCGGCGGGCAGCACGTCGAAGTAGCCGCCCTCGTCGACGACCTCGGGCGCCTCGGCGCTCTTGAAGTAGAAGTACTCGAGCTCCGGGCCGACGAAGAACGTGAGACCCATGTCGGCGGCGCGCTTGAGCTGGCGGCGCAGCACGTAGCGCGGGTCGCCTTCGAACGGCTCGTAGTTGCGGTCGAGCACGTCGCAGAAGACGAACGCCGTCTTCTCGTGATTCTGGGACCAGGGGAGGATCTTGAAGGTCGACCAGTCCGGCATGGCGACGATGTCGGACTCTTCGATCTCGGCGTACCCGGTGATGGAGGAGCCGTCGAAGGCGGCGCCGCTCTCGAGCACGCTGTCCAGTTGGATGTCGGGGATCTCGACCATCTTGAGATTCCCGAGGATGTCCGTGAACCACAACTGGATGTGTTTCACGGTCTCGTCCGCGACCTGCTTGCGGATCTTGGCCTGGAGCTCCTTATTCATAGTCATCCTTTCGGCCAGGATTATGGACGCCCACGCGAGGCGCTATGTCAGATGAGAACGGTTGTACCAGACCTGCAGGCGGTGGGCAACAGCACACTCAACGGCGACTATTTCGCGGCGAAGCTAACCAGCCTCATTGCGCGCTTGATTCGTGCGGCATATACTACGGCCCGACATCCAGGGGGCGGGCTGCGGGGTTGATCCCCCAGGCCCGGAAAGGAGATCCGCATGGCGACCGAAGCGTATTGCGTGAAGTGCCGGGCCAAGAGGTTCATGAAGGACGAGATGCAAGTCACGATGAAGAACGGCAAGCCCGCGACCCAGGGCATCTGCCCAACGTGCGGCACCAAGATGTTCAAGATCGGCAAGAGCAAGTAACACTCTCTGCAGGTTGATCGTTTGGCGGGGGCGGGGAGCGCCGTAGGC
>Ga0208716_1000624_pt1 | contig 14408 bp, 16 predicted proteins | sample NGESurdeep092012_8_FD_184482 | JGI IMG/M metagenome (GOLD analysis project Ga0208716, IMG submission 184482) | Arctic peat soil microbial communities from Barrow, Alaska - NGEE Surface sample 415-3 deep-092012 (SPAdes) | ecosystem: Environmental > Terrestrial > Soil > Wetlands > Peat ...
CGACCACCCCGACCGCCACTTCAACCACCGCCACAACACAGGTGGCAACTGAAGGGCCCGACAGGAAAGCCCGCCGATCTACCGGCTGGTTTCAGCGGCCCACCACAGTGCTGACCCCCGACGACGCCGTCTTCGCCGTTCTGACTAGGTCCGACGGAGCTCGAGGTCGTAGATGGTGCTGCCCAACGCCAGCGCCTTCTGCTCGAACCGGGTCATCACCCGCCCCTCGAACCTGGGGGCAAAACCCGTTCCGACATGCGGATTGGTCAGCGAGCCACACCCGGCGAGAACGTCGCGCATCTGCCTGGCATAGTCCGCCCAGTCGGTCGCCAGCCGCAACGTCCCACCCAACGCGAGGCGGGAAGCGGCGAGCCCCGCGAACTTCGGATTGACCAGCCGCCGCTTGTGATGACGATTCTTGTGCCACGGGTCTGCGAAGAAGACCCAGAGCTCGGCCACGCTCCCCGCCCCCAGCATGTGCTCCAACACCTGCACGGCATCGGCCTGCACCAGCCGGACGTTGGTCAGGTCGTGGCGGATGATCTTGGCAATCGTCGCCGCCATCCCAGGGCGATAGACCTCAACCGCGAGGAAGTTGGTGCCGGGACTCGCCTGGGCGCCCTGGACGACGGCATCGCCGGTGCCCGAGCCGACCTCCACCACTAGCGGAGCCACCCGGCCGAAGTCACGCACCGCGTCAAGAAGGTAACCCGGAGCCACCGACATGGAGGCCTGCCGTCTGGGCACGTTTAACACCCACGTCTCATGGTGCTCGTCCCACGTTCGTTGCAGCCGGGGTCGGAGCCGGTTGTCACGCCGTACGAAAGAGACCGTCCGGCTCTGGAACGGCTCAGCCAGCCGACCCTCCACGACCGAGCCTTCCATGGCCGGGACTACTTCTTGGTCCGGTCCCCACCGGACGCTGCGTCGTTGGACAGGGCTGCGATGAACGCCTCCTGGGGAACCTCGACCCGGCCCACCATCTTCATCCGCTTCTTGCCCACCTTCTGCTTCTCCAGCAGCTTGCGCTTCCGTGAGATGTCACCGCCGTAGCACTTGGCGAGGACGTCTTTGCGCATGGCGCGGATGGTCTCGCGGGCGATGATGCGAGCACCGATGGCAGCCTGGATCGGCACCTCGAAGTTCTGGCGTGGAATCAGCTCGCGCAGCTTGGACACCATCATGAGGCCGTAGGCGTACGCCTTGTCCTTGTGGACGATCGAGCTGAAGGCATCAACAGCCTCTCCCTGCAGGAGTATGTCGACCTTGACGAGGTCTGCAACCTGGTCACCGGCGGGCTCATAGTCGAGCGAGGCATAGCCACGCGTCTTGGACTTCAGCGCGTCGAAGAAGTCGAACACGATCTCGGCCAGAGGCAGCGTGTAGCGCATCTCGACGCGATCCTCGGAGAGGTAGTCCATCCCCAGCAGGGTGCCGCGTCGGGCCTGGCACAGCTCCATGACAGCGCCGATGAACTCGCTCGGTGCCAGGATCGTCGCGCGAACGACGGGCTCCTTGATCTCGCCGACCTTGCCGCTGGGAAACTCACTCGGGTTGGTCACCGTGATGACCTTGCCGTCGTCCAGGTAGACCTCGTAGACCACGTTGGGCAGCGTCGAGATCAGGTCAAGGTCGAACTCCCGCTCGAGCCGCTCCCGCACGATCTCCAGGTGCAGCATGCCCAGGAAGCCGACCCGGAAGCCGAAACCGAGAGCGACCGAGGTCTCGGGCTCGTAGATGAGGGCTGCATCGTTGAGCTTGAGCCGGTCCAGGGCATCGCGCAGGTCCGGGTAGTCCGAACCGTCGATGGGATAGAGACCGGAGAACACCATCGGCTTGGGGTCGCTGTAACCACCGAGATCCTTAGTCGCCGGCTTGGACGCGTTGGTGACCGTGTCACCGACCCGGGACTGCCGCACATCCTTCACCCCGGTGATGAGGTAGCCCACCTCACCAACGCCCAGCCCCTTGCAGACCACCGGCTCGGGAGAGATGACACCGATCTCGAGCAGCTCGTGGGTCGCCTTGGTCGACATCATCAGGATCCGCTCGCGCGGGTTGAGATTGCCATCCACCACGCGCACGTAGGTCACCACACCGCGGTACGTGTCATACACGGAGTCGAAGATCATCGCCCTTGCTGGAGCGTTGGGGTCGCCCACAGGCGCCGGCAGGTCGCGGACAATCTGGTTCAGCAACGGTTCGACGCCGATCCCCGACTTGCCCGACACCTTGAGACAGTCCTCTGGCTGGCAGCCGATCAGCTTCGCGAGCTCCTCGGCATACTTCTCGGGCTGGGCAGCAGGCAGGTCGATCTTGTTCAGGACCGGGATGATCGTGAGGTCGTTCTCCATGGCCAGATAGAGGTTCGCCAGCGTCTGGGCCTCGATGCCCTGCGCTGCGTCCACAAGCAGGACAGCGCCCTCGCAAGCAGCCAGCGATCGCGATACCTCGTAGGTGAAGTCAACATGGCCCGGGGTGTCGATCATGTTCAGGCAGTAGGTGACGTCGTCGACCTCCCACGGCATCCGCACCGCCTGGGACTTGATGGTGATGCCACGCTCGCGCTCGATGTCCATCCGGTCGAGGTACTGCGCGCGCATAGCGCGGGGGTCCACGACCCCGGTGATCTGCAGCATCCGGTCAGCCAGGGTCGACTTGCCGTGGTCGATGTGGGCGATGATGCAGAAGTTGCGGATGAGGTCGGGCGGTGTCGCGTGCGGCTCAAGGGCGGTACGGGCCATGGGTGACACGGGCGAGCTACCTCAGGATTCTCGACAACAAGGGACGCCCTGAACGCGGGCCTTCCCATCCTCCCACGACCAAGACCATGACACGGGCACGGACAGGCCCCGCCCTGGTTCAGCCCGGCGTCAGCCCGGCGTCAGCCCGGCGTCAGCCCGGCGTCAGCCCGGCGTCACGGCACGCTCGGCTGCTCGCTGACCGACTCCGTGCGCGACAGCACCCGGGAAAGGGCCACCAGAACCACGCTCAGGGCCAGGGGCAATGCCATGGCGTGGCGAATGCCGACCTGCCCGACCAGTGCGCCGATGATCGCCGGGCCGATGAGGAAGGCACCGTATCCGAACGTCACGACGACTGCGAGCATCCGCCCGCCGCCCGCGTGACCTGCGGCCGCGTAGACCTGCGGAGCGATCATGCCGACTCCGAGACCGACCAGAGCCCAGCCCGCCAGCAGGACCGGCAGCGGCTGACCGAGGATCGCCACGAGATATCCGGCGGCCGCCACCAGCCCACCGAAGCGCACCACGTTGGCGCGACCGAACGCGGCCACTGCCCGGTCACCGAACAGCCTGATCAGGACCATGAACGCGCTGACAGCAACCAGCCCCAACGCCCCCGTCGACGGCTCGACCCGGGCCACGTCGGTCACCTGGACCGATGACCAGTCCATTGCGGTGCCCTCTGCCAGACCGAAGCTGAAAGCCATCGCGCCGAGCAACAACGCGCCTGCCGGGAGGCGTGGCCCGCCGGCGGACCTTCTGACTGCGATGACCGGCGCCGTCGACGGAACCCCAGGCGAGATCGCCATCCAGGCAACCACGGACAGCGCGCTGAGCGTGGCGAGCGCGGTGGTGACCAGCCCGCCGCCGTCACCAACAAGCCGGGCGATCAGGACCACGGCCGCGGCCCCTGCCAGGGTGCCGATGCTGAAACAGGCGTGCAGCCTGCTCATGACCGGCTTCACTCGAGCCTGTTCGACGCGGACACCGAGGGCGTTCATCGAGACGTCCATGGCCCCGTTGCCCAGGCCCGCCAACGCCGCGGCCACACAGGCAAACGGCAGGGTGGGGGCGAACGCCAGCGATGCGATGCCGGCGATCAGCAGGGCGCAAGCCGGCAGTGCCACGTTGCGTGCGCCACGGCTGTCGGCCAGCCGCCCACCGATCTGCATGGACAGCACGGCCGCCGTCGAGAGGGAGACCAGCAGGACCGCAAGGCCACCGGCACCGACGCCCAACCGCTCACGCATCGCCGGCAGTGTCGCGCCGAACCCGCCGATCAAGACGCCGTTCACCGCGAACAGGCCTGCCACTGCCAGCAATGCCCGGGTGCCACGAAGGCCCTGCGTGACCACGACATCGGCGTCAGCGTCGACCACGTCCGGCGAAGGTGCTTTGGCGTTGGTCATCCCAGGCAGCGCCTCTCTGGGGTCGGCTGACGAGCACCGAGATCGCGGCAATGCCCAGACCCGCGTGGGCAAGCAACACACCCACTCGCGAGGGCCACTCGTAGCGGTAACCCGCCTGCAGGACGACGCTGCCCAGGTACGCCCCCAGGGCAATTGGCCATGTTCGGGGTCCAGTGGTTGAGCGCCGCCGCCAGGGACTGCCCCTCGTGGGCGACGTCCATCAGGTATGCCGCCACTCGGCCCGACGGGAACACCTCGGTCTCTGCAGAATCACTGCCCAATGGTCCCAGTTGTGAACGCGCAGCCAAAATCACACCGGGGGCCTCACGGCAGACTGTGGCGTATGGACCCCTCTGGGCTGATGACCCCGCCGACCTCCCAGCACACTTCAGGGGTCGACTACCACGCCACCTCGGAGCGCATCCGCTACGAGGACCTGTCCCCCTCCGTCCGCGCGGCCGCCGACAAGGCGCTGGGCTCCCCTGTCGTCCGGGCCGCACCTCCGGGTTCACGAATGCGTATGCCGGTGGCGTCCTGCTCCGCGACGGTCGCGAGGGGTTCCTCAAGGCGACCGGACCCGAGTCCCCCTTTCCCGTCCTGTCCCTGCGCAGGGAGGCGCAAGTGCTCGAGGCGTTGGGCGACCAGATCCCCGCGGTGGCCATGATCGGGACCGACGCGTCCAGCGACGGCGGTCAGGTGCTGGCGCTGGATTGGGTCGAAGGACACCTTCCCGGGTTGCCGTGGACCGAGGACGAGATCGCACTGGTCCGTTCTGCGTGCGAAAGGGTCGCGGAAGTGCCCGGCGCCGCGCTGGCGAGCTTGTCACCTGGGCAGGTGGCTGACGACCTGCTCGAGGACCATGGGCTGCGAGCGGCCATCAAGGACGGGCTCACCATGCCCCGTTCGCCGGACCTCCTCCCACCGTGGCTCCCCGCCCGGATCGACGAGGTGGTGGCCCTGGCCGCCGACACCGAGGCGCTGCGGGTCGGAGACCACCTCATCCACTGCGACCTGCGACCTGACAACCTGCTCATCGGACGCGGCGCAGGCGAGACGAGCGACCGCGCATACGTGCTGGACTGGAACTGGGTCACCCTGGGACCGGCGTGGTGCGACTGGGTGGGAGTGATCCCGACCATGGCGGCGCAGGGACATGACCTGGCCAAGCTGCTGGACTCGACGTCGCTGTCCCGGTCGCGGACCCGCACGCCATGGACGTGTGGCTGGCCCTGTTGGCGGTCTACCTGCTGGTCAGCTGCGAGGACCAACCACCGCCGGGCGCGACCATGGCGTTGCGCCGTCAGTCCAGCCCGAAAGTCTTCCCAGCGCGCGCCATCGCCCTGGTCTCCTCCTCGAGCTCGTCGGCGACCAGGATCGACGGCAGCAGCTCGGCTCAAGGGTGAGCGCCCGGAAGACCGCAGCGACAGAGACCCCGTGTGTCGGGCGATGGACGATGGTGATCGGGTCGCCGGCCCGAACCTGCCCGGGGGTGACCACGCTCAGGTAGGTGCCGGGCATGGCCGCACGCGCGAACGTCCGCAACCAGCCGCGTTCGGCGATCCAGCCGCGGAACGTGCCACACGGTATTCGCGGGACGGTCACCGCCAGCTCCAGCTCGTCCCCGATCCGCCACCGCTCGCCGATCACTGCACCGTTGACGTCAAGCCCGGTCGTGGTGAGGTTCTCGCCGAACACACCGCCCGGGAGGGTGCGCTCCAGGACGGACTCCCAGTAGTCGAGATCCTCCCTGGCATAGGCATGCACGGCCTGCGTGTCGCCGCCGTGATTCTCGCGGTCACAGACACTGTCGCCGAACGAGGGCACAGCTCGCACGCATCATTCGACGAGTTCTCGGCCGCCCCGGCCGCCGCCCCTCGAGAAGGTCAGACCCTGGCGACTTCCGGGGGACCCCCACCATCAGTTACAAGCCCAACCCGGGAAACGGCAAAATGGCCGACCCCGGAGAGATCGTCTGGACCTGGGGGCCTTTCGAGGAGGACCACCGTCAGGGCAAGGACCGCCCTGTGCTGGTGATCGGACACGACGGGCCCTGGCTGCTGGCCCTGCCACTGACCAGCAAGGACCACCGAAGCGACCCCGCCGCGCACCCCCAGCCCCGTAGCCAGTGGACGCAGATCGGGCCCGGCCCCTGGGACAAGCTCGGCCGGGCCAGCGCGGTCCGGGTCGACCGGGTACTGCGAGTAGACCCCGCGGGAGTCCGCCGCGAGGGAGCGGTCCTGGACAAACGCCGCTTCGACAAGGTCGCCGCCGCAGTCCGCAGCGCCGGCTGACACGCAACGCTCGAGAACGGGCCGCAGCACACACGACTTGCGTCATCCCGATCTTTGGGTCGCGCAGTGATTGGATGGTCACGTGAAAACAGAGTGGATGAGCCGGCACCGGTCGGCCCTCATCGCGGCCGCGGCCATCGCACCATTGCTGTTCTGTGCCGGGCTCTCGGTCTTCCGGGAGAGCGTCACCGCTGCGACCTCCGCCCTGGTGCTGGTCCTGATCGTCGTCGCGGCCGCTGCCACCGGGGACCGGGTCGCCGGGTTCGTTGCAGCGCTGTCGTCCGGCGTGTGGTTCGACGTCTTCCTGACCCAGCCGTTCGGGCAGCTCACCATCAAGAGCTCCGAGGACATCGAAGTCACCGTCCTGCTCGTCCTGGTCGGGGTCGGCGTCACCGAGATTGCTCTGTGGGGACATCGCCAGCAAGCACGCTCGAGTCGTCGGGCGGGCTACCTCGACGGAGTGCTGGGAACCTCGAAGATCATCGCCGATCCCCAGCCGTCGCCGGACGCCCTCATCGACCACGTTGCCCATCAGATCGTCGACGTCCTGGACATCGACGACTGCCACTTCGTCCCGGGCGATGCTCCAGACCCAAAGACCGCCAGTCTCGATCACGATGGCAACGTCATCAGCAGGGGCCACCGCGTCAACGTCGATCGTGACGGCCTACCCGTCGATGAGCCGATCGGGCTGATCGTTCGACAAGGCGGTGCCTATCACGGTCAGTTCGTGCTCACGGCTGCGACGCGCGTCGTCCGCCCATCGGTCGAACAGCTCGGAGTGGCGGTTCTGCTGGCCGACCAGGTCGGCGCTGCACTCACGCGCTCCGACTGACCGGCCGACCGCGCGCCGGCATCACGAAGGGCGCCTGACCAGTGGTCAGGCGCCCTTCGTCGTATCTGGTGGAGCTGAGGGGACTCGAACCCCTGACCCCCTGCATGCCATGCAGGTGCGCTACCAGCTGCGCCACAGCCCCGCACGATTGCTCGTGTTGGTGCCCCTTGGAGGGGGACCGGGTGAGTTTATCGGGCACCCCCCGTCATTCACCAAATCGGGGTACTCACACAGGATTCGTCCCGACGTTCCATGCCACGATCCGCCAGCCTCCGCGGTATTCGCGCAGCTCTGCCCAATGGCAGTTGTGCAGTCCACCGAGCGACTGCCAGGCCAGGTGCTGGTCCAGTCCAACCAGCGACGCGACGACCGTGCGACCGGCGACACCGTGCGTGACGATCACGGCGCACTCCCCCGGTGCCAGCTCCGCCAACAGCTCGTCGACCGCCGCCCTGGCGCGCTCGGCGACCTGCCCCAGACTCTCCCCGTGAACTCCTCGCTGAATGTCTTCGCCTGCCAGGAGCGCCGCCTGCTCGACGGGAAACTGCTCAGCCACGTCTCCTGCGGTCATTCCCTGCCACAGACCGGCGTGGATCTCACGCAGCCGCTCGTCATACCGCACCTGCACATCCACCAGCGATGCCAGCGAGCGTGCGGTGACAGCGGCGCGCTGGAGGTCGCTACTGACGATCACCGACGGCTTGTATGCCGCGAGCGCGGCAGCGGCGGTCAGCGCCTGCTCTCGACCCTTGTCGGACAACGCGGTGTCCAGCTGGCCCTGCCAGATGCCGCTGGCGTTGTGGTCCGTCTCGCCGTGACGCCAGACGATCAGGGACCGGCCGCCCTCCCTGGCCACCATGTCAGGCGGTCAGGTCGATGGCGGGGCAGTCCTTCCACAGCCGCTCCAGCTGGTAGTAGGCCCGCTCCTCCTCATGCTGGACGTGCACTACGAGGTCCCCGAAGTCGATCAGGACCCATCGGCCGTCGCGCTCGCCCTCGCGGCGAACCGGTTTGACGCCCATCTCACGAAGCTTGTCCTCGACGCCGTCGACGATCGCACTGACCTGCCGGTCGTTCGGGGCGGAGGCCAGTACGAAGACGTCGGTGAGCGCGAGCTGCTCACTGACGTCAATGGCGACGATCTTGCTGGCCAGCTTGTCCTCGGCAGCTGCGGCGACAGCCTTGGCGAGATCAATGGCACGTTGCGTGGCGGCCACGCGGTCCTCCTGTTGGTTGTGCTGTTCAATGCGACGGTGTGCTGTTCAGCGGGATGTGAGTCAGTGGATGTGAGTCAGTGGATGTGAGTCAGTGCGTGCGAGCAGGCTCTACGGCCGGATCTGGCCGATACAGCCGATGCTTGGCGATGTACTGCACGACACCGTCGGGCACGAGGTACCAGACCGGTTCGCCGGCCATGACGCGGGCGCGGCAGTCGGTGGAGCTGATCGCCAGAGCCGGGACCACCTGCAGGGTCACCCTGTCCTCGGGCAGCCCATAGTCGCTCAGGACATGCCCTGGCCGGGTCACCCCGATGAAGTGGGCAAGATCCCACAGCTCGTCGATGTCCTTCCACGACAGAATCTGGGCCAGCGCATCGGCACCGGTGATAAAGAACAGCTCCGCGTCCGGGATCTGGGCTCGCAGGTCACGCAAGGTGTCGATGGTGTGGGTCGGGCCGGGCCGGTCGAGATCGACCCGGCTGACGTTGAAACCCGGGTTCGAAGCCGTCGCAATCACTGTCATGAGGTATCGGTGCTCGGCTGGGGACACCATGGCCGCGTCCTTCTGCCACGGCTGTCCGGTCGGCACGAAGAGGACCTCATCGAGGTCGAAGAGCGCCTGGACCTCAGCGCCAGCCACGAGGTGACCGTGATGGATGGGATCGAAGGTCCCGCCCATGACACCGATGCGCCTGGTCAGTGGTGCGCTCCCGGATCAGTTGCCCCGCGCGAGCCGTGCGGATCACCCGAGTCATCGTGGCGGACCCTGACTGGCGTGTCGTACTTTGCCGCAGTATGGCGGAAGGACCACAGCACCCCCAGGAGCACCAGGAAGGATGCAAAGGAAATGGCCCAGTAGGCATATGGGGACATCGGCAGCTCGCGCAGCTTCACGATCCCTGCGGTGGCCAGCGTGGCAGCTGTTGGCATGAACGACATGGGAACAGCCTAGCCGGTGCGCCGGGCCTGGGGTTCGGTGAAGAATCCGGTTCTCTGACGGATCTGCTTCAGTGACGGATCTGACCGTCACCCTCGACAATCCACTTGGTCGTGGTCAGCTCTGAGAGACCCATCGGGCCTCGGGCGTGCAGCTTCTGGGTGGAGATGCCGATCTCGGCGCCGAACCCGAACTCCCCGCCGTCGGTGAACCGCGTAGAGGCGTTGACCATCACAGCCGCAGCGTCAACCTCTGCGACCCAGCGACGGGCAGCGCCGCGATCCTCGGTGACGATCGCCTCGGTGTGACCGGTGCTGTAACGCTGCACATGCGCCAGCGCCTCGTCGAGCGAGTCGACGATCCGCGCGCTGATGTCCAGTGAGAGGTACTCGCGGGCGAAATCCTCGTCGGTGGCCAGGCTGTATGCCGCACCGGCTTCTTTTGCGAGCAGCTCCATCTCGGCGTCACCGTGGACGTTGACCCCCGCCGACCCCAGCTCCGCCAAGACTGCGGGCAGGAAGGTGGAGGCGATGCTGCGATGAACAAGCAGCGACTCGGCGGCGTTGCAGACACTCACCCGATGGGTCTTGGAGTTGACCACGATGGCCAGCGCCTTCTCGAGATCGGCAGCAGCATCAACGTAGACGTGGCAGTTCCCGACGCCCGTCTCGATGACAGGCACGGTCGACTCACGCACTACCGTCTGGATCAGGTCTGCCCCTCCCCTGGGGATCAGGACGTCCACCAGGCCGCGTGCCGTCATCAGCGCCCGGACCGCATCGCGCCCACCCTCGTCAAGCAGCGAGATCGCCCCGGCCGGCAGCCCCTGACTCTCCAGCGTCGCACGCAGCACTCCCACCAGGACACGATTGCTCTCACTGGCCGCGGAGCCTCCCCGCAGCACGACGGCGTTTCCGCTCTTGAGCGCCAGTCCTGCCGCGTCAACCGTCACGTTGGGGCGGGCCTCGTAGATCATGCCGACGACACCCATCGGCACCCGCACCTGCCGAATCTGCAGTCCGTTGGCCAGGGTCGACCCGCGCACGACCTCACCAACCGGGTCCGGCAGCCCGGCTATGTCGCGCAGTGCCTCCGCAACGGCCCTGACCCGGGCCTGATCCAGCCGCAGGCGATCGAGCAGGCCCTCGGCCAGACCTTTCGCGCGTCCCAGCGCGATGTCCTGGTCATTGGCCGCGATGATCTCTGCCGACGCCGAGTCCAGGGCATCAGCCATCGCCCGCAGGGCCGCATCCTTGTCGGCCCGCGACAACAGGGCGAGCCGCCGCGAGGCCTGGCGGGCCGCGCCGGCCAGGTCGGCGACATGCGCAGTGATCTCGGGATCGATCGAGTCAGCCATGGGACCAGCCTAATCCGCCATCAGAGCAGGACGAGGTCGTCACGATGCACAACTTCACGCTCGTATGCTGGTCCGAGCTCGCGGGCCAGGTCGTGCGTACTGCGTCCGAGCAGCCCCGGAAGCTCGGCGGAGTCATAGTTGACGACGCCTCGGGCAATTCCGTGACCGGCGGGGTCGCACAGGTCGACAGGATCCCCGTCGGAGAAGCGGCCCTCCACTCGAGTGATCCCGGCCGGCAGCAACGACTTCCGTCGGTCGACGACGGCTGCCACCGCTCCCTCGTCGAGTATCAGCCGGCCGCGGGCAGTCGTGGCGTGAGCCAGCCAGAGGAGGCGACTCGCTCTTCGGGAGCCGGTGGGGGCGAAGATCGTGCCGACGTCCTGCCCTGCCATGGCCTCGGCGGCCTGCGCCGTGGAGGTCAGCATGGTGGTGATGCCCCCCGAGGTGGCAATGGCTGCAGCCTCGATCTTGGTGGTCATCCCCCCGGTGCCGATGCCCCGGCCAGAACCGGAGCCACGGATCTTGATGTTCTTGAGGTCAGCAGGCCCGCGCACCAACGGGATTCGCGAGGTGCCCGCCCTGGAAGGCGGCCCGTCATACAGCGCATCGACGTCTGAGAGCAGGACCAGCGCGTCCGCGTGCACGATGTGGGCAACCAGCGCCGCGAGGCGGTCGTTGTCTCCGAACCGGATCTCATGCGTGCCGACGGTGTCGTTCTCGTTGACCACAGGGACGACGCCGAGGTCGAGCAGCCTGTTGAAGGTGCGCCGGGCGTTCGCGTAGTGCGAGCGGCGGGTGACATCGTCGGACGTCAGCAGGACCTGCCCGACAGTGAGGTCGTGCACTCCGAACGCAAGGCTGTATGCCGCAACCAGGGCCCCCTGACCGACGCTGGCGGCTGCCTGCTGGGTGGCGAGGTCGCGCGGGCGACGGGGCAGACCCAGCGGAGCCAGGCCGGCCGCAATGGCGCCGGAGGAGACGAGCACGATCCGGGTGCCCTGGAGAAAGCGTGCTGCGATCACGTCGACGAGCGCACCGAGCCGGTCAACATCGAGGGCACCGCCGGCGGTGGTCAGCGAGCTGGAACCGACCTTGACGACAAGTCGCCGGGCGGTGCGAAGTTCAACGTGACGGGGAGTGGGCACCCGCAAAGTCTATTGAAACTGGGTCAGTCGCCCTGTTCCATCTCATCATCGGCGATAGTTTCGGCATTCGTGTCGCCGTCGGTGCCAGACTTGGTGTCGTTGTCGGCGATGGTAGCCGCCGTGGCCCAGTGCCCAGCCTTGCGCTCAGCCTGGAGCAGGTCTCTGGCAGCAGTCTTGGCCGCCCGGCGCTCCGCGTAGTCGGATCGTTTCTCCTCGCGGGTGGGGCGGTGCAGGTTGTCCAGGCGCACGTCGCTGCCTCGAGGGCCGGTGAGCAGCTCGGCGCCGGCGGCCATGGTGGGCTCCCAGTCGAAGACCACGGAGTTGTCGGCTGCACCGATGACCACTGTGGCGCCGGCCACGGCACCCGCTTTGAACAATGCCTGTTCGACGCCCGCCCTGGCGAGCCGGTCCGCGAGATAACCGACGGCCTCGTCGTTGGAGAAGTCGGTCTGGTCGATCCAGCGCCTGGTCCGCTCGCCGATCACCCGGAAGATCTCACCTTCAGGGGTGTTCTCGTGCTTGATGACGAAGCCGCTGTCGTTCACGGCCTTGGGCCGCAGCACGGTGCGCGGGATCTCGATCTCACCGAGTGCCGCGCGCGCCTCGGCAACGTGCCGCGCCATGGCGAAGGTCAGCTCCTTGAGACCGGTGCGCGCGACGGCGGAGACGATGAAGACCTCTACCCCCCGGGCCTCCAGGTCGGGTTTCACCATCTCGGCAAGCTCGCGAGCCTCGGTCACGTCGGACTTGTTCAACACGACGATCCGGGTGCGCTCGGACAACGGGCGCCCGCCCAGGGACTCGTCGGCGACATACTGCGAGAGCTCCTGCTCGATGACGTCGAGGTCGCTCAGCGGATCACGATCAGGCTCTAGGGTGGCGCAGTCAATGACGTGCACGAGCACCGAGCAGCGCTCCACGTGCCGCAAGAACTCCAGGCCCAGCCCCTTGCCCTCACTCGCACCCGGGATCAGGCCGGGCACATCGGCCACGGTGAACCGCTGATCGCCGGCAACCACGACACCGAGGTTCGGGACGAGCGTGGTGAACGGGTAGTCGGCGATCTTGGGCCGCGCCGCGCTCAGGACCGAGACGATGCTGGACTTACCGGCTGACGGGTAGCCGATCAGCGCGACGTCGGCCAGCGACTTCAGCTCCAGGACGACGTCGAGTGTGTCTCCGGTATCGCCGAACAGGGCGAATCCTGGAGCCTTGCGAGCCCGGGAGGACAGCGCCCGGTTGCCCAGGCCTCCGCGACCGCCGCGGGCCGCCGCGTAGGTCTGCCCGATGGCCACCAGGTCTGCGAGGACCTCGCCGTCGAGGCTCTTGACCACGGTGCCGGCAGGAACCGGAAGGATCAGGTCACCGCCATCAGCGCCGGCGCACTCGTCTCCGCCGCCCGGCTGACCGTTCTTAGCCTTGCGGTGCGGGCTGTGGTGATAGTCCAGCAGGGTGGTCGACTGCTCGTCGACGCGCAGGATGATGCTGCCCCCACGCCCGCCGTTTCCACCATCAGGTCCGCCGAGGGGCTTGAACTTCGCCTTGCGCACCGACGCGATGCCGGCGCCACCGTCACCGGCGGACAGGTGAAGGACGACTCGGTCAACGAAGTTCGCCATGGTCTCTTCCCTCCGCGGCACTGTTCGCCGGGCATTAGTCAGGTGTTACACAAAAATGTGCGAGGGGGTGGGCCGGTGGCCCACCCCCTCGTACATGAAGTTCATGTCACGTCAGGTTCATATCAGGTACGTGACGTGCGCCGCTCGTGTCACGTGCAGTTCTTGCGGTGACCAGTGTGCTGCGGCTGGTGTCAGGCCGATTCGGTGACAGCAGCCGGCTCGATGATGTTGACCGTCTTGCGGCCACGCTTCTTGCCGAACTGCACCGCACCGGCGACGAGCGCGAAGAGCGTGTCATCGCCACCACGGCCAACGCCGTCGCCGGGGTGGAAGTGAGTGCCACGCTGGCGGACGATGATCTCGCCGGCGTTGACGGCCTGGCCGCCGAAACGCTTGACGCCAAGGTACTGGGAGTTCGAGTCGCGCCCGTTGCGCGTCGAAGATGCTCCCTTTTTATGTGCCATGTCAGTGCCTGCCTTTGGTTCTGGGGCTTGTCAGATGAGAGAACGACCGAATGAACGAGGCTCAGGCCTCGATCGCGGTGACCTTGATCTGGGTTGAGTGCTGACGGTGACCTTGACGCTTGCGGTATCCGGTCTTGTTCTTGAACTTCATGATCGTGATCTTAGGGCCCTTGGTGGGCTTGACCACCTCGGCGGTGACCTTCACCTTGGCGAGCTTGCTCGCGTCGGTGGTCACGGTGGATCCATCGACGAGAAGGAGCGCAGTGAGGTCGATGCTGTCGCCGGCCTCGCCCTTCACCTTGTCGATGATGAGGACGTCGCCGACAGAAACCTTTTCCTGACGGCCGCCTGCGCGAACGATCGCGTACACGTTGGGCTCACTCTCTT
>Ga0208716_1000628_pt1 | contig 14339 bp, 12 predicted proteins | sample NGESurdeep092012_8_FD_184482 | JGI IMG/M metagenome (GOLD analysis project Ga0208716, IMG submission 184482) | Arctic peat soil microbial communities from Barrow, Alaska - NGEE Surface sample 415-3 deep-092012 (SPAdes) | ecosystem: Environmental > Terrestrial > Soil > Wetlands > Peat ...
AGCGGGACCATCGGCACCATCACCGAGAGCTCGCCGGAGCCGTCCCGCTCCTCGAGCTCGGCCCCCGGCTCGGCGAGCTCGTCCCCGTCCCTCGACCCGGCGCTGGCCGGCTTCTACTCCCAGAAGCTGACCTGGACCGCCTGCGGCCGTGGCTTCCAGTGCACCACGCTGACCGTGCCGCTCGACTACGCCGACCCCACGGGCCAGACCATCACGATCGCCGTCGACCGGCTCCGGGCCTCGAACCAGGTGCACCGGATCGGGTCGCTGATACTCAACCCCGGCGGCCCGGGCGCCTCGGGCTTCGACTGGGCCAGGGGCGCGCGCTCGGCAATCGATGCCTCGGTGCGCGCGCGCTACGACATCGTCGGCTTCGACCCGCGCGGCGTCGGCAGGTCCGACCCGGTCCACTGCCTCGACGACAGGCAGACCGACGCGTTCATCGCCGCCGACGGCACGCCCGACACTCCCGCCGAGGTGTCCCAGAGCGAGGCGCTGGCGAAGGAGTTCGCGGACGAGTGCCGCGCCCGCTCGCCACAGGTATACGCACACATCAGCACGCGTGAGGCCGTGCGCGACATCGACATCCTGCGCGCCGCCCTCGGCGACGACACGCTGCACTGGCTCGGCTTCTCCTACGGCACCCTGCTCGGTGCCACCTACGCCGAGCTGTTCCCGACGAAGGTCGGGCGGATGGTCCTCGACGGTGCGCTCGACCCCGCGCTCAGCAACGTGGAGCTGCTGCATGGCCAGGCGAAGGGCTTCGAGGTCGCGCTGCGCCGTTTCGTCGAGAACTGCGCGACCCAGGCCGACTGTCCGCTGCCGAGCGGTACGCAGGCGGGCATCGACCGCATCCAGCGGTTCTTCGCCGGCCTCGACGCCAAGCCGCTCGCGACCTCGGACCCGAAGCGTCGGCTCACGCAGGCCCTCGCGATGAACGCGGTGACCTCCTACCTCTACTTCCCTGCCTTCGGCGACTGGGAGTCCTTGCGCTTCGGGCTCCAGGCTGCGTTCGACGGCGACGGCTCGACCCTGCTGGCGATGCTCGACGACAGGCTCGGGCGCACCGAGGCCGGCCACTACGCGGACAACGGCACCGCAGCCCTCTACGCCGTCAGCGCCCTGGACCGCCCGGACCGCCCGGACGCCGTCCAGTCGGCCGCGCTGGCGGACCAGTGGGCGAAGGAGGCGCCGGTGTTCGGCGCCTTCACCGCCTGGGGGATCCTGCCGTACCACTACTGGGGCGTCCCGGCCACGGACACCCCGCACGAGATCCACGCCCCGGGATCGCCCCCGATCCTCGTCGTCGGGACGACGTACGACCCGGCGACGCCGTACCCCTGGGCCCGGTCGCTGGCCAAGCAGCTCTCGAAGGGCGTCCTGCTGACCCGGGTGGGCGACGGGCACACCGGCTACGGCAAGGGCTCGCCGTGCACCGACAGGGCGATCGACCACTACCTGCTCACCGGGGTCACACCCCCGACGGGCACCGTCTGCCGCTGACCTGCCGGCCGCGCCTGGAGCTCCCCGGTCGCCCTGCGCGGCCTCGCGCGTGCCGCCCGACCGATTCGGGACCATCCCGGCCGGTCGGGTATCGTTCCGACTCGTGCCCGTCGCCTCAGGCGGCGGCCACGCCGCCTTAGCTCAGTCGGTCAGAGCGTCTCACTCGTAATGAGAAGGTCATCGGTTCGATTCCGATAGGCGGCTCCATCTTCAAGGCTCTGACCTGCGGCGATGCCCCTGAGGTCGTTTCCCGAGCCGCGCCTGACGCCGATCTGCCCACAGATTGCTCACGGACTGCCTGCGGGGCGAGGTGATGGCCACCCTTCGGTGCTCGAACCACTTTCTGACCACCACGATGTCGACCCCGACGGCGAGCATGAGGGACGCCTGGCCGTGGCGCAGGTCGTGCGCCCCGATCTGGCTTGTGCTGATCTCCGCAGCGACCTGGGTGAGGCCGGTCGGGGTCGATCGCGATGTGGTCGGGGCGGGGGAGCCCAGTTGTGGTCGTCGTACGCGTCGCCGAGCTGGCCCCGCAGTCTCGGTCGGTACTCGCCGCGGGGAAGCAGGCGCGGTTGGCCGCGCACTCACCGGCGGCGTCGGCCGGCGCGGACGTCAGCTGAAGACGGCCAGTAGCTCGCCGATGGGGTGTCCGGCCTCTGCTGGGTGTCGGAAGGGGCGTTCGGGGTGGACGTGGTAGCTGTTGCGGCGTCCGGTGCGACTGCGGGTGACGTAGCCGGCCTCCTCGAGGTCACCCACGATCGACCCGGCGGCTCGCTCGGTGATCCCGGCCTGCTCGGCTAGGTCCCTCAGGCGCGCCTCGGGGTGGGACGCGATGAGCAGGAGGACTCGCCCGTGGTTGGTGAGAAGCGTCCACGTGCGGGCCGGGGGCTCGGAGGTGGTTTCGTCGTCGTCGGTCACACCAGCATGGTGGCGGAGTAACGAGAGAAACAAAACACAGGAAATAGATTTCCGGTATTGTGCGTCGCATGTTGAGTCTGCGGGTGGCCCGCACCATTCTGATCCTGCTCGCGTTCGGCGCTCTCGTGGCGATGCCCGCGGCCCTGACGAGCGGCTTCCATCTCACCCTGGGCGTCGTCGATCTCGGTCGGCTGGGTGTGGCCGAGTTCGGGGTGGTGGGCGATCTGGTCCCGTCGCTCCTGCTGCTGCTGGTGGCCGGGATCGGTGCGGTGGTGGGCTCCTACGCGGCCCGCAACCTGGTGGGCCAGCACCGGCTGCGCCGGTTCGCGGTGCTCGAGGTGAGCGCGGTGCTCGGGTTGGCCTCGGCGGTGGCGGCACCCAGCCTCGTGCAGCTGGCTCTCGGCTGGACCGTGGGTGGGCTTGCCGTCGCGGCCATGGTGGGTCATCCCGGCACCGTGCAGTCGCGGACGTCGTCCCGGTTGATGGTGGCTCGGCTGGTCGTCGGTGATGCCGCTCTCTGGGTCGCGGTGGTCCTCTCGGGGCTCGTGCTCGGCACGCTCGAGCTGGGGTCGCTGGCTCGCGCCGTGGCTGCGGCCTCCGGCCAGGCGGTCACGGCGGTCGCGCTCCTCGTCGTGGTGGCGGGGATCGCGCGCAGCGCGCTGGTGCCCCAATCAAGGCCGATCAGCCGCGGGCGTTTGGATAAGGTGCTTGGCATCGAAGTGGGCGTTGCGTTGTGATTGGAGGGGAGTATATTTGACCGCGGCCCGGTTCCACAACGGGTTGCACAATGTCAGCGCGACACTGCGCGATCGGCGACATGGCAGGGCCGGCGCTGCGTTGATGGACAAGACAGACAAGGGAGAATCATGACACAGCCGCTTTTGTTCACGCCGCTGCGCGTGCGCGAGCTTACGCTCAGGAACCGCGTGGTGGTTGCACCGATGCACCAGTATTCCGCGGTGAAGGGCTTTTCCACCGACTGGCACCTCATGAACGCAGGACGCTATGCGGCGGGCGGCGCGGGGCTGGTGATACTCGAGTCGACCAAGATCGAGCGGCGCGGTTGCGGCACGGTGGGCGACCTCGGCATCTGGGATGATGCCTTCGTGCCGCAGCTCGCGCGCATTGTCGATTTCGTGCATCGGTGCGGCGCGGCGGCGGGCATCCAGCTCGGCCACTCGGGCCGCAAGGCGCGCATCCAGCGCCCGTGGGAAGGCGGCCGGCCGCTCGCGCGCGCCGAAGCGGAAGATGCGGGGATCGAAGACTGGGACGCCTGGGAGCTCGTCGCCCCGAGCGCTCTCCCCGCGGACGAGGGCGCGCCGGCGCCGCGCGCGCTCACGCGCGAGGAGATTCGCGCCGTAGCCGAGGCCTGGGGCAAGGCCGCGGCGCGCGCGCACGCGGCCGGGTTCGACGTGGTGGAGATTCATGGCGCGCACGGGTTTTTGATTCACGAGTTTCTCTCGCCGCTGGCAAATCAGCGCACCGACGAGTACGGCGGTTCGGAGGCGAAGCGCATGCGCTTTGCGCTCGAGGTGTGCGAGTGCGTGCGCGAAAACTGGCCGCCGGGAAAACCGCTGTTCCTGCGCCTGTCGGCAGAGGACGATGCAGGCTGGGGGCCGGCGCAAAGCGTCGCGCTGGCGAAGCTCGCGAAGCCGAAGGGTGTGGATGTGATCGATTGCAGCTCGGGCGGGATACTCGCCAAGCCGCCCGCGGGGGCGGCGAAACCCGCCTATGGCTACCAGGTGCCCTATGCGGAAAAGATCAAGAAAGAGGGCGGGATCATGACCATGGCAGTGGGTTTGATCGTGCACGCCGAGCAGGCCGAGCGCATTCTGCAGGAGGGGCGGGCGGACCTGGTCGCGCTAGCACGCGAAATGCTCTACAACCCGAACTGGCCCATGGATGCGGCGCAGAAGCTCGGGTTCGATCCGGAGTTTGCGCTCGTGCCGCCGCCCTACCGCTACTGGCTTGCGCGGCGCGCGGCCACGCTGCCGGAGGTGAAACCATCGACCTTCGGCACGAAAAAATAAGGTCAGACTGAGTTTTCGCCGGCCCGCGATGGGTACTGCGGCCGGACTGCCTGCGGAAACGTTGCGCTGACCCTATGCTTCAGAGAATTCCGGCCATTCCGGCGATTGCGCCGGCCAGGATCAGCCACATCGGGTTGAGGCGGGTTCGCAGCATCAGCACGACCGTCAGCAGCGTCAGCAGCGCAGTGCGCCAACTGGTATCGGCGGATTGCGCCAGGATCCAGCCGCTGGAAAGCGTCAGCCCGATCGCAATCGGGCCCAGTCCGGCGCGGATCGCGCGGCCGAGCGGTGCATCAGGGTTGCGCGCATTCAGGTGCGTGATTCCCAATGTCAGAATGATCGGAGGGAATATGATCGCCAGGGTGGCGACTATCGCGCCGGCCCAGCCGTCAAGCTGCCAGCCGACGAGCGTCACGAACATCATATTCGGGCCCGGAGCCGCCTGACCAAGCGCGTAGGCATCGGCGAACTGCGTGCCGCTCAACCAATGATTGGCCTCGACCACATAGCGCTGCATGTCCGGCAGGATCGAGCTGACGCCGCCGATCGCCATCAACGACAGCAGGGCGAAATGCAGTCCCAGGGCCGGCAGGTCGACGCGGTCCATCAGGCGTGCTCGCGCCAGGCGGCGGCGATCGCAAAGGGCGCCAGTGCGCCGACGACGGCGAGCAAAGGCCAGCGCAGCGCCCCGACGCCCGCCAAGGCCAGGGCGGTGAACAGAAAGGGGCGCCAGTGCCGCTTCAGGCTGCCGGTCATCTTCAGCCCCGTCGCGAACACCAGGCCTGCCGCCACTGCGGACATGCCGGAGAGCGCCTGCTGCACCAGCGGCAGCGCGCCGTAGTTCCGGTAGAGCATGCCGACTGCGATCATGATCAGGAAAGGGCCGGCCACCAGTCCGGCGAAGGCCGCTGCCGCCCCGGCGTAGCCGGCGAAGCGGTAGCCGATCATCACCGCCATATTGCCGATGTTCGGGCCCGGGAGCAGTTGCCCGAGCGCGAGCGTGTCGACGAATTCGCGCTGGGTGAGCCAGCCTCTCCTCTCGACCAGGGTGCGATGTGCCCACGGCAGCACGCCGCCGAAGCCGGAAAGCGCCAGCTGTGAAAACGCGAGGAACAGCTCGAGCGGACCGATCTTCGCTGGGATGGGATCGGGCGCGTTATCGACGGGCGGTTGGGGCAGCGGCATGGGCGGGTCCGTGGTGAGTGCGATGCGCCCGAATTATGGCAGCCGGACGGCGCTGAGCCAACCGTTTGCAGACAAGCGTTTCCTGCGCGCTAGGGTATATACCTATATCTCTTGGCGGGCATTTGCCCTATGCTCACCCGCATAAGTCGGGGTTACGTCCGCAGATCGCTCATCGTGGCATATTTTTTATTGGGGTAGCTTATGAATTGGGTCAAGAAATTCCTGACGCATTACGTGCTTTATGGCGCGCTCCTTTTGGTTCTATGTTTCGGCATTTTCCCCTTTGTTATTCTTTACGCCGGCTCTATGTCAATGGCAAGAATGTTGGATCGGCTTTCGCCGGGGAAAAAGCTCGCGGAAAAGCTCGAGAATTTGTGGACCGTGGTTGGGACGCCGTACGACTACCTGGTCAGGGCAGTCGGTTAAGCTGCAGTTGAGAAACTGACGCGCGACTCGGCTAGCGTCAGCTTGCTCGATCGCTCAAGCGCAAGCCGTCGAATTCCTTCTTGATCACGCCGTAACGCGCGCATGCCCGCGCTTTCAGCTGGCGGCGGCTGAGGAGTTTGATCTGGCCGCGCCCGCAGTGGATTATTGCCGCAGTGGATTATTGCCGCTGCCCGCAGGCGTTCGGTGACGCCCACGCGGCGCACCCCCGATATCGGCCCCCGAAGAAAAAGTTATTCTGACTGTTCCCAATCGCTGCTAATCTGTCGCCAGCAGTGATGGAGAACCAAGAATTCCAATTGGCTCGGGGGGATACTCATGGATAGATCGGCGTTTGAAGCTGCACTCAAAGCGGACGGTTTCGGCGATATCGAACAAAAAACGGTGGCGCCCAATGTCGCGAATCCCGTCCATACGCACCCTTTTGCCGTGCGCATTCTGGTGCTGTCCGGCGAAATGACGGTGACCGCGAACGGGTCGGCTCATACCTGTCGCACGGGGGACACGTTTGCCATGGAACCCGGCTGCGAGCATTTCGAGCAATACGGGGCCGAGGGCAGCGTTTATCTGGTGGGTCGCAAGCACTAGCGACGGATGGGCGCGGATTGAGGCGGCGTTCTCCGCTCCTGCCGCGCAGCAGGAGCAGGAGCAAGGCATAATAGCGCGGTCAACCTGCAACCCGCGCAATGATGAACCCGCCCAAGACCCGCATCGACCCCCAGTCCGAAATATTTCAACAACAGCGCGGCGCGATGCTCGCGCTCGTCGAGCAACTGCGGGCCCTGGAGAGCCGCGCCGCAGCCGCTTCGGCGGCATCGAAACCGGCCTTCGACAAGCGCAACGCCCTGCTGCCGCGCGAGCGGCTGGCGCAGCTGCTCGATCCGGGCACGCCGTTTCTGGAACTCGCGAGCCTGGCGGGCTACTGTACCGACGATGCCGATTCCGAGAGCAGCGTCCCCGGCGCCGCGGTGCTCGCCGGCATAGGCGTCATCTCCGGCATGCGCTGCATGGTGGTGGCCAACGATTCGGGCATAGGCGCTGGCGCCCTGAGCGCACTGGGCGGGCGCAAGGTCATGCGCTGCCAGGAAATCGCGCTGCAGAACAAACTTCCGTTCGTGCAACTGGTGGAAAGCGGGGGCGCCAATCTGCTCACTTATAAGGTCGAGCGCTTCATCGCAGGCGGCGGCCTCTTTTACAATCTCGCGCGCCTGTCGGCGGCCGGACTGCCGGTGATCGCGGTGGTGCACGGCTCCTCCACCGCGGGCGGCGCCTACCTGCCCGGCCTGTCCGATTACGTGATCATGGTGCGCGGCCGCGCCAAGGCTTTCCTTGCCGGGCCGCCGCTGTTGAAGGCCGCGACCGGCGAGATCGCCACCGACGAGGAGCTGGGCGGGGCCGAGATGCACGCGCGCGTGTCGGGGCTGGCCGAGTTCGTCGCCGAAGACGACGCCGATGCCATTCGCATCGCGCGCGATCTGCTCGCGAGCCTCAAGTGGGAGCGGGTCAGCGCCGAGGCCGCGGCGGAGCGCCCGCCGAGGCTGGATGCGGACGAGATCGCCGGCCTGATGCCGCTCAGCATGCGCAAGCCGGTGGACATGCGCGAAGTGATCTGGCGCATCGCGGACGATTCCGGGTTCCTCGAATTCAAGCCTCTGTACGGCAGGTTCACCGTGTGCGGCCTCGCCGCGATCGCCGGACACAAGGTCGGTTTCATCACCAACAACGGCCCGCTCGATCCGGCCGGGGCCACCAAGGCGACGCAATTCATCCAGCTCTGCTGCCAGGCGCAAACGCCGCTCGTCTATCTGCAGAACACCACCGGCTACATGGTCGGCACCAAGTCGGAAGCCGCGGGCATGATCAAGCACGGCTCGAAAATGATCCAGGCTGTGTCCAACGCGACCGTGCCGCAGATCACCGTCATGTGCGGCGCGTCCTTCGGCGCGGGCAACTACGGCATGTGCGGGCGCGCGTTCAATCCGCGCTTCGTCTTCAGCTGGCCTAACGCCCAGACGGCGGTGATGGGCCCGGAGCAGGCCGCCAAGACCATGGCCATCGTCGCCGAGGGCACGGCCGCGCGCAAGGGCAGGCCGGTGGATCAGGCAGCGCTGGACAAAATGCAGCAAGACATCATCGCCAATTTCGAAAGCCAGATGAGCGCTTTTCACACCAGCGGCCTGCTGCTCGACGACGGCGTGATCGACCCGCGCGACACGCGCAAGGTGCTGGCTGCGGCATTGGCAATTTGCGCGGAAGCGGAGGCGCGGCAGCTGCGCACCATCCAGTTCGGCGTCGCGCGGCCGTGAGAGTTCATTTCGAAATGAGGAAGAGGGGTTCATTTAAGATCGTCGATTGCGCGCGGATGTGCTTTTCATCCGTGCGCAATCGATGATCCGCGCGGACGGGTTTTCGTCCGCGCAGGTTTTGGCAGTGCTTGCGCGCTGCGCGCGCCAACCCTGTCTTCTGTGCGGATGAAAAGCGCATCCGCACAGAAGACAGGGTTATGGTTAACCCCAAACGCAGCGCGATTCAAGTCGCCACGTAAGGAATTGGACAGACACAAGGGACTAGGCACATGCTATTCACCCACGAGCACGAAGAGCTGCAGCGGCAGCTGAAGAAATTCATCGAGGCCGAAATCAATCCTCAAGTCGACGAATGGGAAGAAGCCGAGATCTTCCCGGCGCACGAAGTGTTCAAGAAAATGGGGCAGCTCGGCTTTCTCGGCGTGTGCAAGCCGGTGGAGTACGGCGGGCAGGCGCTGGACTATTCCTATTCGGTCGCGATGGCCGAGGCGCTCGGGCATATCCAGTGCGGCGGCATCCCGATGGCGATCGGCGTGCAGACCGACATGGCGACGCCGGCGCTGGCGCGCTTCGGCTCGGACGAGCTGCGCCGCGAATTCCTCGCGCCTTCGATCGCGGGGGACTTCGTCGCCTGCCTGGGCGTGTCCGAAGTCGGGGCCGGGTCCGATGTCGCCTCGATCAAGACCACGGCGAGGAAGGACGGCGACGATTACGTCATCAACGGCGGCAAGATGTGGACCACCAACGGCACCCAGGCCGACTGGATGTGCCTCTTGGCCAACACCGGGCAGGGCGCGGCGCACAAGAACAAGTCGCTCATCTGCGTGCCGATGAAAACCAAGGGCGTGAGCGTGGCGCGCAAGCTGAAGAAACTCGGCATGTGGTCCTCCGACACGGCGCAGATTTTCCTCGACGACGTGCGCGTGCCGCAGCGCTACCGCATCGGCGAGGAGGGCATGGGCTTCACCTACCAGATGCTGCAGTTCCAGGAAGAGCGGCTGTGGGCGGCGGCGCGCAGCATGTCGATGGGCCGCTTGATCGACGAGACCGCGAACTACGCCCGCGAACGCATGGCGTTCGGCAAGTCGATCCTCGACAACCAGTACGTGCATTTCCGCCTGGCCGAGCTGAAGACCGAAATCGAGTGCCTGCGCGCGCTGGTCTACCGCGCGACCGAGCTCTACATCGCCGGGCAGGACGTCACCGAACTCGCTTCCATGGCGAAGCTGAAGGCCGGGCGCCTCGGGCGCGAGGTTCCCGATGCCTGCCTGCAGTTCTGGGGCGGCATGGGCTATATGTGGGAGAACCCCATCGGCCGCGCCTACCGCGACGCGCGCCTGTCGTCCATCGGCGGCGGCGCCGACGAGATCATGCTCGGCATCATCTCCAAGTACATGGGCATTGCGCCAAGAAAGGATTAGGTCATGGCCAAACTGCGCACGCTGCGCCAAGGCGGCTTCCTCTATCTGACGCTGGACGATGCGGCCACGCGCAACGCGCTCAGTCCGGAGATGGTGCAGGAACTGCAGGCGGCAGTCCATGCGGCCGCGGCGGACGCTGGCTTGCGCGCGCTGGTGCTGCGCGGCGCCAACGGGTTTTTCTGCGCCGGCGGCAGCGTGGGCAATTTTCAGAAGCAGATGAAGTCCGGCGAGGCGCAAGGCGGCGCCGATCCGATCGCCGCGCACAACCGGAGCTTCGGCTATTTTCTGACCGCGCTCGCGCACCTGCCGAAAGTGCTGGTGGCGGTGGTCGAGGGCGCAGCGATGGGCGGCGGCTTCGGCCTCGCCTGCGTCGCGGACATCGTGCTCGCGCGCAGCGACGCGAAATTCGCGCTCAGCGAAACCACGCTGGGCCTGGTGCCGGCGCAGATTGCGCCCTTCGTCGCCGCGCGCATCGGCCAGGCGAGCGCGCGCCGGCTTGCGCTCTCGGGTGAGCGCATCGACGGTACCGAAGCTGCGCGCATCGGCCTGGCGGATTTCGTCGCCGAGGATACGATTGCCCTGGAAGCCAGGCTGCTGGCCGTTCTCCAGGGTATTGCCCGCTGCGCTCCAGGCGCGAATGCCGCCACCAAAGCGCTGCTGCAGGAATGCGCCGAGCTGGAACTCGGGCCCGTCCTCGATCGCGCCGCGCAGGCATTTGCGCGCCAGATGCGCAGCGAGGGCGCGGAGGGCGTGGCCGCGTTCCGCGAAAAGCGCGACGCCGCCTGGGTGGAGAGGCTGGAGGGTTTGCCGTGGGACCAGGCATGACGGACAAGATCGTGCGCATCGGTGGCGCCTCGGGTTTCTGGGGCGACAGTTCGGTTGCCTGCGCGCAGCTCGCGCGCCGCGGGCAGATCGATTACCTGGTGTTCGATTATCTGGCCGAACTCACTATGTCGATTCTGGCGGCGATGCGCGCCAAGTCGCCGGATGCGGGCTACGCCACCGATTTCGTCGACGTTGCGATGAAAAGCGTGATTCGCGACATCGCCGCGAAAGGCATCAAAGTGGTGAGCAACGCGGGCGGCGTGAATCCCGCCGGCTGCGCCGCGGCGGTGGCCCGCCTCGCCGAGGAAGCCGGCGTGAAGCTCAAGATCGCCATCGTCGAGGGCGACGACGTGCTGCCGCGCATGGCGGAGCTGCGCGCGGCCGGGGTGCGCGAGATGTACTCGGGCGCCGAGTTGCCGCCAAAGATCCTCTCCGCCAACGCCTATCTGGGCGCGCTGCCGATCGCGCGCGCGCTCGCGGCCGGCGCCGACGTGGTCATCACCGGACGCTGCGTCGACAGCGCGGTGGCGCTCGGGCCGCTCATCCACGAATTCGGCTGGCGCGAGGACGATTACGACCGGCTCGCCGCGGGCAGCCTCGCCGGCCATATCATCGAGTGCGGCTGCCAGGCTACGGGCGGCCTGTTCACCGACTGGGAGTCGGTGCCGCGCTGGGAGGACATCGGCTATCCGATCCTCGAGTGCCACGCCGACGGCAGCTTCGTCGTGACGAAGGCGCCGGGCACCGGCGGTCTTGTGAGCCGCGCGGTGGTGGCCGAGCAGATGCTCTACGAAATGGGCGATCCCGGCGCCTACGTCCTGCCTGATGTGGTCTGCGATGTCACCGGCGTTGACATCGCCGAGCTGGGGCCGGACCGGGTGCGGGTGAGCGGGGCGCGCGGCCTTGCGCCTACGCCGACCTACAAAGTCTGCGCCACCTACCCGGATGGCTACCGCTGCACCGCGATCCTGAACATCATCGGCATCGATGCGGCGAAGAAGGCGCGGCGCACGGCAGAGGCGATCCTCGCGCGCACCCGGGCGATATTCCGCGAACTCGGCTTGTCCGACTATTCCGCCACCCGCATCGAAGTGCTCGGGGCCGAGACCGTGTACGGTCCGCACGCGCGCACTGCCGACACGCGCGAAGCGGTGATGCGCCTCGCGGTGGCGCACGGCAAGCGCGAGGCGCTGGAAATCTTTTCGCGCGAAATCGCGCCCGCGGGCACCTCCTGGTCGCCGGGCACCACCGGCATGGGCGGCGGGCGGCCCAAGGTCGCGCCTGCGGTCAAGCCCTGTTTCTTCCTGCTGGAAAAATCGCAATGCGAGGCGAGCGTCACGCTCGATGGCGCGCGCCAGGCGGTGGCCGTTCCCGCTGCGGGCGGTTACGCCGGCCGCTCGCGCAAGCGCGCGCCGGCGCAGGGCGAAACCTGGACGCCGCAGGGCGCGACACGGAGCGTGCCGCTGGTGCGGCTCGCCTGGGGCCGCAGCGGCGACAAGGGCGACAGCGCCAACATCGGCATCATCGCGCGCCGCCCCGAGTTCCTGCCGCTGTTGCGCGCCCAATTGACCCCGGCGGCGGTGAAACAATACCTGTCCCATCTCGTGCAGGGCGAAGTCGAACGCTTCGAAGTGCCCGGAATTCACGCGCTCAATTTCCTGCTGCACGCAGCGCTCGGCGGGGGCGGCATGGCCTCGCTGCGCGTCGATCCGCTCGCCAAGGGCTACGCGCAAATGCTGCTCGATTTTCCGGTTGCCGTGCCCGGGGAGTGGATCGAGCGCTACGCTCTGGGCTGATCCGGATTTCGCCAGCAGCATTCACCGCCCTTTCGCTGCTCGAGAGGGCGGCCGTTTTCGGACCTGAGGCCGGTGCCGCAATGTCCGAAAACGGCCAGACAGCCCTGGTCGCCGCGCTCATAATGCGGCCATGACGCTGGACTCCCATACCTGCTACCGGGCGCTCAAAGCGCGCGATGCGCGATTCGACGGCCGCTTTTTCGTCGCGGTCTCGTCGACGCGCATCTATTGCCGCCCGGTCTGCACCGTCAAGCCGCCCAAGCGCGAGAACTGCCGCTTCTATCCCAGCGCCGCGGCTGCGGAATCGGAGGGCTACCGGCCGTGCCTGCGCTGCCGGCCGGAGCTTGCGCCGGGCAATGCGAGCGTGGACGCCATCTCGCGCCTCGCGCAGGCTGCCGCGAGCCTGATGGAAGACTGTGCGCTGGACGAAGCGGGACTGGATAGCGTCGCCGCGCAACTGGGCATCACCGAGCGGCACCTGCGCCGCGCGTTCGGCGCCGAGTTCGGCGTCTCGCCGGTGCAATTCGCGCAAACGCAGCGGCTGCTGCTGGCGAAACGCCTGCTGACCGACACCGTGCTGCCGGTCACCGAAGTGGCGTTCGCGAGCGGCTTCGGCAGCGTGCGGCGCTTCAACGCGCTGTTCAAGCAGCGCTACCGGCTGCAGCCGGGACAGCTGCGGCGCCATGCGTCCGCGTCCGGCGCGGCCGACGTGCTCAAATTCGAACTGAGTTTCCGGCCGCCCTACGACTGGCCCGCGGTGAGTGCGTTTCTCGGCGCGCGCACGGTTGCCGGCGTCGAAAGCGTGGAGGCTAACTGCTATCGCCGCACGGCGCGCATTGCCGCGGGCGGCAAGGAACATCGCGGCTGGATCGAGGTGGCGCTGTCGCAGAAAAAGCCGGCCTTGCGCGTCACGGTGTCGGCGTCGCTCGCCAAGGCCCTGCCGCCGGTGCTTTCGCGCGTCAAGGCGCTGATGGACCTTGCCTGCCATCCGGCCGAGGTCGCGCAGGCGCTGGGGGCGATGGCAAAGCGCCATCCCGGCTTGCGCGTGCCGGGCGCGTTCGACGGTTTCGAAGTCGCGGTGCGCGCGATCCTCGGCCAGCAGGTGTCCGTGGCTGCGGCACGCACCGTGGCAGGGCGCTTCGCGGCCGCGTTCGGCGATGCGATCGAAACGCCGTTCGCTTCGCTCGCCACCGTTTTCCCGGCGGCACAGAGCATCGCGGACCTGCCTTATGGGCACATCGCGCGGCTGGGCATGCCCGGCGCGCGCGCCCGCACGATCGTTGCGCTCGCGCGCGCGGTGGCGGACGGCAAACTGGTGCTGATGCCCAATGCCGACATCGAGGCGACGCTCGAACAACTGCGCGCGCTGCCGGGCGTGGGCGAGTGGACCGCGCAGTACATCGCGATGCGCTCGCTCGCCTGGCCGGACGCGTTCCCGCATACCGATCTGGGCGTGATGAAAGCGCTGGGCGAAACCGACGCGCGCCGCGTGCTCGTCGCGGGCGAGGCCTGGCGGCCCTGGCGCGCGTACGCCGTGATGCACCTGTGGCAGTCTCTGACCAAGGAGTAACCATGCACTACTACGACTTATATGACAGCCCCCACGGGCAGATGATGCTGGTTGCAGCAGACGAAGGACTTTGCGGCGTCTACTTCGACGGCCAGAAATATCTTCCGCAGATCGGGCCGCAATGGCGGCGGGATGCGAGCCACGCGACGCTGCGCCAGGCGAAGCGCGAGCTGGCCGAATATTTCGGCGGCGAGCGCAAGCGCTTCGAGGTCGCGCTCGCGCCCGATGGCACGCCGTTTCAGCGGTCGGTGTGGAAAGCCATCTCCACCGTCGGTTTCGGCCAGACCATTACCTACGCGGAACTTGCGAAGAGGGCAGGACACCCGGGCAGCGCGCGCGCC
>Ga0208716_1000629_pt1 | contig 14312 bp, 10 predicted proteins | sample NGESurdeep092012_8_FD_184482 | JGI IMG/M metagenome (GOLD analysis project Ga0208716, IMG submission 184482) | Arctic peat soil microbial communities from Barrow, Alaska - NGEE Surface sample 415-3 deep-092012 (SPAdes) | ecosystem: Environmental > Terrestrial > Soil > Wetlands > Peat ...
AGCGCGACCTGGAGGCAAGCGGAAAGCTGAAAAAGACCGAGAGCGAGACCTTCGACGTGACCCTGCTGGAGGGGTCGCCCTACCGCCGCCTGGTGGCGCGCGATGACAAGCCGCTTTCCCAAAAGGACGCGGGTAAAGAGGAGGCCAAACTCCAGCACAGCATCGAAGACCGGCGCAAGGAGACCCCGGAGCAGCGCGAGCGCCGCGTTGCCGACTGGAAACGCAAGAGGCAGAAACAGCGCGAGCCGCTCAAGGAACTGCCCGACGCCTTCAACTTCAAACTGGCCGGCGAGGAAGCGCTCAATGGCGGTGACGCCTTCGTCATCGAGGGCGCGCCCAGGCCCGGATACCGCCCGAAAAGCGCGTCCACCGCGTTCTTTCCCAAGGTCAAGCTGCGTTTTTGGATCGACAAGAAGGACTACCAGTGGGTCAGAGTCGACCTCGAATCGCTGGACACCATCACCTTCGGCGGTTTCCTGATCCGCCTCGCCAAAGGCAGCCACCTCACCATTGAAAACGCGCGCATCAACAACGAAGTCTGGCTGCCTAAGCGGGCTGCCATCAAGGGTTCCGTGCGCATCGCCCTGGTCAAGGTGATGCGCGGCGAAATCATCTACACGTTCAGCGATTACAAGAAATTTCAGACCGATTCGCGCGTGCTGACTCAGTAACTGCCGGGCCCGCGCATCACGATATCGAGGCGCTTGCGCGCAGCGTCCCAGTTCAGCATCGCCACGCGCCTGGTCGCGATCAGGGCCGCCGCGTCTGGCCCACCGATGGGCTTCACGGTGAGATCGTTGCGCTCGTAGAAATACTTGAGCGTGCCTTCGATGCCCCACTGATGGAAGCCGGCGGGCGTGCCGGAGAACACGAACGCATCCACTCGCTGCTTGCCGGCGGCGAACCGGCCGACCGCGCTCATCCACGTGCGGACCTCGTCGTCGTTGGCCAGGGTATCGCGCCGCCGCAAGCGCAGTTCGTGGATATCCATGGGCAGCCACAATGCCAGGAACAGTCCCAGCGCGGCGGGCGATGCCGCCTCCGCCAGCCCCGTGATGGCGATGGCCAGGCCCGCGAACGGCAGGTAGCAGTACCCGCTGAATACCCGCCCCGGCAGAAACAGCACGGGGAAGAGGAACGAACCCATCGCCGCCAGTCCGAACCATGTGCGGCGAGCTGAAGACATATGGCCGCGCGCCAGAAATGCTATCGCGGGGACCACGAATCCGAGATACGGAATCAGGAAAACGCGTCCGGCGTAGAACACGCTGGTTGTGGCCAGGGCGGCGGCCGTGAAGCGAAAGGTGTAGTCGTTATCCCGATTGGGATTCCCCAGAATTCCCTGCACGCCGAAGGAAAGCGAGGTCAGAAAAAACGGCGCCAGCGGCTTCCAGCGCCGTTTGCCGGACCAGATCTCGAAGGCCAGCAGCACCACTGGCAGCATGACCGCCAGTTCCTTCGACTTGTAGGCCAACCAGAAGGCCGCGAAGCTCAGTACCCAACGCTCGCTCGCGTAGCACCACAGGCTCAGCAGGCAGAACGTGGCGCAGAGCACATCGAAGACGTACATCGGCTTCCAGAAATTGTCGAACAGCGCCATGTGCAGTCCGAAGAACAAGCATGCGGCGGCGGTGGCGAACGCCGTGGCCCCAAGCCGCCGCGCCAGCAGCCACAGCAGCCAGACGTTCAACAGGTGGAACGCATGCAGCACCGCGACATAAACCGGGAAATCCAGCCCCGCGAGTTCCTCCACCGCATGGAAATAGTAGTGGCCCACCGGGCGGAAATTATTCGCCTGAAACCGCGGCGTGGCGGCGCCCTGCAGGAAATCCAGCGGCCCGAGGTACGGCGCCCAGCTCAGGTTATCGATCTCGTCGTCCTGAAAATAGCCGCGATAGGCGTCGCGGTTCACCGTCAGGAACAGCGCCGCGAACGCCACGAAGAGTATCAGCCCCGCCCGCTTGGACATCGAACGACTATCGTAGCCCAGTGGCATAAGGCTCCGCCTTGTGCATCCGCTTGGCAGCTCGGACTTCTACTTGCCTTCTGGTGAATTGGCGTTCCCTTCGCCCGGGACGCGTGCGGCAATTCGTACAATTTGCTGCGCGATGTTCTCAGGTGAAAGAACAAAATCGATACACCCGGTTGCGATGGCACTCTCAGGCATATCCGGCTGCCCGGCCGTGTCGAGCTTCTGCGCGATGGTAATGCCCCCCACTTCCCGTATGCCGCACAGCGCCGCTGCCCCATCGCCATCATAGCCGGAGACAATGACAGCGATCAGTTTGCCGTCCCAGTTCTGCGTGAGGGAGCGCAGAAAGACCGTAATCACGTCGGGCCATCCCCTGGGCTTGGATATCGGCTTTAGACGGAACTCTCCGTCAAGAACGTGCAAATCCCGCTGTTCCGGGATGATGAACACATGGTTGGGCTCGATGAGTAGTTTTTCCGTGATCAGTTCAACCGGCATCTGTGTGTAGCGCGGAAGAATCTCGTGAAGGTGGGTGGCTACGCTTCTCAGGTGATTCACGATGACGATCGCCACACCCATATCGGCCGGCAGATGCGTGAGTAACCGGGTATAGGCGTCGAGGCCGCCGGCCGAACCACCCACGCAAACGACGGGAAAGTCTTTTGCAAAACTCTTAGCTTTCATTGACAATCACTCCGCTTCGGATTCTCAATCCCAGTATGCAACGTTCTGGGTGCTCCGGGCGGTTTTTTGCCTTGCCTGAAAGGAATTCCGCTCTGGCGGCATTTCGCCCGTGGAGGTCTTCCGATGCCGTTCCACTCGCGTTTACTTTTTCTTGCCATCCTCGCCCTTCCCGGGTTTGCCGCCAACGATTCCGTCGCGCCCGGATCGCTCACCACGCCGAAGGGCATCTGCCCGCTACGCCACACGGACGTGCAGGTGCGCATCGCCGGTCCGCTCGCCCGCGTCACCGTCACCCAGGAGTTTCACAACCCGTTCGCCGAAAAAATCGAGGCCGTCTATACCTTCCCGCTACCGCCCGATTCCGCCGTGGACGACATGACCATGCACGTCGGCGACCGCACCATTCGCGGCCTCATCAAACCGCGCGACGAAGCGCGCAAAATCTACGAGGAGGCCCGCCGCACGGGCCGCATTGCCTCCCTGCTCGACCAGGAGCGCCCCAACATCTTCACCCAGGCCGTCGCCAATATCCTTCCCGGCGCCACCGTGCAGATCCAGATCGGCTACGTCGAAACCGTGCCCTACGAAGCCGGCGCCTACTCGTTCAATTTCCCGATGGTGGTGGCGCCGCGCTACATGCCGCGCCGCGGAGTGCCCGACGCCGCCCGCATCGCGCCGCCCGTCACGCCCGAAGGCACGCGCGCCGGCCACGATATCGCGGTGGAGGTCCACTTGGACGCCGGCGTCCCCATCGGAGCCATCGAATCGCGCACCCACGATGTCGCGATCGAGCGCCCCAACCCGCGCCAGGCCGTGGTGAAACTGCGCGACAAGTCCGTTATCCCGAACAAGGATTTCATCCTCAAGTACGGCGTCGCCGGCCGCCGGGTGGAAGATGCGGTGCTCACCCACACGGGCTACTTCACCCTCCTGCTGCAACCGCCCGATCGCGTGCAGCCCGAAGAGATCGCGCCCAAGGAACTGGTGTTCGTGCTCGATACTTCCGGCTCCATGTCGGGCTTCCCCATCGAGAAAGCCAAGGAGGCGATGGGCCTGGCGCTCGACGGCTTGCATCCGCGCGACACCTTCAACCTGATCACGTTCTCCGGCGACACCCACATCCTGTTCCCCAACCCCGTGCCCGCCACGCCCGAGAATCGCCGCCTGGCGCGCGAGTTTCTGAACTCGCGGTCCGGCAGCGGCGGCACCGAAATGATGAAGGCCATCCGCGCGGCACTCGCCCCCAGCGGCGCCCCCAGCGATGCGCCGGAGCGCACCCGCGTGGTCTGCTTCATGACCGATGGCGAGGTGGGCAACGATCTGGATATCCTCGCCGAGGTGCAGCGCCACCCCAACGCGCGCGTCTTCGCCTTCGGCATCGGCGGCAGCGTCAACCATTTCCTGCTCGACGGCATGGCGCGCTACGGCCGCGGCGAAGTGGAGTACGTCGGACTGCAGGACGATGGCTCCGCCGCCGCGCGCCGCTTCCACGAGCGCGTCAGCAGCCCACTGCTCACCGATATCTCGATCGATTGGGGCGGCCTCGCGATCACTGGCGTCTACCCGGCGCGCATCCCCGACCTGTTCGCCGCCAAACCGCTGGTCATTTCCGGCCGGTACACTTCGCCCGGCGCCGGCGTGATCCGCCTGCGCGGCAAGATGGCGGGCCGCGAGTTCACTCGCGAGATCCGCGTCAACCTGCCCGCTTCGCAGCCCGAGAATGCCATGCTGGCCACGCTCTGGGCCCGCCGCCGCGTGGAAGACCTGATGTCCCAGGACTTCGGCGGCTTGCAACGTGGCGTCATGCGCGACGATCTCAAGCAGCAGATCACGCAACTGGGTATCGACTACCGCCTGATGACGCCGTTCACATCCTTCGTCGCGGTGGAAGAAACAGTGATCACCGAAGGCGGCGCGCCGCGGCGCGTCGAAGTGCCCGTGGAGATGCCCGACGGCATGAGCTACGAAGGCGTGTTCGGCAGAGGGGATCGCTTGCAGGCCGTCGCCGCCCCCATGGCCATGATTGCCGATCGGGCCTACTTCGGCGGCGGCGGCGGCGCCAGGTCCGCCCCCGCGATGGAATCCCGCAAAGTAGCGCCCCCGCTGGCACCGCAAACGCCGGCGTCGAATCTCGATCCGGCGATTGCCGCCCTGATCGCGCGCGTCAAAGCCGGAGGCCGCCCCAGCGTGGACGAGAGTAAGTTCGTATTTGGCGAAGAAGCCTATGTAAGGCTCACCATCGCCGACTTATCCACCGGCGCGTTAAACCAACTGCGCCAGGCAGGCCTGGTAATCACCAGCCAGCAAGGCGCCACGATTCAAGGCCACATCCCCATCGCTCGCCTGGAGGCCTTGTCCAAGCTGCCCTTCGTGCAGCGCATCGCCCCAAGATAGGGCAGAGACATTTCTCGCTTGCATATGTGTTATCGTTTTGATAACATCTATTTGTGAACGTGGTCAGCCGGCACGGGCTCAAAAAACTCACAGCCAAACATCCGGGGACAGAATCCGACGCGCTGAACTGGTTCCGCACCGCGGCCGCCGCCAATTGGACTTGCCTCGCCGACGTGCGCATCAAGTTTCCGGGCGCGGACCTGATTGGGGAAGTGCTCGTGTTCAATCTGGGGCACAATCGCTACCGGCTGATTACGACCGTTTTCTTTGCCGGCCGTGAAATCTATGTGAAAGCGCTGTTGACTCACAAGGAATACGATCGAGAGGAATGGAAGAAATGGTGCTAACCCTAAGCCCTGCCAAATATGGAAAGTTGCTCTCCCGGACGATGCCCAAGCGCATCGAGACGGGCGAGGAAATGGATCACTTCATCGAAATAATGGAGCCACTGAGCCGAGCGATTGAGCACGGCGCCGCAGGCCCAGAGGAAATCGCGCTCCATTCCCTTCTCGCCACCCTCGTCAAAGAATACGATGAGCGCACCTACCCGCTTCCGCCGGCCGATCCCATCGGCATGATCCAATTCCTCATGGAACAGCGCGACTTGCGGGCGGCGGACCTGACCCCCATCTTCGGTGCGCGCTCCATCGCTTCCCTGGTCCTGAACGGCAAGCGGGAACTCAGCAAGGCCCACATCCGCAAGCTCGCCGAGTTCTTTCACGTTTCCCCGGCAGTATTCCTGGCGTAAAGAGCACCCCCACGCCCAAGATAGCCCGTGGCATACGGCTGACCCGTTGGGCCATAGTCGATGCTGGTATCGGGTATGGTATACTGAGGCGTCATGGAGACAGCGCGCAAGATCACCGTCGAGGTGCCACCGGAGCTGCTCAAAAAGGCACAACGCGCCACCGGTAGCGGCATCACCCAGACTGTTCGTACCGGCCTGCAACTGGTTGCCGCATCGCAGGCCTACGCGCAGCTACGCCAACTCCGGGGCAAGGTTCGCTTCACGCTCACGTCAGATGAGCTGAAGGCCGACCGGTGATCGCGGTCGACACCAGCACCTGGATCGCCTTCCTGCAAGGAGATGGCGGCGAGGACGCGGAGTTGCTCGATAGGGCGCTCCAGGACCGGCAGGTGCTGATGGTGCCCGTTGTGCTCACCGAAGTGTTGAGCGACCCGCAGCTTTCTGTAGAGGTTTCGCAAACTCTCTCGGAACTGCCTCTCATCGAGGTCGGGCCTGGCTATTGGCAACGGGCAGGCGAGTTACGCGCAAAGGTGTTGGCAATGCGCCGCAAGGCCCGCCTCGAATACGTCCTGATCGCCCAAAGCTGTATGGATCGCGGGATTCCTCTGCTTACGCGAGACCGGGATTTCCGGGCATTCGCCGACGCTGCCGGCCTCGATCTCGTCATTGGGTCCGCAGCCGGCTGAACCGATCTCTTCCAGCGGCCAGGCACTAAATCTCCTGTTCGATTTTTCTTCGCCCTGCGCTACACTGGAGCCGATGCGGTTGCTCTCGGGACCCGCCGGCTCCGGCAAAACCACCAACATCCTGGATCGCTTTCGCCAGGCGCTCTCGGGCAATTCGGCCATTCGCCTCCTGGTGCCCACCGACACCATGGCGCGGCACCTGCAGAATCGTCTCGCCCGCGAGGGCCTGGTATTTCGCGGCAGCCTGATCCAAACCCTCTCCAGCTTCGTTCGCGACTATGCCGGCGGCGCTGCCGAGGTTCCCCGCGCCGTGCTTTACCTCCTGGTGGAAGAGGCCGCACAACGCGTCGCGCGCCCCGAGTTTTCCCGCGTCATCCGGTTCCACGGCTTCTCGAACTCGCTGGCGCACACCATCGAGGAGTTCGCCTCCGCCGGCTGCGATAGCGCCCGCCTCGCCGCCTCTCTCCCCGATGTCCCCCTCGGCGACGCCTTCCTCGCCGTCTACCAGGAGGTGGATCGCCAACTCGCTCGCCGCGGTCTGGCGATGCGCGCACGGCGTTTGGAGCTGGCCGCCGCACAGATTACAGCGCAGGGGTTACACGGTATCTCGACCATCTGCATGGATGGCTTTCACGCCCTCCCCGATCCCGAACTGCGCGTGGTGGCCGCCATGGGCAGGCACGCCGATCTCACCCTCACCCTTGGCGACGAGGATCTCACGCCCGCCCTCCGCACGCGTCTCACCGCCATGGGCTTCACCGCTGTGGTAGACCAGGAGCGCACCCGTGCCCGGCGAGCCCGGCCCGCTCTGGCGCTGGTCAAGGCGCCGGGCATCGAGCGCGAAGTCGAAGAGATCGCGCGCCGCATTCTTCTTCAGGCCACCGCGGGACGCCCCTTCCGCGAGATGGGCGTCATCGTGCGCGCCCCCGAGATCTACGTGCCGGCGCTGCGCTCCACGCTGGAACGCTTCGGCATCCCGGCCCGCTTCTATTTCGATACCAGGCTGGAACGCCACGCCGTGGTGCGCTTCCTCGCGGGCGCCATCGAGGCCATGCTCGGCGGCTGGGACCACGCGCGCACCCTCGCGGTCCTGCGCCTCACCCCGCGCTTCGCCGATTTCGCCATGGCGGACACCTTCGATTTCGACGTGCGCGAGCAGATCCCCAACGCCGGCCTGAGCGAATTGCGGTCGCTGCTGCTCGCGGGCGATGGCCAACCGCGCGCGGGCGCCGACCGTCTGCTGCACAAGCTGGAATCGCTCGCCGCGCTCGAAGAGTGGCGCGGCTTCGCGCTCACCCCCAGGAACTGGGCGGCGCGCTTCGGCACGCTGCGCAATCTCTTCCGCCCGGCGCCGCCCGCCGAGCCCGCCACCCATGAACTCGCGCTCCAGTGGCGCAGCCAGTCGGCCGCGCTCCAGCTTTTCGATGAGGCGCTCGCCGACGCCGCCTCGGCGCTCGATGGCGCGCGCGAGATCGGTATGGAGGACTACTGGCGCGCCGTCAAAAGCGTGCTGCGCCTCAAGCCGCTGCGCCTGGAGGACGGACGGCGCAACGTGGTTCACGTGATCGGCGCCAAGGAAGCGCGCCAGTGGGTGCTGCCCATCGTGTTTGTCTGCGGGATGGTGGAGAAACAGTTCCCGCAGATCCACCAGCAGGACCCGTTTTTCCCCGACCCGGCGCGCTGCCGCCTGAATGCCGGCGGCATCCGTGTGCGCACCGCCGCCGAGAGCGAGCGCGAGGAGCGCGCCCTGTTCTCTACCGCTACCAGCCGCGCCACCATGCTGGTCACCCTCTCCTACCCGGAGTTCGACGCGCGCGGGGAACGCAATTTGCAGTCGATCTACCTGGAAGATCTGCTCGAGCCGCCGGTGGATGCGGTGGCCGTGCGTCCCGCGCCGCGCAGCCTGCCCGCACCGCGCGGCGCGGCGCGGATCGCCGCGCAGATCGCCGCACCCGACCTGCTCGATTTCCTGCGCCAAAAGACGGCCCGCCTTTCGGCCACGGCGCTAGAGACGTTCCTGCAATGCCCGTTTCAGTACTTTACGCTACGCCTGATGCGTCTCGAGACCGCCCCGCCGCGCCCCGAGGAGCGTCTCTCCTTCCTCGAACAGGGCAACATCGTGCACGAGGTGCTGGCCGAATGGTGGCAGCAGCCGCGCGACATGGAGCCGCTCTTTGAACAGATTTTCGCGCGCCACCTGAAAGCAGCGCACATCCCCAACGGCTATCACACCGAGCGTCTGCGCAACGCCATGCTGGACGACCTCAAGCGCTTTACCAGCCTGGACGCGTGGCCGCGCGGGGTGTTCCAATCGCAGACCGAAAAAGACTTCGCCTTTCCCCTCGCCGAAGGCGTGGAAATTTTCGGGCGCATTGACCGCCTGGATGTCGCGCCCGACGGCCGCGCCTTCGTGCTGGATTACAAGTACAGCGCCGCGCAGCGCGTCAAGGACAAGCTGAAGAATGAGAACCTGATGCAGGCGCCCCTCTATATGATGGCCGCGGAGGACTTGAACTTCCGCCCGGCCGGCATGTTCTACGTGGGAGTAAAAGGCGGTATCGAGTACGCCGGGTGGAGCGACGCTCCGTTGATGGACAGCCTCGCGCTGCCCGAGAAGTGGCTGGAAGCCGCGCGCGAGCGGACCCTGCGCATCGTGGAGGAGATCCGCCGCGGCCGCGTGGAGATCGTACCCGCCGACCGCGACAGTTGCCGCTTCTGCGATGCCAAAGACATCTGCCGGATCGAGGTGGCCGCCGCCGCCGAGCAAGCGGAGGGCGCATGATCACCATCACCGCATCTGGAAAGTGGTGGGGCGGACCCCCCGGTCCGCGCGGGGCGCCCTCGTCCCGCCTCCGGAGCAACGGCATCAGCTTTATGCAGGGCGCAAGAGGCCGACGGGGGCGTCGGCCGCGGACCGGGGGGTCCGCCCCACCAATTCGGCCGACTGTGCGGTACTTGGAAAAGCTAGTGGCATTGGGCGCTTTCGCCTGCCAACCCCGCAATCTTACGGAGGGCGCATGAGCGGCATCCCGTTCACCGCCGATCAGCTCGACGCCGTCGATGTCGCCCAGCGCCACCTCGATGCCTGTGTCGTGGCCGGACCCGGGTCGGGCAAGACCACCGTGCTGGTGGAGTACTTCCGCCAACTGGTGGCCGCCGGCGTCGATCCGCTGCGCATCCTGGCCATCACCTTCACCGAGAAGGCCGCCGGCAACATGCGCAAGAAGCTGGCGCAGGCATTCCAAGAACTGCCCGAAACACGCGCCAAACTGGAGCGCGCCTGGGTCTCCACGGTGCACGGCTTCTGTGCGCGCCTGCTGCGCGAGAACGCCGTGTTCGCCGGCATCGACCCCGAGTTCGGCGTGCTCGATGCCACCCAGTCCTGGCGCATGCAGCAGGAATCCATGCGCGGCGCCATCGACGCGCTGTTTGAGCAACACCGCGAAGCCATGCGCGGACTGATCCGCGGGCTCTCCTCCAACGAATTCGAGCAGGCCGTGCTGGCGGCGTACGATACCATGCGCGGCGCGGGCGTGCGCGTCCCGCAGTTGCCGGACTTCCGCGCGCCCGCGGGTGTCACGCTGGACGAAATCAACGACACCTTGAACGCCATCCGCAATGAAAGCCTCGGTGCCTGGAGCTTGGCGCAGAAGGAGCACCTGGAGGCCGCGCTCGAGGGCGCCGAGCGCATTCTGAGCGCGCACAGCCCGCTCGCCGCGTTGCGCGCCACGAGCGCGTTTACATGCAATCTCACCAAGTGCAAGCGCGGCAGCAAGGCCACCGAACTGCTCAAGTACATGCGGGATGTTCAGATTAAAGAGGCGGAGCCCGGCTTGATTACCGCGCACTACGCGCTCGAGCGCGAACTCCTGATGGAGATTCTGCGCCGCTTCGACCGCCTCTATCGCGAGCGCAAACAGCAGGCCGGCGCGCTCGATTTCGCCGACCTCGAAGAGTTCACCGTGCGCCTGCTGGAAGAGCACGCCGATACCCGCGCCCGCCTCCAGCGCCAATTCGACCACATCCTGATGGACGAGTTTCAGGACACCAACGGCCAGCAGGCGAAGCTCATCCAACTTATCCGTCCGCCCGACCGCTTCTACGCCGTGGGCGATATCAATCAATCCATCTTCGGCTTCCGCCACGCCGACCCGGCGGGCTTCGTCCACTACCGCGACGATGTCCTGGCGCGCGGCCGCCACCTGGTCCAACTGGTGGACAACTTCCGCAGCCGCGCCGAAATCCTGCGCGCGGTGGAAACCGTGACCGCCGGGACTCCTGGGATTGAAGATCGCTCTCTGGTGGCGGGCCGCAAATTCCTCGACGCGCCGGACTACTCCGTGGAGGTGATTGCCGCTCCGGAACTGGCGATTGAAGCGCAGTGGGTTGCTCAATGTGCCGCTCAATGTGCCGCGCGCCGCGCCTTGGAGATCGGCGAATCCGCGTTCCGGGATATCGCCGTCCTGGTGCGCAACACCGAAGTGATTCCCGCGTTCACCGCCGCGTTTGACGCCGCCCGAATTCCTTACTTGGTGAATCGCGGGCGCGGGTTCTATGCGAGCCGCGAGGTCAACGATCTCACCCATCTGCTGCGCGTCATCGCCAACCCGCGCGACGAGATTTCGCTCGCCGTGGTCTTGCGGTCGCCTTTGGTCAACGCATCCGAAGAAGCCCTGCTCCGCCTCAAAATCGGCGGCGAGACGCTGGGCAGCACGCTCGGGCGCACCGATCCCGCCGCCTTCGCCGACGAAGACCAAGCCCGGCTCGCCCGCTTCGCCGCCCGGCTCCGTGAATGGCGGCAGCGGCGCGAGTACGTCACCTTCGACCGCCTCCTGCTCTCCGCCATCGACGATTGCGGCTACCCGTCCTCGGGCAATCTGGATAAGTTCCTGGCACAAGCCCGCGACGCCGCTGTGCGCATGTCGCTCGATGAGTTTGTCGCCGAGCTGTCGCTGGTGCGCCAGGAGAATCCGCGCGAACCCGATGCCCCGCCGGAAGATTCGTCCAACGCGGTGAAGATCATGACGGTGCACTCGGTCAAGGGTCTGGAGTTCCCCGTGGTCTTCGTGGCTGCTATCCACAAGGGCGTGAACACCAGCGTGCCCGTGGTGGCCTTCTCCCGCCATCACGGGCTCGGCGCCCGCTGGCGCAATCCCGCCGGCGGACCCGATAGCGGCAGCGCCATAGACGATCTCTTCCAGCACGCCTTGCGCCAGGAATGGAGCCTGCGCGAACAGGAAGAAAGCAGCCGTCTGCTGTACGTGGCCATGACGCGCGCGGAGCATCACCTGGTGCTCAGCTTCTCGGTCACCGGCCGCAAGCCCGCCAATTGGGACAAACTCGTGACCGGGCGCCTGGCGCTCGACCTGAGCGCGCCACGCGACCAAGTGGTGGTCTACCACGCCCCGGATGGCCAGCCGTGGAAAGCGCGCATTCGCATCGTGCAGGAAGCGCCGGAGCAAGCCGCGCCGGAACTGCTCACGCGGCCGCGTGCCCCCCAGCAGGAGTCCCCCGTGATGCAGGTCTCCCTACCCGTGGTGGAGGAGCAGCAGGATAGCAACGCCACCGTGACCGCGCTCTCCGTGTTCGCCAGTTGCCCGCGGAAATACTACCTGTCGCATTACCTCGGTTTCGTTGGCCGTCCTCGCAAACCGGGAGAAGCCGCGATCGCTTCCGGCGCGCCCGAAGATCTTTCCGCCGGGGAGTTCGGCACCCAGGTGCACGCCCTGCTGGCCGGCAATCCTGTACCCGAACCCGCCCCCGACGCGCTCCGCCTGGCCGAAGTCTTCCGCCAAAGCCCGCTCGCTCGGCGTGCCGCCCGAGCCACCCGCATCGCCCGTGAGTTCGATTTTCTGATGGCCATGGAAGATCTGGTGATTCGCGGGCAGGTGGATTTGTGGTTCGAGGAGGGCGGGGAATTGGTGGTGGTGGACTACAAAACCGATGAGGTCTCTACAGCCGAAGCCCATCATCGCGCCCGGGATTACGGGCTGCAACTACGCCTCTACGCACTCGCCGTGGAGCGCGTGGCGGGTCGCGCCCCCGATCGGGCCTGGCTCCACTTCCTGCGCCCCGACACCCTGGTGGAAGTGGACCTGACTCCTACCCTAATAGAAAGTCCCGAACAGACTGTTCGGGACTTTCAGGAAGCACAATCCAAACTCGACTTTCCGCTAAACGAAGGCGAGCAGTGCAAGCGCTGTCCCTACTTCCGGGACCTCTGCCCGGCCGGGACCCATCAGGAAATCGCTCCCTAACGGTCGCGGCTCCGATCAGAGCCGCGACCGGGGTGTCCTCTGGGTCGGGAGCGTTCTTGTCACGACCGGCGCTCGGACTACCTCTTGCGCTGGACTCCCATCCCTATCTTTTTCTGGGGATGCAGCATCTGTTGGAAAACATCCTGCGGTAAACTCGCCGCGATGTTCACTACGTTGCCGCTGGTGGTCACACTCACCGATTTGATCAGCGCCGCGGCGGTGGGGTCCTGGCCGGCCTGCATCTGCGCGAGGTTGATCAGCAGCTTGACCACATCGCCGAGCGTTGTGGCGTTCTGTGCGGTATCGCACTGCGCTTCGCCGGTGAACACCACCTGCGCGCCGAACTTGACGCCGCCCGCCGCCGACTGGACGTTCTGCCCGGCGTTCAACATGGGGTTGTTCGCCGCGCCGGCCTTGGCAGGGGGAGCCAGGCTGGCCGGCGGTACCGTCGTGATGCCCCAGGCATCCTGGGAATTGCTCCACTGGTTCACCTTGACGGCCACCGTCGCGGACAGGGATTGCTTAGTGCTCAAACGGTCGATGGCGCCCTTGACGCTGGCGATATCGCCGGCCGCCACCGTGGTCGCGTCCAGAAAAGCCATGCCCGCTTCTTGCTTCTTGGGATCTTTCAGAATGGTGACGCCGTTATAAACTTCGGTGACCACGCCTTGCAGGGTAGCTGCCGCCGTGATCTTGGCGGCATCGAAATTGCCCTTCGCCAGCGCCAGCCCGGTCTGGCTTCCCGGCACGCCATCGGAGGCCACCAGCAGTTCGCGGACGTCGCGCCGCGGGTCGAAGCCGGTCAGCGCCACCAGTTGCTGCAGTTGGGCGTCCTGGGTCTGCATTTGGTTCAGCACGTACTGGCCGAACTGCGTGCCTTTGGCCTGTTCCACGTTGACGCCGGCCAGAACCTTGGCGTCCGGCATCACCAGATTCAAAAGCTGAGGATCGGCGGCTGACAGCGCGCCGGAAAACGCCGTGAGCAGCGTCGCGGTAAGGATTTGTGCCTTCATACCAATCATGACGGGTGGCCCCCTACATTATTAACGCACCCGGCTGGGGGAAGTTCCGGGGGTGGCGAACCCGCGCCCCGCTAGTGCCCCAGCGGAATCTGGTCCACCACCTCGATGCCGAAGCCTTCGAGCGCCACGATCTTCCTGGGATGGTTGGTCAGCAGGCGGATGGTGTGCAGCCCCAGGTCGGAGAGAATCTGCGCGCCGATCCCGTGCTCGTGCTGCAACTGCCGCTGGCCATCTACACCCTGGTAGTGCATAAACTCGCGCCCGTGGCCGAGCATCTTCGGCGTGCCCGTGCCCTCGCGGTCGATGCGGAAACCGGGGCCGGTCTCGTGCAAGTAAACCAGCACTCCCAGCCCCGCTTCGGCGATGGCGCCCAGGGAGTTCCGCACCAGGCGCGCGCACTCGCACTGGTTGGAATCGAAAACATCGCCGAAAACGCACCGCGAGTGCATCCGCACCAGTACGTTTTCCTTGCCGGACACATCGCCGCGGACCAGCGCCAGATGGTACTCGGGGTTCAAATCGCTGGCGTAGGCGATGGTGCGGAACTCG
>Ga0208716_1000633_pt1 | contig 14244 bp, 14 predicted proteins | sample NGESurdeep092012_8_FD_184482 | JGI IMG/M metagenome (GOLD analysis project Ga0208716, IMG submission 184482) | Arctic peat soil microbial communities from Barrow, Alaska - NGEE Surface sample 415-3 deep-092012 (SPAdes) | ecosystem: Environmental > Terrestrial > Soil > Wetlands > Peat ...
CCCAGCCGTCCTTCAGCACTTCCGGGCCGTATTTTGCGGTATAGCTCTTACTCCTTGTTTTACTTTCTACTTAAAGGAGCAGTTTGACACTCATGATCAAGACGAAATTTTTGATTTTCCTGATGATTGCTTGGACGCCATTGGTGATGATGCCTGGGGCGAACGCCCAGGAAAATCCCTCCGGCATCGATAGCACGGTAGATCCTGACCCCAACGCGATCCTCCAGGAAGCCTGTAACTTTCTGAAAGCCCAGAAAGCGTTCACGGTCGAGAAGGACATTACCTTCGACAATGTGCTCGACTCCGGGGAAAAAGTTCAGTACAGCGCCTACGAAAAGTTAGCAGTGCGGAAGCCCAACCAGATGCGTGCAATTTATACCGGTGACAGGCGGGATTCGGTCCTATACTACAACGGCAAAACCATTACGCTCCTGAATCCCGCTAAAAACCTCTACGCAACCAAACCGGCTCCCCCGACGATTGACGAGACCGTCAACGCAATCGAAGAGAAGTATGGCATTGACCTGCCACTTTCGAATCTGATCGTGAGTAACCCCTGTATTGCTGTCACGCCAGAAGCAGCCAATGCAGGCAAGACGCTTTTTATCGGGCTTGATATGGTGAATCGGGTTCCAGCCTATCATCTTCTTTTCCACGGACAGGATAAAGACTGGCAACTTTGGGTCAGTCAAGATGCTCCTCCCCGTATTTTGAAGGTTGTGATTGCCTATAAGGACTTACCGGGTGTTCCCCAGTATTCGGTTGTCTTAAGCAAGTGGAATTTTAACCCTTCCCTAGCTGCGGATACGTTTACCTTCAAACCCCCTGCTGGTGCGGCGCAGATTGACTTCTTGCCGTCTGCCAAAGTCAGTAAAGTTACCAAGCCCTAGCCGACCAAGGAGAAAGACGATGAAATCAGCAACAAGCAAAATCCTTGCCTTTGCCTTTGCCCTTATGTTCAGTGCAAGCCTGCTGCCCACGGATGCAGCCTATGGTCGAGGCGGGGGTGGTCGAGGCGGCGGGGGCGGCGGTGGACGCTCCGTTGGTAGCAGTAGTGCGCGCTCTGCTCCCTCTGTCCAACGAGGCGCTTCGCCTCGGGTGAATAGCAATGTGGACCTTGGACGGAGTGGAGGCGGCAATATTAACGGGGGGAAATCTTTCTCTGGCCAGGCGAGGGTGAACGAATCTGGGACCAGTCGCAGTGGCAATCAGCGCCCGAATAGCGGCAATCTCTCTAACCGATCCAACGATAACTCTGGCAACAGACTTAACGCTGACCGGAATGCTGATCGCAACCTTAACCGAAATGTTGACCGGAATACTAATCGCAACGTTGACCGGAATGTTAATCGCAACGTTGACCGGAATGTTAATCGTACCGTTAATCGCAACACTGATTGGTACGGAGGTGGGTGCCGCAGTAATTGCTGGGGCGCTGGCGGTGGCTGGTATGGCCGTGGTTACTATACACCACCCGGTTGGGGCCTTGCTACCTTTGGGGCCGGATTAGCAATTGGGGCAGCCGTCAACTCAGCGCCGCCCTACTACGACACCGTTTATGTGGGAAGTAGCCCATACATTTACTCGGATGGAATTTATATGCAACCGGAGGGGAGTTCCTATGTAGTTGTTAATCCTCCCACCGGGGCCGTTGTGAGCTATTTGCCCGAAGGCTGTAACATCATTCCAGTGGGCAGCACGGTTAACTACGACTGTAGTGGCATCATCTACGAACCGTTCTACCAAGATGGCGCAACAGTGTACAAAGTAGTGCGCTACTCTTAACTCCCAAGAACGGGTGGGAGCTTAACAAATTAGCATTGCTTAGTACTAATTTGTTAAGCTCCCAAACAGTACTGCCTGACTGCCTGATTTTTGTTTGCCTTAGCTTAACTGTCTACGGAAAGCGATTCTGCCAAAGTCCAAGCCCCGACCACTAGCACCAGAGGAGGCAAAGCGAAACTCCCAAAGCTGAGTAGTTGAAAAGGCATGCTGAAAAAATGTTGAGGCATAACGACAGAGAATAAGGAACCACCGCAGAGTAAGGTTCCGGATACTGCGCTGACACACTGTAGGCAAAGACGACGAGGTTCTAGAGATTCCATCTCAAACTCTTGTTAGGAGGTGACTACACTGTACGGCGCATAAAATGTCAGGGCAAACGCATCGGCTAAGACCCTGGCTATCGAACTCGCGATAAAGAGAATCAGGACTATCCTACTATTTGTGAGAATATCTTGACATTCAAAAACTGCTCGCTTTAGAAAAATTTACCCATCGCAATCTTTACAATTTTTTATGTTTTGAATTTCCGTTTTCCTGTTGATAGGGAATGATGGATCAGGAAAAGTTGGAGACCATCAAGCAAAGACGCTTCCTCCCGACCTCAATCGAGGATCTTGTTCTACTAAGGATCATGGGACAGTAATTTTTTCACCAAAACCCTGGGCCGGCTGAGCTGATATCCAACCCAACCGGGGATTGTGAGAGATGCCGCCAGAATGGTTGTCGACACACTGAGTTTGCTGGAAAGTGTCCGCGCTGCATCAATCCCCTTATCCGTAAATTGGAGGGTGACCAGAACCGCAAAAATACTCGTGGTCAATGCACTTGCTCCCCTAATGAAGTCCTTGGGATGCCGCACGTTTTCCTTGTGTGCGTTTCGGCCTAGAAAAATACCGGAGACGAACCCTGTAATACTAAAGAAGCCGATGATCTGATAGCGGATTGTTTCCTTATCGGGCAAATCGATCTGAGGAATATAATTGCCTAGCACTGACCCTGTCCCCCCAATTCCGCCCGCGATCGCCCCCAAGCTGGCCCACCACAGCAGCGGTTGGGACCGTCGCGTACTGGCAAAGACAGAGAAGCTAATGATCATGGCACAGGCCACTACGGACTCTAATTTCGCTAAATGGCTCGTGATCAGGTAAGCAAAACTGCTGCCAGCAATGGCACCGATCATTCCGAGTAAATCCGCTCCGATGGAATCTGCCCCCTGTTGGTCGGCTTGCTGACGCATAATTTCCCTCCTGAATCCTCTTCCTTAATCCTCTAAGGTATAACAACGCAACGGAATCTGAGATGACAGGTAGAAGTATCAACGGGCTGAGCTATGCGAGAGGAAGCTCAATTTTTATTTACATATTCCTTTGGCTTAGCTTTGAAATCTGGCGTTGAGCACTGTGTTCCCATGATTTTAATGCAACGGTTCTCTCTAAAATTTGGGAGCTACTAATCTTTATAGGGTCTTCCGCAGTGTGGGCAAAAACGAAAGCGGAAAGAAGCCATCGCTTCACCACATCCCGCACAGCGACTCCGTAAGCCTGTTCCACAAGCGAAGCAAAACTTCGAGCGGGGGTGGCTCCACATCGCCTCTGGTTCGCTACCGGATATCCAACAGTTGGGACAGATTTTGATAGTTTGTAAGGGCTGTGTAGTCACTCCACCGGAAAGCTTTTCTAGATATTCTTCTCGTACTTCTAAAGCAGCAGCCAAGGCCCTTCGGCTTTTCTGATTCAGCCGAGTGGTTTTACCCCGTTCAATCTTGCCCAAACTCTGCAGATGAAGTCCGGATTTCTCTGCTAAAGCTTTCTGACTTAGCGCAAGACCGGTACGAATCCGTCGGATATATTCGGCAAGGGCTTCTTCTGGGCTCGGAGCATTATCTTCTTCGCCAAGAGTGTACATAATTATCAATAAATCTTCTGTATAAGTATATAGTATTCTTCTATTACAATTAAAATATCTTATATGTCGATTACACTTGCCAGAGTAGCCACAGAATTCTTGGAGCGTCCAGCCATAGCGCCTGCTACCTTAAAATCTTATGAATCTACTTTGATACCTTTTTTGAAAAAGTATGGGCGTTGGCCCATAGCTTTAATCAGTAAGCAGATACTAGAAAGCTATATGGAGCAGCTGATTAGTTTATCCGTGCGCACTCGTCATCGTCACCGAAGCATCTTCCAAGCCCTATTTAACTTTGCTATTGAACAAGACTATTTGTCCTCAAACCCTCTCTCTGGTTGCAAACAGCCTTCAACAGAGCAAGAGATCACGGCTGTCCGCTCTTTCAGTCCAGAACAACTGTCTACTCTCTACCGCCTTGTGGCCTCAGATTTACGCATGCACGCCCTTGTCTGTCTCTTACATCGGAGTGGAGCTACAGTCACTGAAATATTGGCCATCGATCTCAAAGACGTAGATAGGGTGAATCGCAGATTTGAAGTGCTAGGCCGGGGCAATAAACGACGCTGGTGCTTCTATAGCACTGATACGGCCCTAGTTCTAGAACGCTATATCACCTTGGAGCGTTCCTCCGATTGTTCCGCTTTATTTACAGCGCAACAATATTTTAGTAAGCAAGTTAGCCGTCTGAGTTATCGAACAGTCCACAAACACTGGACGGACCTCATCAAAAGTGAGCCAACACTAAAGGATATGCGAATATATGATCTGCACAACACATTTATAAAAGAGCAAATGGGAATTCCGAAGCTAAAAGATATACAAGTATTATAAGCTTAAATAAGTATATATAAGTCTTATGACAAGGATTAGGATATAAGTAAATGGAGCCCTTTTCTTGATTGTATATTTTATAGACATACTCTGAATAGTATGTCTATAGTTTTTACTATAAGCTAGTACAGCGTTTTAAATACTCTGTGGCCCTCATCCTCGGGAGCAATGCAACTAAAACGGCTAGTTCAAAAAGTTCATTAACAGCTGATTACCGCGAAGTCTAATGTGTGAATTGCTCTAGATGCCAAGTTCGCAACGGTCCTTGTGGAGGTAAGATTGACCCATCCAGCCTTTACAAATTGGGTTGTCCCTTGCACGCTGACTACCTCAAACGGATCCTGACTGCTCGTGTCTATGATGTCGCCCAGGAAACGCCGCTGGAGGTTGCGCCCAACCTGTCCACGCGGCTAAACAATAAACTTTTGCTCAAGCGGGAAGACATGCAGTCAGTCTTTTCGTTCAAGCTTCGGGGTGCTTACAACAAAATGGCACAACTATCCCCGGAGGTTTTGGCACTGGGCGTGATTGCCGCTTCTGCTGGAAACCATGCGCAGGGGGTTGCGCTGAGTGCTCGTCACCTGGGAACCAACGCGATCATTGTCATGCCCGAGACTACCCCCCAGGTCAAAGTCGATGCGGTCAAAGCCAGGGGTGGCATGGTTGTCTTGCATGGGGATACCTACGACGACGCCTATGCCTACGCCCGCCAATTGGAAGCGGAAAAAGGATTGACCTTCATCCATCCCTTTGATGATCCAGACGTGATTGCGGGTCAGGGAACAATTGGCATGGAAATTCTGCGCCAACATCAAAAACCGATCCATGCCATTTTTGTGGCAATCGGGGGAGGCGGTCTCATCTCAGGCATTGCAGCCTACATTAAACAATTACGCCCAGAGATCAAGATTATTGGGGTAGAACCTACAGATGCCGATGCCATGTCGCAATCCCTTAAGGCTGGAAAGCGCGTGCGCTTGTCTCAGGTGGGCCTATTTGCTGATGGCGTAGCGGTGCGCGAAGTCGGAGAAGAGACCTTCCGTCTGTGCCAACAGTATGTGGATGACATCATTCTGGTCGATACGGATGATATTTGTGCCGCCATTAAAGATGTGTTTGAAGACACGAGATCGATTCTCGAACCGGCAGGGGCACTGGCCATCGCGGGCGCGAAAGCCTACGTGGAGCGAGAGCAAATTGAAGGGCAAACCTTGATTGCTATCGCCTGCGGAGCTAACATGAATTTCGAGCGTTTACGCTTTGTGGCCGAACGGTCAGAATTTGGAGAGCGAAGAGAAGCGATTTTTGCGGTCAATATTCCAGAAGAACGGGGCAGCTTACGCAAATTCTGCGAATGTCTGGGGCGACGCAACCTCACGGAATTTAGCTACCGAATTTCTGATAACAAAGAAGCTCAAATCTTTGTCGGCCTACAGATTAAAAACCGCGATGATGCGGCTCAAATGGCGGCAAACTTTGAAAAAAATGGATTCCTTGCCATTGATTTAACCGATGACGAACTTACCAAATTGCACCTTCGACACATGGTGGGAGGGCGCTCCCCTTTGGCGCACAATGAATTGCTCTACCGTTTCGAGTTTTTAGAACGTCCGGGAGCCCTGATGAAACTCCTTAAAGGCATGAGCCCTAACTGGAATATCAGCTTGTTCCACTATCGTAATAATGGAGCCGACTACGGACGCATTGTTATGGGCATGCAGGTTCCTCCTCTTGAAATGGAAGAGTGGCAAGCATTTTTGGAGACCCTGGGCGATCGCTATTGGGATGAAAGCCAAAATCCCGCCTACAAACTGTTTTTGGGATAAAGGAGCGCCATTCTAGTACGGTGGGTGCTTCCCAAAAGCCCCACTCTGTCTATCTTGTATAGATTTTTACCGAGGTTATTCTCACACTTCCTGGACTAACTTTTCCCAACCCATGGACTTCAGTGAATTGTTTCGGTCTAGGGGCTTGCGCACGAGCTTCAGTAAATCGTGGGCATTGGTAAAGCCATGAATTTGTGCAAAGGTAAACTCCACAGACCATTTGGTGTTAATCCCTCGTGCTTCTAAAGGATTAGCGTGAGCCATTCCCGTGATCACCAAATCAGGGTGCAGCTCTCCAATCCGCTGGATTTGAAGATAGTTATCAGGTTTTTCGACAATCCTCACGGCAGGATGACCCATCAGCGCACAGGTTTTTTCTAAAAGCTCCAGTTCAGCTGCCTGGTAGCGCTTGTCCATGTAGGGAATGCCTACTTCCTGGACCTTCATGCCACAACGGATCAAGAATCGAGCCAAAGAAATTTCCAAGAGGTTATCGCCCATCATAAAGACGGATTTTCCCTTGATGGCATCCACATCTTGCTGGAGGTTTTCCCACACCTTCTGCTCCCGTTCTTCCAGACCTTTTGGCTCGATAGCAAGCGCTTTACAAATCGCCTCGATCCAAGCACGGGTTCCATCAGGACCAATCGGGAAAGGCGCGGTGATCAATTTGCAGCGCAGCTGACGCGCCAGGGCTGAGGCTGTGCGAGAGAGGAAAGGATTCACTCCTACCACATAGGTACTTGGATTAATGACGGGCAGTTCCCCAAAACGAGCGGCAGGAAGCCATCCTGTAACTGTAATTCCCTGTTTTTTGAGTTCTAGGGTCAGTTGATTGACCACAGGGTCAATCAGGGAACCAAAAATGACTAAAGGCGCATGGGAAACCGAAGGGGCCTCAATCTCCTGCTGAATTTCTTCTTTCGTTTCTTTCTTCGTGAAGGCAAAAAGACTCTTCAGCCCACCCTTTTTCTCTTCAAGTGCTGCCTTGGCTTCAATTTTGGTGACTTTCTCTTCAGAGGGACAACGACGGGCCATGGCTGCAAGGACTGTATCTTCTCCCTGCGTAAAGGCATAGTCCAAACCATTGGCACGGGCTACTACAATCGGAATGCCCAACTCTGCCTCTAGCTGAGGAGCAATGCCCTCCAGGTCCATCTTGATGATTTCCGTGGTACAGGTCCCAATCCAGACGATCACCGAGGGATTGCGGTCTTTCTTGATTTGCAAGCAGAGACGGCGCAACTCATCGTAGGCATTGAGTTTCGCGCTGACATCCCCTTCTTCTAATTCAGCCATCGCATAGCGGGGTTCTGCAAAAATCATCACCCCCAGCGCATTCTGGAGAAAGTAACCACAGGTTTTAGTACCCACCACCAAGAAGAAGCTATCCTCGATTTTCTGGTAAAGCCATGCCACACAGGAGATAGGACAAAAGGTATGGTAATTGCCTGTTTCACATTCAAATGTAGGCTGAACAAGGGTTTCCATGTAAGCTCCTAATCTACAAAAAAGCAAATTTCTAGCGGTGAAAGAACCTGATTTGGTCTATTCAGATCCTTAAACTAAAGCAGGGACAGGGGGATTTAGGTAGAAGTCAGACAGCAAGGAGAACAATTCCCGGTCTGGCTTCTCTTGGGGCACCACGCCTTCTGGCATGGAGAGCAGATGGTCTGCAATGTTCAGGTAATACTGACAAACGGGCTCTACACTGGGGTCCGTTTCCGCCAACTCAAAAATGGTTTTACCCTTGACACGAGATATCCGGATATCTTCCACCAGCGGCAGGACTTCTAAAATCGGCATCGGCACCGCTTCTACATACTTATCAATCAAATCCCGCTTAGAGGTGCGGTTACCCACCAGACCCGCTAAACGGAGGGGATGAGTACGCGCTTTTTCCCGGCAGGATGCAGCAATCCGGTTCGCAGCAAACAGAGCATCGAAGCCGTTATCGGTAATGATTACGCAATAGTCAGAATAGTTAAGGGGAGCGGCGAATCCACCGCAAACAACGTCCCCTAGCACGTCAAACAAAATAATGTCGAATTCTTCAAAGGCTCTCAGTTCCTTTAGGAGCTTCATCGTCTCCCCGACCACGTAGCCGCCACAACCAGCTCCAGCCGGAGGTCCCCCTGCTTCCACACAGTGGACGCCACCATAGCCTTTGTAGATGACATCTTCAGCCCATACGTCTTCGTAGTGGTAGTCCTTCTCTTCAAGGGTGTCAATAATAGTAGGAATCAGAAATCCGGTCAGGGCAAACGTACTGTCGTGTTTGGGATCACATCCGATTTGCAATACCCGCTTGCCGCGCTTGGCCAAGGCTACAGAGATATTGCAGCTTGTTGTGGATTTACCGATACCACCCTTGCCATATACCGATAGTTTCACTGTGTTCTCCTGAGTGGATACCTTTCAATACTGAACGGAAGCAATATTTGCTCCCTTTATTTCTGCAATCGCTAGATTGAATCTCCTGGAATTATACAGTTAGTTAATGGAGACTCGACGGAACCTAGAATATCCGGCCCAAGAGCAACACAGATAGATGAATGCGTTATAGGAAGGGTGTTTCAACTGCGTGAAGCAGATTTTCAACGCTCGAAATAAAGATTAAGGTTTCAGTTATTTTGTTAAGTTGTATTTACAAAATCTTATAGGACTCTATGCTGGGAGCCCCAGCTCGTCATCTCAGAAGACACAGATAAAGAGTTGAGGTTTCCCCTTGCACCAACATCAACTTTTGATGCAAACTTTTATTAAGTGCTTTTGATGGACTTAGTGGACTCTTCAGACCCCTTTAGGCTCTTGGGTGTTTCTCCAGGAGCTAATTTAGAAACAATCAAGCAAGCCTACCGACGGCTAGCCAGGAAATACCACCCGGACGTGGCGGGTGAGCAGTTCAAAGAGCAATTTCAAAGGGTCAATGAAGCCTATCGATTCCTTTCTGACAAAGCTCATGAAGTAGTGCAAGCTCCTCCGCAACCACCGCCGAAATCTGCGGGGGCTCCCGTCCGCATGGAAGTCAAGAAGTCCCCCTCATCACCTTCTCCCGCCTTAAAATCGGTGAAGCTCACACTTGCGCAACAGCAAGAGTTTGAGAAAAGGGCTTTTTATCTGAAAAAGGCGCTCAAGAGCAGAGATTGGGCCCATGCCTTGTCTCAAGCCGAGAGCCTCTTCCACCAATTTTCTTCCTATCCGGAAGCCATTCATCTTTTAGCGATTACCTATCAACGTCGTGGAAATGCCCTGATTTCAGAAAAGAGATACTCTCAAGCTGGTACTTATCTGGCAAAAGCTCTAGAGATTGAACCAGGGAACAAAGCTTTGGCTTTTGAAATCGAGCGTGATCTACAGCGGATCAGTCAGTCTTCGCAGGGATAATGCTACCTAAAGCTCTAGGGGCAAGTTTGGGAATGCTTTGAAGCAAAACGACCTCCTAAGGATAGATAGTTAGGAGGTCGTTTTTTTAGGCTGTAGACTTTACTTATTTGGCTGAGGGGTCATCCGCAGATAGGGTTTGACCGCGGTGTATCCCTTCGGAAACTTAGTTTTAAGTTCTGCAGGGTCTTGAATCGAAGGCACAATCACACAATCATCGCCATCTTTCCAGTTGACCGGGGTTGCCACACTGTAGTCATCCGTGAGCTGCAAGGAATCGATGACCCGCAGAATCTCTGTAAAGTTGCGGCCAGTGCTGGCGGGATAGGTCAAGATTAAGCGGAGCTTTTTCGAGGGGTCAATAATAAAGACCGAACGAACCGTTAAAGTGTTGTTGGCATTGGGGTGAATCATGTCATAGAGGTCAGAAACCTTACGGTCTGGATCGGCCAGAATCGGATAATTCAAGGCAGAACCTTGAGTTTCCTCAATGTCCCCAACCCAACCCTTATGGGACGCAACATCATCCACACTGAGGGCAATGGGCTTGATCTTGCGCTTGTCGAATTCTGGCTTGAGACGAGCTACTTCCCCCAGCTCAGTAGTGCATACGGGAGTAAAGTCTTTCGGATGAGAAAACAAAATAGCCCACTTATCGCCTATCCAATCGTAAAAATGAATAGGTCCATCTGTAGAGTCTTGGGTGAAATCAGGCGCAATATCGCCTAAACGAAGAGTCATATCCTAGTTCTCCTGCGGTCACAACGTCTTTTTCCGCATAATTAATATACACTGCGGCTCAACAATACACCTGATCCCCTATAGGACTTTAGTAGAAACTGGAAAGCTTTAATATTGGCAGCTTATAGGGAGTGCTGTTATATTATTTAAGCCTGAGGGCGTATAGCTCAGTTGGCTAGAGCGCATCGTTGACATCGATGAGGTCACTGGTTCGAGCCCAGTTATGCCCAGATACTTGAAACCCGTTCTAGAGGCGGGTTTTTTACTGTCTACAAGAGGGTTTCAGCCAGTTGGGGACAGATAAAAAGGATGCAACAAGTGGTCTATTCTGTTGCCAAGTGTTCTGTTTCTGGGCATTATTGGATGCAAAATGGCATGACAAACAGGACACTCAAGGATAGAACCGCTGAGCTGACCGTAGAAGATTGTGAGGGGTTTGTGGGCCATCTCAATAAGCTTCCAGGAAACTCTTTGGTGAAGAGAGAGCGGGTTCAACAGCTCAAGAGTGCCTGGGACTGGGCTATCGAGCGTGAGCTATGGGAGGGTAAGAACCCCTGGACGGGTCTACATAAGCGAGTGAAGAGAGAAGACCTTAAACCTCCCAGACCTTTTAGCAAGGTAGAGATGCAGGCAATCATTGGGTGCTTCAAGGATACAGAACCCAGCTATGCTCCCTATGTCTGGTTCCTCTTTGCCACTGGATGCAGGACTTCAGAGGCCATCGGGCTTCAATGGAAGCATATTTCAGAGGACTGCTCATCGGTCTGGATTGGCTCCACACTGACGAGAGGGATCAGACAGGGAACCAAGACAAAAAAAGTTCGAACTGTAACAGTCCCGGCAAACATTCAGTTGATGCTCCAAGATCTCAAGACCTCCACACCGGGTATTGATGGAGATTCCTTGGTATTCCATGCTCCTCAGGGTGGCCCCATCTGTGACAATAACTTCAGGAATAGAGCTTGGAAACCCGTCCTGGAGCGCTTGGAGATTCCTCATCGCAAAGCCTATACGACTAGGAGTACCTTCATTACCCATGCATTGCAGGGTGGTATAAGTCCTGGTGCTGTGGCTGCTCTTGTAGGGAATAGTCCCAAGGTCATCTATGAAAGCTACCTAGGCTCGATACCGGGACAGAGCATCCTGCCAGATATCCTCTAGCGGGTCTCCTTGAAATACCCGGTGGAGGAATTACCCCCACGAGGATGGCCTATGTTGGGTGGAGATCTGGACGCTGACTTTGAGGATACCTTTACTCCACTTAATATAGGCCAAGGCCGCTGTATCCGGCCCGTGTCTTATACCCAATGGGTCACCTTAAGCATTCAGGTCCGCGCAAGTCATAATCGTAGTGAGGGACTAGAAAAGCTCACGAAAGAAGGAGTTGGGCATGCAGAAGATAGCCTTAGCGACTGGGGCTAACCGGGGTTTGGGTTTTGAAGTTTCCCGGCAATTGGCCAAATTAGGGATGCAGGTGATTCTTACAAGCCGCGATCCGGAAAAAGGTCAAAAAGCGGCGGAGCAATTGCGCACAGAAGGATTAGAGGTTGTTTATTGTCCATTGGATGTGACCAATCCAGAAAGTATTGCATCCTTGAGTCAATTTATTCGTGACAAATTTGGTCGTCTGGACGTTTTGATCAACAATGCAGGTTTAATGATAGATCCACCGGATATTAGCGTATTCGATGCCAAGGTAGATACCTTGCGCAAAACTATGGAAACCAATGTCTATGGGCCTTTGCAGTTAATCCAAGCTTTAGTTCCCTTGATGAAAGAACATAACTATGGGCGCATTGTTAATGTATCTTCTGGGATGGGGCAATTGACCGATATGAGTGGGGGCTATCCTGCTTATCGAATTTCAAAAACATCCCTTAATGCCTTGACACGAATTTTTGCCGATGAGCTGAAAGGCACCGATATTTTGGTGAATAGTATGTGCCCTGGTTGGGTGAAAACCGATATGGGCGGACCTGGGGCAACGCGCACCCCTGAACAAGGCGTAGACACCATGGTTTGGCTTGCAACCCTACCCGATGATGGGCCTACGGGAGCTTTTTTCCGTGACCGTGAACCTATTCCCTGGTAGTCCTGGGAGGAAATTGGGATGTTAACAAAATCAGATTCCTTTATGCAGGTTGCTCGCCTCGCGGAAGTTCAGGCAACAGGCTGTTTAGTGGTTCCTATCGCTGGGCACACGTTGGTGCTCTATAGCCAAGGAGAGCAGGTTTATGCTCTTGATAACCGCTGTCCCCATATGGGTTTTCCCCTGCATCGAGGAAGTGTCAAAGACGGGGTCTTGACCTGTCATTGGCATCATGCCCGTTTTGATTTGGTCAGCGGTGGCACCTTTGATGCTTGGGCGGATGACATACCGACCTTCCCTGTCCAGATCCGAGATGGAGGAGTTTGGGTAGACTTGTCCCCTCGGGTTGATCTCCAGACCCATCAGCGTCAGCGTTTGCAGGATGGTCTGCAACAGGGCATTTCTTTGGTCATTGCTAAAGCAGTGATTGCTTTACTCGATGGGGGGACAGACCCTGCGGAGCCTTTCCGGATTGGCATTGATTTTGGAACCCGATATCGACAGGCGGGGTGGGGGGCTGGATTAACCATGCATACGTGCATGATGCATCTGTTGCCCTATTTAGACGAGCACGAGCGAACACGGGCTCTGTATCATGGTCTTTCGGCGGTGGCCCGCGACTGTGCTGGTTCACCACCTCATTTTGGCGTTCATCCGCTTCCCACTTCGGCACTGGACGTAAACACCCTCAAGCGATGGTTTCGCCAATTTATCGAGGTCCGAGATGCGGAAGGAGCAGAACGTTGCTTGGTTTCCGCTGTGCGGTCTGGTCTTGATTCCCAGCAAATTGCTGACATGTTGTTTGCGGCGGCTACGGATCACCGATTTCTCGACGGAGGGCACGCTTTAGACTTCACCAATAAAGCTTTGGAAGCCCTGGATGTTGCTGGTTGGGCGTTGGCCGAGCCTGTCCTCGCTAGTCTAGTCTCCGGTTATGCAAGTGCTGAGCGGATGGAGGAATCTAATGCCTGGCGTAATCCCATAGACCTAGTAGTTTTGCTAGAACATGCCTTTGCCGCATTGCCTGATGCAGTAGCGGAAGGTCTAAGTCAACGTGGAACTTGGTCAGGTCAAGAGCAACTGGTTTCTATACTTTTAGGAGAAGACCCTCAGGCTATTGTGGATGCTCTTTTGGCTCACCTCCGTGCTGGCTGCTCCGAAGAAGAATTGGCAGGAGTAGTAGCCTATGCGGCAGCTCTACGCATTGCCCAGTTCCATATCAGTAATGAGTTAAGTGATTGGGACACAGTCCATCACACGTTCACCTTCGCTCATGCAGTCCACCAAGGATTACGCCGGGTCGCCTCCACTGAATTGTTGAGGGGTGTATTTGACGCAGCTATCCGGGTTTATTTGAATCGCTTTCTGAATTTGCCCGCTGCTCGCTTGCCAGAAACAGATAGCCTTGTCCAGGACCCTAAAGCGTTATTGGAGGAATTGCCTACTTTACTGGACCGACAACAGCAGGTGAAAGAAGCAGGAGCCTTGGTTGCTTGTTATCTATATAGTGGAGGCAATCCTGATCGATTATTAGCGGTATTAGGCAGTTTGTTGCTACGTGAAGACCGCAGTTTCCATGCGATTCAAACGATGGAAGCCGCTTTTCGTCAGTATGAAGCATTAAGAGGAACTAATGCCGGAGTTCATGTTTTAGTGGCGGCTGTTCGCTTTTTGGCAGCC
>Ga0208716_1000634_pt1 | contig 14199 bp, 12 predicted proteins | sample NGESurdeep092012_8_FD_184482 | JGI IMG/M metagenome (GOLD analysis project Ga0208716, IMG submission 184482) | Arctic peat soil microbial communities from Barrow, Alaska - NGEE Surface sample 415-3 deep-092012 (SPAdes) | ecosystem: Environmental > Terrestrial > Soil > Wetlands > Peat ...
GAGCGGTTTCATGAAATTCTCTTCGACGGGGGGGTCCTCTTCCTCGGGCACTCAGAAACGTTATGGGGGATTTCGGAGGCGTTCCAATTGGAGCAGCGGGAGAAGATTTTCTACTACCGGAAGCCGCGCGCGGAGGTCCGCCCGCCGCGACTCGCAGCCGCTCCCCGTTCCACCGGTTCGAGCGCTCCACGTCGGCGGGTCCCTCGCGCGGAGCTTTCTCCTTCCCCTCCCGGGGCCGATGCCTCTCCCGCGATGAATCTGGTCCTTTCGGCGGAGCGGCTGGCCGACGAGGGGCGCTTCGAGGAGGCTGTCGCGATGTGTCGCCAGGCGGCCGCCCTCGATCCGGCGTGCCCGGAGGCGGAATACCTGATGGCGTTCCTTCTTCGCGGCCATGGACGGCACGCGGAGGCGTTCTATCACGCCGAGCGCGCCCTCGAACGGGACCCACGGTTCGTCTTCGCGGACATGGAGGCGGCGGAGTGTCTCAGCGGGATGGAGAGGACCGGGGAGGCGTCGCTGCGGTGGAAGGGGATCCTGCGCGCCATCGACGGAGAGGAGCATCTCCCGCGCCTTTCGGTGGGGGCGGGAATCTCTTCGGAGATGCTTCGCCAATACGTGCTTTCCCGTTTGCCGCGATGAATCGCGCGAGGAATCCCGTTGCGGGGGTTCCTTCCCGCTGAGATAATCTCGGGATGGCGGGGACCGATTATCATTGTCCCCACTGCGGCGCGGAGCTGCGGGGCGACATGCGGACGGGCGGCTCCCGCCCGGGCGGGACGCCGGGATGTCCCTACGACGGGCTGGCGTTCGCGTCCTTGCGGGCCGGGCACGACGCGATCTACTTCGGGCCGTGGCGCCGCATCGACGCCCTTCCGACGGAGATCACCCGGGGGTACCATCGGATCGGCCGCCACCTCGACGCGATCGGGAGAGAACTGGCGATCCACGACCTCCCCGCTGCCGTACGGGACCTCAATGACGCGATCAGGGCGCACCGGGCCGCCGATCCCCGGGAGGAGGCCCCGGGCGGTCTTCTCCTCATGGACAACGCCCTCTCCTACGCCCACCGGGCGATCGACGACCTCCTCCACGAAAAAGGGCTTCCGCCGCACCAGCCGATGGACTTTGCGGAGTGCTACGATGTCGTCGAGGTCCCGTTCCGGGACGAGTGGTAAGCACGGAGGGATCCTGAGATGATCGATCTCGAGCGGTACCCGAGGGAGATCACCCTGCGCAATGGGGTGACGCTGGTCTTCCGGCCGATGGATCGGGACGACGTTGGCCGGCTGTGGGTCTTCTTCCAGCAGATCCCCCTCGAGGACAAGATGTTCTTCCGACAGGACGTGAGCCGCCGGGAGGTGGTGCAGCATTGGGCGGACACCCTCGATTACGGCCTCGTCCTCCCGATCCTCGCGCTCGAAGGGGACCGCGTCGTCGGGGATGCCACGCTTCACCGCCAGAGGACGGGGTGGAAGCAGCGGGTCGGGATGGTGCGCGTTCAGGTCGTCCCCGATTACCGGCACCTCGGGCTCGGGACAGCGATGGTTCGCGAACTGCGTCATATCGGGGAGAAGTCGGCCCTCCATTACCTCATGGCCGAAGTGGTCGAGGAGCAGGCGGCCGCGGTGCGCGCCTTCGAGAAGATGGGCTTCGCGCGCGGGGCGACGTACCGGAACTTCGTCAACGACCAGAGGGGGGGGCTGCACAACCTGCTGGTCCTGCTGTACCGGATGCCCTCTTCAGATGACCTCGACTCCTGAACCGTTGTATACTCCTCCCTTCGGCCGGCCCCGAATTTCCATTCCAGGAAGATGATGACACCGATGGAGAACGATTCCCTATACCGCCGAATGAAGCGGGTCCTGTTCGGCGCCCCCCGGGACCTGTTCGATCCGAAGATCTTCCATAACATCTCCCTCATCGCCTTCTTCGCCTGGGTGGGGCTGGGCGCGGACGGGATCACCTCCTCGTGCTACGGTCCGGAGGAGGCGTACCTCGCCCTCGGGCAGCACTCGGTGCTGGCCATTTTCGTCGCGGTGATGACGGTGGCGACGATCCTGATCGTCTCCGGCAGCTATTCGCAGATCATCGAGGCGTTCCCTTCCGGCGGCGGCGGGTACATCGTCGCGTCGAAGCTCCTCGGGGAGAAGGCGGGGGTGGTCTCGGGGTCGGCGCTGGTCATCGACTACATTCTGACGATCACCATGTCCATCGCGGCCGGTACGGACGCTTTCTTCAGTATCCTTCCGCCCCAGTACCTGCACTTCAAGCTCGGATTCGTCACTGCGGTGATCGTCATCCTCATCTGGATGAATTTGCGGGGGGTCAAGGAGTCCGTCGCCGTCTTCACCCCCATCTTCATGGTGTTCATGCTCGGGCACATCCCGCTGCTCCTGTACGCGATGGGGCGCCACGCGGCGTCCATGCCGATCGTCGCGGCGGAGGTGTCCAGGGATTTCCACAGCACCCTGGGACAGGTCGGATGGGTGGGGCTGGCCGCCCTGCTGCTGCGCGCCTTCTCGATGGGCGGCGGAACCTTCACCGGGATCGAGGCGGTCTCCAACTCGATGCAGACGCTGCGGGAGCCCCGCGTCCACACGGGAAAGAAGGCGATGCTCTACATGGCGGTCTCCCTGTCGTTCCTGGCGGGTGGGATCCTCCTGTGCTACCTGCTGTACAAGGTCGGGCACGTCCCGGGGAAGACGCTGAACGCCGTCCTCTTCGGGAAGGTCATCGAAGACCTCTGGCAGGGGACCGGCGGCAGGATCCTCCTGGCGATCGTGCTCGGGTCGGAGACGGCCCTCCTGTTCGTGGCGGCCCAGACCGGCATCATCGACGGCCCGCAGGTCCTCTCCAACATGGCGCTGGATTACTACGTCCCCCGCCGCTTCGCGCACCTCTCCGAGCGGTTGGTCCGCAACTATGGCGTGGTGTTCATGGGCGGGATGGCGCTTCTGATGCTTTATATCTCCGGCGGGTCGGTCCAGTACCTCGTCATCATGTACTCGATCAACGTCTTTCTCACCTTCTCCCTCTCCCAGTTCGGCATGATCCTGCACTGGTGGAAGGACAGGGGGACGGAGAAGAAATGGAAATTCGGCCTGGCCATGAACGGCATCGGGTTCCTTGTGACGGGGACGGTCCTCTGCGTCACCGTCTGGTTCAAGTTCCCGGAGGGCGGCTGGGTGACCCTCCTCATCACCGCCCTGTTCGTCGCGGGGAGTCTTGCCATCCGGCACCACTACCGGAGCGCCCAGGAGAGCATGCGGCGCCTGGACGACCTGCTCCTCGCGCTTCCCCCGGTGACGGTCCCCGCGGCGCAGGAACCGATGGTTCGGCGGCAGGCCTCCACGGCGGTCATCATGGTCTCCGGGTACAACGGCCTGGGGATGCACGTCTTCTTCTCCGTCGTCAAGCAGTTCCCCGGGATGTTCCGGAACTTCGTCTTCATCTCCGCGGGGGTCGTCGACACGAGCGTGTTCAAGGGGGCGGCCGAAGTCGAGAACCTGGCGCACAACCTCCGGGAGCAGCTCGAGAAGTACGTGGAGTTCGTGAAGGGGCACGGCTACTACGCGGAGGCACGAATCCTGGTGGGGACCGACGCGATCGAGTCCGTCACCCTCCTTGCCGAGGAGGTGGTGAAGGACTTCCCCAACATCTGCGTCTTCGCCGGCAAACTCGTCTTCAAGGAGGAGAACCTGCTCTCCCGCCTCCTCCACAACCAGACCGCGTTTATGGCGCAGAAACGGCTGGTGTTCGCGGGCCTGCCGATGATCGTCCTTCCCATCCGCGTCCTATAGTGAACAAGTGCGATCCGTTCGTCGCGGGTTGACCGGGCTGCGATGGATCTGCAACAATGGTGGTACAAGAGAATGTGTATTCCTTGCATCCTAACGAAACAGGAGGGTGTGCGATGGCGATGGTGCGCAGGGCAGGCTGGTTCGTGGTGGTAGCCGTCATGATGGCCGGTTGGATGGGCGTTCTCGGGTCGGTACGGGGGGTCGCCGAGGCGGGCGTGATCGCTTCCAGTCTCTCCGACGCGGGGAGCCGGGTCGAGGACATGGCAAAGGTCCAGGCGTTTCTCGAGAACAAGGTCGTCGTCCAGAAGCTGGTCGACTACGGGGTGTCGCCCGCGGAGGCGATGGCGAAGGTTCAGACGATGAGCGCGCAGGATCTCCACCGGCTGGCGGCGCTGACCGACCGTGCCGCGGTTGGGGCTGACGGCGGCGTACTCTGGTTCCTGATCTCGCTGGCGATCCTCGTCATCCTCGTGATCGTGATCATGAAGCTCATGAACAAGGAGATCGTCGTCCGCTGAGGACGGCGCAGGGCGGATTCGAGCGACAATTCTGGTCACGTTTTATTTTGCACTTGACATGACGGGGACCCCGCACCGAATATTATGGGGCCCGGAAGGAACCGGCATGCAGGTCCATCATTTTTCATGGAGACCGGCCGGGAGAAAACAGGGGGAGGAGCATGTATAAAAACATTCTGTTGCCGACGGACGGGCTGGGGAAGTGCAAATTCGGTACCTGTCACGGGGTCCTGCTCGCAAAAAGCCTCGGCGCCAAAGTGACGGCGGTTTGCGTGACGGAGAAACTTTCCGGTCCGGAAATCCTGAAGATCTACAATCCCGACATGCTGTTCGGGACTTCCGCGGGAAAGGTCGCGCAAGAGTCCATGAAGCACGCGGAAGATCTGCATAAGGATTTTGCGGAAAAGGCGCTGGAGGTTGCCGAAAAGATGTGCGCGGAGAACGGCGTGAAGTGCGAGAAGGTGTACCTCGCCGGTGAATCCCCCACGGACGGCATCCTGAAGGTGGCGAAGGAAAAGAACTGCGACCTCATCTTCATATCGACCCACGGCAACCCGGGGTTGATGGACACGCTCTTCGGGAACGTGGTGTCGAAGATCCTCTCGCGTTCGAAGACCCCTGTCCTCGTGCACCACTGCGGGGGCCCGAGCTGAGCGGCCGACGGGCGTCCCCCGCGGATCCCTGATGCCGCGGGGGCGGAGGCCGTATGAACTCCGGTGACTCCAGGGACATGCTCGCCATCCTCGCCGGTCCCGAACCGGAGGTGTTCACCACCCGCCCCGTTATCATGGGCACCCATGGAATGGTCACCTCCGGGCATTACCTCGCCAGCAGGATCGGGCTGCACATCCTCGAGGAGGGAGGGAACGCGGTGGATGCCGGGGTGGCGATGGGATTCGCCCTGGCCGTGCTGGAGCCGTACATCTACGGCATCGGCGGCGAGGTGCCCATCCTCATCTACCTCTCGGACGAGAAACGGGTCGTGAGCCTCTCCGGCCAGGGGCCGGCCCCGCAGAGGGCGACCATCGAGTGGTTCGGAAAGAACGGGATCGACGCCATTCCCGGCGACGGGCTGCTGGCCGCCGTCGTCCCCGACGCCGTCTCGACCTGGATCTTCGCCCTGTCCCGCTTCGGGAGCATGACCCTCTCCCAGGTCCTTTCCCCCTCCTTGGAGCTCGCGGGGCGGGGCTTTCCCATGTTCGAAAGGCTCCGGTCCGCACTCCAGAGGAGTTCTCCGCAATTTCAGGAGACGTGGCCCTCCTCGGCGCACGCCTATCTTCCCGACGGGCGGATTCCCGCCGTGGGCGAGATCTATGTGCAGCAGGACATTGCGGGATTTTTTACCCTGCTCATGGACGCGGAATACCGGGAAAGGAGAAGGGGCCGCAGGGAAGCGCTGGCGGCGGCCCACGACGCGTTCTATAAGGGAGAAATAGCGGAACGGATCGTGAAATTTGTCCAGGAGAGCCGCCTCCCCGACTCGACGGGGAAGCGAAACGGCGGACTGATCACGAAGGAAGACCTGCGGCGCTACGCGACCCGGGTCGAGGAACCTGTGACGGCGAACTACCGGGGGTACGACGTCTTCAAGTGCGGCCCCTGGTCCCAGGGGCCGGTCTTTCTCCAGCAGATCACCATTCTGGAAGGGTACGACCTGGCGGCGATGAAGCACAACTCCCCGGAGTACATCCACCTTCTGATCGAGGTCGCCAAACTCGCGTTCGCGGACCGGGAAACCTATTACGGCGACCCGGACTTCGCCGAAGTACCCCTCGAAGTCCTTCTTTCCAGGGAATACGCCGCGATGCGCCGGAAGCTCATCGACCCGGACAGCGCATCCATGGAACTGCGCCCCGGCAACGCGCGGGCGTACATACCCCGGGAACGGCATGGGGGATCGGACATCCACAAGGGCGACACGACGCATCTGGACGCCATGGACCAGTGGGGGAACATGCTGTCCGCGACGCCCTCGGGCGGCTGGTTCCGCAGCTCGCCGGTCATCGAAGGGTTGGGCTTCCCCCTCGGAACCCGCCTGCAGATGTTTTCCCTCGAGCCCGGCCACCCCAATTGCCTCCGGCCGGGAAAGCGTCCCCGCACGACCCTCACCCCTTCCCTGGCGCTGAAAAATGGCAGGCCCTTCATGGCGTTCGGCACTCCGGGGGCGGACCAGCAGGATCAGTGGTCGCTCCAGTTCTTCCTGAACTGCGTGGACTTCGGCATGAACCTGCAGGTCGCGGTCGATGCCCCCACATTCCACACGGGCCATTTCCCGTCGTCCTTCCACCCGCACGGCGCGGAGCCCGGGGCGCTCTACCTGGAGGGCCGCATCCCCGGGGACACGATCGCCTCCCTGCGGGAGAAGGGGCACGCGGTGCGAGTGGGGGGGGATTGGAGCCACGGCCGGGTTCTCGGCATCCGATTCCATGCCGACAGCGGCACGATCTCCGGCGCGGCGACGGCACGGATGGAGACCGGGTACGCCATAGGCTGGTAATTTAAAGGGAATTATCTCCGCCCCTCTTTCTTCTTGACAGCAGTCCCCTCTCGCTATACTTTGGTCTGACAATCAGGCCGTGCACAGTATTCGGTCGGACCATCCAACCTGTGCGTCGTACACAACGGGGGGGCATGAAGACACCGGTCGCACGAGCAGAGGAGCTCTCGCTCCGAATCTCCAAGGCATTCATCGAGGACGAAGGGAAGGGCCTCGCCCGCGTGGGTGCCGATCAACTGGAGGCGCTGAGGGCTGTGCCCGGCGATTGCCTGCTGATCACCGGCCGCCGGTCCACGGTGGCCCGCGCCGGCCACCTCACACAGCATTACGAAGGCAAGGAACTGCTGCAGATCGACAGCGTCACCCGGGACAACGCGCAGATTTCCGTGGACGAGATCTGCACCGTCAAGAAGGTCCCCTGCAAGCTGGCCGACAGCGTCATCCTCTCTCCCGTGGACGCGAGAAGCCACGTCCCCAATGAACAAGAGATCCCCCACATCCTCCAGCTCCTGTCCGGACTCCACGTGGTGATCGGCGACCGAGTCCAGATCGTCCTGTTCGGAACCCGTCCGCAGTTCTTCATGGTGGAGGGCTCGAGTCCGAGGGGGGCCCTTCGGATCACCGCCTCCACGGCCATCACCTTCCGGAGCGCCGATTTCGCCGACGAAAAGGCCGTCAGGACCTCCTACGAAGACATCGGCGGTCTGGATAAAGAGTTGAGCCACATCCGGGAGATGATCGAGCTTCCCCTGAAATTCCCCGATCTGTTCACCGAGCTCGGGATCGATCCGCCCAAGGGGGTTCTCCTCTCCGGGCCGCCGGGAACGGGGAAGACCCTCATCGCGCGGGCCATCTCCAGCGAGGTCCGGGCCCATTTCATCCACGTCAACGGCCCCGAGCTCATTCACAAGTTCTACGGGGAGAGCGAGGCCAAGCTGCGGCAGGTCTTCGACGAGGCCCGGAAGAACGCCCCCAGCATCATCTTCTTCGACGAGATGGACGCCCTCGCCCCGAAAAGGGCCAATGTCGTCGGAGACGTGGAAAAGCGCGTCGTGGCGCAGCTCCTGGCACTGATGGACGGCCTTGTCTCCCGCGGGGAGGTCGTGATCATCGGCGCCACGAACATGCCGGAACTCGTCGATCCGGCCCTGCGCCGCCCGGGACGGTTCGACCGCGAAATCACGATCGGCGTGCCGAAGCGGGCGGATCGCCTTCAGATCCTGAAGATCCATTCCCGCAAGATGCCGCTCGCGGGAGACGTCGACCTGGAGCATCTGGCCGAGATCACCCACGGATACGTCGGCGCGGACATCGCCGCCCTCTGCACCGAGGCGGGGATGGCGACGCTTCGGCGCATCCTGCCCTCGGTCAAGTTCGAGGTGGATGCCAAGCCCACCCTGGAGAACGGGTTGAAAATAACGGTCACCGGCGACGATTTCGTGACCGCCTTCAAGGAGGTCGAGCCCACTTCGACCCGGGAGTTCATGAGCGAGCGTCCGAACATCTTCTTCAAGGATGTCGGTGGATTGCACAAGATCAAGGAGAACCTTCTTTCCTTGATGCGACTTCCCCTCCACGGTTTCCCCATCTTCGCCAATTCCCGCCTGAGCCCCCCAAGGGGCGTCCTCTTCTCGGGTCCGTCCGGAACGGGGAAAACCTTGATGGCCAAGGCGCTCGCGGGGGAGATGGGGATGACCCTTTTCATCGTCGACCCTCCCACCCTTCTTTCGAAGTGGGTCGGAGAGTCGGAAAAGGGGTTGAGGGAGGTTTTCAAGCGGGCGAAGCAGGCCTCTCCCTGCATCCTGTTCTTCGACGAGATCGAAGCCATGGCGCCGGTGCGGACCGCGGAAGATTCCGGCCAGGTCTCCCAGCGGATCGTCAGCCAGCTGTTCCGTGAGCTCGACGGGCTGCCGAGCTCGCTGGGGATCGTGGTTGTCGCCGCGACGAACCGGATCGACCTGATGGAGCCGACGTTGCTTCGGGCGGGACGCTTCGATTCCATCATCGAATTCCCCCTCCCCGCAAAGGAGGAGAGGGTCGAGATCCTGGAGTTGTACCTGCTGTCGCTGCCGTTCCGAAGCGAGGTCGACATCGAACTCCTCGCCGGCATGAGCGAGGGAGCGACCGGTGCCGAACTCGAGGCCCTCTGCAAGAAGGCTGTCGTGCTGGTTCTGGAAGAGGGCCTTGCCAGGGGGGGGAAGCTCGATTATTCGCTCCTCACGATCACGACGAAGCATTTCGAGCAGGCGATCGAAAAGAACGGGGCCTCTTCGGCGATCCGGCCCCGCGAAATGAAGCACTGATGAGGCATAAATCGCAAATGTTCAAGCCGATCAAGAAGGCGAAGGTATACGAGGAGATCGTTGCCAAGGTCAAGGACATGATCGAGAAAGGCCGGTTCAAGTCGGGAGACCAGCTTCCCGTGGAACGGGAGCTGGCCGAAGTCTTCCGGGTGAGCCGATCCTCCGTCCGGGAAGCTCTCCGCTCTCTGGAGAGCCAGGGGTTCATCGAGAGCCGCCAGGGAGACGGCACGTACATCGCGAGCCAGCCCGTCGAGTCCCTGGTCCGCCCCCTTGCCTCCGTCATCTTCACGGAGAAGGACGACCAGATGGAGCTTTTCGAAATGCGCCGGATGATCGAGCCGGATCTTGCCTACCTCGCCGCGGAACGGGCCACCGAGGAAGAGATCGCCATGTTGGAGAAGGTCCTCTCGCTCCAGGAAGAACAGATCGCCCGGGGGGATTATGGAACGGACGTGGACAGGAATTTCCATTACATACTGGCGAGGGCGTCGAAAAACAAGGCCCTCTTGCGCATCACCGACAACATCATGGACCTCCTCGCGGAGAGCCGCGAGCAGTACCTCCAGGTGGAGGGAAGACCCCAGAAATCCATTTTGCGCCACAGGGAAGTGCTTGATGCGATCCGCGCCAGGGAACCGGAACGGGCCGAGAAATGCATGCTCGAGCACTTGATGGATATCGAGATTAGTCTTTTCGGGGCATCCGGGAGACCGAAATCGAAGCGGGGAATCGTCACCACTCTCAAGGAAAGGAGGTGAACCGGAATTCGCCGGGCAGTTCGTACCATTTCGTATCGTAGACAAAAGAAGGAGGAAAGCACAATGGCAGAAGTATTTGAAGTAACGATCTGGGCCCGCGGTGTGACCCAGGACATGGAAGGACGGCATCTGTCCCTCGTGATCGCAAACGCAGCATCCAAAGGCGGCAAGTTCACCCAGGCTTGGGACAACTACGCGGACCTTCCGGACCGCGTCCAGGTTCCGCTTCGCAAGTATGCCCGCATCAGCGACGAAGAGATCGAAATGCGCTACGAGTACGAGAACGACAACCCGGCACTCGTCTTCGTCATGGACGACACGATCATCAAGGGGATCAACATCGTCCGCGGGATGAAGAAGGGCGGATCGATCGTCGTCAACACCAAACGTTCCGCGGAGGAGCTCCTTGCGCTGATCCCGGAGAAGGACCTGCTGAAGTCGTTCGTCACCGTGGACGCCACCGGGATCATCGGCGGCAGCGGTCTCGACAGCGTCGACTTCATGGGTTCGGAAGGCGGCACGGAAGCCGTCTCCGTGGCCGTCGGCCTGGCCGCACCGATGGTCGGCGCGGCGACCAAGATTTGCGACAAGTTCTCCCTGGATAACGTCCTCCTGTGCGCCGGGAACAAGGCGGGCGTGAAAGAAGGGGCCAAGACCGCTGTAGTGAAATCCTTATAAGGAACGGAAGGAGAAGATAAAATGAGTCCAATGTACTGCGAAAAGTTCCGGATTCCCAAGCACCTCGAAATCGCCGACGGCGCCGTGGTCCCGGCCCCCGTAGGCGAGCAGCCGATGATGAAGACCGGGAACTGGCGGACCGATCGTCCCGTCATCGATCATGAAAAGTGCACGACCTGCCTGAACTGCTTCGCCTACTGCCCGGACTCCTGCTGGCACTTCGACGAGAAGGCCGAAAAGATGGTCTGGAACCCGATCTACTGCAAGGGCTGCAGGGTCTGTGTCGAGGTGTGCCCGGTGGATGCGATCCATCTGGAGAATGAACTGAATTTCAAAGGCGGCATGGCCCGTCTTGAAAAGCCTTACTAGATTCCAAGGAGGAGAAACACATGCCGAGAGAAACTGTCATGGCGGGTTGTTCCGCCGCAGCGAACGGTGCCAAATTAGCAAGAGTAGAGGTTATCAGCTCGTACCCGATCCGCCCGTACACCGGCATCATGATGGAACTTTCCAGGATGGTGGCGGACGGGGAACTCGACGCGGAATTCATCCACGGTGAGGGCGAACATGCCCAGGTCTCCATCGCCCAGGGCGCGTCCGCGTCCGGTGCAAGGGCGTACACGGGAAGCTCGGGCGTCGGCGTTGCCTACGCGATGGAGGTTTACTCCCCCATCTCGGGCGGCCGTTATCCGGTCCAGATGACCATCGCCGACCGGGCCTACGATCCCCCCGGCGACTTCGGTTCCGAACACACGGACGTCATGAGCTGCTGCGACCAGGGATGGATCCTGGGATGGGCCGAGACGCCGCAGGAAATCCTCGACAACACCATCATATATTACAAGATCGGCGAAGACCCGAAAGTCATGCTGCCCCAGTGGGCGGTGCAGGACGGCTACTTCGTCTCCCACATTCCCGGCAAGGTCAGCATTCCGGACCAGGCGGCGGTCGATGAATACCTTCCGCCGTACAACTGCCCGCACGCCCTGAATCCCCAGCATCCGACGAACCATGGCCCCCAGATCTTCCCGGACCAGGGCCCGGCGATCGACCTGCAGAGAGCGCAGGCGTTCCTGAACACCCCGAAAGTGATCGAGAAGGCCGTTGCCGACTACAACAAGCAGTTCGGCCGCAACTACTCGGCGTTCCTCGAGGAGTACAAGACCGACGGCGCCGACTACGTCTTCTTCCTCCAGGGCGCGCACTGCCGTACGGCCCGGTTTGCGGTTGACCACCTCCGGAAGCAGGGAGCCAAGGTCGGTATGGTGAAGCTCCGCTTCGTCCGTCCCTGGCCGACCGAAAAGATCGTCGAAGTCCTTTCCAAGTTCAAGGCCGTCGGCGTCGTCGAGTCCAGCACCTCGTATGGCGGCGCCATGAAGGGCGGGAAGCTCCAGCACGAAGTCCGGGCCTCCCTGTACGATTCGCCGAAGCAGCCCGCCGTCACGTCGTTCATGGCCGGCCTGGGCGGCGAAGTCATTACCCTCGACGAGTTCTACAACATGGCGAAGATCCTCGACACGGCCGCGAAGAAGGGCAAGGTCGATCAGTACGTCTACTGGGTCGGGTTCGACAACGGAATCTAGTAAAAAACTGCTGAGAAGCATACTAAGGAGTGAAATAATATGGCACAAATTCCGACGCAACAGATGGAAATGGTCAAGAATCTGCGCGGTATCGACCAGAAGGAGTACTACGTTCCCGGTCACCGGACGTGCGCGGGCTGCGGCCCGGCCCTCTGCTACAAGCTGGTCGCCAAGGCGGCGGGCGCCGACTCGATCTTCCTCGGCCCCACCGGTTGCATGTACGTGGCGAACTGCAGCTACATGTGCACCCCGTTCGCCATGCCTTGGACGCACTGCCAGATCACGAACGCCGGGGCCGTTGCCTCCGGCATCGAGGCGGCCTACAACATTCTGATCCGCAAGGGAAAGTACAAGGGCAAACTACCGAACATCGTCATCATGGCCGGCGACGGCGGCTCGATCGACATCGGGCTCCAGGCGATGTCCGCCATGATGTACCGCGGCCATGACGTCCTCTTCGTCATGTACGACAACGAGTCGTACGCCAACACGGGCATCCAGACATCCCCGATGACCCCGTACGGCGCGAAGACGACCTTTACCCCTCCGGGGAAGACCATCCCGGAAGGGAAGAAACTCTTCCCCAAGGACGCGCCGCAGCTGGTCATCGGCGGGCATCCGGCCGTGCACTACGTCGCGACCGCGTCGGTCGGCTACCCGGTCGACCTGATCAACAAGATCCGCAAGGGCCTCAACTACCAGGGCCCGGCCTTCATGCACATCCACTGCCCGTGCCCGAAGGGTTGGCTCTTCGACTGCAAGGACACCGTCAAGGTCGCCAAGCAGGCCGTCGAGACCGGCATGTGGACGAACTACGAATGGGAGAACGGCGAATTCACGTATCAGCACATTCCGAAGACGTACAAGCCGGTCAAGGAGTACATGAAGAACCAGGAGCGATTCAATCACCTGAAAGAAGAGCACATCGCCAAGATGCAGGCGTTCATCACGGCGAAGACCAAGTCCCCCGGAAAGCCGATCGAAGCTGGTATCCTCGGCCCCAGGGAGCAGGCGTAATCAGGAAAGCTTCGGTATGCGCGGGGAGGAGCACAGGAATTCCTGTGTTCCTCCCCGGTTTGACAAAAAAATGGATGCGTAACGGTATAAATAAGTTTATTCTTTGCCGTAGATCAACTCGGCGGCAATTGCGTGTGCCTCTAGAGGCAGGCTTCAAAAAATTGGGACGGGAGGGTTTATCCATGGGGAAAAGGTTTTCGGGGCTGAAGGTCGGTCTGGTCGTCGCATGTTCTTTGGCGTTGGCGTTCACATTCATCGGCACGGCAAGCGCCTGGGTGCCTGACAGGCCGGTAGAGTTCGTCGTTCCGGGCGGGGCCGGCGGCGGAGCCGACATCATGGCCCGATTCATCTCTCCGCTCGTCACCAAATACAAACTGTCGCCGAAACCGTGGATCGTCATCAACAAGTCCGCCGGCGCCGGGGCGGAAGGCTTCATGTATGTGAAGGGCTCGAAGGGCAACGCGAACATGATCATCATCACCCTCGACAACCTGTTCACGACCCCCTTGGCCACCGGGGTTCCCTTCAGCTGGAAAGACATGACCCCGGTCTCCCGCCTGGCGTTGGACTACTTCATCCTTTGGGTCAACGCTTCGACCCCGTACAAGACCGCCCAGGAATATCTTGACGCCGTAAAGAAGACGCCGGGAAAATTCGTCATGGGCGGCACCGGCTCGAAACAGGAAGACCAGATCATCACGGTCATGCTCGAGCAGGCCTTTGGACTGAAATTCAATTACGTTCCGTTCAAGGGCGGCGGCGAAGTGGCCGTCGAGCTCGTCGGCAAGCACGTCGACTCGACCGTGAACAATCCGTCGGAGGCCGTAAGCCACTGGAAAAACGGGACGCTGCGCCCCCTGGCGACGATCGATTCGAAGCGGATCGACCTGCCGGACTGGAAGGGCATCCCCACGATGAAAGAGGCCACCGGCAAGGACGTCAGCTACATGATGCTGCGCGGTATCTTCATGGCGCCCGGGGTCACCAAGGAACAGCAGGACTACTTTGTCCAGACGTTGAAGAAGGTGTCGGAAACCCCGGAATG
>Ga0208716_1000635_pt1 | contig 14180 bp, 9 predicted proteins | sample NGESurdeep092012_8_FD_184482 | JGI IMG/M metagenome (GOLD analysis project Ga0208716, IMG submission 184482) | Arctic peat soil microbial communities from Barrow, Alaska - NGEE Surface sample 415-3 deep-092012 (SPAdes) | ecosystem: Environmental > Terrestrial > Soil > Wetlands > Peat ...
CCACCCGGCTGAAAGAGCACATCATCGAGATCATCAGCGACTCGGGCGAGGGCGCGCAGAAATGCGGGCAGTCGCTGGGCTCGATCGCCGCGCAGATGGGCAACGGCATCTGGACCACCGAGATCATCCCGGCCGAGATCCGGCCGCCGGCGCGCAGCGTCGCCGGGGCCAGCGGCAATCGCATTCGCATCGGCTCCGGATACATCACCAACGGCGGCGACGAGACCGACCTCGTGGTGGCGTTCAACGAACAGGTGCTGCTCGGCAGGGTGCGGGCGAAGGAACTCAAACCCGACTGCATCATCCTGCTGGAGAGCATGTGGCGCAGTCACGCCGATCCGAAGATCGCGGCGTCCTACGTCGAGACCTATGACCGGGTCGTGGCCGCAGGCTACAGGGTGTACGAAATCCCGATGGAGCAGGAGTGCAAGAAGATCGTCGCGGATGCGAAGCGCGGCAAGAACATGTACGCGCTGGGGATGCTGTGCCAGCTCTACAGTCTGGATCTGAAGCTCGCCGCGGATCAGATCGTGCTCGCTTTCGGCAAGAAAGACCAGAGCGTGGTCGACGCGAACATCAAGCTGCTCGAAGGCGGCCATAAATGGGCGGAAGCCAACCTCGACTTTTGCTACAGCATCCCGGCCACGCGCTCGACCGAGCCGCAGATCGTGGTCAACGGCAACACGGCATTGGCGCTGGGCGTGCTCGCATCGGGGATGGAGATCTGCGCCATGTACCCGATCACGCCCGCGACTTCGGCCTCGCACTATCTGTCCGAGGTGTTCGAGAACGTCGGCGGCATGGTGCACCAGGCCGAGGACGAGATCGCAGCCTGCGCTTTTGCGGTCGGCGCTTCCTATGCCAGCAAGTGCACGGTCACCATCACTTCCGGCCCGGGCTTTTCGCTGAAGCAAGAGGCGATGGGGCTCGCGGTCATGGCTGAAATTCCGCTGGTCGTGGTGAACGTCATGCGCGGCGGCCCCAGCACCGGCCAGCCGACCAAAATGGAACAGGGCGATCTCATGACCGCCATTTTCGGCAGTCATGGCGATGCGCCGAAAGTGGTCATGGCGCCGGGCACCATCGAGGAGTGTTTCTACTCGATCATCACCGCGCGCAAGATCGCGGAAACGTTCAACATGGTGGTCGTGGTTCTGTCAGACGCAGCTCTGGCCACTTCCCAGCAGCCTTTTACGCGCCCGAAGTTCAACGACACGTGGATGGCGCCGCCGGTTGACCAGAGTCCGGTGCCGCAGGGCGGCAGGCCCTACGACTGGGATGCCACCACCGGCCTCGCGCGCCGCTTCATCCCGGGCCAGCCCGGCGGCATGCACACCGTGACCGGGCTCGCCCACGACCGCGACAGCCATGTTGCCTATGATCCGGACACCAACGAGGAAAGCCTGCGCGCCCGCAGCCTGAAGCTCGCGGCGCTGCAGAAGACGCTCAAGGCGCCGCCGGTATTCGGCGAGCCCAAGGGCGATCTGCTGGTCGTCGGCTGGGGAAGCACCAAGGGCGCCATCGAGGAAGCGGTCGCGTCCATGCGCGCCGAAGGGCACAAGGTGTCTTCCCTGCACCTGCAGTTCCTCCAGCCCCTGCCGCCGGGGATCAAGGAAATCATGCAGGGGTTCAAGCAGGTCATGACCATCGAGAGCAACTGGAGCGACCGCCCGGATGACCAGATCATCGACGAAAGCAATCGCCGCTATTCGTCCGTGGCGATCCTGCTGCGTTCGCGCTACCTCGTCGATGTCGACTGCTGGAGCGACTGCAAGGGCCAGCCGATCAAGCCCGGCGCCATCCGCCGAGTGATGCTGGAAAAGCTGAAAAAGTAAAAGAAAGGTGAAAAAACCATGAATATGATGTCCGCCACTGAGTGCCTGTTGCAGATGACTGACGAGCACTTCGAACTGGAAGACTACCAGAGCGGCGTGCCGCGCTGGTGCACGGGCTGCGGCGACAACGCCATACTCGCAGCGGTGCAGCGGCTGTGCCGCGACGAGGGACTGCGCCCGGAAAAAACGGTGTTCGTGTCCGGGATCGGCTGCTCCAGCCGTTTTCCGCATTACATGAAGACCTACGGTTTCCACGGCATTCACGGGCGTGCGCTGCCGGTGGCCGAAGGCGTCAAGATGGCGCGTCCCGACCTGACCGTGTTCGTCAACACCGGCGACGGCGACTGCTGCAGCATCGGCGCCGCGCACTGGATCCACGCCATCCGCTACAACATGAACATCACGGTGTTCCTGCACGACAACCAGATTTACGGCCTGACCAAGAAACAAGCCTCGCCGACCTCGCCCATCGGGACCAAGAGCAATACCACTCCGCGCGGCAGCTACCTGGAGGCGTTGAATCCGCTGACGGTGACGCTCGGCGTGCAAAACGTTTCCTTCGTCGCGCAGGCGGTCGACTGGATTCCGGAGCTTCTGTTCGACATCGTCAAGGCGGCCTACCACCACAAGGGGCTGTCCTTCGTGCGCATCGTCCAGCGCTGCACCGAATGGCTGCCGAAAGCGTTCGATCCGTGGATGCACGATCCCAACCAGGTGCAGCTGCTGCACCACGAGAACGGGCTGCAGTTGAGCGCCGGCTTGTCGCGGGTGTACAAGAACCAGCTTCAGCATGACCCGTCGAACATAGACCGGGCGCGCGAAATCGCCTCCGGCCACGATTCCATGCCCGTCGGGATTCTGTACCGCAACCCGGATGTTCCCTGCTACGAGGACCTGCGCCATTCGGACAAGCTGCGCACGCCTGATCTGACGCGGGCGGGGCTCAACGCGGAGTTCGACAAGTACACGGTCTGGCCGCAGGGAGCGGAACAGAAAGTAGCGTAAAGCGCCGGCGCGCGCCCATATCGAAAGCACACCGCGCGCCGTCATCGATTGCAATAGACACCACCAGCAAGGCAGGTTGATAAAGACATGGAAGCGGATACCCAAGCACACGTTGCTTTTTTCCTGACCGGCAGGCGGCCGAGCGAGCATTTGGATGCAGTCGATGGACTGGATTTGCGTCCGGCGCTATTCGCCGGCTACCGCGAACTCACCCAGCTGCGCTACGATTTTCCGCTGGTGCTGGTCGCCGATCGCGCCGATAAGCTGTTCGCGCAGTCGCTGTCGGGCCTCGTTGACGGCGCGCTCGGCGTCGCCGCGCGCGGCAGCGATGGCGAGCGCGTCAGGAAGCATGTCCTGCGGCTGGAGCAGGAAATCCGCACGCTCGCCGCAGGCGGCGCCACCGGGACGCTCTCCGCGCTTTGGGCGAAGGCGGCCGGCCGGATGGCCAAGGGTACGGACAAAGCGGGCGCGGACAAATCGCTGGAAGACAGCTTGCGGCGCGCGCGCGCCGCGGTCAAGATCGACGGCGAAGTGGCAGACTGCGACGCCGCGCTGCCGGCGCGCCTGCTGCGCCATGCCTGGAGCGCGGTGCAGAAGCAGAAAGCGGAAGGCTTCCGCAAGGATCTGGACCGGCTGGTGCTCAAGCTCTCGGACATACTCAAGGCGGATTTCGAGCGCTCCGAGGCCGGCCGCAGCGCGAAGCACCTGAAAGCGGCGGTAGGGACCGGGTTCGGCGATGCTTTCGACTTCGATGCCATGTCGCGCATGCTCTCCAAGGCCTTGCCGAAGGACGCGTTTCCCGAGAGCCGGCGCAAGCGCATCCGCGAGTTGCTCGACGTATTGAGCGCGCAGCAGTTCTTCCCTGCCCCTGCCGCGCCGGCGAAAAAGACCGGCGCCGCAAAGCCCTACTCCTTCCTGTTCGAGAGTTGCGCCGACGCGCTCGCCGCGTTCCGCGAGCGCATGCCCAAGCTCGTCGAACTCGCCCGCGCCATCGCCATCGCCGAGCTCGAGATCGACGGCCACTACAGCGAATCCAAGCACGACGCCTTGTTCGAGCAGTTCGGCGCGAACGGGCTCGACCCGCAGGATCTGGCGCCGTTTCCCGATTATCTGGTCTGCGTCAACGCCGAAAAAATGCAGGCGGTGGAGCACGCCCAGCTGATGGAGATTCTTTCTTCGGGTTTGCCGATCAAGGTGCTGCTCCAAATCGACGACATCCTCGAAGAGTCGCCGAACGGACAAGGCGGTCTCACCTCCGGCATGCGCAGCAGGCAGATCGCCAATATGGCCATGGGCCTCAATGAAGTGTACGTGCTGCAGTCCGCCAGCTCCAACCTGTTGCGGTTCAGCGAGCGCATGCTGCGCGGGCTGAGCTATCGCGGCCCGGCCCTGTTCAGCGTGTTTTCCGGCGCGAGCGGCAAGGCCTCCGGCCTGCCGCCGTATCTGATGTCGGCCGCGGCGATGGAGTCGCGCGCGTTTCCGGCTTTCACCTACGACCCGTCCGCGGGCCCGAATTGGGCGTCGCGCTTTTACCTCGAGGCGAATTCGCAGGTGGATCTCGACTGGCCGATCCAGGGCTTCGCCTACGAGGACGAACAGCACCAGAGGGTGTCTGAGGACCTCGCCTTCACGCTGGTCGATTTCGTCGCCAGCGACCGCCGCTACGCCAGGCATCTGGCGCGGGTGCCGCGGGAGAAGTGGAACGGCAGCATGATCCCTGTGGACGAGTCCCTGACGCGCGAGCGCAAGGGCCTGCCGGACAAGGTGCCCAGCTTGCTGATGGTCGACGCCGAAAACGTGCTGCAACGAGTGATCGTCGACGAACGCCTGATCAGGGAAGCGCGCCGTTGCCGCGAAATGTGGCACAGCCTGCAGGAGCTGGGCGGAGTACACAATTCGCACGCGGAAAAACTGCTCGCGCGCGAGAGGAAGGCCTGGGAAGAGCGCATGCAGCAGGAAGCCGAGGCGCATGTGGCAGCGGTACCTGCCGCCATCACGCCGGCTGCAACGGCCGCGCCGACCGCGGCGACCGCGGCTGCGGAGCAGGAGCCGGAAAGATCGCCCGACGAGGCCTACATCGAGACGTCGCGCTGCTCCACCTGCAACGAGTGCACCACGATCAACAACAAGATGTTCGCCTACGACGGCAACAAGCAGGCGTACATCGCCGACATCAACGCCGGAACCTACGCGCAACTGGTGGAGGCCGCAGAGAGCTGCCAGGTGTCCATCATCCACCCGGGCAAGCCGCGCAACCCGAAAGAACCGGGCCTGGAAGAACTGCTCAAGCGCGCCGAGCCGTTTCTGTAGGCGCGTTCCCTGATTTGCGCGGACGAAAAGCCGTCCGCGCGGATCGTCGATTGCGCGCGGATGAAAAGCGCATCCGCACGCAATCGACGATCTCGTATAAAAACCCGCGCTGTCCTTGTTTTTCATCATAACCACGTTTTCTGTACGGATAAGAAGCATCCGTACAGAAAACGTGGTTGGCGCGCGCAGCGCGCAAGCCCGCTCCCCAGTTTTCACCTCCAGGCATTGACCGCGGCCGGGCGGGAGAGAACAATGCCGGCACCGTATTCGACCACAGGCTTATCCAGTGACAACCGGCGTCCGCCGCATCATCCACGTGGACATGGACGCGTTCTACGCGTCGGTGGAACAGCGCGACGACCCGGCGCTGCGCGGCAAGCCCGTGGCCGTCGGCGGCCAGCCCGGCGCGCGCGGGGTGGTGGCGGCATCGAGCTACGAAGCGCGCGCATTCGGCGTGCGCTCGGCGATGCCCATGGCGCGGGCGCTGCGCCTGTGTCCGAACCTCGTGATCGTGCGTCCCGACTTCCAGCGCTACCGCGCCGCCTCGCAGCAGATCCTCGACATTTTCCGCTCGTGCACGCCCCTGGTCGAACCGCTGTCGCTGGACGAGGCCTACCTGGACGTCACCGACAACCACTGGGGCGAAGCGCTGGCCACATCGGTCGCAAAGCGGTTGAAACAGCGCGTCCTCGAGGAAACGCGGCTGACGGCGTCGGCAGGCGTTGCGCCCAACAAGTTCCTCGCCAAGATCGCCTCCGGATGGCAGAAGCCCGACGGCCTGACGGTGATCTCGCCCGGCCGGGTCGAGGCCTTTCTGCAGCAATTGCCCGTCGACGCGCTGTGGGGCGTCGGGCCCGTGACCGCGGGCAAGCTGCGCAAAATCGGCATCGAGCGCCTGGTCGAGGTGCGCACGGCCGACCCGGAGCTGCTGCGGCGCGCGGTGGGCGGACTGGCCGATGCGCTGCGGCGGCTGGCCCTGGGCGATGATCCCCGGCCGGTGGTGCCGGACCGGCCGTCCAAATCCTCCAGCAGCGAAAATACGTACAACGAGGACTTGCTGGGGTTGGATGCGATACGCGCGGAGATCGAGCGCATGGCGCGCCAGACTGCAGAATGGCTGGGGCGCAAGGGATTGCTCGCACGCACGGTCACCATCAAGGTCCGCTACGCCGATTTCACCACCGTCACGCGCAGCCACACCGCCGCCGCGCCCACGCGCGACGCGGGCGAGATCGTTGCGCGCGCGCTGACGCTGCTCGAGCGCACCGAAGCCGGGCGCCGGCCCATACGCCTGCTCGGTGCCGGGGTGCACGGTCTTGCCGGGGCCGACGCCGCCACCGGTTTCCCGGGCGCGCTGAAATTCGAAGACTAGGCGCGCAAGCGCGCATGCCCGGGTGACAGCTTGAGCCTTGCTTTTGCGGGAAATAGACCGATAATTCGCGAGCGGCCATGCCCAACTTTCTGCTCGATCTAAGCTTTGGCGTCAAACGCTCCGATGGCTATGTGTCGGACATCTGGCGGGCATCGACCACGCGCCTCGGCGATTTCCACCTCGCCGCCAGCTCCATCGCGGGCGTCGAGAAATACAGCTTCAACAAGTCCGGCATGTGCCGCAGCGCGCACACCGGCGCCGAGGGCGCGCCGGCGGCGCTGCGCGATCGCGCCGGCTTCAGGTGGCGCCGCGCCGCCACCCCTCCGCGCGGCAGCGGCAGGGCCTCGCGCGTGGCCTGGATCGCCTTCCCGACCGACTATCTCTCCAGGCCGACCGTGGAAGACGACGGCGAGATACTCTGGATCGATGCCGCACCGGCCTGCGGCGCCACCTACGTCGAATTCGCTTACGCGGCGGAACCCGAAGAGGGCATTCGCGGCGTCCTCGATATCATGCAGGACAGGACGCTGGTGCGCTGCGCTGCGCTTCGAAACGGCGAGACCTTGGTCATTTTCTGCTATCACGCCGACTGGGAGAACAAGGACCTGCGCGTGCCGGGGCACGGTGTAGTCGCCGACGTCTTGTTCTCCGCTGACGATCCGCTCGCCAGCGGGCGGCCCCTGAGGCATCGCCTGGGGCCGGCGCCGAAGGATGGAGAGGCGGTGCTGCTGCTCGAAATGGGCGGCGTTGCGGTTACGAATTGATTTTTCCGGGTATCCGTATTAGGAGGTTGTCACACGCATTGCACACTGCGTTGCAGCATGCCGACGGTAGGAATTAACCCGGTGACGGCGCGCACAAGGCCTCAGTTCGCCCCAGAAGCGACATTGGACATCACGCTCATCCACCGTCCGGTTCCGCCAACAAGCCGTCATTGCAGGACCGGCAAAATGGAGCTGTTGATCGTCTGGCTTCAACCAAAACATCGGCACTCGCTGATACACAATTCGCAAACAATTCCCGTCAACGCCTTTCGGGAGTATTCTTTGCTTGCAGTGCCCTGAGTCAACTCGTTCGTATATTTGTGTCATCGCAACATGATTGAAGCAATTGCACAAATTCACGGCCAGAGATGCACTCGGAACTGTCGTTGAATTTCCCATTTATTTTTATTGAGCCGCCACACTCAGGAGAGAGCATCGTTGTACGTCAGACTTGAGTCCGCCCCTGATCGCGACGCATTGTGCCGCCAATAAATTGACCAGTTTGAGGGCGGAACAATTGTCAGCGACCGAAAAGGTTCCTGTCCACCCCGGGGGAAAAGCGTGAGAGCGAATGAATTGCGCTACGGTACGGAACGTCAGCAACTCGATTTCATCCAGCGCGTCGGCCGTATCGGCTACTGGGAATTCGATCCCGCGGAACGGTCGATGTATCTGCCCGAACCTTCACTGGACCTTCTGGCGTTCATCATCGGTGGTTCTCGCAATGCCCGCCGGTCCTTCATGGACGTTTTGTGCGACACCGAGCGGAGGCGTTTCCAGATCGCTCTCGATCAAGCGATTGCCAAGCGTCTAGCACTGAATATCGAACTCCGACTAGCGAGCAGCGACAGCCAACAGCGCTACATCGCCGTTCGAGGGGCACACATCGAGACGGGTCAAGGCCCACTCCGGTTTGCTGGCACCTTTCAGGACATCACAAACGAAAAACATCGCGAAGCCGATCACGAAAAAGTCATCACGCAATTGCAGGCCCTTCTCGATGCGCTTCCGCAGGGGGTCAGCGTCATCGACAAGGATCTCCAACTCATTCTCTGGAACCAGCGATTTCACGAGATCCTCGGTTTTCCGCGAGACATGGTATTTCGGCACGCTCGGTTCGAGGATTTCATCCGTCTTAACGCGATGCGCGGCGACTATGGCCCCGGTGATCCCGAAGCGCAGGTGCAGGCCATAGTCACCCGCGCCCGCGAATTTTTGCCGCACCGTTTTGAGCGGCAGCTGACGGGTGGACGTACGGTCCAGGTAGAGGGCTTTCCCTTCACATTCGGCGGCGAAATATCGGGATTCGTCACGACCTACACGGACATTACGGACCAGAAGCGCACCGAGGAAGAACTCATGCGCCAGCGCGACGTGCTGAAAACGGTCATCGACAATTTCCCCGGCGGCATCTCGCTGTGCGGCGCCGATCTCAGGTTTACTACATACAACGACCAGTTCATGGAGTTGCTCGATTTTCCGCCGTCCCTGTTCGCGAAGGGATGGGTCCATTTCGAGGACCTCGCCCGCTTCAATGTCAATCGAGGTGAATACGGCCCGGGCGATCCGGAAGAGCAGATGCAGGCCGTCGTCGCACGCGCCCGGAATTTCCAGGCCCACCGTATCGAGCGAGCGCGGCCAGACGGACGCTGGCTTGAAATACGCGGCACGCCCCTCGCAAGCGGCGGTTTCGTCACGAGCTATATCGACGTCACAGAGCGAAAGCAAGCGGAAAAAGCATTGGAAGAGAGCGAAGAACGCTGGAAATTCGCACTGGAAGGGGCGAACGATGGCGTTTGGGATTGGAATTTCCAGACCGGTGAAGTGCTTTACTCCAAACGTTGGAAAGAAATGTTTGGGTATGCCGAGGCTGAAATCGGAAACACCAGATCCGAGTGGCTGGATCGCGTCCACCCGGATGACTTGACTGACGTCGTGAAGATCATCAAGCTACATCTCTACAGCAAGACGTCGCCACCCTCGGTAGAGTATCGGTTTCGGTGCAAGGACGGTAGCTGGAAATGGACGCTTGGCCGTGGCATGGTGGTTAGCCGCAATAGCGAAGGCATACCGTTGCGCCTGGTTGGCACTAACTCCGACATCACCGAGCGCAAGCAGATGGAAGAGCAAGTGCGTCAACTGGCGTTCTATGACCCGCTCACCAAACTGCCTAACCGCCGCCTGCTCAACGACCGCCTGAGCCAGGCCATGGCAGCCAGCAAGCGCAGTGCTTTCTATGGTGCAGTAATGGTCCTTGATCTGGACAACTTCAAGCCAATCAATGACACGCATGGGCATCTGGTTGGCGATTTACTGTTGATCGAAGCCGCAAGGCGGTTAAACAGTTGTCTGCGCGAGATGGACACCGTGGCACGCTTCGGCGGTGATGAGTTTGTGGTGATGCTGAGCGATTTGAGTCCGGATAAAGCTGAATCGACTTCAGAAGCCGGAATCATCGCCGAGAAAATTCGGGCCTGCTTGTCTGAACCTTACCCGCTTATTATCAAGCGCGATGGAGAGGCAGACGCCGCCATCGAACATCACTGCACCACAAGCATCGGCGTGGCGCTTTTCATTGGCAATGAAGCTAGTCAGGACGATGTTCTCAAATGGGCTGATGCAGCGATGTATCAAGCCAAAGATGGCGGACGCAATTCGTTTCGGTTTTATGATTCCAACGCTTGAATGAGCACATAGTGAGCAGAACCGGACGCCCAGTAGCCGGCCGGAGTCAAGAACAAAATCAGACCGTCGCAAACCTATTGCGATGATACGAAGCAAATACGTACGCCACTTTCCTTCCTGCAGGCTCACATTGGTAACAACGCGCAAGGCTTCATACCTGTTTACATGATTGGCACGTTTTCACACAGCCTCGCCGAGGACCGGACGTCCGCAGCAGTTCACCTGTGCAGCGGCGTCTGGCTGGATTGGGACAGTCAACTTGGCAGGTTCAAGGAGTTCGCGTTTGTCGATGCGTCGCACAACGCAAGATCAACGATCTCGATCACCCGCAGAGGTGACGGAATACGGATGCCTATTTTTCCATGCCTTGCCGGCATCGAGTTCTCTTGCGTAACGGCGACAAGCATCAGAAACGGAACAGATCGGCCGGCGTGTCCCAGAGCACGACATTGCGCGCGTGCTCGTCGTCTATCCACTCGTTGAGCCAGCCCAGGGTTTGCGCGTAGAAATAGCGGCCCTCGTGTTGCGTCCAGGGCCAGTCGCTGCCCCACATGAGCCACTTCGCGCCCAGCCGCGCCAGGTAGAACCTGGCATAGGCGCCGGCATCGCCTGCACCCAGGCGATAAGGCGCGGACAGCTTGACGTACACGCGTTGCTTTTCCGCGATGCGCAGCAATGCCTGCACGCCGGGGCAGGCAAGACCGAGTTTCGCGTCTGGCCGGCCGAAATGATCGATGACGAGGCACGCGGGGCAGGTTTCGAGCACGCTCAGCAGCGCCGCCATGGCCGCGCCTGCGCCATGGAGTTCCACGTGCCAGCCCAGATCGGCGAGGTGTTTGAACAAGGCTTTCCATTCGGGCTCTGCGTATTCGTCCGGATGTTCGCGCCCGATGGTGTTCAGGCGTATGCCGCGCACGCCCAGCGCATCCCATTCCTTTAGCGTCGCCAGGGGTACGCCGGCATCGACTACCACGGTGGCGCGCAGCCGCTGCGGCTGCGCACGCAGCGTTTCGAGCAGGTAGCTGTTGTCGGTGCCGAGGAAGCTAGGCTGCACCAGCACGCCGTGAGTGACCTCGGCCGCGTCCTGGAGCGCCAGCCATGTCTCGACCGGCGCCTCGCCATGAGGCCGGTAGCGCGCTCCCGGCGCGATCGCGCAGGATGCCGCGAACACGTGCGCGTGGGTGTCGATGCGGATGTTCTCTTTGACCATGGCGGCTTGCTGTGGCAGCATCGCACCATACCCTTTCCGCATCGGCCACACAATGAACCTAAAGATTACGCGACTGCTCGCGCTGGTGCTGCTCGTTGCGGCCGCCGGCGCCGGCGCTCAATACCCGAACAAGCCGATCCGGATGATCGTCACCTACCCGCCCGGCGGGGGTGCCGACACCATGGCGCGCATTATCGCGCCCAAGCTCACGGAACGCCTGGGCCAGCAGGTGGTGGTGGAAAACAAGGCCGGCGCGAGCGGCCAGATCGGCGCGGATCTGGTGGCCAAATCCGCCGCCGACGGCTACACCATCCTGCTCGACGCCACGGCGTATTCGGTCAATCCGAGCCTGTACCCGAAGCTGCCCTACGACCCGATCAAGGATTTTGCCCCGATCACCATACTCATACGCGTGCCCAATATCCTCGTCGTGACCCCGGGCTTTGCGCCGAAATCCGTGCAGGAACTGATCGCATTGGCCAAAGCGAAACCCGGCCAGCTGAGCTACGCCTCGTCGGGCAACGGCTCGGCGCAGCACCTCGCGGCGGAACTGTTCAAGGTGGGCGCGGGCGTCGACATGGTGCACATCCCGTACAAGGGCGGCGCGCCGGCGATCGCCGACGTGATGGGCGGGCAGGTGCCGATATTCTTCGGCAACATGAGCTCGGCGCTGCCGCATGTGAAATCGGGCAGGGTGCGGGCGCTGGCAGTGACCGGCAGCAAGCGCTCGGCCAACGTGCCGGAGCTGCCCACCATCGCCGAGAGCGGCCTGCCCGGCTACGAGGTCTATGAGTGGAATGGCCTGTTCGCTCCCGCGGGCACGCCCGCCGCCGTCATCAACCGGCTGCAGACCGAAATCGCCCGGATCCTGCAACTGCCGGATGTGAGCGAAAAGCTCGCCGCGCTGGGTGCGGAGCCGGTGGCGAATACGCCGCAGGAGGCGGCAGTCTTCCTGAAAGCCGAAATCACCAAGTGGGCGATGGTGGTGAAGCAGGCCAATATCAAGGCAGAGTAGAGGCGATGTCGAATGTCGGACCTCGCCTTGCCGTATGAATAGCCGGTTGAATTCTTCTTCAATATTTCACGCGCGACCCGGGCCGCGGTACCCATGCTCCCCCAGCCGCTGATTTTCCTCGACCTCGAGACCACCGGCATGACGGCGACGCACGACCGCATTACCGAGATCGGCCTGGTCGAGGTCGCCAACGGCCAGTTCGTGGGCAGCTGGAGCCAGCTGGTGAATCCGGAAAAAAGCATTCCGCCCTTCATCCAGTCGCTCACCGGCATCAGCAACGAAATGGTGGCGGACGCGCCCACGTTCGAGCAGCTCGCGCCCGCACTGTTCGAGCGCCTCGCGGGCAAGGTCCTGATCGCACACAACGCGCGCTTCGATTACGGTTTTCTCAAGAACGAATTTGGGCGCATGGACATGTCGTACCGCTCGCGCGTGCTGTGCACGGCCAAGCTCTCGCGCAAACTCTTTCCCGAACACCGCCGCCACAACCTCGACAGCCTGATCGAGCGCTACCACCTCACCTGCAGCGCGCGCCACCGCGCTCTGGGCGATGCCGAAGTGCTGTGGCAGTTCCTGCAGAGAATCTACGCCGAGGTGGACACCGAGCGCATCGACGCCGCGGTGCAGGCGCAGATGGACGCGCCCAGCCTGCCGGCCGGATTGTCGGCCGAGGTGCTGGAGGCGATTCCCGAGGCGCCGGGGGTGTATCTGTTCTACGACGAGCGCGGCGCGCCGCTCTACGTCGGCAAGAGCGTAAACCTGCACGCGCGGGTGCGCTCGCATTTCTCGGGTGACCATCGCCTGGCCAAGGATTTGCGCATCACGCAGCAGGTGACGCGCGTCGACTGGATCGAGACTGCGGGCGAGCTCGGCGCGCTGCTCGCCGAATCGCGTCTGATCAAGGAATTGCTCCCGCTGCACAACCGGCGCGAGCGCCGCGTCGCCAATTTCTATTCCTGGGAATGGGACGGCGCGCTGGAGGGCCGCGCGCCCTTGCGGCTGGTTACGGCGGGCGACGCCGAAGCGCTACGGCTGGAACACCTCTACGGCACCTTCCGCGCGAAACACGCGGCGCGGGCCGCGCTCACCGGCATCGCCGAGGAGCACGGCTTGTGCCCGGTGCTGCTGGGTCTCGAGCCGGCGCGCAAGGCCGGCGCGGCCTGCCTTGCTCATCAACTGAAGCGCTGCCGTGGCGCCTGCTGCGGCAAGGAAAGCGCGGCCGCCCACAACCTGCGCCTCGCGCAGGCGCTGCAGTCGCTCCGGCTCGCGCAATGGCCGTACAGGGGCGCGATCGGCCTGCGCGAGCGCTCGGGCGAGAAAAGCGACGTGCACCTGTTCGAGCGCTGGTGCTTCCTCGGCACGGCGCGCACCGAGGCCGAGATCTACGACAAGCTCGAAGTCCGCGCCCGGCCGGCGTTCGATCTCGATATCTACAAGATTCTCAAGCGCGAGCTCGCCAAGCGCACCCGGGGCGTGGCCCTGATCGAGTTCGGCGCGATGAGCAGCCTGTGGTATCGCGGCGCCGAAGCGCCGGTGTCGTGCTAGGGTGCGTTGTCAAATTGGGCACGTCAGCGTGCACGTCGACAAGGCAGAAAGCTCGTTTCAGAAAAACAAAGTCAAGGATTCTTGGCCGGAGCGCGTGCTAATCCGCAGTCGCGCCGGTTTGCTTGATCACCTTGGCCCAGCGGTCGCGCTCGGAGCGCATCAGGCTGGATAAACCCTCTGGGGTCGTGCCGACCGCCTGGAAGTAAATCCTCAGCATTTTTTCGCGCACCTCCGCGCTGTGGATGATCGCGACCAGTTCCTGGCTCAGGCGGTCGATGATGGGCTTGGGCGTTTTTTCCGGCGCGACCATGCCGGTCAGCAGCAGAGGGATCAACCTATTTAGCGCTCTCGAATATCAGGGTTGCGCCGAAGGCGGCATCCGGCGGGATGATGAGGCGTCCAACATGACGCCGCGACGCCACTCCGCCTTGCCGATGCA
>Ga0208716_1000639_pt1 | contig 14142 bp, 11 predicted proteins | sample NGESurdeep092012_8_FD_184482 | JGI IMG/M metagenome (GOLD analysis project Ga0208716, IMG submission 184482) | Arctic peat soil microbial communities from Barrow, Alaska - NGEE Surface sample 415-3 deep-092012 (SPAdes) | ecosystem: Environmental > Terrestrial > Soil > Wetlands > Peat ...
GGGGGCGGCGCCGGACAGCGTCGAATAGGGATTCTTCAGGTCGGTCGGCGAATAGACCGAACTGCAGTTCTCGCAGGCGTCGCCGTATTGATCCTTGGCGCCGCACTTGGGGCACTCGCCCTTGATGTAGCGGTCGGCAAGGAACATGCCCTTCACCGGGTCGTAGAACTGCTCGACCGGTTTGGTGTAAATGAGACCCGCAGCCTTGAGCTTGCGGTAGATGTCCTGCGACAACTCGGTGTTCTCGGGCGAGTCGGTCGAGTGCCAGTTGTCGAAGCCGATGTGAAAGCCGTCGAGATATTTCTTGCGCTCGGCGCCGATGCGCCCGACCAACTGCTGCGGCGTGACGCCTTCGGCTTCCGCCTTGAGCATGATCGGTGCGCCGTGGGCGTCGTCGGCGCAGACGAAATGCACGGTATTGCCCTGCATGCGCTGGAACCGCACCCAGATGTCGGCCTGGATGTACTCCATGATGTGGCCGATGTGAAACGAGCCGTTGGCGTACGGCAGGGCGGTGGTGACGAAGAGTTTGCGCTTCATTCTTGTTTAGACGACGGAAATGAGGGCACCCGCCGTCGCGGGGGCGGCGGGCGGGTGCAACCAGAAAGCCCTCAATTGTATCGCGCAGCCCCTCGAATATCCATTAAAATGAGCACCTTTTCCCGCGCCGCTGGCGCGGCCGCAGCGCCAAGGAGCATGGACAATGTCAGTTTCGGAATTGCAGATTCAGACCGCCCTCAAGGAAATCACCGACCCCAATACCGAGAAGGATTTCATCGCCACCAAGTCGGCGCGCAACATCAAGGTGAGCGGCAGCGACGTATCGCTGGACATCGAACTCGGCTATCCGGCCAAGACCCAGATCGAGCTGATCCGCAAGATGGTGCAGGCGAAGCTCGGCGGCATTCCCGGCATTGGCAAGGTCACGGTCAATGTCGCGAGCAAAATCGTCTCGCACAGCGTGCAGCGCGGGGTCAAGCTGATACCCGAAGTGAAGAACATCATTGCGGTGGCCTCGGGCAAGGGCGGCGTGGGCAAATCCACCACCGCGGTGAACCTGGCCCTCGCGCTCGCCGCCGAGGGGGCAAGGGTCGGCATCCTCGATGCCGACATTTACGGACCCTCGCAGCCGACCATGCTCGGCATTACCGGCCGGCCGGAATCGCTGGACGGCAAGACCCTGGAGCCGATGATGGGGCACGGCCTGCAGGCGATTTCCATCGGCTTTATGATCGATGTCGACACACCGATGGTGTGGCGCGGCCCCATGGTGACTCAGGCGCTGGAGCAGTTGCTGAAGGACACGCACTGGCAGGGCATCGATTACCTGGTGGTGGACCTGCCTCCCGGCACCGGCGACATCCAGTTGACGCTGGCGCAGAAAGTGCCGGTCACCGGCGCCGTGATCGTCACCACGCCGCAGGACATCGCCCTGATCGATGCGCGCAAGGGCCTGAAGATGTTCGAGAAGGTCGGCATCCCCATCATCGGCATCGTCGAGAACATGAGCACCCACATCTGCTCCAGCTGCGGGCACGAGGAGCACATTTTCGGCGCCGGCGGCGCGGAAAAAATGTGCAGGGATTACAAAGCCGAATTCCTTGGCGCGTTGCCGCTCGACATCCATATCCGCGAACAGACCGATTCGGGCAAGCCCACCGTGGTGGCCGACCCCGACGGCCGCATCGCCGAGATCTACCGGCGGATTGCTCGCCGGGTCGCGGTCAAGATTTCGGAGCAGGCGAAGGACATGACGTCGAAGTTCCCGAACATCGTCATCCAGAATACTTAAGCAGGACAAGCCGGAAGCAAACATAGTGTCTTCGGCCGAGGAAAAGCCCTTATTCCACGAACAAGGGGAGCGCGCCCCCCTTGTCCCCCGAGGGGACTTCCTTCGGGGCGTAAATCTCCCCGCGGATGCACGCTCACCGTTTTGGAAATCTTCGACATTCATGGCAACTCTCGACCTATACGGGACTAAGCGGGCTTTGATTAAGTCCGAGGCGCAAACTTTATGACCATCAAATCCGACAAGTGGATCCGCCGCATGGCGGCAGAAACCAAGATGATCGAGCCGTTCGAGCCCGGACAGGTGCGCGAGGCGAACGGGCACAAGATCGTGTCCTACGGCACCTCGAGCTACGGCTACGATATCCGCTGCTCGGACGAGTTCAAGATTTTCACCAACATCAACTCGACCATCGTCGACCCGAAGAATTTCGACGAGAAGTCGTTCGTCGATTTCAAGGGCGATGTGTGCATCATCCCGCCCAATTCCTTCGCGCTGGCGCGCACGGTGGAGTATTTCCGCATTCCGCGCAACGTGCTGACTGTCTGTCTCGGAAAATCGACCTACGCCCGCTGCGGCATCATCGTCAACGTCACGCCGTTCGAGCCCGAGTGGGAGGGCTACGTGACTCTGGAGTTTTCCAATACCACGCCGCTGCCGGCCAAAATCTACGCCAACGAAGGCGTGGCGCAGGTGGTTTTTTTCGAGTCCGACGAGGTGTGCGAGACATCGTACAAGGACCGCGGCGGGAAGTATCAGGGGCAACAAGGCGTGACGCTGCCGAAGATATAGGAGGCCGTTTCAGAATTACCGAGACGGCCCCTGATCTAGGGGAGCATGAGGGGAGGTATCCCCTCATTTCGTAATGAACTCTGAGGAGTTGCAGCGGCGTCGCCGGTCAGGCCTGCGGGGGCTCTTCGCCGGCCACCACCGTAATCTGCACATCGCCGAGTCTGACCACCTGCCCGACCCGGATCTTGCACGTCTTGCGTAACTCGATGCTTCCATCCACCGAGACTCCGCCGCCGGCCACCAGCGCCTTGCCGGCGCCGCCGCTGTCGCACAGGCCCGTCAGCTTCAGCAGTTGGTTCAATTGGACAAACTCCCGATTCAAGAAAAATTCGATGTGCTGCATAAGGGCCTTTCAGTAATCTTCTCAGTTCAAGCTGTTTCGCGCCATTCGCACAGGGCAACCGGATCCGGCCGCCGCGGATGACCGCTTTCAGCGCCATTGTGCAGCGAAAAACAAAACTTGCGGCTGAATTGGAGCTGCTTCAACAGCACACGGCTTGTCGAGACCGTCCGGAAGTGTCATTATGGCACTGGGGGGAGAGTTTCACCGGTCTGCATTCTCGATGACCCCTGAAGCCGTTGCAGCCGAACCGTTGAATCAACGCGTACCGGTTTATCGCGTGGATTCGCGGTCGAGGCGTGTCGGCGTTTGACGGTGGAGGGCAAGGGTTTGCGGTCACGATTCCTGTCGTCGGAACTCTCGCGATGAGCGCGACGGTCGGGACTCCGCTACTGCTTGCCTACGCTGCGATAGCGTGCACTTTGCTGTCGGGCGCTGTTTCCTTGCTTGCCGTGCGCCGCCACCCGAACTTCCTGCATTTCGGTTCGTTCCTGTTCCTTTTCTTTTCCGGCGCAGCCAGCATTGCCGCCGGCGGCTGGACGCTGCTCGCCAAGCTCACCGTCACCGACCGGTTTGCGCTCGGCCTGCCCTGGCTCGATTGGCATGTGCGCATCGATCCCCTCTCCGGCTTTTTCCTCGTGCTGCTCGGCACGCTGGTGGTCGCGATTTCGCTCTATGGCCCCAGCTACACGCGCGAGTTCGCGCGCGGCCCGGCGGCGCAGCCCCTGCCTCCGCTCGGCGTGTTCACTGCGCTGTTCGCCCTCGGCATGCAGGTGATGCTGCTCGCCGACGACGCTCTGGTGTTCATGATCTTCTGGGAAATGATGTCGCTTTCCGGATATTTTCTGGTGGTCTATCAGCACCAGCATGCCGCGAACCGCCACGCCGCCTTCCTCTACCTGTTGCTCGCGCACGTCGGCGCCCTGGTCATCCTGCTTTCCTTCGGCGTGCTCGCCGCTTTCGGCGGTGGTCTCACCTTCGACCAGATGCGCGCGGCCAAGCTGACACCGCTGTGGGCGACGATCGCCTTTGCCTGTGCCTTTCTCGGCTTCGGCACCAAAGCGGGCATGGTGCCGCTGCACGTCTGGCTGCCGGACGCGCACCCGGTCGCGCCGTCGCACATCTCGGCCATGATGAGCGGGGCCATGATCAAGATGGGCATTTACGGAATCGTGCGGGTAAGCTACGATCTGATCGGCGACGTGCGCTGGGAATGGGGTGTGGTCGTGCTCATCATCGGCACCGCCTCGTCTCTGCTCGGCGTGCTGTACGCGCTGATGCAGCACGATCTCAAGCGCTTGCTCGCTTACCACTCGATCGAGAACATCGGCATCATCCTGATGGGTCTCGGAATGTCGATGATGTTTCTTGGTACCGGGCACAAGATGCTCGGCACGCTCGGGCTGGTGGCGGCGCTCTACCACACGCTCAACCACGCCCTGTTCAAGGGCCTGCTTTTTCTCGGCGCCGGAGCGGTGCTCTACCGCACGCATGCGCGCGACCTCGATCACATGGGCGGACTCATTCATCGCATGCCGGTCACGGCGTTCCTCTTTCTGGTCGGTAGTGTCGCAATTTCGGCGCTGCCGCCTTTCAATGGCTTCGTTTCGGAGTGGTTGACCTTCCAGACGGCGCTGCAGGCGCCCAAGCTTGAAAATGGTCTGCTGCGCACCATGCTTCCGATTGCGGCGGCGCTGCTCGCGCTCACCGGGGCGCTTGCGGCCGCCTGCTTCGTCAAGGCCTTCGGCATTGCGTTTCTCGGAAAAGCGCGCACGCGCCGCGTTGCCCGCGCACGCGAGGTGCCGGCCGGCATGCTCGGCGGCATGGGGCTGCTGGCGGCCCTGTGCCTGCTGCTCGGCGTGTTCCCGACCACCATGATCGAAGCGATGGCGCCTATCACGCAACTGCTGGTGCACCAGGCGCTGCCGTCCGCCGCCGCCCAGGGCTGGTTGTGGCTGACCCCGATTTCGCCTCAGGTCGCTTCGTACTCGGCGCCTTTTGTCGTGGCCGCGATCGTCGTGGTATTCGGTCTTGGCTACCTGTTCCTCAAGCGTGGCGCCGTTCCGGCGCGCAGAGCTTACGCCTGGGACTGCGGCTTCGGCCAGCTCACGCAGCGCATGCAGTACACCTCGAGCGCCTTCAGCCAGCCGATCCGGCGCGTTTTCCGCGGGGTATGGAAGGTGGAGGAGCACATCGACACGCTCGCCAGCGCGGGGCCGATTCCGCGGGTGACCAGCCTGCATTACAGCTTGCACACCCAGGACTGGTCGTGGCTCAATTTGTACGTTCCGATTGGACGCCTGGTGCTCGCTGCGGCAAATCGGATCGGCTTCATCCAGACCGGCAACATCCATACCTATCTGAAATTCTCTTTCGCGACGCTGCTGGTATTCCTATGGATAGTGAGCTGACCGCCTGGGCGCTTGCCGCGGCGCAGGCGCTGCTGTTCATCGCCGCCGCGCCGCTGCTCGCCGGCTGGTTGCAGCGCGTCAAGTGCCATACGCAGAACCGTGCCGCGCCCGCGGTGTGGCAGCCGTACCGCAATCTCGCCAAGCTGCTGCGAAAAAGGATGCTGCTGGCCGAGAACGCCTCCTGGCTGTTCCGCGCCGTTCCCTACATCGTCTTCGGCGCCATGCTGCTCGCCGCCACCGTGGTTCCGCTCATCGCGGTGCGCCTGCCGTCGGCCGCGATTGCCGACATGATCGTGCTGGTCGGCTTTTTTGCGCTGGCGCGTTTTTTTACCGCGCTGGCCGGCCTCGACATTGGCACCGCCTTCGGCGGCATGGGCGCCTCGCGCGAGATGATGGTCTCCGCGCTGGCCGAACCGGCCATGCTCATGGCGGTGTTCACGCTTTCCATGACCGCGACCACGACCAATCTGTCGGTGGCGACGGAGTACATCCTGCAATCGGGCCTGGTGCTGCGTCCGTCGTTCCTGTTCGCCCTGCTGGCGCTGGCCATGGTGGCAGTGGCCGAGTCGAGCCGCATTCCGGTGGACAATCCGGCCACCCATCTCGAGCTCACCATGCTGCACGAGGCCATGATCCTCGAGTATGGCGGGCGCCACCTGGCGCTGATCGAGTGGGCGTCGCAGATCAAGCTGATGATCTACTCGGTGCTCATCGTCGATTTTTTCTTTCCCTGGGGCATCGCGACCGGATTCAGTGCAAAGGCCCTGGCGGTCGGCGCCGTGACGGTGGCGGCAAAACTGATGCTGCTCTCCGTCATATTGGTTGTGTGGGAGACGGTGCTCGCGAAGATGCGGCTGTTTCGCGTGCCGCAGTTTCTCGGTTTTGCCTTCATGCTGTCGCTGCTGGCGATGCTGACACACGTGGTGCTGGAGACCGGAGCCTAGATGGGAATCGCCACTCTTGGTCTGTATAGCCAGGCGATTATCCTGTTCGCGGCCCTGGCTTTGTTCACCTCTTTCGTCATGCTCGCCCAGGCACGCATGATGCCGCTTATTTTTACCTTCGCCTGGCAGGGCCTTTTGCTCGCGGTGGTGTCGGTGCTGGTCGCCATCGTCTCCAAGCATCCCCACCTCTATGTTTCGGCGGCGCTCACCTTCACGCTGAAGGTGGTACTGATCCCGTGGCTGCTCTACCGCCTCAGCGTACAGCTCAACATGCAGTACGACGCCGAGGCGATCGAGCACCCGACGCTGCTGCTGCTCGGCGGCGTGGCCCTGGTCATCTTCAGCTACTACGTGGCGCAGTCGATCGTGCAGTTGTCGGGATTGGCGACGCGCAATACGATTGCCGTCAGCATTGCCATCGAGCTGCTCGGCATGCTGCTGATGTGCGCACGCAAGTCGGCGGTGGCGCAGGTGATCGGCTTCATGTCCATGGAGAGCGGAATATTCTTTGCGGCCGTGGTATCGACCTACGGCATGCCGCTGATCGTCGAACTGGGCGTGGCTTTCGACATCCTCGTCGCGTCGATCTTGTTCGGCGTATTCTTCTTTCACCTGCGCGATTCGTTCGGCTCGCTCGACGTGGTCCGGTACAACCGCCTGTCGGAGGCGAATCAGCCAATGCCGCTGCGGGATGCGGCCGATGAGCCCTCTCCGGGGGATCCCTCGTGACGCTGCTCGACGTCACGCTGCTGGCGCCGCTCCTTGGCGGCCTGCTGCTGGCAATCGTCGGCCACCGTCCGATTGCCGGCTGGATCAACGTGGCAGTCGGCGTAGTGACCTTCGGCGCCGCGCTCGCGATGGCGCTGGAAGTCTTCGCGCGCGGACCGCAGCTTTCCAGCGGCCGCATGTTCTACATCGACGCCTTCAATGTTTACCTCGTAGTTCTGACCGCATTCGTCGGCTTAACCACGTCGATTTTTTCACGTCCTTATATGCGCCATGAAGTCGAGCGCGGGCGCGTCACCGACCGGCGCCTGCGTCTGTACCACTCGATGTACCAGTGCTTCCTGTTCTCCATGCTGCTCGCGCTGTCGACCAACAACCTCGGCATCCTCTGGGTGGCGATGGAGGCGGCCACCCTGACCACCGTACTGCTCGTTTCGCTGTACCGTACGCCGGAGGCGATCGAGGCGGCGTGGAAGTATTTCATACTCTGCGGTGTCGGCATCGCCCAGGCCCTGTTCGGGACCGTGCTGATCTATTTCGCCGCAGAGAACAAGCTCGGCGGGGGCCGCGATGACACGCTGCTGTGGACCGTGCTGCACGGCGCGGCGGGCGGCGGCCTGGACCCGGCGGTGATCGCGCTCGCCTTCGTCTTCCTGCTGGTCGGCTACGGCACCAAGGTGGGCCTGGTGCCGCTGCACAACTGGCTGCCGGACGCCCACTCCGAGGGTCCGACACCGATGTCCGCCGTGCTCTCCGGATTGCTGCTCAACGTCGCGCTGTATGCCCTGGTGCGCGTCAAGATGCTGGTGGACGCCTCCCTGCACACCAACCTCGCCGGGCACCTGATGATGGGCTTCGGCTTGCTCTCGTTCACGGTCGCGGGCCTGTTCCTGCATCGCCAACACGACGTCAAGCGCATGTTCAGCTACTCCTCCATCGAGCACATGGGATTGATCACCTTCGGCTTCGGCATAGGCGGACCGCTCGCCACTTTTGGAGCGCTGCTGCACATGACCGTGCACTCGCTCACGAAGTCGGCCATTTTCATCACCGTGGGGCATGCCTGCCAGCTCGCCGGCACGCAGCGCATCGATCAGATTCGCGGCCTCATCCGCACCCAACCTGCGATCGGTTGGGGGCTGTTGCTCGGCACGGTGGCGATCGCCGGTTTCCCGCCCTTTGGCGTATTCATCAGCGAGTTTCTGCTGCTGATGGCCACCATGAAGTCCTGGCCGTGGCTGACGATTCCGCTGCTGGTCGGCTTCGGCGTGGCCTTCGCCGGGCTGTTTCGCCACATGCAAAGGATGGTCTTCGGCGAGCCGCCGCCGGGGCAGAAGCCGGTCGAGGCCAATATGCTTCCGGTGGTGGTGCATCTGCTTCTGGTGCTTTGGCTCGGGCTGGCGATTCCCGGGTTCCTCTCGCGCTGGTTCGAGCAGGCCACAGTGCTCATCTCCGGTGCTTCGCCGCTATGACGCCGCAGGATCAATTCGCACCGTTTCTGCGCCGCCTCGCGGACCTCGGCTTGCGCGTCGAGGCGCCGGCGTCGCCAGGGCTCGCGCCGGCGCAACTCGTCCTGGTTAGGCCTGAGGACTGGGGCCGGCTCGGCAATGAGGCCAAGGCACGGGCGTGCCGCTGGGTCGCGGGCTGGGGCGAGGAGTTGGGCGCGGATGCAAGCGAGTCGATTGGCATCAACGCCTGTTTCGAGAAAGCCGGCAGCTACCTGGTCGCGCGCACGGCGGTACCGCGCGCCACGCCCGTCCTGTCATCGCACACAGCTTCATATCCAGGTGCTGACCGTCCCGAGCGCCACATCCGCGACATGCTGGGGGTAGTCTTCTCCGGCCACCCGGACGCACGCCGCTGGACGCGCCATCAGGCGTGGAAAGATTCTGAGTTTCCGCTGCGCCGCGATTTCCCTGCGGCCGGCCGGCCGCAGGCGCAGACCCCGGCCGATCACCAGTACAACTTTCTGCTCGCCCAGGGCAGCGGCGTCTACGAAATACCGGTCGGGCCGGTGCACGCCGGCATCATCGAACCGGGGCACTTTCGCTTTCAGGCGGTCGGCGAGACCGTGCTCAAGCTCGAAGAGCGCCTCGGCTACACCCACAAGGGCATCGAGAAAATCGCCGAGGGTCGCGATGCCGAGGGCCTGGCACGGCTGGCGGGGCGCATCTCGGGCGACTCCACCGTCGCGCACGCCTGGGCGGCGTGCATGGCCATGGAGAAGGCGGCCGGCGTGGAAGCGCCGCCACGCGCCCTCTGGCTGCGCGCCCTGATGTGCGAGCGCGAGCGCGTCGCCAATCATGTCGGGGACATCGGCGCGATGCTCAACGACATCGCCTTCGCCTTCGGTTTCTACCAGTTCGCGCGGCTGCGCGAGGAGTGGCAGCGGGTCTCGCGCGAGGCTTTCGGCCACCGCTTCATGATGGACTGCATCGTCCCCGGCGGCGTGGCGGCGGACCTGGACGCACGCTTCATTGCGCCAATGCGCGATGAGGTCAGCGCCCTGCGCAAACAGATCGGCAGGCTGATGGCCATCATCAACGATCTGCCTTCGGTCGCGGACCGGGTGCGCGGCGCCGGCGTGCTCAAGCCCGAATACGCGAAGGCGCTCGGCTGCGTCGGCTACGTCGGGCGCGCGTCGGGAATGGATCTCGATGTTCGGCGCGATGCGCCTTACCCGCCCTACGACCAGCTGACAGTCAAGGTGCCGCTGCATCACTATGGCGACATCAACGCGCGCGCACGCACGCGGCTCGAGGAAATTGCCGCCTCCTTCGATCTGATCGAGGCGCTGCTGGCCGGGCTGCCCGCGGGACCGGTCCGAATCGGCTGGAAGCATCCCGCGGCCGGCGCCGAAGGGCTCGGACTGATCGAGGGCTGGCGCGGGGAGATCTTCAGTTTCGTGCGCTTCGGTGCAGACGGGCGGATCGCGCGCTTTTTCCCGCGCGATCCGTCATGGACCACCTGGCCGGCGCTCGAACTGTTGATCCACGACAACATCGTCCCCGACTTTCCCGTGTGCAACAAATCGGTGAACGGCTCGTATTCCGGGCACGATCTGTAAATCATGCTGCGCATTCTTGGAAAAATTCAACGCATTGGCATCGTCACCGAGCCGCTGCCGAAACTCGACGAACCCGCGCTGACCGAAATCAGCGAGCAGCTGAAGGCGCGCATCGGCGAGCGGTTCGGCGGCAGCCTCGCCATCCGCGAAGTGGACGCGGGCTCCTGCAATGGCTGCGAACTGGAAATCCATGCGCTCAACAACCCGTACTACAGCATCGAACGCTTCGGCGTGCATTTCGTCGCCAGCCCGCGCCACGCCGACATGCTGCTCGTGACCGGCCCCGTTTCGCGCCACATGGAGGCGGCGCTGCGCCGTACGTACGATGCGACGCCCGAACCGAGGCTCGTCATCGCAGCCGGCGAGTGCGGCGCCAATGGCGGCGAGTTCGGCACCAGCTACGCCTCGTGCGGCGCGGTATCGAACGTGATTCCTGTCGATGCCGTGATCCGCGGCTGCCCGCCGACACCGCTAGCTCTCATGCGCGGCATACTCGAGGCCATCGGCAGGCGTTCTTCGTAGGGGACGCCACTGTTAGGATCGGGTAGCGCGCATTCATGGGCTGGGGCCTTTCCTTGACTTCGGCATAGTCGTGCACTAGGATGGTCCGATAATAATTTGAAGTCACCCAGCCCCCGGCTCGAGCCGCATCCGCCGGGATAGTCTCAGCACTGACCGGCCGCGTTTGAGGGTTTCTCGTTGCCTTGATCAGGCCAGGTGCCGCGATCACATCAATCGGAGGAGCGTCATGACACAAAGCGACAGGAAGTGGGACGGGTTCATCGATAAACTCAAGGTAAGCCGCCGCGACTTCATTTTCTCGACGGTGGCGGCGGGCGTGTTGACCATGACGCCGCGATTCGTCGGCGCACAGACGGGCAAGCCGTACAAACTCGGCGTGCTGCTGCCCTCAACCGGCGCCGGCGCGAATTATGTCGAGAACGCGATCAAGGGCCTTCCGCTCGCGGTGGCCGAGATCAATGCGAAGGGCGGTTTCCTCGGCAAGCACCCGATCGAGATCGTCTACCGCGACGACCAGACCAAGCCCGACGTCGGCGCGCGCGAGGCGAAATCAATCATCCTCAACGACAAGGTGCAGACCATCATCGGCACCTATTCGACCGCGGTGGCGCTGGCGATCGAGGAGATCACGCACGAGCACAAGGTGCTGCACATCGCGGCGACTTCCAACGGCTCCAAGATCACGCAGGACAATTACTCGCCTTATACCTATCAGTTCTGCCCCGACAGCAACATGCAATCGGGCGCGGTAGTGGTGGCGGTGGCGAAGATGGTGAAGAAAAACAAGTGGAAATCGTACGTGTCCATCGGCCAGGATTACGAGTGGGGGCGGGATACGCACAACGGCTTTGCCAACGAACTCGCGAAGGCGGCGCCGGAAGCGAAGGAAACCAAGCAACTGTGGTTCAAGCTCGGCGAGACCGACTTCACCTCCTACATCACCGCCATCATGGCGGCGAAACCCGATTTCCTGTTCGGCGCCATCGCCGGCAAGGACTCCGAGACCTTCATACAACAAGCGGCCCAGATGGGTTTGTTCAAGCGCGTGCCCTTCCCCGGAGGCCTGATTTCGGTAACCGAACTGCGGCAATTGCGAAAGACGCTGCCGCGCGGAATGATCGGCCTCGCGCGCTGCCCGTTCTTCGCGCACCTGAAAGAGCCGCTGATGCAGAAGTACATCAAGATGCACCGCGCCAAGTTCGGCGACGACGTCTATCCGGACGACTGGGCGTGCATGCACTACGATGCCATCTACGGGCTGGAGCAGGCGATCAACAAGGCGAAGAGCATAGAAACCGAGGCCGTGGTCAAGGCGCTGAAAGGCGCGACGCTCGACACCTGCCGCGGCAAGCGCACCATGCGCGACTGCAGCAACCAGCTCGACGTGCCCTCCTACGTCGGCGAGGTATGGGATTCGCCCGACTACCCGTTCCCGATCTACAAGCCGGACACCATGATCGTCGTCGAAGGCCACGACGTATGGACGCCGACCTGCGAAGCGGTGGAGAAACTGAAGAAAAAACGCGCCTGAGCGCGAGCGGCCGGTGGCGCGGATGGCGCCGCCGCCGGCTTCCTGTTTCGAACCAGTCGCTCGCACGGGACCTGATGGACCTCAGCGCATTTGCAATTCAGCTGTTCAGCGGCCTGTCGCGGGCGATGGTGCTGTTCCTGCTGTCCGCCGGGCTGTCGCTGATCTTCGGCGTGATGAACATCCTCAATTTCGCGCACGCGACGCTGTGGCTGGTCGGCGGCTACCTGACCTACTCGATATTCGAGTTCCTCGGCAGCCAGTTCGGCGCCAGTCCCTGGCTGCTGCTGCCGGCGATTCTCGGCGCCACGGCGGCGATGGCCGCGGCCGGCTTCGTGCTCGAGCGCTATCTGATCCGGCGCACCTACGGGCGCGACCTGCCGGAACAACTGCTGCTGACGTTCGCGCTGGTGCTGATCATCGGCGATCTGATCAAGCTCGTATGGGGTGTCGAAAACCGCCGCATCAGCCTCGGCATCGAGCCGATCGAAATGCTCGATACCTTCGTCAATCCCTACCATTTCGTCATCATTGCGACCGGGGTCGCGGTCGCGTTCGGGCTGTGGTTCTTCCTGCATCGCACGCGCTTCGGCAAGATCGTGCGCGCTGCGGTCTACAGCCGCAACATGGTGAGCGCCCTCGGCATTCCCATCCCGATGATTTATTCCGGCGTGTTCGCGCTCGGGGTCGGGCTCGCCGCGTTCGCCGGCGGCGTGTTCCTGCCGCTGCTGCCGATGTCGCTCGGCGTCGATCACGACATCATCGTGCAGTGTTTCGCGGTGGTGGTGATCGGCGGTTTCGGCAGCATGCTCGGCACGTTTGTCGCCGCGGTGATCGTCGGCGTGGTCTACTCGTTCTCGATCCTGTTCTGGCCCGATGGGGCGCTGGCGATGGTTTTTCTGATCGTCATCCTGGTGCTGATCTGGCGGCCATGGGGCCTGTTCGGCACCGAGTTGCGTTATTGAGCCATCGATGTGAGCGCCGGCAACAGCAACTGGTGGTCGAGGTTTTATGCGAGATACGGCCTGTCCGGGCCGGCCGCGCTTGTCCTGCTCTTTTTTTTCCTGCTGGTGCCGCTGCTGCCGGGGGAGTTCTGGACCATCGTTTCGACCGAGATCCTGATTCTCGGGCTGTTCGCGATGAGCTTCAACCTGCTCTACGGCTATATGGGGCAGATCTCTTTCGGCCATGCGGCATTTTTCGGCCTTGGCGCCTATGCCACGGCGATGGTATTCACCCGCTTCAAGACTGCGGGCGGTGAAATTGCGACGCTCGATTTCTTTCTGTCGCTGCTGGCCGGCCCGCCGGTGGCGGCCCTGGGCGCGCTGATCGTCGGTTTTTTCTGCGTGCGCCTGACCGGGATCTATTTCGCCATGCTGTCGCTCGCTTTCGGCGAACTGCTGTTCTACATCGTGTTTTCCTGGTACAGCTTCACCAAGGGCGACGACGGCATCCAGGGCCTGCTGCCGCCGCGTTTTTTCCAGGATGCCGTCCACTACTATTACCTGACCCTGGCGATCGTGATGGTGGCGCTGCTCGCGATGTGGCGCATCACCGAGTCGCCGTTCGGCTACATCATGCGCACGCTGCGCGACAACCAGCGGCGCGCGGCCTTCCTCGGCATCAATGTGCGCCTGCACATGCTGATGAATTTCGTGATTGCCGGCGCTTTCGCCGGCGTGGCCGGCGCCTACAACGCGGTGTTCCTCACCAGCGACGCGTTCGACGAGATCATGCTCTTCGGTCCCGGCGCCGGCAGTGTCCCCACGGCCTCCGCCGTCATCGGGGACGTCATCTCCGTGGTCAACACGGTCAAGGGCAGCTTCGTGCAGAACTGCCTGTGCTACAAGGACGTCCCGTTCTTCCCGGACGCCGACATGGTCTCGAGGTTCTACCTCAGGCTGAGAGTGAACGATCAGCCCGGCGTGCTCGCCAAGGTGAGCGCGCTGTTCGGCGACCACGGCGTCAGCATCCATTCCATGGTCCAGGAGGGCGGCGGCGACGAGGCCGAGCTGGTGCTGCT
>Ga0208716_1000640_pt1 | contig 14130 bp, 6 predicted proteins | sample NGESurdeep092012_8_FD_184482 | JGI IMG/M metagenome (GOLD analysis project Ga0208716, IMG submission 184482) | Arctic peat soil microbial communities from Barrow, Alaska - NGEE Surface sample 415-3 deep-092012 (SPAdes) | ecosystem: Environmental > Terrestrial > Soil > Wetlands > Peat ...
CGACGCGGGTGGTAACGTCCTGACTGGTCGAGTGATCGTGTGGACGACTTCCGACGCGACGAAAGTCTTGATATCGACGAGCGGACTGGTGACCGCGGGCGCCGTCGGGAGCGCCACGATTACGGCGACCAGCGAGGGGAAGACGGGCACCGCGACCATCATGGTGGCCGCGTCTGGCATCGCCGTGACTTCGATCACGCCGGCGCTCCTGACTCCCGGCATTGTTGCGACGGTCAACGGAAGTGGTTTCTCGCCAACCGCTTCCGCGAACGCGCTCACGATCGAAGGTGTGGCCGCGACCGTGCTCACTGCGACAGCCAGTCAGCTCACCTTCGCCGTTCCGTTGCAGCTGCCCTGCCGGCCGATCCATCAAACGACCGTGAGGGTGACGGCACTCGGCTCCTCCGCGCAGGGAACGTCGAGCCTTAGAGTCGGCGCGCTCAAGAGTTTGGCGATTGGCGGATCGCTCGTCCTGACTTCCGCAGCAGACCTCTACTGCACCGAGCTGCCTTCCGGCACGTCGGGCTACACGCTGACTCTGTTCAGTATCGCCCAGTCGCCTACCGCGACGTTTCCGTTCCGGCTGCGGGGCGACACTGCGAGCGTCGCCGGGGCGGTTGCGACACGCGGGCGGTTGAGCAGCGTGTTCAGCGCGATGAGAGCTCAGGCCCCGTCGTTCGGCTCGTCGCCGACCGTCTCCGCTCTTCCGAAATTCAGCGAGAGTGGACACGCGCGTGTGATGGCGGCCAACGAGGCCCTGTACCCCGCCGCGCGAAATGCTTTCCGGGCGAGGATGGCCGTCGGTGCAGCCGTCCGAAACCGGCTTCCGTCCTCGCCATCGAGAACCGCAATTCCGTCCGTCGGCAGTACGAAGAAATTCCGGGTTGATCAGTTTACCGTCTCGGTGAACGGTGGTGGAAACTGCACCTCTTTCATCGAGATCACGGCGCGGCTCGTGTACGCCGGCAGCAAGTCGCTTGTGTACGAGGATGCCGCGGCACCGCTTGCGGGGACTATGGACAGCTACTTCGTGCAGATGGGCCAGGAATTCGATGCGACGATGTATCACAGCGACTCGACGTATTTCGGTGACCCGTTGGCGACGGATGCGTTCACCGACGCGGACCAACATCTCTCCATGGTGTTCACGCCGCGCATGCCAAACCTCGTTGCCGGGTTCGTCACATCCTGTGATTTCTTCCAGCGTGATTCTACGTCCAACACGACCAGCAATTTTGGCGAACTCTTCTATGGCGTCGTTCCGACCGTCGCCGGCACCGGCTTCTCGAGTGACACTCCGAACGAGTGGATGCGAACGATGCGCACAACGGTCGTGCACGAGGTGAAGCACATCGCGTCCTTCGGTGCCCGACTGATCAACAACGCACCGAGGTTCGAGGAATCCTGGCTGGAAGAGGGGATGGCGCGCATGGCCGAGGAGATGTGGCTTCGGAACAACAGCTACCACTCGTCGTGGAAGGGAGACGCGACATACGCCAACACCCTTTTTTGCGACGTGCGGCCCTCAACGCCGGTGTGCTCCGGCGCGCCATTCGGCATGTTCAATCATTACTCGACGCTATGGCAGGTGCTGACGGCGCCGAGCAGCTACTCGATGTTCGGAAGGGTGAACGACTCCGATTTCCGTTTCTACGCGGAGACCTGGTCGTTCGTGCGTTGGGCTCTCGATCGGTATGGCGCGGGTGAGGCTGTGTTCCTGCGAGGCATCACGCAGGCACAGACGTCCGGACTTACGACGCTTGCCGCTCTCACTGGACACGGTGCGGATGAGATGTACGGTCTCTGGTCCTTGTCTCAGGTCTGGGATGACAACTCCACCTTCCTGGCGAACAGCGATCTGCAATTCCCGACCTGGAACACGCCGAACATCTACGCGGGCATGACGGCCGATTTCCCGTCGTCGTTCACTCCAGTCCCTTCGTTCCTGGCGTGGACGTTCACGAATTCATCGTTCACACACGACAACTCCCGTGTGGTCGGGGGCGGCTTCGATCTCTATCAGATTTCGGGCACGACATCCGGCGGACAGACGATCGGACTTGTCGGATATGGTGGGATCGGAAGTGCATCTTCGACTCTACGAATTGCGATATCGAGAACTCGGTGAGGATCGCGCTGGCGCTGAGCCTGGCCGTCTTCGCGGCGTGTCAACCTCGTTCGCGCTCGAGCAATCTTTCCTCGAGCGTTGGGCCAGACTCATTGCGCGGCGTCATCGTCGTTGAAGGGAGCGAGCCAGGGGTTCGGGTGTTCCTCGACGGCTCGGCGGGGAGAACGGAGCTCATCTCGAGTAGCGTCCGCTTCCACCAACTCGCCGGTCTCGAGGTGCAAGTCGTCGGGAAGAGTGTTGCTCGACAGTTCGACGTTCGTGACTTTCGGGTTAGAGCGGCACGCGGTCACCCGGCGTTGGACGGCACGCTTCGCATTCGCGACGGGACGATTTACCTGAGCCTGACCGACGGCGGCGAGCGACCGATTCGCGCGGGACGTGGATTGTTCGAGGCACGCGTCGGATCGAGGATCTGGCTGGTTATGTCAGATGACGGCGGAGTCTCGGAGTTCGGAATCCTGGACGACGGCAAAGACTAGGCAACCATGGCGAATACCGAGTGGTGGCAGCGAGGTCCTGTGGATGGCATCCCCGCCGTCCTGCAACCAGTGGCGCACATCCTCCTCCAGGTTCGCGAAAGCGTCGGCGAACTCGTCGAGAACCTGACGCCGTCGGAGTGGAATGCCCGGCCCGCCGGCGTGGCGTCGGCGGCGTTTCACGTGCGGCACATCACGGGAGTCATCGATCGCCTCTTCACGTACGCCCACGGCGGCGCGCTGAGTGCCGATCAGTTCGCGGCCCTTCGCGCGGAAGGCGAGCCACTCTCCGCCGCCGACGTCGCGACGGTACTCGATGCGCTGAACGCACGGGTCGAGACCGCCGTGGCCGAGCTCCGCACGATCGACGTCGCGACGCTCGGCGATTTTCGGGGCGTTGGGCGGGCGCAGCTCCCTTCGACCGTCATCGGCTGCCTCGTGCATGGGGCGGAGCACGCGATGCGTCATGTGGGGCAGCTTTCGGTGACGACACGCATTGCGCGTGCGGGCAGGGCTTGAGGGCGGATCTCCCGTCGTCGTTCTCCACGAAGGTTTGCGCACCGCTCAGCGAAGAAGACGAATCGTGAGTTCGCATGGACTCGGGATCGGGGACCCACGCCATTTCCTCTTGCGTGCGAAACAGTCAATCCGCTCGTAATGCGTCCGTAGGCTCGATGCGTAGCGCTCGTCGCGCCGGCACGTACGACGCGAGGATTGCGATGACGGCGACGAGCAGCGCAACAGCTGCGAATGTCCACGGGTCCGCCGGGCTGACTCCGTACAGCATGCTGGCGAGCGCGCGGCTCGTCCCTGCCGCGATTGCGATGCCGATGATGACGCCACCGGAGGCGAGACGAATCCCGCCACCGATGACCATCCCCAAGATTGCATGTGGCTCGGCGCCTAATGCAACGCGGACGCCGATCTCACGCGTGCGCTGCGTTACGCCATATGCGATGACCCCGTAGAGTCCAACAGCGGAAAGCACCAGTGCGATGACGGCAAACGCCGCGAGCAGCCCCATTGCGAACCGTGTCGGCGCCAGTGCCTCGCGCAGGTAGTCGTCTCCGATTCGCGCGCGCCGGGCGATCAGCGTTGGTTCGACGCCCTGAATGGCCTTTCGCAGAACTGATTCTACGTTTGGCGGAACACTGACCATTCGGACGACGAATGTCGGGTCGGGCATGCGAGCGAGCGGCATCGTGTAGACCTGATAGTCCTGCAGGTCGCCGTGCGCACCTGGGAGATGAACATCGTCGGCGACACCGACGATCGTCGACCACGCATCGCTCTTCGGCACACGGGAGGCCAGGAGGCCATTTGAAGCGGGTCGAACCGCGACGCCAACAGCGTTGCCGTCCCGGACGATGCGGCGTGCAAACGCGCGATTGACGACGATCTCCTCAGACAACGACCGGAACGGTGGCGCTTGCACTTCGTCCGACGCGCCGCCCGCAGGGGCGCGACCGGCGAAGAGAGTGATACGGCTCGCCTGGAAATAGCTGGAGCTGATCCAGGTGGTGGTGTACTGCGGAACGCCGAGCGGCCGATCACCCGTTGCACCGACCACCTCGAGGTCATCAGGGACGCGCCAGCCCGCGGTCGGCAGCGTTCCGACGGCTGCGTCGATCACTCCGGGCGTCTCACGGAGGCGTTGAACAACCGCATCGCGAATCTCCGGGCCGCGACCCGCCCGCTTGATGACCGGAGAAATCAGGATGTCGATCGACACCAGGTTGTGAGGATCGAATCCGAGCGGTGTGCGTTGCAGCGCGGTGAACGAGCGTGCGAGAAGTCCGGCGCCCACCAGGAGGGTGATCGACAGCGCGATTTCGAGAACGATAAACGATGATCGAACACCGCGCGAGGCGCCGGTGGCGGACAAGGTTCGCGTCTCGCTCCTGAGGAGGTCGGCGACGCTGCATGAGCCGACGAAGAACGCCGCCGCACCGCCGAACAGAAGCCCGGTGACGACCGAGATGCCCGCGGTCCAGAACAATACGGCGGGTTCGATGTGCACGTCGGCGAGGCTGTCGAGCGCGAGGGGTCGTAACGCGGCAATGACTCGTACTCCTTGCCAGGCGATCAGCACGCCGATCGCTCCGGCGACGACCGCAAGCAACACGCTCTCGGTGAGCGCCAAGCGAACCAGCCGCGCGCGGCCCGCGCCGAGTCCCATGCGGATCGCGAATTCACCGCGCCGGGTCCACGCGCGCACGAGCAAGAGGTTCGCGACGTTCGCGCATGCGATAAGCAGCAGAACGCCCACGGCCACGAAGAGAATCCCAACCGTCCGGACTTCGCGCGGCGCAAGGAAATCCTGGGCACGCATCGCTCGGGCCCGTGGGATCACGCTGTCACCGTTGATGTGAGTCGTATTGGCGATCGTCTGGAGTTCGCGCGTCGCGTCGTCCGCGCTGACTCCCGGGCGCAGGAGGCCGATCGGGTTCCCTGTCGATTCCAGCTTGTCGGGAAGCCACACATCAGGCGAGGGGTTCGACATCCGATCGAGCGCTCGCGTCGTCATCGGCAGGGTGAAACCGGCCGGCATCACGCCGATGATCGTGTAGGGAATCCCATTGAATTCGGTGAACTGACCGATGATGTCATCGCGCGCGGCATAGGCGCGGCGCCACCAGCCATAACTGATCATCGCCACCCGGGTGGTGGTGTCCCGCTCTTCGTCGGGTCGAAACGTTCGGCCGATCGCAGGCCGTGTTCCGAGCACGGCGAGCAGGTTCGCGGTAGTGAACGCGTGAGTCACCGTATCCTGCTGTCCGTTGGCCAGGATCGACAGAAACTGCTCCTGCGCGCCGGCGATCATTTCCATCGAATGCGCACGTGACGCCCACGCCTCGAGCAGTTCTCGGCGAGGAGTCGACGGCCCATCGTTGGAGATGCTCGCCAGACCGGCTGTGAATCCGCTATGGCCCATGACCCGCAGAGCGACAATGCGGCTGCCGTTCGGATAGGGAAGCGGCGCGATGAGCAGGTGGTGCACGACGCTGAAGACGGCGGTGTTCGCACCTATGCCGAGCGCGAGCGTGAGCACCACGATGCCGCTGAATGCCGGCGCCTTCCGGATCTGCCTGATGGCGAACCGAATGTCCTGTGCCCACTCGACGAGCCATTCGACCACGATGTGTGTGCGCGCCTTTCGCACCGCCCGGCGCGCCGCGTAGTCCCGAAACTCTTCGGCGTCACCGAACCGGCGGAGCGCTTCCTCCTCCGCCTCCTGGTCGCTCATGCCGAGTGCACGCAACTCGGCGACGCGCATCGAGAAATGGCATTGCATTTCCTCGTTCGCATCGCGCAGCATCTCCGCACGGCTGGCGGGAAACCGAAAGAGTCGCTGGACGCCGTGTGGGAGCTTCGACAAGAAGTTGGCCATCGGTCCTCAGGCTGGCTCGATTACGCCGGTGACGGCGGCGACGTAGCGCTTCCAGGTCGCCACCTCTGCGCGCAGCAACTGCCGGCCGCGCGGCGTGAGCGAGTAGTACTTCGCACGGCGATTATTGTCGGATACGCCCCACTCCGCCGCGATCGCGCCGCTGTCCTCGAGCCGGTGCAGCGCCTTGTAGAGCGCTGAATCCACGATGGTGAGTTCGTCCTTGGTCCGCAGCTCGATCCATTTGCTCAAGCCGAAGCCGTGCATCGGTTCCCACGAGAGCGCCTTGAGAACCAACAGATCGAGTGTACCGTGCAGCAGGTCGTTCGCGTCTCGAGGCATCGCTTCTCCAACTAGGTTAGGGGAGAATGTGCAAGGCACGGCTGTGAGTGTCAAGGATTTCGGCCCTTGCGCTTCGGTGTTTGTTCGGTATATAAAGACATTGGTTTTCGTCCCGCCTTCCGCATTCCTCTTCCGCACTCCGCATCGGGTCGAAATCCCGCATCCCGCATCGCCCTGTGTCACTAGCCCTCCTCCGCCAGCACCTCTCCGAAATCATCGCCGGCACGAGCCCGGGCACACCCGGCCTCACCACCGGCCTCGCCGCACTCGATGCCGCGCTCCCCAACCGCGGCCTCCCCCGTGGCCGCCTCACCGAGCTCGTCGGCATCCCGGGATCCGGTAAAACCACGCTCGTCCGCCGGATCGCCGAACGCACCGTGAAGGACGGCGGCGCGGTCGCGTACATCGACGCCACACGCACGCTCGCACCGCGCGACTGGGCGCACGTCAGCGCCAACGGAAACCAGGACGGGCTCTGGGTCGTGCGCCCCGACAACCCCACGCGCGGCGCATGGTGCGCCGACGTCCTCCTCCGCAGCGGCGCGTTCTCGCTCGTCGTCCTCGACGGCGCACCCATGCTCACGCGCGCCGTCGCCGTCCGTCTCACCCGCCTCGCACGCGAATCCGACGCCGCGCTCCTCGTGCTCGGCGACGACTCCAAAACCTCCGAGCTCGCCGGCTCGTTGCGATTGCGCGTCGCGAAAGAAACGAAGCCAGCCGCCGTCACACGACGAAGAACGTTCCCGAAAAAAGAAGGCGACGCGCCGGCCAATGGCGCGCGCAGCGTGACCGTCGTGATCGAGAAGGGCGCTCCATACCAAACCGTGAAAGTTTTTTCCCTGGGAGAAGTTGACCGTGACATCGAAGTGGCGCGTCGCGTGCGTACGCATTCCGAGGTTCCCGATAGGCGCGGTGTGGTCAGGACGCAGCGCATCGCCCCACTTGGGGCCCCACTGGGACACGCTGCCGATCGCGCTGGTACACGGGAAACGGCCGGTGCTCCGCGCGGTGACCTCGGCCGCGGCGAAGATGCACGTCCGCACGGGGATGTCGATGCCCGAAGCCAAGTCGCGATGCGCCGCGCTCGAAGTGCTCGCGTGGGATGACACGGTGATCGCCCGCGAGCTCGCACGCGCATCGGCGGCGTTCCTCTCGGCGAGCCCGCAGGTCAGTCCGGTGAGCGGCGCGCCCGGCACCTGGTGGATCGGCGCCGGCGGCTTCGACACCATGGGCGGCGAGCCTTTGCTCGCGCGCACGCTGCTCGCGCTCGCGAACGCGTGGCACCCGCTCGCGCGCGTCGGCGTCGCCGACTCGTGCGTCGCGGCGCGCGCGGCGACATGGTCCGGCAATCGCGATTCCTCACCGAACACTCAACCCCGCATCGTGCCGCCCGGCGGATGCGCCGCGTATCTCGCGTGCGCACCGCTCGCGCTCGTCCCCATGGACGAGGAGTTCCGCGAGTCGCTCACCTCGCTCGGCCTGCGCACCGCCGGCGCGCTCGCCGCACTCGACCCCGGCGAAGTCGAGCGCCGCTGGGGCGCCGAAGGACTCGAGAGCTGGCGACTCGCCAACGGCGACGACCCGCGACGCCCCGTGCTCGCGCGCACCGATGCCGCACGCTTCGTGAGCACCGAGCTCGCGATGAGCGCCGCAACAATGGAACCGGTGCTCTTCATAGTTCGCGCCGCACTCGGCCAGCTCGTGGACGCGCTCGTGCACGACGGACGCGCCGCGGCCGCCATCGCCATCACGCTCACGCTCGACGACGCGCGCAGCGCGATTCCCGCGGGCACCGTGAGCACGAACGGCGACGGGCGACAGGTGAGGGGGATACCACCGCACACCGTCACGCGCGAAGTGCGGCCGGCCAAACCGGTCGCGCGCGTCGCGCCGCTCTTCGAACGCTGCCGCGCGATGCTCGACCAGTGGACGCTCACCGCGCCCGTGAGCGCCGTCACCGTCACGGTGACCGCGACGGCGCCGCTCGGCGCCGAGCAGGGCGACCTGCTCGCCGCTGCGTGGAGAGATCCCGCCGCGGCCGACGCCGCCTTTGAACGGTTACGTGCGACACTCGGCGCGGGGAGCGTCGTGCGCCCCGTCGCGCGCGACGAACATCGCCCGGAAAAATCCGGCGCGTGGGTCGAACTGACAGACGACGGACGACAGACGGCGGACGGCAGCTGGGACGGCAGTGGCCAGACGGCGGTCAGCTCACGCCTGCTCGACACACCCGAACAAGTCGACGTCGATGCGCCGCGCGGAATGCCGCGCATTCTCTGGTGGCGCGGACGGCGCGTGGTGATCACGCGCGCGCGCGGGCCGGAACGGCTGTCGGGGGATTGGTGGAAGGATTCGTACGCACGGGAGTACTGGCGATGCGAGAGTGACGAGCTCGCGCGCGATTTTCTCTTGTATCGGGATGGAGCGGGGTGGCGACTACAGGGGTGGTATGACTGAATTCAAACGGCAACGAGCGACGGGTGAGGGGCGATCTGGTGAGGAGCGACGCGTGAGGAGTGAGGTGACCGTCTCCTCGCTCCTCACACGTCGCTCTTCGCCAAGTCGCCCCTCACGCGTCGCGCGTACCTCTTCGCCAAGTCGCCCCTCACCCGTCGCCCGTCCCTGTTTTTTAAATCCAGATCTCCCTGAGCGCACGAACCCAATTCCCGCCGAGGATGGCCTCGATGTTCGCATCACTGTACTTCCGCCGGATCAATCCCTCGGTGAGGTCGTAGATCCGCTTGGGATGATCGAGCCCGTGGATCGTGATGCGGCCGTCGGTGTCGTTGTGGACGTGGTAGCGGTCGAAGTTGTGCTGGTTCGACGGCGCGCCGCTGCCGTCGGGGGCGTTCACCGGGTTCGGATTGCCGACGAGATCGAGATCGCCGCCGACGCCCACGTGCTCGACGCCCACGAGCTTCGCGACGTGATCGAAGTGGTCGAGCACGTGCTCCTGCGTGACGGGCTCGTCGATCTTGATCATGAAACGAATGAGCGGGATTCCCATCACGCCGCCGGTCTTGGCCATGCTGGTGATCATCTCGTCCGTCTTGCAGCGCATGTGTCCCGGCACGAGCGCGCGGCACGACGCGTGCGAGAAGACCGCGGGCTTTTTCGTCGCGGCGATTCCGTCGAGCGTGGTGCGGTCGCCGCAGTGCGAGAGATCGACGGCCATCCCCACCGCGTTCATGCGCGCGACGATCTCGGCGCCGAAGGGCGTGAGTCCCACGTCCGTATCCGCGAGAAAACCGGAGCCGAGCTTGTTGGTGGCGTTGTAGGTGAGCTGGGAGAGGCGCTGGCCGAGCGTGTGGAAGGTGTTGACGTCGTCGATCGTGCGGAAATGATCGGAGTTCTGGAAGGTGAGCATGATCCCCACCTTGTTCGATTTCTTCAGCCGCTCGAAGTCGCCCACGCTCTCGATGCGCGTGAACCAGTCGGTATAGCCGGCGATGAAGCCGTTCCAGTCGGCGTAGAAACGAATTCCCGATTCGTAGCTGGCCGCGCTCTGCCCGAGCGCGAAGACGCGGATGCCCGAGGTGCGGTACTGCTGGAAGTCCGCCGTCGTGAACGACCGCGGCGTGCGCAGCCAGAGCTCGCTCTTGGGCGGATGTTCGGCGTAATCGGCAAATCGGAACTGATTGAGCATGTCGATGACGACGGTGCGCTCCACGAGGCGCACCGCACGCGCCGAGTATTCCACGGGCGACTTGGCGAACAGGCGGTAGCGTCCGCGCAGGATGGCGGGCGCGCCGGCTATCGCCAGCGCGCCAGTACCGAGCGCAGCGATCATTTCGCGACGAGAGAGCGTCGCGGAACGGCCGATGGAAGATGGAAGATGGAAGATGGACGGTGGCGCGGCAGGCGTGTGTTTGGGCATGGGCCGAATGTACGCTGAACTGCACTGCCACTCCACCTTCTCCCTGCTCGACGGCGCCGCGCACCCCGAGCAATTGGTCGCGCGCGCCGTGCGATTGGGAATGCCGGCGCTGGCGCTGACCGATCGCGACGACCTCGGCGGGGCGGTGCGATTCTCGACGGCCGCGGCCACCGCGGGACTCAACGCGATCATCGGGGTTGAACTGACGATCGAGCTCGATGAACGGCGATGGAAGATCGAAGATGGAGGCTCGAAGATGGAGGACGCCCAACCTCGATCTTCCATCTTCCATCTTCCATCGCCGTTGCCGTCACCATCGCCCCCGCGCTCGCACATCGTGTTGCTCGCAGAAGACCGAGAGGGCTACGGCAACCTCAGCACGCTCATCACCAGGGCGCGCCTCGATCATCCGCGCGGCATTCCGCGCGTCACGCTCGAGACGCTCGCGCGGCACACCAACGGGCTCTTCGCGCTCACCGGCTCGCCGCGCGGACAGGTGGCGCAACTCACCGCGCGCGGCGAGCACGACGCGGCGTGCGAAGAGGCGGCCGCGCTCGTCGACATGTTCGACCGCCGGGTCGCCATCGAATGCTGGGACCACTCGCTCCCCGAGGAACGCGCGACGACGACCGCGCTGATAGAGATCGCGCACGCGCTCGGCATTCCGTGGGTCGTCGCGAACGACGTGCGCTACGCCGATCCCGCGGGGCGGCTCGCGCACGACGTGCTCTGCGCGCTGAAACACGGCGCGACCCTCGATGAAATGGGCACGCGCCTCCGTCCCAACGGCGAGTGGTATCTCAAGGGTGCGGCGCAGATGGCGCGCCGCTGGCAGGGGCGTGAGGAAGGCCTGCGCGCAACGCTCGCGGTGGCGGAGCGCTGCACGTTTCGTCTCGCCGATCTGAAGCCCACGCTGCCGAGCTTTCCGTTGCCCGGCGGCGTGAGCGAGGACGACTATCTCGCGCAGTTGGTAGAACAGGGCGCGCGAGAACGCTGGGGATGGCGGCGCACCGCGAAACACGACGCGCAGCTCGCGCACGAACTCACCCTGATCGGCAAACTTGGCCTCGCCGGCTATTTCCTGATCGTCTGGGACATCGTCCGCTTTGCGCGCCGCGACGGCGTCCTCTGTCAGGGCCGCGGCTCCGCCGCCAACAGCGCCGTCTGCTACGTGCTCGGCATCACCGCGGTGGATCCCATCAAGCTCGAGTTGCTGTTCGAGCGATTTCTAAGTGAAGAGCGCAAGGAAGCCCCCGACATCGACATCGACTTCGCGCACCGCGATCGCGAACGCGTCCTGCAGTACGTGTATGAACGTTACGGCCGCGAGCACGCCGCGATGGTCTGCGAGCACATCACCTGGCGCGGGCGGAGCGCCGTGCGCGACGCGGCGCGCGTGCTCGGTTTTTCTCCCGAGCAAGCCAGTGCGCTGGCGATGTTCAGCGATCGCTTCTCGGCGAAAGCGACGGCGGAGGCGTTGAGGACCGACGATGGAAGATCGAAGACCGAAGATGGAAGATCGAAGATGGAAGATGGAAGATCGCAAGTCGACCCCTTCGCGCCCGAGCGCGCGGATGCGAACGGGCCGGCGGGATACTCCAAAGACCTGGAAGCGCGACGAATTGCGGACGTGCTCGGGATGGACATGATGAAAGGCACGCACGCCGTGAACCGCATGCGCGAAGAGCGAGCCAAGTCTCGCGCCGAGTGGATGAAAGCAAAGGAGAGCAGCACATCCACCGCCCCAGCCCCCGAACAGCAAGCCGACTCATTACTCACGCGTGCCGGGCTCGACCCCAAGGATCCGCGCGTAGTGAGACTAGCCGACATCGTCCAAGGCCTGCACGAAGCCCCGCGGCACAGGGGAATCCACGTAGGCGGTTTCGTGCTCACGAAAGAGCCACTCTCGACCGTAGTCCCGATCGAGCCCGCCTCCATGGACGAACGCACCGTCATCCAATGGGAGAAGGACGATCTCGATCCCGTCGGACTCGTGAAGATCGACCTGCTCGGGCTCGGCATGCTCACCGCCGTGCAGGATTGTCTGAAATACATCCGCGCCACCCGCGGCGTGAACATCGATCTCGACCAGCTCGATTTCAAGGATCAAGCCGTGTACGACGACCTCTGCCGAGCGGATACGGTCGGCGTGTTCCAAGTGGAGAGCCGCGCGCAGATGAACACCCTGCCCCGCCTCAAGCCGCGCTGTTTTTACGACCTCGTGGTGGAAGTCGCGCTCATCCGCCCGGGCCCGATCCAGGGCGAGATGGTCCATCCATACCTGCGCCGCAAGAACGGCGAGGAGCCCGTCACCTATCCGCACCCGATGCTCGAGCCCGTGCTCAAGCGCACGCTCGGCGTTCCGCTCTTTCAGGAACAGGGGATGCAGGTCGCGATCGTCGCGGCCAACTTCACGCCGGGCGAGGCGGATCTTTTGCGCAAGGCGATGGGCCACAAGCGCAGCCGCGAGAAAATGGAAGGCATCCGCCAGCGCATGCTCGACGGCATGCTCGCGAACGGAATCTCGAACGAAGTAGCGACGAGGATCTTCAACCAGATAAATGGATTCGCCGATTACGGCTTCCCCGAGTCGCACGCGGCGAGCTTCGCGCTGATCGTGTACGCGAGCGCGTATCTGCGGCACTACTACGCGCCCGAGTTTCTCGCCGCGATGCTCAACGCGCAGCCGATGGGATTCTATTCCGCGGGCACGCTGGTGGAGGACGCCAAGCGGCACGGCGTGCGCGTGCTGCCGGTGGACGTGACGCGGTCGGCGTGGGACCACACCATCGAGTGTGCGGACGGCACCGTGGTCGTGCCGCACGACGGCGTGATCGCGGTGCATCGTGACGCGGCATCGGACGGTGAGCGATCCAAGGTATGCAACGCGCCGCAGAGCACGCCGCAGAGCACGCCGCAGAGCACGCCACAGAGCGCGGCACGAAGCGCGGCGCGAAAGCCGCCGGTCGTACGCCTCGGCCTCCGCTCCATCCGCGGGCTCGGCTCGAACGCGCGCGGGAAGATCGAGCGCGCGCTGGCCGACGGCCACTTCACGTCCATTCGCGACGTGGTGCACCGTTCGCAACTGGATCGACGGGCGCTGCGATTCATGGCGGAGTCCGGCGCGTTCGACGCGTTCGTGGCGGAGGAACCGCCGGCGCGGCGGCGGCGCGTGGCGTTGTGGCGCGTGCTGGAGGCCGTGCGCGGCGACGCGGGTCCGCTCGCACTTTTTCCGGAAACGAAAATTCCGGCGGGGCTGCCACCGCTCTCCGCCCCGGAAATGACCGAAGCGGATTACCGGATGACCGGCCTTTCATTGAACGGCCATCCCATGCGCCACCTGCGCGCGCTGCTCCTGCCGAACGGCGTGCTCACCGCGCACGAGGCCACGAAGCAGAAGGACGGCGCGCGCATTGCGGCGGCGGGGCTCGTGATCTGCCGTCAGCGCCCCGGCACGGCGAAGGGGTTCGTGTTCCTGACGCTGGAGGATGAAACCGGAATGCTGAACGTGGTCATAACACCGCAGCGATTCGAGAAGCAGGCGCTGCTGGAGATCGTGAGCACGCCGCAGCGCCTCCTCGCTCTGCTCGAGAGCCTCGCCGAAGAGAACGCCGTGCTCGGCATCGAGCAGGAGATCGGCCTCAAGGTGCAGCAGCGCATCGAGGGTGCGCAGCGCCAGATGCTGCTGCACGAGAAGCTGCGCGTGCTGCGCGACGAGATCGAGGAGGCCGGCGAGGCCGCCGACGAGGACATGGCGAGCTACGTACAGCGCGCCGCCGAGGCGGAGCTTTCGCCGGCGGCGCGCAAGCTGGTCACGCGCGAGCTCACCAAGCTCAGGCAGGCGCCGCCGATGAGCCCCGAGATCGGCGTCATCCGCGGCTTTCTCGACACCGTCCTGGAACTGCCCTGGGGCAGGCTC
>Ga0208716_1000641_pt1 | contig 14111 bp, 12 predicted proteins | sample NGESurdeep092012_8_FD_184482 | JGI IMG/M metagenome (GOLD analysis project Ga0208716, IMG submission 184482) | Arctic peat soil microbial communities from Barrow, Alaska - NGEE Surface sample 415-3 deep-092012 (SPAdes) | ecosystem: Environmental > Terrestrial > Soil > Wetlands > Peat ...
TTCGTCGGCATGGGCGACGCGATGGTCTTCATCAGCCTCATCCAGCTGGTCGCCCTGTGGTTCCCGCCGGCCCGGACAGCCATGGTCACCCAGATGACCGGTGTCGTCGGGCAGATTGGCGCGGTGGCCGCCACGGTGCCTCTGTCGGCAGCGCTGCACAGTGTGGGGTGGACGAGGTCGTATGCCGCAGCGGCCAGTGTCGGCGTCCTTCTGGGAATCGTGCTGATCGTCGTCGTACGGGACTCGCCGTACAAGGACCACCATCGCGACGAGCTGAAGATGCGGGCGGTCGGTCGGGCGCTGAAGCTGGCCTGGGCCGAGCCCGGGACCCGGCTCGGCCTCTGGTCGCACTTCACAGTGCAGTTCGGCGCCACGGTCTTCGCCATCTTGTGGGGGTTCCCGTTCCTTGTCTCGGGACAGGGGCTGACCGCGGGTGCGGCCAGTGCCCTGCTCATCGTGATGACCATCACCGCCCTCGTGAGCAGCCCTCTGATCGGCGCCTTCGTCACGCGTTGGCCGTACTCACGTTCCACCCTGGTCCTGTGGATCGTCGGCGCGATCATGGCGATCTGGGCGGTCGTGCTCCTCTGGCCGGGGCGGGCGCCGCTGTGGCTTCTGGTCGTCCTCGTGGTGGTGCTTGCGGTGGGTGGGCCGGGCTCGATGGTCGGGTTCGACCTGGCCCGGACCTTCAACCCGCCCACCCGTCTGGGCAGCGCAAGCGGGATAGTCAACGTCGGTGGGTTCGTCGCGTCCCTGAGCACCGTCGCCCTCATCGGCATCGTGCTCGACCAGGTCGCGCCCGGTGGCCCTTCGACCTACACGGTGGACTCGTTCCGGGCAGCCATGTCAGTCCAGTACATCGTGTGGGTGATCGGTCTCGTCCAGATCCTGCGCTTCCGGCGCAAGGCTCGCGCTTCGCAGCCAAAGGACCTGCCCGACCTGCCTGTCGCAGTCCCTCCCGAGGTGCCCGTCGCCTGAACGCCCGATCGGCCAGCCCCGAACTGCAGCGCGGGTAGGTCGCAGCTTTGGCCTCAAGGCCTCAGTGGCCGGGGCCGTTCCAGCGCGCCGTGGTCAGGCCGACTGCCGCGGCCCGGTCGATGGCCTCCTGGATGATCCTCTCGGCATCGAGACGGTCACCCCAGCGGGCGCCTTCGACCGACTTGCCCGGCTCGAGATCCTTGTACGTCTCGAAGAAGTGCTGGATCTCGAGCCGGTCGAACGCGCTGACGTCCTCGAGCTCGGTGATGTGGGCAACCCGGGGGTCGTGTGCGGGCACCATCAGGATCTTGTCGTCCCCGCCGGCTTCGTCTGTCATGTGGAATACGCCGATCGCGCGCGCGCCGACCAGGCATCCGGGGAACGTCGGCTCATCGAGCAGGACCAGCGCGTCCAGGGGGTCCCCGTCCTCGCCAAGCGTGTCCTCGACGTAGCCGTAGTCGGCCGGGTAGCGCGTAGAGGTGAAGAGCAGCCTGTCGAGCCGGATGCGACCCGTGGCGTGGTCCACCTCGTACTTGTTGCGGTGACCCTTGGGAATCTCGATCGTGATGTCGTACTCCACAGCAGTGCCCTTCGATCGCGATTGGCTGAAGCTCGTTCGTCAGTCTCCAGTATCCCGGCATATTCAGGAACACGCGGGTTGAGCGCTGGGACGCCGCCGAGGAAGATGTGGGCATGACGTCAACGGATACGGCCGGGCAGCCTTCGAACGCGATCGGGACCAGCGGCTTTGTCGACTGGGGGTTCGCCAAGGCCACCGGGCGGCTTCTGGTGCAGGCTGGTCCCAAGATCCTGCCCGGACAGGCCGATGAGGTCGTTGCCTCCCTGCGCTCGGCGGCAGAGCGATCCCGCGGACCGGTCGCCGAGACAGCCCGGATGCACTCCGAGGCCGGCAGCCCTGTCCTGATCGTGGACCGTCCGGGCTGGATCGACGCCAACGTCGACTCCCTGAAGTCCATGCTCGAGCCGGTCATCAAGGCCATGCTTGCCAAGCGCAAGTCCCAGGCCCCGGGTTCACCTCTGATCCTGGGCGTTGGCGGCAAGGTCACCGGCGCCGAGGTCGGCACCCTGACCGCCTTCCTAGCCAGCCGGATCCTGGGCCAGTACGACCTCGCCCCCGACGGCACACCCCGCCTGCTGCTGGTGGCGCCCAACGTGCTGCACACCGAGACCGAGCTCGGCGTCGACTCCGCGGACTTCCGGCTCTGGATCTGCATGCACGAGGAGACCCACCGGGTGCAGTTCACGGCAGTGCCATGGCTGCGCCAGCATGTCATCGACACAGCCCGCCAGCTCTCCCTGGACCTCGCGCCGGATCCCGAGCAGCTCGGCGAGCAGATCCGGCAGATCGCCCACAACCTGCCCGACGCCTTCAGGAGCGGGAGCAACGGCCTGACCGACATCTTCGCCACGCCCCAGCAGCGCGCCGATATCGCCAAGGTCACCGCGATCATGTCGCTGCTGGAGGGACACGCCGACGTGGTCATGGATGACGTCGGGCCGGCCATCGTGCCCAGCGTCGCGCACATCCGGGCCAGGTTTCAGCAACGGCGTCAGAACGTCACCGGCATCGACAAGGTCCTTCGCCGGTTGCTCGGGCTCGAGGCCAAGATGCGTCAGTATCGCGACGGGGCCGTGTTCGTGCGTGCGGTCACGGACAAGGTCGGCATTGACGGTTTCAATGCCGTCTGGACGTCGCCGGACACCCTGCCGCTGCCCGACGAGATCGAGAACCCGTCCGCCTGGGTGCAACGCGTGCACGGCTGATCGGCAGCGACCCATGACCGGACCTCATCCCGCCATCGCGGCCACCCGCCTGGCCGTGCGAAAAGCTCTGGAGCAGATCCAGCAGGTCAATCCGGGCGGACTGGTGCTGGTGGCCTGCAGTGGTGGCGCGGACTCCCTGGCGCTCGCGGCGGCTGTCGCCTTTGAGGCCCCCCGCGCCGATCTGCCGGCGGGTGCCGTGATTGTGGACCACGACCTGCAGGAGGGATCTCTGGCCGTGGCCGAACGCGCCGCCGACCAGTGTCGGAGCCTGGGTCTGGCTCCCGTTGAGCTCGTCAGGGTCCAGGTCGGGTCGTCCGGCAGCGCTGGTTCCGGTTCTGGCTCCGGCCCTGAGTCGCGGGCGAGGGACGCGCGATACGGCGCTTTTGAGGGTGTCCTCCAGCGGGTTGGGGCGGTGGCTGTCCTGCTAGGTCACACCCGCGACGACCAGGCCGAGCAGGTCCTGCTGGGCCTGGCCCGAGGCTCCGGGGCGCGCTCACTGTCGGGTATGCCGGCCCGTCGCGGACCGTATGTCCGCCCCCTTCTGGGCGTGGCCAGGTCCACCACGGGGGCAGCCTGCAAAGCGGCCGGCCTCACGGCGTGGGTGGATCCGCACAACAGCGACCCGGCATACGGTCGGGTTCGCGCGCGTGCGCTGCTGCCGGTTCTGGAGACCGAGCTTGGCCGGGGAACCGTTGCGGCGCTGGCGCGTTCGGCCGATCTGCTTCGTGAGGACGCGGATGCGCTCGATGATCTTGCGGCCCAGGCACGTGTTGAGCTCGCTGGCGGTCAGCTGGATGGGCTCGGGTCGGGGCAGATCGAGGCGACGGTGCTGCTGAGGCTGCCGAAGGCCATCCGCACCCGCGTCTGGCGCCTGCTTGCGCTGGAGGCCGGGTGTCCGCCCGGCGCGCTGATCGCCAGCCACATCGACTCGCTCGACACCCTTGTCACCTGCTGGCGGGGCCAGGGCCCGATCGATCTGCCGGGCCATGTGCAGGGCAGTCGCACGGATGGGCGGGTAGTGGTCGCAGCTTCCCGTCAGGTTGAATAGGTAGGCATGCGAGGGCGGCAGAACCGCTCGAACCTGCGCAGACTCGCAACCTATAGAGAAGCCAAGGAGTTGTTGTGGACGCCGCCGATATGGGAGCCGACCTCGAACGAGTGCTCGTCACCGAAGAGGAGATCCGGCTCAGGCTCGAGGAGCTGGCCGGCGACATCTGGCATGACTACGAGGGCAAGGACCTGTTGCTGGTGGGCGTCCTGAAGGGTGCCGTGATGGTGATGTCCGACCTCATGCGGGCCCTGCCCGGCACCGCCCCGATGGACTGGATGGCCATCTCGTCCTACGGCTCCGGCACCAAGAGCTCCGGGGTCGTGCGGATCCTCAAGGACCTCGACACGGACATCACCGGCAAGCACGTGCTGATCGTCGAGGACATCGTCGACTCCGGCCTGACCCTGAGCTGGATCCGGGCCAACCTCGAGTCCCGCTCAGCCGCATCGGTGGAGATCGTCACGCTGCTGCGCAAGCCTGAGGCCGCCAAGGTCAAGGTTGACGTGAAGTACGTGGGCTTTGACATCCCTAACGAGTTCGTCGTCGGTTACGGTCTGGACTACGCCGAGAAGTACCGCAACCTGCGCGATGTCGGCACTTTGGCGCCGCACGTCTACACCTGAGGCCGGAACGTCGGCACCTGGTCAGGCGTTTGGCCCATATCGGGCCTTTGACCGATAGAGAATACGACCACCCCTGTGCGGTGTACGGTCGTTATGACTGTCATCTCGCTAGTTTACGAACGCGGTTGACAGCGCTGAACCGACGTGGCTGAATCCACAGGGCCGAACGAGCAGGAGGGACGGGGCGCCAAGCCCCGCAAGATATACATGGACTTCAAGCGCATCCTTCGCACCCCGATCATCTGGGTGGTGCTCATCTTCGGCATCGGCCTGCTGTGGCTCTCTCTTGCCAGCTCCGACAGCTTCGTCCGCATCGATACCTCTGCCTCGCAGAAGCTGATCACCTCCAATCAGGTGGAATCGGCCAAGTTCGTCGGTGACGACCAGATCGACCTCACCCTCAAGGCCGGCCAGACGTACTCGGACGGTGACAAGGTCAAGGGCGCCACCAAGGTGATGTCCTACTACGTCGTCTCGCGCGGCCCGAGCCTGGTGAATTCGCTCACCACCCATCAGCCACCCAAGGGCTACACCGACGAGCCCCCGCAGACGAACTGGTTCGTCAGCATCCTGGCCACGATCCTTCCCCTGATCATCATCCTGGGCCTTTTCTGGTTCCTGATGAGCCAGATGCAGGGTGGCGGCTCCAAGGTCATGCAGTTCGGCAAGAGCAAGGCCAAGCTGGCCAACAAGGACACTCCCAAGGTCACCTTCGCCGACGTCGCCGGGGTCGATGAGGCCGTCGAGGAGCTGATCGAGATCAAGGAGTTCCTCGCCGAGCCGGCCAAGTTCCTCGCAGTCGGCGCCAAGATCCCCAAGGGCGTCCTGCTCTACGGACCTCCAGGCACTGGCAAGACCCTGCTGGCGCGCGCTGTTGCGGGCGAGGCCGGCGTTCCGTTCTACTCCATCTCCGGTTCGGACTTCGTCGAGATGTTCGTCGGTGTCGGTGCCTCGAGGGTGCGGGACCTGTTTGAACAGGCCAAGGCCAACGCCCCTGCGATCGTCTTCGTCGACGAGATCGACGCCGTCGGTCGCCACCGTGGCGCCGGCCTCGGCGGCGGTCACGACGAGCGCGAGCAGACGCTCAACCAGCTTCTGGTTGAGATGGACGGCTTCGACGTCAAGACCAACGTCATCCTGATCGCGGCAACCAACCGTCCTGACATCCTCGACCCCGCGCTGCTGCGCCCGGGGCGCTTCGACCGCCAGATCGCCGTTGACGCACCCGACATGATCGGCCGTCACAACATCCTGCAGGTGCATGGCAAGGGCAAGCCCCTGGCGACCGGCGTGGACCTCCTCGCGGTGGCCCGCCGCACGCCTGGCTTCACCGGCGCCGACCTTGCCAACGTTCTCAACGAGGCGGCCCTGCTCACTGCCCGTGGCAATGCCAAGCTGATCGATGACATCGCTCTTGACGAGGCTATCGACCGGGTGGTCGCCGGCCCGCAGAAGCGCACCCGGATCATGAGCGCCAGGGAGAAGAAGATCACCGCGTACCACGAGGGTGGACACGCGCTCGTGGCCTCGTCGATGCTCAACACCGATCCGGTCACCAAGATCACCATCCTGCCCCGCGGCCGTTCGCTGGGTTACACCATGGTGATGCCGCTGGACGACAAGTACTCCACCACGCGCAACGAGATGCTCGACCAGCTGGCTTATGCCCTGGGCGGTCGAGTCGCGGAGGAGATGATCTTCCACGACCCGACGACCGGTGCCGGTAACGACATCGAGAAGGCCACCCTGCTGGCCCGGCGGATGGTCACCCAGTTCGGTATGAGTGAGCGCATCGGTGCCATCAAGCTCGGCCAGGATGGCAGTGGTGAGGTCTTCCTCGGTCGGGACATGGGACATCAGCGTGACTACTCAGAGGCTGTGGCCGGCGTCGTCGACGAAGAGATCCGCCGCCTGATCGAGGCCGCCCACGACGAGGCCTGGCATGCGCTGAACGACAATCGCGACGTCCTCGACCACCTGGTCCTCGAGCTGCTCGAGAAGGAGACCCTGGCCAAGGCCCAGCTCACCGACATCTTCGCGAACGTGGTCAAGCGCCCGCCACGCCCGGTGTGGCTCTCCAGTGAACGTCGTCACGTCAGCGATCTACCGCCCGTGATGACGCCTGCAGAGCATGCCGCGATGTCCAACGGGCCAAAGCCCCAGGACACGGTCAACACGGCTCCCGACGAGCATCACTCCGTGACGGCTGTGATGGAGCTTCCCGAAGACGATCCCTCAACGGTTGTGATCGAGCGTCCCGAGGACGGTCATGTTGACCCCAGCTCTGATTGACCAGGAGCGCGTCGAGCACGCAGTCCGTGAGATTCTTTTGGCGATCGGAGAGGACCCCGATCGCGACGGGCTCGCGCAGACCCCTGCTCGTGTGGCCAGGTCCTATGTCGAGATCTTCGCCGGCATGCGGCAGGAGCCTGCGGACGTTCTCACGACGACCTTCGAGATTGGTCACGACGAGCTCATCCTCGTGCGCGACATCGAGGTCTACAGCACCTGCGAGCACCATCTCGTGCCATTCCACGGCGTCGCTCATGTCGGCTACATCCCGGGCCGCGACGGACGGGTGACCGGGTTGTCCAAGCTGGCCAGGCTGGTGGATGTCTACGCGCGACGTCCTCAGGTCCAGGAGCGGATGACCACGCAGATTGCCGATGCGCTGGTTGAGCACCTCAAACCCCTGGGAGCCCTGGTGGTCATCGAGTGCGAGCACCTGTGCATGTCCATGCGTGGAGTTCGTAGGCCTGGTTCGCGAACCATCACGTCGGCGGTGCGAGGCCAGTTGCGTGATCCGGCGACCCGCGCCGAGGCGATGGGACTGGTGCTGGGCGGTATCCGGTGAGTGATAGCGCTCCCTCGCGCACGTCCTCACAGGTTTCCTCACTTAGGGCCGGGCTCGCCAAGCGCCGTTCACGCGCCCCAAGGGTCATCGGCTCGTTCACCTACCTGGTCGGTTTCGCCGATATCGTCACTGGTCTGCGACCTGGCTGGCGGCATCGGCTGCTCCCACTCACGGATCTGTTGCCGGGCGCCGTCGCCGCAGCATCTGCGGCGACGGTCGTTTCGGGCATACTTCTGCTGCTTCTGGCCCATGCGTTGCGACGACGCAAGCGCCGGGCGTGGCGGGCGGCGATGGCACTGCTGGCCTTCAGCGTCGTTGCGCACACGGTCAAGTTCGAGCTCGTCCCGCTCGTCCTGTCGCTGGCGGTGCTGGTCGCGCTGATCGTCTACCGGGACGAGTTCCGGGCGTTGGGTGACCCGGGGACCCGTTGGCGGGCGGTGCGGGTGTTCTTCGTTCTGGCGATAGCGAGCTTCGTCGTGGGCGTGCTCATGCTGTTCGTGCTGCGTGATCACGTGGTAGGAGGGCCACCGAGCCTGGTGACCATCGTCCATGAGGTTCTTTTCGATCTGGTGGGTCTCAATGGCCCATTGACTTTCTTCCCCGACCGGATCAACGACCTGAACGACTTCGTACTGACCGCGCTGGGCCTGATGACCGCTCTGACGACCATCTACCTCGCTCTCCGGGCCCCGGAGCCGCGCCCGGAGCTGACCGACGCTGACGAGGCATCCATGCGCTGCCTGCTCGAACGCAGCCCTGACTCTCTCGGCTACTTCAACTTGCGTCGCGACAAGAGCGTGGTCTGGTCCGAGTCCGGCAAGGCTGCGATCGCCTACCGCGTCGTCTCTGGCGTGATGCTGGCCAGTGGTGACCCGCTGGGGGACCCCGAAGCATGGCCCGGGGCGATCACCAGCTTCCTGACCGAGGCCGAGCTGCACGCCTGGACGCCCGCTGTGATTGGTTGTTCGGAGCGGGCTGGCGTCATCTGGTGCCGGGAGACCGGCTTCAGTGCCCTGGAGCTCGGTGATGAGGCCGTGGTGGACGTGGCGGCGTTCTCTCTTGACGGTCGGCCGATGCGGAACGTCCGGCAGATGGTGAAACGGATCGAGCGAGCCGGCTACACCACTGAGGTTCTGCGGGCGGGCACCGTCTCCGAGGGGGAACGACGGCGTGCCCTGGTTGATGCAGAAGCCTGGCGGGGCACCGAGACCGAGCGTGGTTTCTCGATGGCACTGGGCCGGCTGGTGGACCCCGTTGACCCGGATTGTGTCTTCGTGGTGGCACGTCAGGATGGGGTCATGAGAGCTTTCCTGCAGTTCGTCCCGTGGGGCCATGAAGGGATGTCCCTGGATCTCATGCGCCGCGACCGTAACGCGGAGGCCGGCGTCAACGAGCTGCTGATCGTGGACGCGTTGCGGGCGTTTCCCGAGCTGGGCATCAACCATGTCTCCCTCAACTTCGCGGTCTTCCGGTCGACTCTCGAACGGGGGGAGCGGCTGGGCGCCGGACCCTTCCTGCGTGGGTGGCGCAGAGTGCTGTTGTTTGCCTCACGCTGGTTCCAGATCGAGAGCCTGTATCGGTTCAACGCCAAGTTCCAGCCGACCTGGATGCCGCGTTTCGTCGTCTATCCGGCCACCCGTGACCTGCCACGGATCGTGGTGGCCGCACTTGAGGCCGAGGCGTTCCTCACCTGGCCGCATCTGCGGCGGCTCAGCGGGGCGTGACCATGAGCACCCTGGTGATGGGCGTCGTCAACGTCACCCCCGACTCGTTCAGCGACGGAGGTATGTGGTTCACCGCTGGTGCGGCGGTGGCTCACGGACTTGACCTGCTGGAGCAGGGCGCTGACATCCTTGATGTGGGCGGTGAGTCCACCCGCCCCGGCGCCGACAGACCGATCCGGGAAGAGGAGCTGCACCGGGTCATCCCGGTGATCCGTGAGCTGTCCCGGGCCGGCGCCCGGGTCTCGGTGGACACCATGAGGGCCTCGGTCGCAGCGCAGGCCATTGAGGCGGGTGCCTCCATCGTGAACGACGTCAGCGGGGGTCTGGCCGACCCGGAGATGGCGGGGGTGGTGGCTGCCGCCGGGGTGCCCTTCGTGGTCATGCACTGGCGTGGTCACAGCGACACGATGCAGGACCGTGCGTCATATGACGACGTGGTCGCTGATGTGTGCCGGGCGCTGAGCGAACGCGTCACCGATCTGTGCGATCGGGGAGTGGGCCGGGACCAGCTGATCCTGGACCCGGGGCTCGGTTTCGCCAAGCTGCCCAGGCACAACTGGTCGCTACTTGCCCATCTGGACGCTGTGCAGTCACTCGGGTTTCCGGTGCTCGTCGGTACCTCGCGCAAGACTTTCCTGGGCGCTCTTGGCGTCTCGGAAGGTGAGGCGCCCCGACCGCCTGCCCATAGAGACGTGGCAACCGCCGCGACCACGGTGGTCGCCGGACTCGCAGGAGTCTGGGGGGTGCGTGTCCACGACGTGGCATCAAGCGTGGACGCCCTCCGCGTGGTGGCCGCCGTGGAGGCTGCGCGATGACGGATCACATCGTCCTGCAAGGGATTTCGGCGCGTGGCTTCCACGGGGTGCTGGACGTGGAAAAGGCCGCCGGGCAGGATTTCGTTGTCGATGTGGTGCTCGAGGTCGACCTGCGGCGCGCCGGTCGCAGTGATCTCCTCGCGCACACGGTCAACTACGCCGAGGTGGCCGCCGACATCGTGGCGCTGATCACCGGGCCGTCGCTGGACCTGATCGAGACACTGGCCGACCGGATTGCCGGGGCCGCCTTGCGGCGCCCGTTGGTGCAGGGGGTCGAAGTCACGGTTCACAAACCACAGGCGCCGGTCGGAGTGCTGTTCGATGACGTGCAGGTGGTCGTCGAGCGCTCCCGTGATGAGCCGGTCGTGATCGCCCTCGGCGCGAACCTTGGCGCTGTGCAGGCCACGCTCGAGGCTGCCGTCCGGGAGCTGGCTGATGTCGATGGGCTACGGATCACTGCGGTCTCCGAGCTGTTCGAGAGTGATCCGGTGGGCGGTCCCGAGCAGCCTGTCTACCTCAATGCCGTCGTCCTCGCACGGACCCGCCTGGCCGCTTTCGCGTTGCTCGCCGAGCTCCATGGGATCGAGGCTGAGCATGGTCGAGTTCGCGAAACCCGCTGGGGCGCAAGGAGTCTGGATCTTGACCTCATTCAGTACGGAGATCCCGGGTCGGACTCCGACCTGGTCAGCAACGACCCGGAGCTGATCTTGCCCCATCCCCGAGCCCATGAGCGGGCGTTCGTCCTTGCCCCCTGGTCCGCCGTCGACGCCCAGGCGCAGCTTCGGGTTGGCGAGGCAGTGGTTCCGGTCACTGAGCTGCTCGGGCGAGCCGACGACGCGGACGGTGACGACGGGGCCGGCATACGGCCCGGTCCGGAGTGGAGTCCGTCATGGTGACCGGCGGAGTCCGTCATGGTGACCGGAGTCCGTCATGGTGACCGGCGGCCGGGGGGTCACCATCCGACTGGTGCTCCTGGTGGGTTTGGTCGCCACCGCTTTTGCGTATCTGGTCCTTCGTATCTGGACCGAGCAGGGTGGCGCATTGCCCCCGGCACCCTGGGGCGCACTCATTGTTCTGGTGTTCATGGCGTGTGGCGTCTTCTTCGCGGGGCTGCCGGTTCGACGCTTCCTGCGTGGACAGGCCAGGAAGCCGCTCAACCCCATTCGTGCCATGCGCACCGTGGTCCTGGCTCAGGCCTCGGCCCTGACCGGGGCGCTGGTCACCGGCTGGTATCTCGCACAGATACTGCTGCTGTTGCCGGACTTTGATATTGCTTCAGTTCGCTCTCTCGTATGGAGGCTGGCTGCGTTGGCCGCAGCCGGAGTACTGATGGTGGTTGCCGGGTTGGTGACCCAGGCGATGTGCCGGGTGTCCAAAGACCACGATGACTCCGACGGTGACCGCGACCGTGACGGCGACGAAGAGCTCGACGGTTCGCACGAACACTGATGCATTACGAACACCGGAGCATAACGAGCCAGCGAGCGCGAGCACGGTATATCCAAGCAGTGGGAACTACTTGTCGACGTCTCCCACGACGAAGAACATCGAACCCAGGATGGAGACCATGTCGGAGATGAGGCAGCCCGGCAGCACTGCCGACAGCACGGAGACATTGTTGAAAGAAGCTGAGCGCAGCTTCATCCGCCACGGGGTCTTCTCCCCGCGCGATACCAGGTAGTAGCCGTTGAAGCCCAGCGGGTTCTCCGTCTGGGTGTACCGGTGACCTTCGGGCACCTTCACAATCTTGGGCAGCTTGACGTTGACCGGCCCCTGCGGGAGTGATCCGAGGACGCCCACGCAGTGTTCGGCCAGATCGAGGCTCACATGGACCTGTTCCAAAAGGCATTCAAGTCGCGCGAGGGCGTCGCCATCCGTTCGCGTGACCACTCGACCGGGGCCACCTTCGACGAAGAGCTCGCCGTAGGCCAGGTACGGCTCATCGCGGCGTAGGTCCATGTCGACACCTGACGCGCGGGCAATGGGGCCTGAAACACCATAGGCCGCAATCATTTCGGGGCTGAGGTACCCCACGCCGCGGGCACGTGCGTGGATGATCTCGTTCCCGACGATGAGGCTCTCGAGGTCCGGCATGCGGCCCCTCACGGCCTGGATCGCCGAGTCGACCCGCCCCAGCCAGCCAGCGGGAAGGTCCGCCTTGAGGCCGCCAACCTGGTTGAACATGAGGTGCAGACGCCCGCCCGTGGCCTCCTCCAGCACGGCCTGAAGCTCCTCGCGCTCTCGGAACGAGTAGAAGATCGGAGTGATCGCACCTAGCTCGAGGGGATAGGAACCGAGGAACATCAGGTGGCTCAGAACGCGGGTGAGCTCGGCCATCAGCGTGCGGGTCCAGGTGGCGCGTTCGGGAACCTCCATGCCGAGCATGGCCTCGACCCCCAGGACGACACCGAGCTCGTTGGCGAACCCCGACAGCCAGTCGTGACGGTTGGCCAGGGCCATGATCTGCCGGTAGTCGCGCACTTCGAACAGCTTCTCGGCGCCGCGGTGCATGTATCCAATGACAGGCTCGGCGGTGACGATGCGCTCACCGTCAACGATCAGCCGCAGCCGGAGCACGCCGTGGGTGGCAGGGTGCTGGGGCCCGATGTTCAGCACCATGTCGGTCGTTTCGAGCCCGCTGGCGCCCATTCCGACGGTTAGCTCTTGCGACCCGGCGGGGAGTAGTTGCGACGTCGTCATGTCGGCAGTCTGTCATGCGCGCCGATCGGTCACGCCGATGGTAGGTGCGTCAAGGGGCTGGACGATCAGCAGGCGGGGTCGTTCTGGGCTTTGACTGCTTGCCCCTTGGCGTCGATGGTCAGCAGCACGACCTTCTCCGAGTCCTGCAGCCGGGCGAACTCGTCCAAAGTCGATGATCTCGTCAGAGGGGGCTGGTCGATGGCGACGCAGTGGGCGTAGGTGAAGACCGCGCCTTGGGCAACAGGGATGCGGTACGTGATCTTGTTGTTGTGGTTCTGGTAGGGCGCATCGGAGTGCACATGGATCGGAACGCCCTTGGCTGCGAGGGTGGAGTCCGTGACACCTTCCGCAGTCCAGCGGTCAAAGATGATGACGGGCACGCCTCCGTCGTCCTGAACCCTGACGATCGTTCCGAGGTCGAACTTGCGGCCGACGACATCGCTCTTGGCTGTGCCCGCCGCCCTGGTGGCGAGGGTCGAGGGGGAGGCCGTCGCGGTGACGGTTGGCGTGGTCGTCACGGTCACCACCGAGTCCGGTCCGGAGGATCCGCCCGCGCAGCCGCTCATCAGGGCGACTGTGGCGGCAACGCAGAGTCCGGCTGCCACGCGGTGAGCCGAGGCCACTGGCTGGGCGTTCTTCCAGGGACCTCTCCGAGACAGACTGTCGGTGATGTTCGACATATCGAGATCGATTCTTTCATCCCGCGTGCTTGAAGGCCCACAAGAAGTCGCCGAGCCCGCCCCGAGCCGTCAGTGCTGCTGCTGCAGAGGCGGTGCTCAAGCCCTGCAGGTATGCCGAGGGGTTGCTTCGTGCCAGATCATGAGGTGGGATCTGGCCGCTGACCCCGAGCCGCCGCAACGCACCTCGCTGATCCGAGAGCTCGTCGTGGGTGAGGGAGTCCATGGCGACATGCGCGGTCAGGTCACAGGACCCGTCGGGAACGGGCGCTACCTGACGCCCCTCTCTGAAACCGGTCAAGGTGCCCCATTCGGGCCGGGAGTCGATCGTGTGGCCGTAGTCGACCGCGATTGCCAGACCCGATCCGAGACGGGACAGCAGGTTGTCCCACGCGATATCCCGTGTCTGCCCGATCTCGACGCGGTCCCCGGTCTCGAGACTGTCAACCGGCCAGAACGTCTGGCTCCACTGACGGTTGGTGCCTGACACCGGATCGCCGAGTCGCTCATCTCCGGTCGAGGTGTTGACGAGGACCTCGCGGAGCTCGCCGTCCTCGTCCAGCTCGGCGATCGGGCACGGCACCACATCAAGCCATTCGTTGGCGAAGACCAGGGTGTCGGTCAGCCCGGCGAGCTCGTCGGGAAGCTGCTCACCGCCCGGGGACCGAAGCCAGCCGATGGGTCTGCTGAGCTGAGGCCGGGCGACGATGTCGACGCCCAGGCAGCGAACCTGCGGGGCAAGCCGGTGGATCTGCTCGAGCAGCTCGCCCCGGCCGCAGCCCATGTCCACAAACGTCTCGAGGCCGTCCTGGTCCATCAACGTCAGCAGGGCCCCGGCCAGCTGCTCGCCGATCTTCGGGACCCCCTGAGTTGCGGTCGAGAAGTGGCCGGCGGGTCCGGCCGC
>Ga0208716_1000643_pt1 | contig 14097 bp, 11 predicted proteins | sample NGESurdeep092012_8_FD_184482 | JGI IMG/M metagenome (GOLD analysis project Ga0208716, IMG submission 184482) | Arctic peat soil microbial communities from Barrow, Alaska - NGEE Surface sample 415-3 deep-092012 (SPAdes) | ecosystem: Environmental > Terrestrial > Soil > Wetlands > Peat ...
AGCGAGGCTGCCGTGACCACCACGTAAAGCGTGAAAAACGCGAGCGCGAGCGGCAGTGGATTGTCGCGGTAGTAGAGGTCGATCGCCGCCTGCTTCGCCTTGAAGAAATCGAGCGCCGCCTGCTGCGACGTAAGGTAATCAAGCTGGAAATACTGCCCCAGATCGAGAGCGAAAAACGCGGCGATCAGCGCCACCGCTGCTGCGATTAACGCGATCTTGCTTGCTTTCATTATTTCCTCTCGAGGCCGCCGCGGCAGCCGGAATCCTCTGGGGCGGCAGACCCTGGCGCTGCAATGGCGAGCGTCAGTCCCGGCTCTGCGCCGCGTTTGCCCGCAGCGCGATCTGCGTCCACACGCGGTCGATAACAACGAGCACGTCGTCCGCGCTTTGCAGGCGTTCGGCCGGCTCCTTGGCCATCATGCCATCGAGCAGCACCTGATAATCGTCCAGCGCCTGCGGCAGCCGCGGTATCGGCGCATGCACGTGCTGCGCGATCAGCTCGACGATGGAATCGCCCCTGTAAGGACGCTGGTTCATGAGCATCTCGTAGAAAATGATGCCCAGGCTATAGATGTCCGAGCGCGCGCTCGCCGGTTTGCCCTTCGCCTGCTCCGGCGAGATGTAATAGGGAGTGCCGAAGAATTCGCCGTGCACGGTCCGTTCCATCGCCCCCTCGGACCGTTTGGCGATGCCGAAATCGGCCAGCACCATGGTGCCGTCGGTGCGCAGCATCATGTTTGCGGGTTTGACGTCGCGGTGCACTATGCCGAGGCGATGGATCTCCGCCAGAGCGGCGGCGGCCTGCGCCAGCAGCGACAGCGCCTGGCGCGGAGACAGGCCCCCGGCGATGACGTCCTTCAGGCTGCCGCCGGTGAAATACTCCATGGCGATATAGGCGTAATCGTCGGTGAACCCCTTGTCGTATATCTTGACCACGTTGGGATGGTCGATATCGGAAATCAGCGCCGACTCCTGGATGAAGCGCTGCAGCAGCTGCTTGTCGTCGCTCGGCCGCGCGTTGAGAATTTTCAGCGCCACCTGCGTGCGGTCGCTTTCGCGCTCGGCGAGAAACACGTTGGACATGCCGCCCTCCCCGATCTTTGACAGCACCCGATAGCCTTTGATTTGCAGCGGCCGGCCCGCGGCCAGCTCGCGCGACAGTTCGCCGGTTATGAGGCGCAGCGTATCCGACAGCGCCGCCTTGGCCGCGCGCGCGGTCATCTGTGCATTTTCCGCGAGCGCCGCGCGCACCGAGGCCGGCACCTCGATCGGGCCCTCCGGCGCACCGGCATAGGCGCCGATGCCGGTGACTTCCGTGGCCTCGATCGGAGCGTCGCGGCCGCGCAACTCCAGCTGCCGCGACTCCCCGGTGCTCACCAGGTTCCCCGCCATGCTGACAGTGGCGGCGCTCGCCACCACCGGCCAGCCCAGTTCCTTGGTCTGCCCCTCCAGACGCGAGGCCACGTTGACGCTGTCGCCCACCACGGTCAAGTCCGCGGCCCCGGGCGGCCCGATGCGCACCTCCATCAGGTCGCCGGTATGGATGCCCACGCCGGTCGCGAACTCGGGCACGTCTCCCATATCGAAGCGCTGCTTGAACCATTTGCCGAACTTGTTCGCGGCGAGCACGACCCCCAGTCCGGCGCGGATGGCGCGGCGGGCATGATTGTCCTCGCCGTCCTCGTCGCGCGCCTCGAACACCACCATGATGCCGTCGCCGATCAGCTTCGCGATGCGCCCGCCGTTGCGCACGATCGGCTGGCACACGGACTCGAAATAGGCGTTGAGCAGTTCGGCGATCTGTCCCGCGGTGAGGCGCTCCGAATAGGTGGTGAAATTGCGGATGTCGGCGAACAGCACCGTAGCCACGGTCATTTTTCCCGTCATGCCGGCGGTTTCAGCGTAGGCCAGCGGGCGCTCGGCGTTCCCACCGGCGATGCTCTGCCGGTACCAGCGCCTGAGCTCGTCGTTTCCGGCGACCAGGCGCTCGGCGAGCGAGCGCGCCGCGTTCTCGTATTTTTTCAGCCGTGAATTCACGGCTTCGACCAGCTCGTCGCGCGTGAACGGCTTGGCGAGAAAATCGTCCGCGCCGAGGTTCATGCCGCGGCGCATGCTGGTCCTGTCATTGAGCGCGGTAAGGAAGACGAAAGGCGTATCGGCGAAGCGCGGATCGGCGCGCAGCGCTTCCAGCATGCCGAATCCGTCCAGCTCCGGCATCATCACGTCGCTGACGATCAGGTCCGGCTCGAAGCTCTTGGCATGCTCGATGCCGGTGCGGCCGTTTTCGGCCGCGTCCACCTCGTAATCCTCCCCCTTCAGCATCAGGGTCACGTTCAGCCGGATCGCCTCGTCGTCCTCGACCACCAGAATTTTCTTCATCGCGGCTCCTGCCCCAGACATCGCCTGATCGCGCTGTGCAACTGCTCCAGCTCGAAAGGCTTGGCCAGCACTTCGGTCGCGCCGCGGCGCAAGCCGATGAAGCGCGCCTCCTCGTTCATGGCGGCAGAGAACAGCAGCACCGGAACGCCGGAGAATTGCGGGTCGGCGCGCATCGTTTCCAGCACCGCGTAGCCGCCTAAATGCGGCATGATGACGTCGCAGACAATAAGATCCGGGTGGACCTCGCGCGCTAGCGCAATGCCTTGCTTGCCGTCCGCGGCCCAGACTAACTCGTGCCCCTCGATCTGCATTAGTCGCCGCATGAAATCGAGGTTCGATTGGTCGTCGTCGATGAGCAATATCCGCGCCACGATCAATGCGCCTTCGCCATGTGCGCCAGCGGCAGCCGCACGCTGATGCGGGTGCCGGCGTCAACCTTGCTGTCGATCGAGATCGTGCCGCCGTGCAATTCCACCGCCTTCTTGACGATTACCAGCCCGAGGCCGGTGCCCTGGCGCGTGCCGACGTTGGAGGCGCGATGAAAGCTCTCGAACAGGCGCGCCTGGTCTTCAACCGGGATGCCTATGCCCTGGTCACCCACCTCGATTACGGCTTCCTCGCCGTCGCGCTCGGCCAGCCGCAGCGACACGGTACTCCCGGGGGGGGAGTACTTTACCGCGTTGGAGAGCAGGTTGGTGAGGATGTGACGCAGCAACTTTTCGTCCAGATTGAGGCTGCCGCGCTCGAACTGGTGCTCGAACTGGATGACATGCTGCTTGGCGACACCGGCGCGCAATTCCTCGACCACCCGGTGACACAGTTCGCGCAGATTTACCGGCTTCGGCTCGAACTGCAGCGCCCCCGCCTCGGCCTTGCCGATGACGAGCACGTCCTCGATCATCGCGTTCATGCGCTTGACTGCGCCCTGGATGCCGTGCAGCATTTTCAGCCTGTCTTCTGCGGAGAGGCCGTCCGAATAATGCTCCAGCAGTTCGGCCGAGGACAGAATCGTCGCCAGCGGCGTGCGCAGCTCGTGCGAGGCGATGGAAACGAACCTGGACTTCATCTCCGACAGCTCTTTTTCGCGCTGCAGAGCGGCGAGCAACTCCACCTCGGCGCGCTTGCGCTGGGTGATGTCGACGTTGGTCCCGGCCATGCGCAATGCGCTTCCGTCGCTGGCGCGCTCGACCACGCGGCCGCGGCTGAGCACCCAGACCCAGTCTCCGCTCATCGCCTTGAGCCGGTGTTCGATGCGGTACAGGGGGCGCAGGCCCTTGATGCAGTCGGTTTGCGCCTGGCGCACCGCATCGACATCGTCGGGGTGCACCATCGGCACCATCTCGTCGAGCGTGAGGTAGCGCTCGCCCGGTTCGTCGCCGGTCATCTGCGCCAGCGCCCCATCCAGATAAATCGTGCCGCGCCTGGCGTCCCACTCCCAGATGGAAATCGCCGAAGACTGCATCGCCAGATCGAGCCGCTCCTTGGTCTGCCGCAGCGCCGCCTCGGCCTGCTTGCGTTCGGTGATGTCACCGATGCCGATGATGATTCCGGCCTGCGGCTCGGCCGCGTCGATGGCGCGGCTGTCCGTGAACACCCAGATCGGGGTGCCGTCCTTCTTGCGCCACAGGAGTTCGGCGGAATAGTTTTCGCCTTGCGCCAGACGGGCATAGGCGCGGCTACCCGCTTGCATGAAATCCTCGTCGGGCTGGAACCACACCTGCGTGGGCTGACCCGTAATTTCCTCGGGCGTATAGCCGAGGATCTCGGCAAAGCGCCGGTTGCATTTCACCACGGAGCGCTGGCTGACAAATGCAATTCCGACGGCTGCGGTGTCGAAGATCAACTGCTGCTCGGCCAGCGCCGAAGTCAGGGATTTTTCGGCGACGCGCAGCTTTTGCAGCAGCAGCGTGTTCTCGTGGCCGTAAGCCAGGGTTTCGATCAAAGCGTAATGGTTGGACAGGTACAGTCCCAGCAGGACGGTCGCGAACACCAGCATCAGCAGCGCGGTAGAGGTATTGAGTCCGCCGCCAAAGGTCAGCAGCATCGCTACCATAGGCGCAAGAATGGGCAGGATGAAGCTGGCGAAAGCCTTGGGGCTGGGCGCAAGCGAGGGCGGCAGGCCCATGGCAATGCTGCTGATCAGGAACGTGATCGTGAGTTCCTGCAGCGAAGTCGGCGTATGGCCGACAAGCATCAGTGCCAGACCCCACGCGGCGCCGACCAGCGCGCTGGCCAGGCAGAAATAGTTTTCCCACTGCCCTGCGTCGTCCGCCGCCGGCTGACGGCGGCGATAGATCCGCGCCATCGCGTAGCGCACCATACTGGCGACGACGAGCCAGATAAACCAGATGACAATCAGGTTGACGCCGATGTAGCCCCACATGGCAAATGCGGTGATGCTGGCGGCCACCAGGATGATCGGGACATCGGCACCCGACAGGCGATACAGGATGGAAACGCGCTCCGGCAGGTACTCGACCGAGGACATGGCGGCCAGCTGGCTGCGCAACTTCGTTAGCATTGTCACCGTGGATCCTCTGTCAGCGCCGGCGCGACGCCGCCCGCGGATTTATTTAGGGAAAATATTCTACTACCATTCAACTGCTGCCGAACCGGTCTGGACGCACAATATTCGCCCATCGACACGGGGGTCCGTCCTTCGAGCAAATGCCCCCGTCCAGCTGTCATTGCCCTCGGCGTGCGACCAACGTTCGGTTCGCCCTCCCCTGGTCCTGCGCCGGAAGATGTTCCGGGCCTTTGCGGTACAATCGCTGCCTGAACGCTCGCTTGGATGGGCATGGGCCACCGTCTCACAAAAATCTATACTCGAACCGGTGACGCCGGCGAGACCGGCCTCGGCGACGGCTCGCGCGTGCCCAAGGACAGCCGGCGCGTGCACGCGCTGGGCGAAGTCGATGAGTTGAATTCGGCGATCGGCCTGCTGCTCGCCGAGGAACTGCCCGGCGGCGTGCGCGCGGCGCTCGCCGGCATTCAGCATGACCTGTTCGACCTGGGCGGCGAAGTCTGCATCCCGGGGCATACTAGCATGAGCGAGCGCCAGGTTACCCGCCTGGAGGCGCTGCTGGATGACTACAACCGGGACCTGCCCCCGCTCAAGGAATTCATTCTGCCCGGCGGAACGCGTGCTGCGAGCCTGGCCCACCTGGCGCGCACCGTCTGCCGCCGCGCCGAGCGCGCGCTGGTATCGCTCGCGCGCACCGAACCGGTCGGAACAACGGCCCGAAAATATCTGAATCGTTTGTCCGATTTGCTGTTCGTTCTGGGCAGGGTGCTGAACCGCGCCGGGGGCGGCAGCGATGTGTTGTGGCAGCGGGAAGCAACAAGCGAAAAGGGAAAAGGCGGGAGCAAGAAGTAGGACCGCGGAAACCGAGCGCGAAATCCGACTACGCGCATTCGCCGTCCTTTCGCGTACCCTACTCCACCTTCGCGCCTGAGTCCTTGACCACCTTCGCGTACTTGGCCGCTTCGGCGCGGATGAAGGCCGCGAAATGCTCCGGCGTATTGTTGGCCGGCGGCTCGGCGCCCATTTTCTCCAGCCGCTCGCGCATGTCTTTCGCGTTCAGCGCACGCACGATCTCGGCATTGAGCTTGGCCACGATGTCGGGCGGGGTCCCGGCGGGGACCATCACTCCGAACCAAGTGGTGAGGTCAAAACCGGGCAGCCCCGACTCGGCGACGGTAGGCAGATCCGGCACTGCCGGCGAGCGCGCGAGCGTGGTCACCGCGAGCGCACGCAGCCTGCCCGCCTTGACGTTGGGCAGCGCGTTGGCCAGATTGTCGAACATCAACTGCACCTGGCCGGCAAGCAGGTCGGCCATCGCCGGCGCCCCGCCTTTATACGGGATGTGCACCATTTTCACCCCGGCCATGGTATTGAACAACTCGCCCGCGAGATGGCCGGTCGAACCAGTCGATCCAGAGCCGAAATTCAGATAGCCTGGCCTTGCGCGCGCGAGCTCGATCAGCTCCTTTACCGATTTGGCTGGAACCGAGGGGTTCACCACCAGGATATTCGGCACCTGCGCCACCAGCGCCACCGGCGCAAAGTCCCTGACCGGGTCGTAGGGCACCTTGCCGTACAGGCTCGGATTGATCGCGTGGGTGGCAACCGCGCCCATCAGCAGCGTATAGCCGTCAGCGGGGCTCTTTGCCACCAGGTCCGCGCCGATATTGCCGCCGGCGCCTGCGCGGTTGTCCACCACCACCGGCTGGCTCCACGCCTCGGTGAGCTTTTGCCCTACAGCGCGTGCCATGATGTCCAGCGGCCCGCCGGGCGGATAAGGCACGACCAGGCGAATGGGCTTGGACGGATAAGTTTGCGCGATCGCATTCGCGCAGCCCAGCATCGAAGCCAGTACAAGGGAGAGCGATAGCGTCGAACTGATCAATCGTCTCAAGCTATTCTCCTTCGAAACTTATGCGCGGAAAGCGAGCCCGCAAAAGAACAGAGGACACAAGCCTCTGTGTCCTCTGCGCCGGGATTCACGTCGAGATTCCCGAAATGCTATTCCACGAACGCTTCCTCGCGCGTCTTTTGCACGGCTGGCGCCAGGGTGATGAGCAGCAGCGCTACTGCAATGCCGAGCAGCACGCCGCTGATCGGCTTGGTGAAGAACACCGTCGCGTCGCCGCGGGAGAGCAGCATCGCGCGGCGCAGGTTCTCTTCCATCAGCGGCCCGAGGATGAAGCCCAGGATCAGGGGCGCCGGCTCGCATTCGAGCTTGACGAAGATGTAACCCAAGAGACCGAACAGCGCGGTCAGCATCACGTCGAAGGGCGCATTGGACAGGCTGAAGACGCCGACGCAGCAGAACAGCAGGATGGACGGATAAAGCATCCGGTAGGGTACCGTCAACAGCTTCACCCACATGCCGATCAGCGGCAGGTTCAGGATCACCAGCATCAGGTTGCCGATCCACATGCTGGCGATCATGCCCCAGAAGAGTTCCGGCCGTTCGGTCATCACCTGCGGGCCGGGCGCGATGCCCTGGATCATCATCGCGCCTATCATCAGCGCCATCACCGGGTTGGATGGAATACCCAGGGTGAGCAGGGGAATGAAGGACGTCTGTGCGCCAGCGTTGTTGGCCGATTCTGGCGCCGCGACGCCGCGGATTTCGCCCTTGCCGAACTTCGACGTGTCGCCGATTTTCTTCTCCAGCGTATAGGCGGCAAACGAGGACAGCAATGCGCCGCCCCCCGGCAGGATGCCGAGCGCCGAGCCCAGGGCGGTGCCGCGCAGGATGGCGCCGGAACTGTCCTTGAGATCCTTCCAGGTCGGCATCAGGCCCGTGACCTTGTTGACGAACACCTCGCGGGCCTCGCCCTGCTCGAGATTGACAATGATCTCGGTGAAGCCGAATACCCCCATGGCGACGACGACGAAGTTGATGCCGTCGGAGAGCTCCGATATGCCGAAGGAGAAGCGCGCGATGCCGGAATTGACGTCGGTGCCGACTACGCCCAGCAGCAGCCCCAGGATGGTCATGGCGATCGCCTTCACGAGCGAGCCGTGCGCCAGCACCGTCGCGCCGACCAGTCCGAGCACCATCAGCGAGAAATATTCGGCCGGACCGAACTTGAGGGCGACCTCCGCCAGCGGCGGCGCGAACAGGGCGATGATCACCGTGGCGACGCAGCCAGCGAAGAAAGAGCCCATGGCTGCGATGGCCAGCGCCGGACCGGCGCGGCCCTGGCGCGCCATCTGGTAGCCGTCGAGGCAGGTGACCACCGAGGAGGACTCGCCGGGCAGATTGACCAGGATCGCAGTGGTCGAGCCGCCGTATTGCGCGCCGTAGTAGATGCCGGCGAGCATGATCAGCGCCGATATCGGCGACAGGTTGAACGTCACCGGCAGCAACATGGCGATGGTGGCGACCGGGCCGATGCCGGGCAGCACCCCGATCAGCGTGCCCAGCAGCACGCCGAAAAAGCAGTACATCAGGTTTTGCAGGCTCAGCGCGACGCCGAAGCCGATACTCAGGTTGTGGATCAGGGCAAAGTCCATGCTTATTCTCCCGGCCAGAGGTTGAACGGCAGTCCCAGGCCCTTGACGAACACGAGCACCCCGAACAGCACCAGCCCGACGGTTAGGTATGCGATTTCTATCTTGCGGAAATCGTGGCCGCCCGCGGCGCTGACCACGATCAATATTACGATCGACAGCACCAGGCCCAGGGGTTTGAGCGCATAGCCGAAGATCCCACACGCTAGCAGGATCAGGAACATCGACCGCGGCCCGAATGCGCCAACGAACAAAAGCAGCGCCAGTCCGGTGAGCGCAAACTCGACCATCGGCGCGTCCTTGAGCAAGTCACTGGCGAAGTAGGTCGCCCCTCCGACCACGATCGCGGCAACCAGCAGCAGCGGCCGGAATGCAAATACCTTGAACGGATGGTCGATTTTCGAGAAGAACGCGCGGAAGAAAACCATCCCGCCCAGGACCGCGAGCAGGCCGCCCAGCACGGTGGGAAAGTACGCCGGCCCCATGCGCACCGCCGAGCCCATGGGGTAATTGAGCGAGACCAACATGAACCAGACACCGAAGCCGACGAACATCAGCCCGGCCCAAAAATCCTTGCCGTTTTTTATATGCATTGCTTCCTCCTCCAATCAGTATCGGCCGCTATTCTGCCACATTCGCGGCTCAATTGCGTAAGGCTTTACCAGTATTGCCAAGCGCGGGCTGTTTCAATTGCCGCTCTTGTCCATCAGGCTCACCAGCTTGACGCTGGTCTGGCGCAAGCGCTGCGACAGCATCAGCACCAGCTCCATCAGGATTTTCGCCCCCAGGATGGGCTGTTCCAGAATGATGCGCGCCAGGTTCTCGCGCGACAGCACCGCGATCACGCAAGGCTCTGCCGCGACGCAGGTCGCGAAGCGCGGTTCGCCGTCTATCATGGACATTTCGCCCAGCGTTTTACCGGCATCGACCGTGGCGATGAGCTTGGGCGTGTTCCAGCGATCCTGCTTGAATACTTCCACGCTGCCCTCGATCATCAGCAGCATGAAATCGCCCTGCTCGCCTTCGTGGATGATTTCCTGGCCCGGTCCGGCGCGGTACACGTCCATGAAGTGGCTCATCAGCCGGATTTCCGCCATGTTGAAGTTCTCGAACAGCGGCGAATAGCTGATCATGCGATGCATCTGCCCGGCGAATTGGGTCGCGTCACCCAGGTGTTCCAAGTGTGCCAGCTGATCGTGTCCGGCGTTGTCATCCATAGGTGTTGGTCCGAGACAGACGAATCGGGCGGCTCCGGGCAGGCACCGCCAGCGAACCCGGCGTCAGCAGATTATGCCGAATCCGGGGGTTAAGCTCAAATCGAAATTCCCCTCACCAGATCAGCCACAGCGTGACGCCCAGCCAGAGGGCGCCGACGACAAGCATATGCGCGTCGGTGAGCAACGTCCACGCGGGATCTTCGCCGCCACGGCCGTGCACCAGAAAAATGTAGCGAAAAATGCCATACAGCACAAACGGCAGGGTATAGATCAGCTTGTCGGTGCGGTGCAGCGCGATGGTGTCAGGACTGACGGTGTACAGGCTGTAACTGACGATGACGCCGGCGGCGCTGATCGCCATCATGGTATCGAGCAGCGCCGGACTGTAATCATGCAGCACCGCACGCTGGCTGGCGCCATTGGAGCCGTTGCCGTCGCTCGCCATCAGTTCGGCACGGCGCTTGGCAAAGCCGAGAAAAACCGTCAGTTGCAGGCCGCACAGCAGCAGCCAGTACGAGGGGACGATATTCACCCCCCAAGTGCCGGCGCAAATGCGCAGCATGAAGCCGGCGGCGATCATGAACACGTCGAGGATGGCGATGTTCTTCAGGCCGGCGCTGTAGGCCAGATTGAGCGCCGCGTAGGCAAGGAGGATGGCCGCCACCATGGCGGAGGCCATGGCACCCAGCGCCAGTCCCGCCGCTCCGCAGACGAAGGCGAGCGCGTACGCCTGGCGCACGCCCACCGTGCCGCTGGCCAAAGGCCGCTTGCGCTTCAGCGGATGGGCCCGATCCGCCCTGCGGTCGAGCACATCGTTGAGTATGTAGACACAGCTCGACATCAGGCAGAATCCGGCAGCGGCAAGAAGCACGCTGCCCCTGAGCTTCCAATCGTCGCCGACGTCGCTGAACAGCAGGCCGACGAAAACAAAACCGTTCTTGACCCACTGATGCGGGCGCAGCAGTCTGAGCAGTTCGATTCCCAGCGCTGGCGCGCTAGCGGGCGGGGCAAGGTTCATCGGGGAAATAACGTTCGCAAAAGTAGCAATGACCCAGCGGCAGATAGGACGGGATTCTATAGTAACGATCGCGCAGCGGCCGCAGCACCCCCTCGCGGTATCTCGGATAGTCGAAGCCCTGGCCGAGCACCAGATAAAACGTCGCGCCGTGCAGGTCGAACTGGCGGAACTCCACGTTGGCGAAATAGGGTGCGTAATCGGCCGGATCGGGCGGGTTCTTGCGCAGCACCAGGATGTTCTTCCCCGCCAGTGTCCTGAAATCGGTAAGGATGTCGTCGTGGCGTCCGTGCGAGGACGCGGTACCGAACACAAAGAAGTACTTGCCCGAGGCGTAGGACGCGGTCACCGCCGGTGAAAATCCGTCGGCGGAGAATTCGTACTTTCCGGCATAAGGCTCGAGGCGCTGCAGCAGTTCGGCGGTCTTGACGTGAAACACAATGCCGTCGTAGAGCCGGCTGCTCTTCCATGTCTCGATCGGCAGCAGGCTCGCGCCCACGATCGCCGCCGCGTGGATCGCCGAGAACGCGAACAGATAAACGACGGACTTCTTCAATTGCGCGGCGCTGAGCACGAGCGCCGCGGCCATGAAGAAATACGGCACGAACGAAAGCAGCCAATGCAGTCCTATCTGTTTCACCGGAGCAAGCAGGGCAAACACAGCGAGCGGCACCACCCAGGCGAACATGAAAAACCGTGCGCGCGGCTCTGCGAGCGTCTGTGCCAGCGCGGCGCGGCCGCGCCAGAACTGATAGAGCGCGACCGGCGACAGCATGTACAGCAGGCTCAGCAGATAAAGCGCCGGGGTGCGCAGTGACCAGCCGGCGCTATCGTGACGATTGTAGACGTTGAACAACAGATTCGCCCAGCAGTGGTTGTAGTTCCACCAGGCATTGAGCGCAGCGAACGGCAGCACGCCCGCGAATGCGATCGCGAGGCCGCGCCAGCTGCGCCGGCCGGCAGGTTGGGTAAGGACGAACGCCAGATACGCGAGCCCCAGCAGAACGGCAAAATATTTCGATAGGAACGCGAGGCCCAGCAGGGCGCCTGAGGCCGCATACAGCAGCCACGATTCGCGCCGCAAGGCCGCGGCGAAGCATAGGGCCGAAAGAAAGGAGAACAGCACCAGCGGCGTATCGGTGGTGATGAGCACGTTCCAGACATTCACCGGAAGCAGCAGGAAAGCGAGCGCCGCGAGGTAGGCTTTGCTTTCGTCCGCCGGCCGCAGGTTTTGCAGCATGGCGAACGCCACCAGCGCAGGCAGGACGATCACCGGCAAGCGCAGCACCCATTCGGCGCGGGACAGCTGCAGCAGCAGGGCCAGGATCCAGCCGACCATGGGGGGGTGGTCGTAGAAACCGTAGTCGGGATAGACGCCCCAGTAGATGAAGTAGGCCTCATCTCCGCTCATGGGCAGCGCTACGGCGAGCCAGAATTTGAATACCAGCGTCAGCACCAGCGTGACGTAGAAGGCGGTGCGCATCGGCACCGCGGTCTGCCCGGGGGAGGTTCGCATGGTCGCGATTATAAGTCCTGCCGCCTCACCAGGCGCGGCGGAGGAGCCGCAAGGTCAGCAGAGGCGCGATGCTATTCCTCGGCCTCGTGCACCAGCCGGCGCTTGCGCACCGCTTCGGCCAGGCGGTCGAGCATTTTGACGCTGTCGTCCCAGCCGATGCAGGCATCGGTGATGGAAACGCCGTAGGCGAGCGGCTTGCCCGGCACCAGGTCCTGCCGCCCGGGATGCAGATGCGATTCCGCCATCACGCCGATAATGCGGTTGTCGCCTGCCGCAATCTGACCCGCCACGTCGGCGCATACGTCCATCTGGCGCAGATGGTTCTTGGAGCTGTTGGCATGGGAAAAATCGATCATCAGGCGCTGCTCCAGTCCGGCCGACGCCAGTTGCTTGGCGGCCGCGGCCACGTTCGCCGCGTCGTAGTTGGGCGTGGGCCCGCCGCGCAGGATCACGTGGCAGTCCTCGTTGCCGTTGGTGGAAACGATGGCCGAGTGCCCGCCCTTGGTGACCGAAAGGAAATGATGCGGCTGGCGCGAAGTCTTGATCGCGTCCACCGCAATCCGGATATTGCCGTCGGTGCCGTTCTTGAATCCGACCGGGCAGGACAGCCCCGACGCCAGTTCGCGGTGGACCTGCGATTCGGTGGTGCGCGCGCCGATCGCCCCCCAGCTCACCAGGTCGGCAATGTACTGCGGCGTGATCATGTCGAGATACTCCACGCCGGCCGGCACGCCCAGTTCGTTGATATCGAGCAGCACGCTGCGCGCAAGGCGCAGGCCCCCGTTGATCTGGAAAGTGCCATCCAGATGCGGATCGTTGATGAGCCCCTTCCAGCCCACGGTGGTGCGCGGCTTCTCGAAATAGACGCGCATCACGATGAGCAGATCGGCTGCGTGCTTCGCCTTTTCCTGCGCCAGGCGCCGCGCATATTCCAGCGCGGATTTAGGATCATGGATCGAGCACGGCCCGATGATCACCAGCAGCCGGTCGTCCGCCGCGTGCAGTATGCCGTGGATGCCCTGGCGCGCCTCGTAGGTGACCCGCTCGGCGGCGTCGGATACGGGAAACTCGCGGATCGCGTGCGAGGGCGGGGCGAGTTCCAAGATCTCGCGGATGCGGACGTCGTCAACCTTGTGGGTCATGATTTCTCCTTGATACCGGTAAGTCCGCGGCCGGTCGGTCGCGTCTGCCCGCGTCGGCGGATTTGCATGGCGGGCGGTGGCGGTCATAGTCATCGTTCTGAACTCGGGTAACAAAAAGCCAATTCCTTGGCGCGTAGCGCATCGCGAGGCACGAGCCTTCGAACAGCCGGCGCTAGGGCCAGGTAGGGCGGGCGCGCCCGACCCTCCGTTGGGCGCGGGCGGTCCCTAAATAAAAAAACCGCCAGGCTGTAGGCGCTGGCGGTTTTTCGGGATGTTTGGGCGCGTACCTAGTTCAATCCCTCCGCCAGCGGCTGGGGAAAGCCATAAAAGTAAAACCAGAAGGCACACACGCGGTTCATGTTGAATATCTCCAAAGTGGATTCAAGCACGATTCGCCCTAAGTTGGCAAGTATTGCTTGCCGCGGATTTCCTGGCGGCAGCCAGACTTGCCGGTGCTTTGCCGCTATTGGCACTCCCGCCGCCCGGGTGCCAGAAATATCCGCTGGACACAGGGTCAACCCCGCAGGGTTTGTGCCGTTATGCGACTTAAGGCATTGCAACTTCACCATGCCGATGTTACTTTTGCTCCATCGCATCATTCACAGGAGGGCTGCATGAGCGCTGCGGTGAACTTTCCGGCCACTCTATCCGCGTCGATACCCATCGCCGGCTTCAAGGAGGTGTATGACGTCACCACGGTCGACAATGCTCTGCAGCAGCTGACCTCCTCCGCCAGCGAAGCGCTGAAGTCCACCTACGAGAAAATGCTGCGCCTCGGCGGCGCGCGCCTGACGGTCAAGCCA
>Ga0208716_1000644_pt1 | contig 14081 bp, 19 predicted proteins | sample NGESurdeep092012_8_FD_184482 | JGI IMG/M metagenome (GOLD analysis project Ga0208716, IMG submission 184482) | Arctic peat soil microbial communities from Barrow, Alaska - NGEE Surface sample 415-3 deep-092012 (SPAdes) | ecosystem: Environmental > Terrestrial > Soil > Wetlands > Peat ...
ACCGGCGCACTGGATGAAGGCGATGTTCTTCGCCTCCTTGCCGTCGGAGGGGCGCAGGATCTTGCCGCCGGTCGGGCCATGCGGATCGGCCAGGCGCTCGAACTCGAGCGAGGTGATCACGTTGGCGAAACGGTCGTAGCCGTAGGGCTGGATTTTCGCCGCGTCGTAGGGCTGCCAGCCGGTGGCCCAGACCACGGCGCCGGCCTTGACTTCGATGGTCTCCTCGCGCATTTCGAGGTCGATGGCGCCGTATTTGCACGCTGCCTTGGCGCGGTCGGCATCCGGCGTGCCGATGATCGAGGCATCGAGCACGTAGCGCTGCGGATAGGCCATCGCATGCGGCAGGTAAGCGGCCTTCATTTTGTTCATGCCGTAGTTGTACGGGTTCGGCACCTCGACGCCGACCGCCTCGCCGCAGGCGCCGCAGGCGGTGCAATTCCCGTTGACGAAGCGCGGCGCGATTTTTAGCGTCGCGCTGTAGTCGCCGCGCTTGCCCGAAATCGCGCTCACCTCGGCCAGCGTGAGCACGCGGATGTTGCGGTTGGACTTGATGCGGCGCAAGTTGATCTCGAGGCCGCAAGTCGGGTGGCAGAGCTTGGGAAAATAGCGGTACAAGAGCGCGGTGCGGCCGCCCAGCGTGGGCGATTTCTCCACCAGCAGCACTTGCTTGCCGCATTCGGCGGCCTCGATCGCGGCGGTCATGCCGCTGATGCCGCCGCCTACCACCAGGATGGTTTGATTGGTTGCCACCACTTCGGTCATGCGCTTACCTCCGGCCTGTTGCTGCTTCTTGTCCGACGCAATCGAATATTAGCCGAGCCAGGCGCGAGTATCCACAAAGTCGGCCCGCCTCGCGCCATGAATGTTCTGATAGCCGGATAGACCTTGTAAATCCGCCTTGGAGTCGGGGTTTTGTACGCGCCGGCCTCAATCGGGTTTCGGTTATTGCAGAGTTGCGATGTTGCGCGGACGAAAGGCCGTCCGCGCGGATCGCCGATCGGGCACGGATGAAAAGCACATCCGCGCCCAATCGGCGATCTCGAATAAAACCCCGGCGCTGTCCTTGTTTTTATCCATAACCGTGTTTTCTGTACGGATGCGCTTTTCATCCGTACAGAAAACACGGTTGGCGCGCGCAGCGCGCAAGTTCGGCCTTGTCATCCGAACTTGCTTTTTACCAAGAGCGAGCCATCGAACAGCGTTCCGGGCGCGAAGCCGAAAATGCGCTCCAGTTCGAGGTCGCGGATCAGCGCATCCACTGCCGCTTGTCCGTGTTCGCGCTGGACTTCGGCCAGAATGAGCTTGGCGCCGTTGGCGTTATAGAGGCCGCCGAAGTCGGCCTGCACCGCAAGCAGTTTTTTCGCTTTTTCCAGAGTCATCGCCGCGTTCTCATTCACAATACGAGGGGATATCTCCCCTCGTGCTCCCCTAAATTGGTCCGCTGCAAAATGGCTTTTGCAGCAAGGGTTTCTAATTGATCTGGCCGCCGGTCATGCCGGCCTGTACGCCTTGGCGCTGTTTTTCATGGTCGGCCTGCAATTTGAGCAGCAGGCTGACGCACTCGGCCAGTTCGTCGTACTCGGTGCGGCCGGTACCGTAGTGTTCTTCATCGGAATAGAAGAACTGGCAGCGATAGCGGTCCTCGCCGGTCTTGAAAATAACGAAATTGCAGCCGCGCTCGCTCCAGAAAATGGTCGGGCAGGCGGTCAGCACGGGCGCATCCGGGTCGAGTTTCAGTTCGCTGTCGGCAAGCTCGATTTGCACGAGGTGCCCATAGCGTTCCTTCAGCGCCGATTCGATCACCCAGCGCTCGGCTGAGTTGAAATCGGGGATGGCTTGGGTGGCGTCAGTCATGGAATCCGTGTTGCAAATCTAAATTAAACAGCAGCTTATCATTGTGTATAAGTGAGAACAATCATGCTTACTTATGGCGAAATCAGAATTCTCAAGTTGTGCCGCGACAACGTTACTATAGAGTAAGGTTGTTTGCCATACGCACACACTTGACGCCCGCCATCGTGACCCAGACAGCGCCAGCCATGTCGTCCGAACACACTGCGTCCGCACATACTGAAATCAAGCATACCACTTGCTACATGTGCGCATGCCGCTGCGGCATACGCGTGCATTTGCGCGGCGGCGAGGTGCGCTATATTGACGGCAATCCGAAGCACCCGCTGAATCAGGGCGTGATCTGCGCCAAGGGGTCCTCCGGCATCATGAAGCAGTACTCGCCCGCGCGCCTGACCAAGCCGCTCGCGCGCAAGCCGGGCTCGGCGCGCGGCGACAACCAGTTCGTCGTAGCCGGTGTTCCCTTTGCCGCTGGCCCTGCTTGCAGCCGGAGCGGCTCTCGCATCCTGGCCGGTGCTGGCACTGGCGTTCGTGCTGCAGTACCTCGGCCTCCTGGCCGAGCGCTGGTTCTTTTTCGCCCAGGCCAGGCACCCGCAGAACCTGTACTACCAGGCGATTTCCTGAGGGCTGCATGTTGCAACTTGCCGCAGTTCTGCTACATTTTTGAGGATCCGGATCTGGACAGACGCCCCGCCTGGGCGGATTTGGCTGCGAAGGCAAGAAGCAATTACTGACCAACCACCACAAAGGAAACGACCATGAATTTCGATAAAGACCTGGATGCGCGCGGTTTGAATTGCCCTCTGCCGATACTGCGCGCGAAAAAAGCGCTGACCGACATGCAAAGTGGCCAGGTGCTGCGCATCATCTCGACCGACCTCGGCTCGGTCAAGGATTTCCAGGCTTTCTGCAAGCAGACCGGCAACGAACTGCTGTCGCAGACGGAAGCCAGCAACGAATACACGTTCTTTCTGAAACGAAAATGAAGCGCGCGGCCACTGCGGTCGGCGCCAGCCGGGAATTTGTAATACTGTTGGGCCGAACAGTCCCTGTTATGCATTGCATATTCTTTTGGCCGGGCGTAGTCTTTTTCGAAAACCCCTAGCGCGCGACGAAAGTCATCAGAAGCGGGCAGTGGGCGAGTCTGCAACTAATGTGCATAGAAGGGCGGCAAAGCCCCGCCGCCGTTTGCCGCGTCCGATCCGATACATCGTTCGCATTTGTCTGGAGGAGGTGCTGTGGCCAGCGAAAAGATCTGCGTCGTGGTGGTTTCCGGAACGCGCGAACGCCTGCAAATGGCAGCTATGGTGGCGTCGGTCGCCGCCGTCAGCGGCATCGAAGTCACGATATTCCTTTCCATGAATGCGGTGCCTTACTTCATCAAAGGCGCATCGGCCGCCCCCCCCAGCGAGGGCAGCTTCGGCGATCTCGTGGTGAAGAAGAAGGCGCCGGATTTCAAGACCCTGTTCAGGCAGGCCGTGGAGCTGGGCGATGCGAAAATCCTGCCGTGCTCCATGGCGCTGGACATTGCCGGCATCGAGGCCGATACCCTGGAGCCGTACGTGGGGGAGCCGACCGGGCTCGCGAGCTTCCTCGATGCCGCCCGCGATGCGCAGGTCTGGACCTTTTGACACGAACCGAGGAGACGCGACCATGGCGGAAAAGAAAATTATCGATGGCCGGGGCAGCTTCTGCCCGGGTCCCCTGATGGAGTTGATCGGTGTCCTGAAGATGTCGCAGGTCGGCGACGAACTCGAGGTGCTGTCCAACGACAAGGGCTCGGCGAAAGACATCCCCGAATGGGTGCGCAAGGTGGGCCACGAGTACGTGTCGACGCGCGAAGAGGCGGGCGTCTGGCATATAACGGTGAGGAAGGCGAAATAGGATATGTTGTGTTCGATGTCAACGTGAGGAGGCGGAAATGAAAATACTCATTATCGGCGGCGGCATGGGCGGTACCATCCTGGCGAACAACCTGGCGCGGCGGTTGAGCACCGAATTGCGATCGGGGAAAGCCCGCATCACCATGCTGTCGGCGTCGGACCGGCACCTGTATCAACCCGGTCTGCTCTACCTTGCCATCGGCCGCAGCACGCCGGATGCGCTGTATCGCGACCAAGCGAGCCTGCTCGAGCAGGGCATCGAATTCCACGTCGACCCGGCCGAAGAGTTCCAGCTCGACAACAACCGCGTCAAGGCGAAGAGCGGCAAGACCTACGACTACGACGTGTTGGTGATAGCCACCGGCTCGCGCATGGTCGCCGAGGAGGTGAAGGGCCTGGCGGAGAATGCGGAGTTCTTCTACACCGAGGAAACGGCGCTCAAGATGATGCGCAGCCTGCAAGCTTTCCAGGGCGGAAAGGTCGTGATAACGGTCGGCGTGCCGCACAAATGCCCGATGGCCCCGCTGGAGATCACCTTCATGCTGCACGACTACTTCAAGGAGCGCGGCCTGGGCGACAAGGTGAAGCTGCATTACACCTACCCGATCAACCGCGTGCACAGCCTGGAGAACGTCGCCAAGTGGGCGGCGCCCGAGTTCGACCGGCTGGGCATCACCTACGAGACGTTCTTCAATATCAAGGAAGTGGACGGAGCGAAGCGTGTCCTGCGCAGCGAAGAGGGGTCCGAGGTTCCTTACGACATGCTGGTTGCCATCCCCGCGCATCGCGGCATGGAGGTGATCGAGAAGAACAAGCTCGGCCAGAACGGCTGGATTCCGACCAACCGCAACAAGCTCAACATGGAGGGGCGCACGAACGTGTTCGTCATTGGCGACACCACCAACATCCCGATCAGCAAGGCCGGTTCCACCGCGCACTTCGAAGCTGAAACGCTGGGCGAGAACATTGCGGCGATGGTGAAGATGGGGGTGACCGCGCCGATACGCGATTACGACGGCAAGGTCTTCTGCTTCATCGAGGCGGGTCTGGACCGCGCGACCTACGCCATGTTCAACTATCAGAATCCGCCCGATCCGAAGGCGCCGACGCGCGCCATGCACTGGTTCAAGATGGCCTACAACAAACTCTACTGGGCCTCCGCACGTGGACTACTGTAGCCGGGAGGGAACATGAACGCAGAGACGAAGGACCTGTCCGGCGCGCTGGAGGAACTGGCGGGTGTCGCGACCGCGGCACGCGACGCGATGACCGAGGATATCATCGGCCGCGTTGCCGACAGCGCCGCCGGGGCGATGGACCTGGTAGACAAGGTCAATCGCAGCGGGCTCGGGCGCGCGATACCGCAGCTGGCGCAGATGGTCGAGAACGGCGATTTGCAACGTCTGGTGAATCTGGCGCGCATCTACGGCTCGGCGGAAGATGCGCTGACCGAGGAAATGGTTGGGCGCATTGCCGATGCGGCGGGCGGGGGTTTGAGCCTGCTCGATCAGGTTCACCGCTCGGGTTTGGAGAAAGCGCTGCCGACGCTGACGCGACTGGTCGCAGACGGCGATATCGAGCGCTTGGCGCAGCTCGCGCGCGTCTACGGCGCGGCGCAGGACGCGATGAGCGAGGAGATCGTGGGCCGATTGGCCGAAGCGGCGAGCGAAGGGCTGTCGCTGCTCGACCGGCTCAACCGCGGCGGGGCGGGCCGGCTGGTGGAGATGCTGGCGAAGCTAGAGGCAAGCGGTTCGCTCGAGCGTGTCGCCGCCCTGCTGCCGGCGTTTGTCGATCGGCTCGATATGGTGGGCGGGCTGCTGGAGAGCATGGAAACGGCCGCGAAGCAGGCCGAGGCCGAACGCACCAAGGGCGGGATCGTTTCGATGTATCGGATGCTCACCGATGCCCGCACCCAGGAGACGCTGCGCTTCATGCTCGCTCTCGGGCAGCACATGCACGAGCGCTACGCGCGCAGGCCTTGAGCGGCGCGCGGGCGAACTGGCCGCTGCAGCGGCGGCCGGTTCACCCGCGTCGTATTTGAGCACCGCCGCAGGAGCGACACATGCGGCAACTGCTTAGCTTGTCGCGGGGGAGCGCGGTGGAACCCGGGGGACTTCTCGACCGCGAACTGGAGGCCGTCCTGGGCGAGTGCGAAGCGCCGAACGCGCTTGCCGTGATGGATGATATGCTGCGCGTGATGTCCGCCCATGTCATCCTCCACCCGAGCCGCCACGAGTTTTTTGTCGATGGCGCCGATACCCTTCTCGATGCCGCGCTGCGCTCGGGGCTCGCCCTGAATTACGGCTGCAGCAACGGCAATTGCGGGCTGTGCAAGGCGCGCGTCGTGTCCGGCCAGGTACAGAAAATCCGCCATCACGACTATGTACTGAGCGAGGCGGAGAAGCAGCAGAGCTACACGCTGCTGTGCGCGAACACGGCTGTCGGCGATCTGGTGATCGAGGCGCTCGAGTCCGCCGAACCAGCTGATATCCCGGCGCAGCAGATCGTGGCGCGGGTCAAGGCGGTGCAAGCGCTCGGCGACGACCTCATGCTGCTGCACCTGCAGACGCCGCGCACCAACCGCCTGCGTTTTCTGGCGGGCCAGAATTTGACCCTGACGGCGGGCGGGGCCTCGGCGCAACTGCCGATCGCCAGTTGCCCGTGCGACGACCGCAATATGCAGTTCCATGTTGTGCGCGATACGGAAGACAGCTTCGCACAGCGGGTGTTTGGCTCCCTCAAGACAGGAGACGCCGTCACGCTGTTCGGGCCTTGGGGAGACTTCGTGCTGCGCGCGGATTCCCCGCGCTCCATTGTGTTTGCTGCCTGTGACGCCGGTTTTGCGCCGATCAAGAGCCTGCTTGAGCATGCCATGGCGCTGGAGTTGTCTGAGCGCTTGTGTCTTTACTGGCTTGCGACGCGCCCGGCGGGCCATTACCTCGCCAACCTGTGCCGCTCCTGGGCCGATGCATTGGATAATTTCACCTATATTCCGATCACCGCGGAGCATGGCGACGCGCTCGAACTGGTCCGCCGCATCGGTGCGGACCACGCCGATCTGAATGCGTTCGATATCTATCTCGCAGGGCCTGAAGCATTCGTCCGTACCGCCACAATGACGCTGCGAGAGCAGGGTTTTCCCGAAACGCAATTGACCGCCGCGATCGTCTGACCATGCCCTATTACATATACAAGGTGTTCAGCTTCCCCATCCGCAGGCTGGAGAAACTCGAGCAGCACGCGGCTTTTCGCGATGCCTCCGCGCGCGCCAAGATGTTGCGCGCGGAGTCGGCCTCCGCCGAGCCAGGTTCGATCAAGGTGATTCTCGCCGACAACGAACTGCATGCCGAAGATCTCCTGTCCCAGCAGCGCCCGCCCCAGCCCAACCCGGACGACGACTGAGCGCCTGCCATGGACGAATCGGCTTTCCGGCGGGCGCGGGGCATGGTGAATCCGCAGCCGTGTGCGTTCGAAAAAGCGATACTCGCGCGTTGCGGCGCCTGCTCGCTGGCCGAGCGGCAACACATCGCCGATCGCGAGGCCGTGGCCTGCGCCTCTGCGCCGGCGCGCGAGCAGTGCGCCGCGTTGCGCGTCTTGCTGCGGCAGAGTTCGGTGTTCGCGCTGAAGCTGACGCAAGTCGATACTCCGCTGCCCCATGCCAAAGAGATGAAGCTGCAATGCGGCGGTCTGCGGGGCGTACAGCAGGCGCTCGGGCCCGCAGTCGCGGTCAATGACCGCGACAAGGCGCTTGCGTCCGCGGCGCAGGGGCTCCCTCTGGTCGCGGATGTGCATTGCCTGGTGCAGACCTGTGCCGAGAAATTCGGCGGTCTGGCGAACCTGCCGTACTCCGCCATAGTCCAATCGGTCGTCGCCTATCAAATCCGGCGCCGCCAGCGCGTGCAATGATGCCTCTGTCCAACTTCCCCGAGCTGGTGCAAAGCGTGCAGCGCAACTGCCACATCGCCGACGCGCGCCATGCGCGTGAGATGACACTGTGCAATTACCTCCTCGAAATGCGCGAGTTCTTCCGCTGGGAGCACGAGGTCCCGCTGGCGCGGTCATTGCCGCGGCAGGAACTGGGAAGCTGGATCTCGGAGCGCGAGGCGCTGTGGGACGGGTTGCAGGCCGACGACCTGGAGCCTCTGCGGGTGGGCGCGCAAACCTATGACGCCTTCGAGGTCGACGCGATCAACGCCGAACTCGTGCCGCATGGCCTGGTGTATGGCGGCGGCTATGGCCGTTTCGGCAAGCCGCATTTCTTTCTGGCGCAATTGGAGCGCCATGAGCAGCGACAGGGGCTCAGGCTGTTCGTCTCCGGCTGCGAGTATGCGCGCGACATTTCCGCTGCTCCGGCTGCCCTGCTGGACGGGACGGTGTTCCTGCGCCGGGACGCGCTGCGCCGCTGGCTCTGGGAAAAGGTCGAGATCTGGGGTGTGCGCAAAGTCGACGGCGCGCTCAAGTCGGCGCTCGAATGCTATGGCTTTGCAGCAGACGCGGCGACGGGGCTCGAGCGCATGGTCGAGCGGGAGGCAGAGACGCTGATCCTGCACGAGCTCGGTGAAGCGATGGCCGAGCCGCTGCTCGGCGCCGCCTGGCGGGAACTCGTCGCTTCATTCACAGGTCGGCGCGCCGAGGTGCTGGCGCGCGCGGTGCGCGATAACCTGGCCGACTGCCTGTCCACGCTGCCGCGCCTGATCGAGCGCAATACCGTCTGCTCGATCCATTTTTATTTCGCCAACTTCGAGGGTATGCGCAGCGCGCTGTTCCCGCTGCTCGCGCAGGCCTACGGCCGCTGGCGCGAGACCGGGAATGTTGATGCCTTGCGCGAGGCAGCCCAAGCCGGCAGCGCGCACTGGCAGGAGGCCGCGCTGCGTCTGCTGCGCTTGCATCAGTCCGACCCCGCTGCTGCCGAAGAGACCATCACGGCCTGTATTGAGGACGCGGCCGCGATGTCCCTCTAATGGAATAAGCAGGCAGGAGGTGTGCTTAGGGAATGCTGAGGCGCAAATGGTTCTGCCTTGGGAAGCAGGGAATTCCAAGAGGAATGGGCGAAATATTTGGCGTATTGAACGGAGGGGAAGATCATGGATAAGACGAGAAAGGTTCTGGTGGTGGACGATGAGGAGATCGTGAGATTGAGCCACATGAGAACGTTAGCGGGCCAGAACTGCAATGTGGAGGCGGCGCGCGGGGCGGACGAAGCGCTGGAGAAAATGCAAAGGGAGCCGGCGGATGTGGTGCTAATGGATTTGCGCATGCCGGGAATGGACGGACTGGCGGCCCTGAAAACGATCAAGGAGAGATGGCCGGAGACCGAAGTGGTGATCATCACGGGGTATCCATCGGTCTATACGGCGAGGGAGGCGGTCAGGCTGGGGGCCTTTGATTATCTTGTCAAGCCGGTAGGGCCGGACGAAGTACTCGCCGTGGCGAATGAGGCGATGGCGCAGAGAGTGGCGCCGCCCCAAGGGGAAAAAGCAGGGCAAAACAAAGATTCCAAAAAGGGATGGACGAAATATTTGACTTGACTGAGATGAAGAATATGCGCCGACTCGTTTTATGAGCCCGCTTTCGCCCGGCGCCTTACCAGTAGGCGAGCAAGCGGCGCTTCTCCACCTTCGCTTCAAAGCGCTTCAGCGGCTGGGTTCCTTTCTTCACGCAGGCGCCGGTGGCGAGGTCGAATGCCCACTTGTGTTTGGGGCAGGTCAATTCTAGGCCATCGATGGCCAGATGCGGGATGTTGGTGACCTGGTGCGGACAGCGGCTGTCATAGACCTTGTAAGCGTCGCCGTCGCGGTAGACGAATAACCCGCGGCCGTCGCAGTCCAGCCGCACCGCCTTGCCATCGTCGAATTGCGCGACCGGCGCGACGTCGTGCCAGCGCGCCGCGGCGCCCATGTTCTCCGGGCGGAACTCGGGCAGGTCGAGCGCGAGGATGACGTCCACCGCCCAGACGATTTTCGCCAGCCCCAGCGCGGGGAATGCCATCATGAGCGCATCGAGCACTTCCATCGGGCTCGCGCCGTCGCGCAGCGCGCGCAGCAGGTACTGGCGCAGACCGGTTTCGGTCTGTGAATGAACCTTGGTGATGACCGAGATCAGAGCGCGCGTCTTGGGATCGAGGTGCTTGCCGCTTTCCTTGAGGAACTTGAAGTAGTGCGGAATCGCGTCGGGCCGCACTTTGATCAGATAATCCAGAGCGTCGCTCATTGCGTTTCGCCTTTAGCGGAAAAAAAGAGCTTTCATTTTACCCGCGGCCTCTAGCCGGCGCTGACGCGCTGGTAATAGCGCGCGCGGTAGATCAGGCGCCGGTGCCGGGACGACTCGGTGAAGGGCGTGCGCGTGTGCAGGACGTTGTTGCTGACCAGCCCCATGCCTGGCTCGAGCCGTCCGCGAAAAACCCAGGGAGAAGCCATGCCAAGAATGTCCTCCAGCGCCGCGAGCGCGGCTTGGGTAGTGGTATCGTTCTTCCACTCTATGCTTACTGCACGCGCGGTGTAGCGCATATGCAGGAAGCCGCTGGTGTCCACTGAAAACACCGGACCCGCCTGCGCCGGGCGCTCGACGCGGCCGCCCTCGATGCGCGCGGGAATCGTCATGGCATCGCCGGCCATCAGCGCGCGCACGTGCTGCGGGTTGCGATCGCGCAACTGGATGTACGCGATTTCATGGTCGAGCAACTCGTTTTCGCCGCCGGTCTCGGCGCGTTCGACGCAGTGCAGCAGCACGGCGCGCACCGTGCGCTCGCCCGGGTTGTAGTAGCCGTCGGTGTGCCACTTGATGCCGCGATTGGTGTAAGGAATGAATTCGCCGCGCGCGCCGCGCTCCGCGACCGAGAGCGGCGAAATGCCGTCGTCGTCGGCGAGGTAATTGGGATCGAGGTCGCGCAGGCCGAGCTGCAGGCCGAGCCGGCGCGGGATTTCCTTGTCCGGGTCGCCACCCGCCGGGCTGGCATAAATTGCCATGTTGGCGCGCTTGCAGCGCTCGAGCAGCGCCTGCCGCTCGCTCGAGCTGAGCGCGCGCGGATCGCGCACTTCGACCACGAGTTCGGCCAGCGTCTTCGGAAAGCGCGCGAGCTTCTGCGCGCGCCAAGCCTGATAGGCGGCTTCGTTTCCAAGATCGAAGGCGGCGCCCGCCCGCGCGTCCATGCGCAGGCTCATTCGCCGACGTTGCGTTCGCGCCGGGGCCGGCGCTCCTCGCCCGGGGGCGCGAACAGGCCTGCGAGCGTGCTCTCCAGCGCCTTCACCGCCTCGGGCGCCTCGATCTCCATGATCTGATCGATCACCCAGGAATGGTCCTTCTCGGGCACGATATCGAGCAGCCGGCTGCCGAAAAAACGGCGGAAGCCGAAGTCGGGCCCTTCCTTTTCGTCATAGGCGAAATCGGCGTACTCCTCGCCGCGCTGGTTGGCGAGGGCGATGAAATGGCGGCGGCAGCGCCCGGGCTCGGGTTCGGCGATCAGCATGTCGCGGTTGTCCTCCACCACCTCGGCCAGCTTCAGCGCGAGCGCGGTGGTAAATTCGACGCGCTTGGGGGCATCGAGCGCCCGATAGGCGAGCCGGTCGGCCGCGTGCAGCATGAATGCGAGGTATTCGCACACGAAATCGAAGTACTGCGTGCCGATGTCGATGTCGAACTGCGCCGCGCGCATGCGGCGGATGGCGTCCTGCGACAGCTTCCAGCCGAGCATGGCAATAACGCCGGCGAGCTCGGGCATGGTGCGTTCGCCCGCTCCCCGATGGAAGTGGCTGCGGATGCGGATGGCCAAGTGGGGTGCTCTTCTAGCGGGCGCGCTGCACTAGTACCCGCCTTTGCCAAACGGCTTGGGCAAGCCGGCGACGCGCGCGCCCTGCTTGGCCGGCCCGAGCGGGAACAAGTCGTAGAGCGCCTTGCTGTCGCAGCCCGGCATCAAAGCGGCGATGTCTTTGAGCATGGTGCGGAAGTTCGGCGTCTGGCCGTGTTCTTTGTACTGGTCGCGCAGGTATTGCACGACCTTCCAGTGATCGTCGTTCAGCCCAATGCCCTCCGCCTGCGCGATGACGCGCACCGCTTCTTCGCTGTAATCTGGCGCGAGCAAATAGCCTTCCACGTCGGTCTCGAGTTCGGCGCCATTCACCATATAAGCCATGTTGCAATCCTCCGTATCTCGTCAATCGGCCGGTCTATGCTTTGCGGATGAAAAACTCGTAGTTCCCGGGCGCCACTTCCTGCCTGGCGACGAGCTCGAGCCCGGTCGATCGCACCCAGGAATTGACGTCGTCGGGCGAGCCCGGGCAATTGCTTACCAGCAACAGGACTTCGCCCGTCTTCATCCCGTCGAGCAGCTTCTTCGCCTCGATGATCGGACCGGGGCAGCTGACGCCGCGAATGTCCAGCGTCGCATTCGCCGTCGGCCGTACCGCACCGCTCGCGCCGCGCCGGATAGTGTATGCCACCCTGAGGCCGCCGAGTTTGTCGGTGGCGATCACCTCGTTGCCGGTATGGCGGCTCCAGGCGAACAGATCGTCTGGCGTGCCCGGACAGTCCGAAATCAGCTGCATCACCTGTCCGGGGCGCAGGTCGTCGATCACGTGCTTGGCGCCTAGCAGCGGCGCCGGGCAATTCAGCCCGCACAGATCCAGCGTGACCAGGGGCTTGTCAGAATTCCTTTCCGTGCTCATGGCAATTCCTCTCGCTTGTGCGAACATTCCTGCGTTGAACCGCGCGCCCATCACGAACCCACCGCGCTAGCCGATTTGTGGGGAATGAAGATTCCGCAGCCGAGCTTACGCCCCTCGCCCAGGCCTGCCGCCTGGATCCTGAGCGAATGCTCGGGCGAGAGTTCGTGCAGCATCAGGCTGAAGCCGACGACCTCCGCGCCCTGCGTTTGCGCGCGGCGCATCCTGCCGCAAATTATTTTGCATTCGATCCCAGCACCCTGCAGCTCTGTGCTGACGTCGCGCTGGAACGCGGCCTCGTCGGGCGTTCCCGTAGTGACGAACTGCGAATACAAGGTGCCGTGGGCGAACAGCGGCCGCAAATGTGCGCTTCCGACCTCGACGCTATTGCCGAGATCGAAGCGCGCCCCCGACAGCGCGAACGACTGCTGCGCGCGCACCCGCGGCAGCCGCAGCATGAGTCGGGCGCGGGCGCCCAAGTAGATCTCGCCCGCGACCGCGCGCGAGCCCCGGATCGGATGCACGCCGGCATCGGCCTCGGCCGCCAGCCAGTCCAGCCGCTCGGCGAGCAGCCGGAATAGCTGCCAGCCGTGATCCGCGGGTATGGTACCACCGCGCAGCGAAAATGCGACGTCGACCATATCCATCGTTCAGCTTTTCTCCTGCGTCTGCGACCATGCGAGCATTGCCCGGCCCCAGCGTTCGGCTGTGCCCGGATCGATTTCGAAAATGGTGAAGCGGGCGCCGCGTTCGCGGATACGCAGCCGCAGCAGCGGCATCCCGCCGGCCTCGTAGTCCACCTGGAGCAGCTCCACCTGCTGGCCGCCGAACGGGCAGGTAAACTTGTCCAGACTCCGGGTCGTGTCCATGCCGCGCGCTCCGCTCCTTACCGGCAGGTACTATCGCACCCGGCGCGGGACGCGCAAATCACCGCTTTGGAGGGCCGCGACTACTCCCTTCGGGTAGGTGCGGCATCACCCGTCTGGGTGGACCCGCCCCCCTGCCCGAGTAATGGCCGACGCTGGCTGCGCACCTTAACATCGTAACGAAAATAAGATGCTCCCACCCTGAACGGAGGAAGACAGATGGCGAAAAAACCGCATGATACGCCGAACCTGGACCAGCTCGAAACCGGTCCATGGCCGAGTTTCGTCACCGGCCTGAAGCGTCTGGCTAAAGACAAGGACTCCGTGGTCGACCTCCTCGGCCATCTGGAGCATTCCTACGCGACGAAAAAAGGTTACTGGAAAGGCGGCACGCTCGGCGTCTACGGTTACGGCGGCGGCGTCATCCCGCGCTTCACCGAGCTCAAGGACGAGAACGGGAAGCCGGTCTACCCGGAAGCGGCCGAATTCCATACGCTGCGCGTCATGCCGCCGGCGGGCATGCATTACAGCACCGAGATCCTGCGCAAGCTTGCCGACATCTGGGAAAAGCACGGCTCCGGCCTGATCGCCTTCCACGGCCAGTCGGGCGACATCATGTTTCAGGGCGCGACCAGCGAGAATGTGCAGAAGGCCTTCGACGAGATCAACGAGGCCGGATTCGACCTCGGCGGCGCCGGTCCCGCGTTGCGCACCTCCATGTCCTGCGTCGGCGCGGCGCGCTGCGAGCAGTCCTGCTACGACGAGGGCAAGGCGCACCGGATGGTGATCAATAGCTTCCTCGACGACATCCACCGCCCGGCTCT
>Ga0208716_1000645_pt1 | contig 14073 bp, 12 predicted proteins | sample NGESurdeep092012_8_FD_184482 | JGI IMG/M metagenome (GOLD analysis project Ga0208716, IMG submission 184482) | Arctic peat soil microbial communities from Barrow, Alaska - NGEE Surface sample 415-3 deep-092012 (SPAdes) | ecosystem: Environmental > Terrestrial > Soil > Wetlands > Peat ...
GTGAGTACTTCCGGTAATTCTGCTCGATTCACCAAAGCGGCTAGTTGCGCTTCTCGCTGACGGGCAACCTGTGTCCGAATCGATACTTCAAAGCCTTGGTCTGAAGGCCGATAAAAAACCTGACCTTGCAGACTTTTAGGTAAATATTGCTGGGCTACCCAGTGATCACGATAGGCATGGGGATAGAGATAGCCAGCACCATGTCCGAATCCTTCTTGATCCCGACTGGAATCTTTGAGCGGATTGGGGACTTCGCCCTCTCGTTCACGCTCCACCGTAGACAAGGCATCGAAAAAAGCCATGACGCTGTTGGATTTCGGGGCGATGGATAGATAAAGGGTTGCTTGGGCGAGGGGATAACGTCCTTCGGGCATCCCAACCCGTTCAAACGTTTCGGCGCAGGCATTGACGACCACCACCGCATTCGGGTCTGCGAGACCCACATCTTCACTGGCTAAAATGAGCAAGCGACGAAAGATAAACCGAGGGTCTTCTCCGGCATAGACCATCCGGGCCAGCCAATACAACGCCGCATCGGGGTCTGAGCCCCGAACACTCTTGATAAAAGCGCTGATCGTATCGAAATGGGCATCGCCTTCTTTGTCGTAGAGAACGGCCCGCTGTTGGATCGATTCTTCAGCAACGGACAAGGGGATGACAATCACCCCAGAAGCATCGGGAGGGGTAGTTTCCACGGCGAGTTCCAGGGCATTCAACAGGGTACGGGCATCGCCATTGGCTACATTCACCAGATGGTCAAGAGACTCTGGTTCTAAGTGGATCTTGCGCTTGCCATAGCCACGCACCGGGTCCTTGAGCGCTTGTTCCGCTGCTTGCCGTAGATTATGTTCGTTTAGGGGCTTGAGCTGAAAGAGCCGTGAACGGCTGACCAGAGCTTTGTTGACTTCAAAATAAGGGTTTTCGGTCGTTGCTCCAATCAGAATAATCGTTCCGTTCTCAACCCAGGGGAGAAGCGCATCCTGCTGTGCTTTGTTAAAGCGATGGACTTCATCCACAAAGAGAATCGTTCGTTGGCTATGGAGGCCACGCTTTTCATGGGCCACTTCGGTCGCGGCTCGGATTTCTTTCACCCCTGCCAAGACTGCATTAATCGGGATGAAATGGGCGCGGGTAGTATTGGCAATAATCCGAGCCAAGGTGGTTTTTCCAGTTCCAGGTGGACCGTAGAAGATGAGCGATGAAAGTTGATCCGCCTGAATCGCCCGTCGCAACAGGCGTCCTGGGCCAACAATCAGGTCTTGCCCGACAAACTCATCCAAGGTGCGCGGACGCATCCGAGCGGCCAGAGGTGCTTCTGCTTCTATTTGTTCCAGGCGATGTTGGTCGAATAAATCCATGCTTTAGCAATAGCGAAAATAGGCACGTACACGTTTAATAAAGCCTTTCCAGTTCGGTGGGGCCGGACCGCTAACGCTAGGACAAGTACAACCCGCCGACGTCCAATCCCTCCTCGGGGGTGCCGAAGAACGTGCCGTTGCGGAAGAAGCACGGCTCGTAACGCTCGTTGCTGTAAGTGTAGAACGCCAGGCTCCACCGATCCGGGCCGAAGTACCGGAGCCGGCAAAGGTGCAGTGGCGTCGTCAGCATCCGCTCGACGAACTGCTCGCGGGTCTCGCCGGTGGCCCGGAGTAGGGACTCCGACGGCTCATCCGGTTCGGTGAGCGCATCGACGTAGCACAGAGGGCCACGGAACCGGACATTCAGTCGGATGTACTGGCCGGCGAAGTGCGCCGCTGCGTGCCGCTCCAGACGTGCGACCGTCTCGCGACGAACCGCTTCCGGGATCTTGTTGCCCCCAGAATGCGGATCCTGAACCCACCCATGCCCGCCCATCGGTCACGCCCTCCACGCTTGCATAACGTTACGAATCCCCTGCCGCCAATAACCTCAAACGCCTAACAGATAACCTTCATGCGGTCTCATTCTTCTGGCTCAAAGACTAGCGTAGCGCTGTAATGACATTCTCGGCTAACTGGTGTCGAAATTTACTTGAACGGGAATCAGCACAGGGGCCCATTCAAATTTGAAGTGCAACAGCACCTGAATACTTGGCAGTCAAGAAAGATTTTTGTCCATGGCCAGATTGAGTGATGATGCGAAATTCGTCATCTTTTCTCTAACGTCCCAATAAACGCTCTCTAAACTTCTTAATTTGGTCGCGGTACTCTGCGGCCTTTTCAAAATCTAGCTTTTTAGCAGCCTCTTTCATCTGGGTTTCCAGTTGACTCACTAAAGTGGGAATATCTTCCAAGGGAATTTCTGAGGCTTTTTCGACGGCAGCATCTAGTTCTTTCTCATTGAGTTTGCGAGAGGCGGCGAGGAAATTGAGAATGCTATTGCCCCCAGTCTTTTTGACAATCGACTTGGGCGTAATGTTGTGTTTTTCGTTATAGGCCATTTGTATGGTTCTACGCCGTTCTGTTTCTCGAATCGCTCGGTCCATAGAATCCGTGACACGGTTGGCGTACATAATGACTTGCCCACGCACATTGCGCGCCGCTCTTCCAATCGTCTGGATGAGAGAACGTTCGGCCCGCAAGAAGCCTTCTTTATCGGCATCCAGAATGGCAACCAAGGAAACTTCAGGCAGGTCTAGTCCTTCTCTGAGCAGGTTGACCCCAATCAAGACATCAAATTCTCCTTCTCGCAGAGCTTGTAGAATCTCGATGCGCTCGATGGCCTGAATCTCAGAGTGAAGATAGCGGACTAGGACTCCTCGTTCTTGAAAATATTCCGTCAGGTCTTCCGCCATCCGTTTGGTGAGGGTCGTCACCAAGACCCGTTCATGGAGTTTCACCCGTTGGCGAATTTCATCCAAAAGGTCATCCACTTGTCCTTCAGTGGGTCGAATGAAAATCTCTGGATCTAAAACGCCCGTGGGCCGAATCACCTGTTGGGCAACATAGCCACCAGACACGCGGTTCTCTTGATCGTATTTCGCCTCGGAACGTTCTAGCTCCCATAAGCCTGGAGTTGCAGAAACAAAAACTGTCTGCGGAACCATGTTCCAAAATTCTTCTGATCTCAAGGGACGGTTGTCTGCCGCCGAAGGGAGCCTGAAGCCATAGTCAATCAAGACTTTCTTACGGGCTTGGTCACCATTGAACATCCCTCGGATTTGGGGCACCGTTACGTGAGATTCATCTACGACCAAGAGCCAATCATCTGGAAAGTAGTCCACCAAGCAAGAAGGAGGTTCCCCTGGAGCGCGCCCTGTCAGATGACGGCTATAGTTTTCGATACCATTGCAGTAGCCCACTTCGCGCAGCATCTCCAAGTCATATTTTGTGCGCTGGGCAATGCGCTGAGCTTCCAACAGTTTGTTCTCTTTTTCCAGCTCGGCTACCCGTTCTTCTAGCTCCTGCGCAATCGCAGCACAGGCTCGTTCCAGTTGCTCTTTTGGGGTGACAAAGTGTTTGGCCGGATAGATATTCAGTCCGGGGACACTGCTCAAAATCTCACCACTGAAGGGGTCTAGCCAGCGAATAGCTTCTATCTCATCCCCAAAAAATTCGATCCGGATAATTCGGTCTTCATAGGCTGGGCCAATTTCCACCACATCTCCACGCACTCGAAAATGACCCCGGCCCATCTCCACATCATTGCGGTCATATTGGACGGTGACCAGTTGCCGGAGGAGTTCGCGCTGATCTAGCTGAGCACCAACTTTGAGCGGAACAGCCTGTTTGAGATATTCTTCGGGCATGCCCAAACCATAGATGCAAGAAACGGACGCCACTACGATTACATCTTTGCGTTCGAATAGGCTGCGGGTTGCTGAGTGCCGGAGCATATCAATTTCATCATTGATCGCTGCGGACTTTTCAATAAAAGTATCGGTGCGGGGAATATAGGCTTCTGGCTGGTAGTAGTCGTAATAACTGACAAAATATTCCACAGCATTGTTGGGAAAAAATTCCCTCAGTTCATTGCATAGCTGGGCTGCCAGGGTTTTATTATGGGCCATGACCAGCGTTGGTTTGCCTACCTGCTCAATGACATGGGCAATACTAAAAGTTTTCCCTGTACCCGTTGCGCCTAGAAGGGTCTGGGAAGGGATGCCCTGCTTACAGTTTTTGCTCAAAAAGTCGATAGCTTGGGGTTGGTCCCCCAGAGGCGTGTAGGTGGAGGTCAAAGAGTAGGTAAACTGTTCTATCACAAGGACAACCTCTGGCTATAGGGATTTATAGTAGTGAATTCTTTTTTATATGTTAGTTTGTCCTCAATTATAACGATTCCCCCGCTATCCTGGTTAGGGCGGAAGTACAGATTACATGGATTCCTTATCGTCGGATATAATCCAACCGCAGGGCTAAAATCGAGACGGGCCGGATACTGATAGGGTTGTGATGGATATATTGGTCATTGAAGACGATGAAACCGTAGGCAAACTCCTCGAAGTTGTATTAAAGCAAGAAGGATTTGCGGCTCGTTTTGCTAAAAATGGCTTGACGGGGCTTAAAGCTTTTGAAGAAACCTGTCCTGATGTCATCCTACTCGACTGGATGTTGCCTGGGCTCGATGGCTTGGAAGTTTGTCAGCGCATTCGGTCATTACCGGACGGCAACAAGCCCTATATCATGATGCTGACCTCTCGTGATGATGAAACGGATAAAGTGATAGCCCTTTCCACAGGGGCCGATGACTATTTGAGCAAACCTTTTAGTCCGAAGGAACTGGTTGCTCGGATCCGGGCTCTTGTTCGCCGCTCTCAGCGTGAAGAAGCCAAGACCGCGAACCATATTCTCAAGTCTGGTCATTTCAGGGTGGATCTGGATGGTCGTATCGCCAAAAAAGGGGAAGAGTCCCTCGTCCTCACGGCTTTGGAATTGGACCTGCTCGCCACTTTTGTGACCCAACCCAATCGCGTCTGGACCCGTGACCAGCTGATCAATCGGCTGTGGGGAGATGATTTCTTCGGGGATGAGCGCGTGGTGGATACCCATGTAGCCCGACTACGCAAAAAAATTGAAGAGGACCCCGCCCACCCTGAATATTTAAAAACGGTAATTGGCGTAGGGTACAAATTTGTAGATAGCGTCGACGGAGAGACTTAGATCCATACTCGATTGGACTATATCTTGTTCGGGGTTGGGCATTGCCCAACCCCGACATGTACTGATCCGCCGATATATCGCGCCTCTAGGTCTCCCGGCTTGAGCATGATGTGACAGAAGGTGACAAAAAATCGTCTGCCCGTCACATCAAAGACACAAACACTCCAAACGATGACTCTAAGATTTCATCAAGAGTTAATGGGGAGAATCTTATGACCAATAATCACGATGCTCTAGGAATGTACTTAAGCGGGATTGGTAGAGTGCCTCTGTTGAGTCATGAAGATGAGGTACTTTTCGCCCGCCAAGCCAAACAAGGGGGAGCGCTTGGCCGTAGAGCCCGCAATACCTTAGTGACGAGCAACTTAAGATTAGTACTTCATATTGCTAAGAAATATCAGTATCGGGGATTAGACTTGGGCGAGTTAGTCCAAGAAGGCAATTTGGGCTTGATGCGGGCTGTAGATAAATTTGACCCGGAAAAAGGCTATCGATTCAGCACCTATGCCTATTGGTGGGTCCGCCAAAGTATTACCCGGGGCATTGCCGAAAAGTCCCGCACGATCAGGCTACCGGTCCACATGGTGGAAAAAGCGAACCAGTTCTGTTCCGCTATACAAAATTTTGTCCGGGTGAATCACCGCAACCCAACTCATAAAGAATTGATCCATGATTTAGGCTTCGAGGAGGACACCATAGATTTGCTGATCAGAGGCCTGCGGACACCCTGGAGCCTAGACCAGCCCTTGGGAAATTCGGACGAATATTCTTCCCTTAGCCAAGTACTCCCAGCGGAAGGCATCGACCCCCTCGATAGCCTGGAGCATGAAGGAGAAGTGTCAGAGCTCATGCAAGGTCTGACCCCCACTGAGAAAAAGGCGATTAACCTCCTCTTTGGTTTAGAGTCTAGAGAACCTTTGGAGACAGACCAAGTAGGAAGAATTTTAGGGGTTAGCCGTGAGCGGGTCCGCCAGCTCAAGTCCCAAGCGCTGAAGAAGATGCGTGGTCGGGTTGGGGCAGAACGGGTTCAGGAAAAAACGGCAGTTTGTGCCTAGGTCTGTTGTCTAAAGCCCCTGATTTCTTCTAGCGTTGAGAAATTGGGGGCCATTTAAAGAGACGATAAGCCTATATGACCCAAGACCGTATCTATATCAAACGACTGCCTTGCTGGGGATACGTCGGCGCTTTGGCTCCGGAACGGGAGCTGGGCCGCGTATTTTATCTTGATTTGGAACTTTGGGTAGATACAAAACAGGCGGCCCAGCACGATGACCTGAGCAAAACAGTCGACTATGGAAAACTGGCTGTAGAAGTTCAAAAACAGGTGCGAGAATCCTATTTTTTTCTGTTAGAAACCCTGGCAGACCGTCTAGCCCGGCTCATACTTCGCGATCCCCTAGTATTAAAGGTCCGCTTGAGCATTACTAAACCCCAATTGCCCATCGCAGACTGCTACGGAGAGGCTTGTATAGAAATTTTGAGGACACGGGAAGACTATCCTAAAGACACCGCATAAATACTTTGGACAGATCCTTAGGGCCTCTGCTTATAGGGGTACGGTTCTATCTTCGCAAAAGTTTATCGTTACTGTCTTTTCAGAACTTAACAAAATAGGTACAGTAGGAAACAGGATCTAGGTGGGTGTGATGAGGGCTAAGTTAGGACGCGGAAAAAGTTATCTACTGACCTTATCTTTTCTGGCTTTAGTGGCAGGAAGTGCGGCTTTCCCTTTTATTTCTCTGAATTCCTGGGCTAAGAGTGGCAAGGCGGGCTTAGAGGTTGAAACCCCTCCTCCTGCTTTTGCTAAGGCAGAACAAGTTGGTAATCCCTCTGAACGCATTGCCCGCCTCCAAGCTGTGGGTCAAGACTTAAAGAATCCCTTAGACCAAGCCCGCACAAGGTTTCTGTTAGCCAATGCCTACTTAGAGCAGAAAAATTCCAGCGCAGCCCAAAATGCACTCGAAGGACTGAAACATCCCGTACTAGAGGGATGGATTCTGGCTAAACAGGCCGAAGCCCTGAGCCAGCAGGGAAATAAAGCTCAAGCCTTGGCGAAGTGGCAGCAGGTATTGACTGAGGCGTCTGGGAGTTTTCCTGTTCCTGAAGCGCTGTATCAGAGAGGTCTTCTTGGCGATGCTACTAGTTGGATTGAACTCTTGGCAAGTTACCCAAAGCACTCCCGTACGGCCGATGTTTTGCGGGTTCGCCTGACGGCAAAACCGGGTGATGTCGTCGCCCTCAGTCAGTTTGTGCGCAATTTTTCGGATGAACCGGATAGTCTCACGTTTGCTCGCCAGCGCGAAAAGCTCGGGGCGCTTACACCTGAAGAGGGAAAAGGCCTGGGGATGATTTATCTCCATCAAAAGCTTTACCGTGAGGCAGCGCGGGCCCTTAGCAGTGCACCGGCCACGGCTGAAAATCTAATGGCTTTGGGCACCGCCTTGAAAGAAATCCGTGACCCTTCTGCAGCCAGTGTTTTTGACCGGGTAGTAGCGCTCGCGCCTAGGAGTGAGGAAGCGGTAGATGCGCTTTTTGAAAAAGCCGAATTGCTCCGGGGAGATGCGAGCAGGCAAGTCTATGGCCAAATTGCTCAGCAATATCCTGAACATGCCGCTGAAGCGATGATCGCGCTTGCCAAAATGGGCAACAAAGCGGAACGGTTACAGGGATATCAGCAGGTTCTGGCATCCTATAGCAGTAGCGCAGAAGCGGCGGAAGCTGCCTGGGAACTAGCATGGGATAAAGCCAAGCAAGGCGATACACAAGGGGCCTATGCGATAGCGCGTAAGACCGTCGATACGATTCCAGACCAGTACCGTTACTCTCCTATGGCTATGTTTTGGGCGGGTCGTTGGGCACAGCAACTAGGCGACGCAGGGGCAGCCAAGAATGCCTGGAGAGAAGTTTTGAAACGTCATCCCAATACCTACTATGCGTGGCGGGCTGCGGTGCATCTAGGCTTGGATGTGGGCAGTTTCTACAACCGTCAATTGCCCTATGTTCACAGAATTGACCAAACTAGACCTTCTACGGTTTTGGCAGGTTCTGGAGTCGTCAAAGAACTCTACGGCCTGGGGCTGGAGCAGGAGGCTTCCATGCAGTGGAAGTCAGAGATGTATCTAGTTTCTACGGAGAGGATGACTCCCGCCCAACAAGCTACGGATGCAGTTTTTACCGGTCAGTCCGGACGTCATCTGGCCGCCATCAAGCGGCTCAATTTGATTAGTCGGAACCTTAAAAGTGCTCAAGTTTTAGAACTGCGCAAAGATCCTGCCTTTTGGCAAGCGGTGTATCCCCTGCACTACTGGAAGTCCGTAGACCAGTGGAGTGCTGCCAATGGCGTCAATCCTTTGATGGTGCAAGGGTTGATTCGTCAGGAGTCAGGTTTTGAATCTGCCATCCGTTCACGGGTGGGGGCGGTTGGCTTGATGCAGGTGATGCCGGGGACAGGGCAAAGTATTGCCCGTAGTCTAGGGGTGTCTGGCCAAAGTTTGTCAGACCCGGAAACCAATATTCGCTTTGGGACATGGTATCTGGCTTCTACCCATCGTCGCTGGCAGGATAATTCTCTCCTGGCTGTAGCTAGCTACAATGCCGGACCGGGCAATGTGTCGAAATGGACGGGTTCGTCCACCCTGTCAGACCCAGAAGCGTTTATCGAGAATATTCCGTTCCAGGAAACTCGCGGCTACGTAAAATCGGTGTTTGGAAATTACTGGAATTACCTGCGGCTCTATAGTCCAGAGATTGCTGCGCGCGTCCGCTCTTTAGAGAAGTAAGGGGGGTCCTATGAGAGGATGGAAAAACCCTATTTTTCAGGGCAACGCCTGTGCGCATCGATGTTTTGACGCTGTTTCCAGAATTTTTCACCAGTCCGCTAGCGGCTAGCCTTCTGGGAAAGGCGCTAAAAAGTGAACGCGCTACCGTCCACTGCACTAATTTTCGGGATTACACCACGGATAAACACCGCAGTGTGGATGATGTGCCCTATGGGGGCGGGGTGGGAATGGTCCTAAAGCCAGAGCCCCTATTTGCTGCCGTCGAAGCCCTACCAAACTTTCCCCCGCGAGCCATCATCCTGCTGACACCCCAAGGGGAACCCTTAAAACAAGAGCATTTTCAAGAATTTAGTCAGTTGCAACAATTGGTTTTGATCTGCGGGCATTACGAAGGTGTGGATGAGCGGGTGCGGGAGCACTTGGTCACTCGGGAGATTTCTCTAGGTGACTTTGTCCTCACTGGGGGGGAGATTCCGGCCTTAGCGCTGATTGACGGAGTGATTCGTCTTTTGCCCGGTACAGTCGGCAAGGCAGCGTCGCTGGTAGAAGAAAGTTTTGAAGGGGGACTCTTAGAATATCCCCACTACACAAGGCCTCCAGAATTTCGTGGTTGGCAGGTTCCTGAGGTCCTACGCTCTGGGAACCATAAAGCGATTGCGCAATGGCGCCAAAAGCAGCGACAGGCTCGGACTCAAGAGCGCCGCCCAGATTTACTCGATTGACCTTAAGCGTCATCTCTAAACTACTGAACATAAAGTAGACTCCGTGCTTTAAACTTCGAGAGCAGGGAGGATAGTTATAACCCCGGTCAAACTGGAAAGGCTTGGATTTTCATTGGACGAAAAATACATACAACACCCAAACTTTGGCTTGCTCTATAGCCTTTGTACCCTTGATGCTAATTCAGCTCTATTCTCGACCCTTTATGCACAAAGGCTGTTCTTTCTAGTCTCCATTCAGGAAGGGAAAATCCTCAGTTTTGAACCCAAAAACCGGGCTGAAACCAGAGGTCTTTTGGAAAATCGGCTCAGGGTTATAAGAAGGAGTCCTTCTACAGAAGTTCTGAAGGAAGAGCTGGAGCAGCTGGAAAAATACTATAAGCAATTGTTCATCTGAGAGGCCTTTTGTGGCGAAGATCTTAATCGTTCTGGGAACGCGGCCTGAAGCCGTCAAACTGGCGCCACTCATTTTGGCGCTCAAGCAATACCCTTGGGAAATCCAGGTAGTAGCTACAGGCCAGCATCAAGAAATTCTGCATCAAACCTTGGGGTGGTTTGGGATTACCCCAGACCAAGACCTAAAGATTATGAGTGTCCAACAAACCCTCAGTGATATCTTGAGCCGTGCACTGACAGGACTAGAAAAAGTATTCCAAGAGGAAAAACCAGACCTCGTCCTGGTTCAAGGGGACACTTCTACAACCTTCGCTGGAGCACTTGCCGCCTTCTATCAAAAGATCCCGGTTGGGCATGTAGAGGCAGGGTTGCGAACGGGCAAAGCCGATGATCCTTTCCCCGAAGAAATGAACCGCCGCTTGACTTCGCAATTGGCCCATTGGCATTTTGCGCCGACCAAACTAGCCGTGGAGAATCTCCACCGAGATGGGATCCAGCAGAACGTCTATCAAACAGGAAATACCGTTATTGATGCCCTCTTATCCATGGGCGCTCAACATCCAGACCCAGGGGTACCTGCGGATTGGGCCAACAAACGCGTCCTCCTGGCAACCGTGCATCGCCGAGAAAATTGGGGAGCGCCGATCCAACGCATTGCCCAAGCCTTTCTACAACTCCTTAATCAGTTCCCTGATACACAATTGGTTTTACCTCTTCACCCAAATCCCACCGTCCGCGAACCTTTGCAAGAAATCCTCCAGGACCATCCCCGCGCTTTGCTCTGCGCTCCGTTGGACTATCCCCAACTCGTAGGAGCCATGCAACGCTGCTTTCTGGTGCTCACAGATTCAGGGGGGATTCAGGAAGAGGCCCCGGCTCTCGGCAAGCCCGTTTTGGTCTTACGAGAAACCACCGAACGGCCGGAAGCAATGGATGCGGGCGTGGCCTGTCTAGTTGGTACCGACACCCAGGCTATCGTTGCATCCGCTGCGCACCTATTGACCGATTTGCCTGCCTACAAAGCGATGGCCTGTGCTGTTAATCCTTTTGGAGATGGAACAGCCAGTACTCAGATTTGCAAAATCTTGGAAGAGTTTATAGAGAGTTCTGGTTTGCATTGATCGCTGTTTGGCTCTCCTGGAGAAGCATTCAAGTTTTAAGACCGATCCTTTTGTGATCCCGGTTCGAGATAGCAGAAGTGATTTCTGGTTTGAGCTAGGACCTTTTTCGGTTTCAGACAGGAGAGATTTTAGGGTTTGAGATAAGAGCAACGGCTCTTTAAAGGTCTACCATATCTTTAGTGTCCAAAAGATATCTTGACCTTATTGACCCCTACATGTAGTCTTTTGTGATAGAATCCACGCAAAATATGGGGATCTTGCAACGGGTCCAGGCTCTTCGCAATGAATTACCAAATACGGTTTGTTTCATTGGAGTGACTAAAACCGCTTCGGTAGATCAAATCCGCGCAGCGTACAACGCAGGCCTGCGTGATTTTGGAGAAAGCCGAGTCCAGGACGCCCAGAACAAGATCCTCCAACTTAAAGACTGTCAGGATGTGAGGTGGCATTTGATCGGTAGTTTGCAAGCTAATAAGGTCCGCCCGGCCCTCAAGTTATTTTCATGGATTCATTCTGTGGACGAACTTGATTTAGCTGTGCGTATCGACCGTGTTGCTGAAGAACTAGGCGTCTGCCCGAACATTCTGCTTCAGGTCAAATTGTTGCTAGATCCTGGTAAAAAGGGATTCTCTCTGGAAGGTTTGCTCGAAGCACTTCCTTCATTGGATTTGCTAGAGCATGTGCGGATAAGGGGATTGATGACCATTGCACCCTATGGGATTACCCCCTCCGAACAATATTCGCTATTTTCCCGAGTGAAAGCCTTAGCTCAAGATCTCAAAAACCAGGCTTGGCAGCGCTTGTCGATGGATGATCTCTCGATGGGGATGTCTGGGGATTACCCTCAGGCGGTTGCTGCGGGAGCGACGATGGTCCGCATCGGTCGGCACATTTTTGCTCCTGAGCCGGAGGGTAAGGAGCGTACAAGGTTAGAAGCAAGTGATCAAGTTCAATTTTCGTCAATACAGGAGCCCACGTCATGAGTGGTATTTGGAATCGTGTCAAAAATTTTATGGGGTTGAACGACCCTCTCGATAATTACGATGAGAGGGACTACGGTTCTCTATACGCCCAGGAAAATGCCCAGTATGATCCGGCGATTTCGCCTCCTCTTGCGGGGACTGTGGACGGACGTCCTTCTCTGTCGTCTGCACTGCAGGATTTTTCAGGTGGTTCTGCCACGTCCCAAAGTGCCCCTGAAAACTATGCAGATCAAAATGTCGATGCTTATCCCCGCCGTGCTGGGATCCGTAACAACTTTAGTGGAGCAACTACCGTGACAGGCAACGTGATCGGAATGCCCAATATCTCCTCTTCAGAGGTTTTGGTGCTTGAGCCCAAGGGATTTGAAGAAGCTCCTCTCGTGGTTCAACATCTACGAGACCGCAAAACCGTAGTCCTGAATCTGACCTTGATGGAACCGGACCAAGCCCAGCGCACGGTGGACTTCATCGCCGGGGCTACCTATGCGGTGGATGGTCATCAAGAACGGGTCGGCGACGGTATTTTCCTGTTTGCCCCCAATACCGTGACCATCAATACCAGTGGAACGATCAAACCTACTCCAAGTGCTGCTGTCACCAATACGGGTAGCTTGCTGGGTAGTGACTGGCGTGCGCCAGAACCCCCTCGTCGTAGCATGCAGTTCTAAGACGCAGTGCCCATTGACAGAGGACAACCTATGACCGCTTTAGGGATTGTGGGCGGCGGTCAGATGGCCGAAGCCCTGGTTTCTGGTCTGTTGGCTAAAAAAGCCTACCTGACATCTGAAATTTTGGTGAGCGACCCTAATTCGGAGCGTAGAGACTACCTCAAAGATAAGTTTGGGATAGCGGTTACAGAAAATAACCGAAATGTTAGTCAATGCTCGGTTTTGCTCTTAGCGGTTAAGCCCCAAATTTTTTCTCAAATCATCAAAGACATGGGCGCTGTGGCCCATGATCGGCTTCTGCTATCGATTTTGGCAGGAGTTTCTTTGCATCAATTAGAAACAGCTTTTCCTGGCAATCCCGTGGTTCGCGTGATGCCCAATACTCCGGCCCTGATTGCCCAGGGCATCAGCGCTTTGAGCTATGGCAAGCAGGTAGCGCCCGATCAGCAGCAAACGGCTCAAAATATTTTCAAAGCGGTGGGCACCGTAGTAGAAGTGCCTGAAGCCTTGATGGATGCGGTGACGGGCCTTTCGGGTTCCGGTCCTGGTTATGTGGCTCTATTGGTAGAAGCTTTGATCGATGGTGGAGTCTTGGTCGGTTTGCCTCGTCCTTTGGCACGCAGCTTAGTGCTGGAGACACTGAAGGGGAGTGTAGCCCTTTTGCAAGAACAAAACCTCCACCCTGGTGAGCTCAAAGACCGCGTGACGAGCCCTGGAGGTACGACGATTGCCGGCATTGCTGCCTTAGAAAAAGCGGGAGTGCGCAGTGCCTTGATTCAAGCCGTAGAAGCTGCTACACAGCGGTCCAAAGCGTTAGGCTCTTAGTACTACTACTTTATAAAGCCGAATCTATAACTTGATCTTGCTGCAATGCAACACTTGGGGCTTAAGGTGGCAGATAGGATATAACTCAACATCGGCGTGTACCGTCCATCCGAGGAAATCGCTTATGGGGGTAGTTATGCTTCTGGGTATGTATTTACTTTACGTGGCTGACCAGTCACCTGTTTGCAATTCTCCGATTTGTCCAAAATCTGATGCATTACGGGTCAGTAAAATTGCATTGTTGGTTAGAGAAATCGCAGCAATTTTCAGATCCATATTTCCTATACGAGGATGGGCTCTTCGTAAGCGCTGATGCTCCAGAGCAGCTGTATGACTAAAAGGAACAATCACAATTGTGCGATAGTCTTTCACAAGTTGTTGTAGCCCTTGATAGGCTAAAACTTGCCAGGGTAAGCGCATCTTAATTTCTATTGACAAACAGGTTTGGAATTGCAGTTAGCATCCGGTAAGCAGGCAGCGAGAACCTTGAGCATATAGTCATCA
>Ga0208716_1000646_pt1 | contig 14071 bp, 20 predicted proteins | sample NGESurdeep092012_8_FD_184482 | JGI IMG/M metagenome (GOLD analysis project Ga0208716, IMG submission 184482) | Arctic peat soil microbial communities from Barrow, Alaska - NGEE Surface sample 415-3 deep-092012 (SPAdes) | ecosystem: Environmental > Terrestrial > Soil > Wetlands > Peat ...
GTGAGAGCGACCGCGCCGCCCTCTCTGTGCACCGCCTCCGCTACCGCCCAAGCGATACTGCGCCGGTTGGCGGCGCCCATGATCAGGATGTTCTTGCCCTGGAGCAGGCCGGCCACGATGTCCTCCCTGTGTGTCGGGGCTACTTTACCCCGCGCGGGCCGTCAGGGCAGTGTCAACGCGTCGGCATCGACACCGGCCGGCAGGGGTTGGACCAACGCCGGCGCGCCCGTCAGGGAGTAGAAGGATCTCAGTTCGGGGCTCCCGGTCGGCGTCGGTGGAGTCGACCCGCTGCCATACTGTGCGACCGGGTCAAGATAGAGCACGCACAGGGTGCCGGCCGCCAGCGGCGGCGTGCCGACCACGAAGAGCGAGACCGCGCGCGCCTGCACGGCGCCCTTGAGCACGCGCACGATCGCGAAACGCTGCGCGCCGTCCGCCACAGCTCTGGCGCGCACGACGACCACCCGCCGCCACGATTGAGCCTCGGCCGCGAGGCGGGCGACGAAGTCTCCCGCACTGCCGTTGGTCGCCGACGCGGGAGTCGGATATGCGCTGAGATTCGACGAGTTGCCGGCTTGCTCACCGATCGTCTTGGCCTGATCCTGCGGCGCGGAGTACTCGCTGCGCGCGGTCGTCGTCGGTCCGCCGCGGAACTGCGCGTCGACGACGGCGACGGAGACGGCGGCGACGATCGCCAACGCCGCCGCGTACGCGAGTGCGCGGCGACTGAAGAAACCGCGCCGCGGCGCCGCTTCGCGATGCTCGAAGTATGGGCGCAGCGCCTGCCAGCGGGCGTCGGCCGGGTCGTCGTATGCCGGCGGCGCGGGCGGCACGGCGGAGCGGATGCCGCCCTCGACCTGCTCCAGGTCGGCCTGCATCGCCGCGAGGCGGTCGCGCAGCGCCTCGTTGCCGGCGAGCGCGCTACGCAACTCGGCATCGTCTTCGAGCCCAAGCGCGTAGGCAAGCAGCCGGTCGTCGTCGAAGCCGGCGCTCCCCTGCGCGCCGCCGGCAAGATCGCGCCCGTCGATGTGCTCGTGCTCAGTCATGTCCGTCTTTCGTCGGCGAGACCCGTGCGGACGGCGCGGCGTCGGTCGTCAGCGCCGTTCTCAGTCGCGCCATCGCGCTGTGCAGCCGCGACTTGACCGTGCCCAGCGGCACTTGCTGCGTCTGCGCGATCTCCTCGAGCGCCATGTCGGCGAAAAAGCGCAGCGCGACGGTCTCGCGGAACTCCACCGGCAGCGCCGCGAGAGCGGCGCGCAACGCCGGGTCGGCGGCGCGCGGCTCGTCTTCGGTGACGCGCGCCGGCGCCACCCGGGCGAGACGATCAACGAGGCCAAAGCGTGTCTTGCGTCGCCGGCCGAGATCGCGGCCTGTGTTGAGGATCACGCGATAGAACCAGCCGAGGAACACCTCTTGCTGAGGGAGTCTGGCGCGAAACACTTTGATGAACACCTCTTGCACGGCGTCGTCTACCTCCTCGCAGAGGCCTTGCAGGTAGAGGATCCGGCGCACCTGCGGAGCATAACGGCGGAAGAAGTCCGCCCGTGCTTCGGGCTGGGCTCGCTGTAACCGTTCCACGAGACCGCTCGGCAGCTCGTCGATGCCCGTCCTCCGCAGGTAGAGACGCACCGGCCGCACGCCAAGTTCGCGGCCCCGACGGGGGAAGTATAGCGCGGCGCTTCGCGCTGCTCCGCAGGGGCGAGCGCCGCGCCACCAGCGTCTGAGTCAGTCGAATCCCAGCAAAGTGACCTCACGCTCGAGGCGGATCCCGCTGCGTTCGAAGACCACGCGCGCCACTTCGTCGGCGAGCGCACGGATGTCGGCAGCGGCGGCGCCCGGCAGCGCGACGATGAAGTTGGCATGATCGACGCTCACCTGCGCCCGCCCGACGGTCAGCCCCTTGAGTCCGGCGTCCTCGATCAGGCGAGCTGCCGGCAGGTCGGACGCCGGGTTCTTGAAGAAGCTTCCGCACGAGCCGTACTCGAACGGGTGCTTGCGGCGGCGTAACTCGGCGTCGCGGGCGATCTCGTCGAGCAGCGCGTTAGGCGCGCCGCCGACCAAGGCGAAGCGCGCCGTGACGACTACCGCCCGCAGGTCTTGTTTGAACGCGCTCGAGCGGTAGCCGAGCCGCAGGTCGGCGGGCACGAGCGTGTCGGCCTGCCCGCCGCCGATCACCTGCACGTCGATGAGCGCGTCGCCGACGGCGCGCCCGTAGGCCCCCGCGTTGCCGACGACGGCGCCGCCGATCGAGCCGGGGATGTTGCCGGCGAACTCGAGGCCGGCGAGGCCCTGCTGGGCAAGGTCGGTGACGACCGCCGGCAGCAGGGCGCCGGCGCCGGCCGTCAGCACTTCGCCGTCGAGGGCCGTCTCGGCGTTGCGCGCCAGCACGACGAGGCCGCGCACGCCGGCGTCGCCGACGAGAACGTTCGTCGCCTGCCCTAGCACCGTGAGCGGCAGGTCGAGCTCAGCAGCGAGCGTCGCGGCGCGCACCAGCTCCGCCGATGTGCGCGCCGCATACAGGTAGTCGGCGGGACCGCCGATGCGGTAGGCGCAGTGCGGCGCCAGGAGCACGTCGCGGGCGACGCCGGGGAGCTCCTGCGCGAGCGTCTCGGCGATGTCGGGCAGGGCGATCGGGTCCCCTTACTTGTAGGCCCAGCCGTGGAACCAGACCATGTAGCCGAGGAAGCCGTGCGCCAGGGCGACAAGAAGGATCAGAAAGCCGTTCACCCGGTGCCAGGCGAACGGCAACTTGATCACTCTCGTGCCGACCAGGACCTGGAAGACGACGAGCACGGCCAGCAGGATGCCGCCCCATATGTTGAGCGGCTTGCCGGCCACGGACGGAATCAGATAGGCGAACATGGATCCTCCCCTTGATTGTGAGCGCTCGTTGAGGCGCATCCTACAGCGTGGACGGCATTCTTGGGCGCGCCGGCGACGTTTTCGTATCCCCGGCGCCCCCCACGCCGACCCGGACGAGGTCTTGACGGCGCGCCCTTCGCCGCATAAACTCCGCAAATCCTAGGGACTAGAGGGAGAAAGCTGTGCAGGACGCGCACGTGTCGACCAAGTGCCACTACGCGATAAAGGCGCTCGTACGGCTCGCCGTCGCCAACGGCGAGGGGCCGGTGCGGGCGCGCGAGATCGCCGCATACGGTGGCATCCCGCCGAAGTTCCTCGAGCAAGTCATGCACGACTTGCGCCAGGCGGGGCTGGTGACGAGCCGGCGCGGCAAGGACGGCGGCTATGCACTTGCCCGGGACCCGGCGGAGATCACGTTCAGCATGGTCCGCACGGTCGTCGACGGCTCGGCCGGCGGCATCGGGCGAATGCGCAGCGACGACCAGGCCGAGGCGCTCGTCGCTCCGGTCTGGCAGGACGTGCGCCGCGCCGTGCGCACCGTGCTTGACGCGGCGACGATCGCCGACGCCGCCGGACGTGCGGCGTCGGCGCCGATGTACTACATCTGAACGATCGAACTGTACCTGCGACCATTGGGGACCACATGAGCGCCGAGCAACAAGCACCGGAAGACCGCGTGCAGGGCTTCGAGACACTGGCCCTGCACGCTGGCCAGGAACCCGATCCCACGACCAACGCCCGTGCCGTGCCGATCTACCAGACGACCTCGTATGTGTTCAACAGCGCCGAGCACGCCGCCAACCTGTTCGGTCTGAGGGAGTTTGGCAACATCTACACGCGGTTGATGAACCCGACGACCGACGTGCTCGAGAAGCGCGTTGCCGCGCTCGAAGGTGGCGTCGGCGCGCTGGCCTTCGCCTCGGGTCAGTCCGCAATCACCTTCTCGCTCCTCAACATCGCGGGGGCGGGCGACCACATCGTCTCGGCGGTCAGCCTCTACGGCGGCACGCACACGCTCTTCCGGCACACGCTGCCGAAGCTCGGCCTGAGCGTGTCGTTCGTCGATCCCTCCGACCCGGAGAACTTCCGCCCGGCGATCACGGCCAAGACGAAGGCGCTCTACGCCGAGACGGTCGGCAACCCCAAGCTCGACACGCTCGACATCGCCGCCGTGGCGAGGATCGCGCACGAGGCCGGCATCCCGCTGATCGTCGACAACACGATGCCGACGCCGTACCTGATCCGGCCGTTCGACCACGGCGCCGACATCATCGTGCACTCGCTGACCAAGTTCCTCGGCGGCCACGGCACGTCGCTCGGCGGCATCGTCGTCGACTCCGGCAGGTTCGATTGGGCAGCGAGCGGCAAGTTCCCCGGTCTCACGGAGCCCGACCCGAGCTACCACGGGCTCAAGTTCCTCGAGGCGCTCGGGCCGCTTGCCTACATCGTCAAGCTGCGCGTGCAGTTCCTCCGCGACATCGGCGCAGCGCTCTCACCGTTCAATGCTTTCTTGATCCTGCAGGGCATCGAGACGCTACCACTGCGCATGGACCGCCACAGCGAGAACGGGCACACGGTGGCCGAGTTCCTCGAAGCTCACCCCAAAGTGAGTTGGGTGTCGTACCCGGGTCTGCCGTCGCACCCGACCTACGCGGTCGCCTGCCACTACCATCGCCGCCGCCTCTTTGGTGCGATCGTCGGCTTCGGCATCGTCGGCGGCCGTGAGGCCGGCCGCACGTTCGTCGAGAGCACGCGATTGCTGTCGCACCTCGCGAACATCGGCGACGCCAAGTCGCTCGTTATCCATCCGGCGACGACGACGCAGTCGCAGCTGGAACCGGCGGAGCAGCTCGAGACCGGCGTGACCGACGACTTCATCAGGCTGTCGGTCGGTCTCGAGTCGATCGCCGACATCATCGCCGACATCGAGCAGGCGCTGGCGCGGGTCTGAGCGGGCGGCGCCGGGCGCGCGCGGCGCGCCGCTGCTGCCGCGTGCGGCAGGCGCGGCGCGCCCGGCGGCGAACTTGCCTGTGCGCGCACAGTCCACGCATCCGATCGAGCTGGGCCCGACTTGACTGAGAAGAGACACGAGACGACAAAAGAGATCGGCGACGTCGCCACGACGCTCGGCGACGACACCGGTTCGGCCGGCATCGTCCGCACGAAGAAGGTAACGGTGGCCGAGCCGCCCGCCGTTCTCGAGCTCGAAGGCGGCGGGCGGCTCGGCCCGATCACACTCGCCTACGAGACCTTCGGAACGCTCAGCGCGGAGCGCGACAATGCGATCCTCGTCTGCCACGCGCTCTCCGGCGACGCCCACGTCGCCGGCCGCCACAGCGCCAACGACAAGGGCGCGGGGTGGTGGGACATGCTCATCGGCCCGGGCAAGGCGCTCGACACGGACAAGCACTTCGTCGTCTGTGCAAACCTGATTGGCGGGTGTTCGGGGTCGACGGGCCCCGCGTCGATCGACCCGACGACGACTCGACCTTACGGTACCACGTTCCCGGTGATCACCGTCGCTGACATCGTCAACTCGCAGGTACTGCTCCTCGACTATCTGGGCATCGACAAGCTGCTCGCCGCCATCGGCGGCTCGCTGGGCGGCATGCAGGTGCTCGAGTGGGCGCTGTCGCACGGTGACCGGCTACATCTGGCGATCGCGATGGCGTGCGCTGCCCGGCAGCCCACGCAGGCGATCGCCTTCAACGAGGTCGGGCGCCAGGCGATCATGGCCGATCCGAACTGGCGCGGCGGGCAGTACTACGGCGGCCCGCTGCCCACCAAGGGCCTCGCTGTGGCGCGCATGCTCGGCCACATCACCTACCTCTCCGACGAGGCGATGCAGGAGAAGTTCGGCCGCCGTCTGCGCGACATCCACGACTACTCGTTCACATTCCGCGCCGACTTCGAGGTCGAGAGCTATCTGCGCCACCAGGGGCTGTCGTTCACCGACCGCTTCGACGCCAACTCGTACCTTTACATCACGCGGGCGCTCGACTACTTCGACCTCACCAAAGGCCACAAGAGTCTGGTCGACGCGTTCCGCAACGTGCCCACCCGTTTTCTGGTGATGGCGTTCTCGAGCGACTGGCTGCACCCGCCCTATCAGCTCAAGGAGATCGCCAGCGCGCTGCGCGCGACACACAAGCACGTCAGCTACTACGAAGTCGCCTCGCACTACGGCCACGATGCTTTCCTGCTCGAGCGCGAGAAGATGGAGGGCGTCATCGCCGCCTTCCTGGCGAGCGGGGCGCGCACTTACTGTCCGCGCGAGGGATGCGCGGCCTGATGCGACGCTTCGACTACAAACTGATCGAGGATCTCGTGCCCGAAGGCGCCACCGTGCTGGACCTCGGCTGCGGCGACGGCGAGCTGCTCGCCGGGCTGATCGCCGAGAAGCACGTGCGCGGCAGCGGCGTCGAGATCTCGCAAGAGGCTGTGGAAGCGTGCGTCGCCAAGGGTCTCTCGGTCTTCCATGGGGACCTCGACGAAGGCCTTGCCGACTACGCCGACGGCTCGTTCGACGTCGTCATCCTCAGCTTGAGTCTGCAGCAGCTGCGTCGGCCGCAGATGGTCGTGCGCGAGATGGTCCGCGTCGGCAAGCTGGCGATCGTCAGCTTTCCGAACTTCGCGCACTGGGCCGTGCGCGGCGCGCTGCTGGTGCACGGTCGTATGCCGATCTCGCGCGAGCTGCCCTACCAGTGGTACGACACACCGAACATCCATCTCTGCACGGTCAAGGACTTCCGCGCGCTCTGCCGCCGCGAGCGGCTGTGCATCGAGAGCGAGCTCTACCTGCGCTCCTTCGAGCGACCATCGCCGCGACTGCGCCAGCCGAACGTGACGGCACGCATCGCGATCTTCACCGTCGCGCGCTGTCCCTGAGCGGGCCTGCCCCGCTCGGCGCGCCGCCGGCTGCGCGGCGCGCCCCCGGTTTTCTCGCCTTTGCATTGGGGGTACACTCCTGTATCGGCAGGCACGTTCGTTTCGTGCGTGGTGTATCAGCAGCAAGCGCAGACCGTTGCCCCCGAGCGCAGGCACGGGCACGCTTCATGAGTCCAAGGAGGAAGAGTGCCTCAAGGAACAGTCAAATGGTTCTCCACGCAAAAGGGCTACGGCTTTATTGCGCAGGCCGAGGGAACGGACATATTCGTCCACGTAACGGGGCTGGCTCCGGGAACGACGAGTCTCGAGGAAAACCAGACGGTGGAGTTCGAGGTCAAGGAGGGCCAGAAGGGTCCCCAGGCCGTCGACGTCAAGCCCGCCTGAGCTTTACCAACCGACGCATCCGCCCCGCCCGTTGCTCGGGCGGGCGGTGTGTTGCCCGGCGACAACCGGTCACCGCAGCGCCCCGCGGTTCTCGCGTCCGGGGCGCTCGTGACTGAGGGAGGCAAGATGGTCGACCACATCGATTGGCTCGGACACGACTCCTTCCGCCTGACGGGTTCCAAGACCGTCTACATCGACCCGTGGCGCCTCGCGCCGGGCGCCCCGCCCGCAGACCTCATCCTCATCACTCACGAGCACAGCGATCACCTGAGCACGAGCGACATCGCCGCGATCAGCACGCCGCAGACCGTCGTGGTGGGACCGCACGAGGTCGCCCGGCAGGTCGCCGGGGCGGAGGAGATCGCGGCGGGCGACACACTGACCGTCGCGGGAGTGACGGTCACAGCGGTGCCCGCCTACAACACCAACAAGTTCAGTTCGCCCGGCGAGGTCTTCCACCCGCATCGCGACGGCAAGCTGGGCTACATCGTCACACTCGACGGGCGCAGCATCTACCACGCCGGCGACACCGACGCGATCCCCGAGATGGACGGCATCGAGGTCGACGTGGCGCTGTTGCCGGTGAGCGGCACCTACGTCATGACCGCCGACGAGGCCGCCGAGGCATGCACCATGCTGCGCGCCGGCGTGGTGATCCCGATGCACTATGGCGTCGTCGCCGGTTCTGACGCCGACGCCCGGCGCTTCGCCGAGCTCTGCTCGCTGCCGGTCGAGATCCTCACGCCGGTCAAACCGTAGCCAGTATCCTGGAGGAACCGATGAAGGTCGTACGCGCCGTGCCCACCCAACCCGTCTCCGAGCAGCTCAGTGTGCAGCGTCTCAGCGACGCGCTCGGCACCGAGAAGATGCACGCCAACGTGTGGACGCTCGCCGAAGGCTCGATGATGAAGCACCTGCACCACGAGCAGGAAGAGCTCTACCTGGTGTTCGAGGGCATCGCCGAGATGGAGGTGGACGGCATCACGTACGAGTTGCGTGAGCGCGACGTGCTGGCGGTGCCGGCGGGCGCGACGCACCAGATGAGCAACGCCGGCGAGGGGCCGCTGACCTTCTTCGTCGTGTCGGCGCCGCCGGTCAGCGGCGACGCGGAGAGGGTGTAGGCGCGCGCCACGGCGGCTGCCGCCGCCGCGCGCCACGAGTCCTACTCCTCGTCTTCCTCGATGACGACCGCCTCTTCGGGGCAGGCTTCCTGCGCGCGACGTACGGCGTCCCACAGCGTGGGGTGCGGCTCGGGCTCGATCACGTCGGCGGCGAGCCCGTCGTCGCGCATCGCGAACACCTCCGGGCACACTGCCTCGCAGGCGCCCACTCCCGTGCAAAGGTCGTAGTCGATGCGCACTTTCATGGACGCAGTCTACGCCGCGGCCGATTCGGCCGAAAGCCCGGCCGGCGCAGCCGCCAGTCGGCCGCCGGGGCACACCGGCGCGACTCAGCTGGTGATGGTGATGGCGCCGTGCGGGCACAACTTCTGTGCCATGCGCACGCATTCGCGCAGCGACGGTTCGGGCTCGGGGTCGAGCACGAAGACGGAGCCGTCATCGTCCGGCGCGAAGACCTGCGGACACACACTGACGCAGCGGCCGTCGCCGTCGCAGAAGCTCTCGTCGATCGTCACTCTCATCGCGGGGACTATTCCCGCGAAGGTATCCGTTCCCAAACACGTGGCTTGGCGGCTGCCGTTTCATTTCGCTTTCTCTCGGCAATAGGCTAACCGGGTACCCTCCGGGCGAAGGGCCGCTGCGTTCACTCAAGAAGGAGGAGCGATGCTGAAGGTGGGTCAAAAGGTGCCGGCGGTCACGGGCACGTCATACGACGGCACCACATACGAAATCGGCGCGCCCGGCAAGCGCACCGTCCTTTTCTTCTATCCCAAAGCCAGCACACCGGGCTGAATCGTCGAAGCCGTTGAGTTCAACGGCCTCCTGGACGACTTCGCGGCACTCGGCGCGCAAGTCATCGGTTGCAGCGTCGACTCGGTCAACGCCAACGCCAAGTTCGCAGAGAAGCAGAAGTTGACGCTCCCGCTGATCTGCGACACCGACTACACGATCGCGACGGCGTTCGGGGTGGCGCGCAGGTTGGTCGGCGTCGCCAAGCGTACGACTTTCGTGATCGACGCCGACGGGACGCTGCGCGAGCAGTTCCTCAAAGTGACGCCGCGCGGCCACGCCGCCGAGGTGCTGGCCGCGGTCAAGGAGATCTGGGGGCGGTGATGCGCGAAGAGCACGATGCGCTCGGCCGCAAACAGGTGCCCGACGAAGCACTGTACGGCATTCAGACGGTGCGCGCGATCGAGAATTTCCCGATCTCCGGGCTGCCGCCGCGGCCGGAGCTCGTCGCCGGCATCGTGCTCGTCAAGAAGGCGGCGGCGCTCGTCAACGCCGAGCTCGGTGTGCTCGACGCGAAGAAGGCGGAGGCGATCGTGCGCGCCGCCGACGAAGTGCTCGGCGGCGCGCACACCGACCAGTTCCGCGTCGACCCCTTCCAGGCCGGCGCCGGCACGTCGCACAACATGAACGCGAACGAGATGCTCGCCAACCGCGCCAACGAGTTGCTCGGCGGCAAGCGCGGCGCGTACGCGCCGGTGCACCCCAACGACGACGTCAACAAGGCGCAGTCTTCGAACGACGCGATCCCGACCGCCATCCGCATCGCCTTGCAGGGGCCCGGCGCGCGACTGCTCGACGAGCTTGCGCGCCTGCAGACGGCGCTCAGAGCGAAGGGCCGCGAGTTCGACCACGTGCTCAAGAGCGCGCGCACGCACTTGCAGGACGCCGTTCCCATACGTCTCGGCCAGGAGTTCCGTGCGTACGCGGTGAGCGTCGGCAAGGCGCGCAAGCGCGTCGACCGGGCGCTCGACGACACGCGCGCCCTCTCGATCGGCGGCACCGCCGCCGGCACCGGCCTCAATGCCGACCGGCGCTTCGCCGGGTTGATGGTCGAACGGTTGAGCTCGCTCGGCGGCGTGCGCTTCCGCCGCGCCGCCGACCTCGTGCAGGCCACGCAGAGCCTCGACGACTTCGTCGCCTTCTCGGCGGCTCTGCGCGCGGCGGCGCTGAGCCTCATCCAGATTGCTAACGATCTGCGGCTGCTCAGCAGCGGGCCGCGCACCGGCCTTGCCGAGATCACCTTGCCGGCGGTGCAGCCGGGGTCCTCGATCATGCCCGGCAAGGTCAACCCGGTGATGGCGGAGATGCTCGACATGGCGTGCTTCCACGTCGTCGGCGCCGACGCCGCCATCGCGCTCGCCGCTCAGGCCGGGCAGCTCGAGCTCAACGTGATGACGCCGCTCGTCGCCTACGAACTGCTCTTCGCGCTCGAAGTGCTCGCCAACGCGCTGGCTGCGTTCACCGACCGTTGCGTGAGCGGCATCGAGGCGAACGAAGAGCAGTGCGGGCTGTGGGTCGAGCGCAGCCTGGGGCTGGCGACGGCGCTCAATCCGTTGATCGGCTACGAGAAGGCGGCCGAAGTCGCCACGGAGGCTTTCCGCAGCGGCAAGACCGTGCGCGAGGTCGTGCGTGAGCAGGGCATCCTCACCGAGGCGGAGCTCGCCGAGCGGCTCGATCCGGCGGCGCTTACCGAGCCGCGGCCGCCGGCAGACGAGAAGCAGCGGTAGACGCGGCGGGCCGCAGGCGCCGTCGCCGCGCCTCGGCGGACCCCGCCGGCTAGCGACGCATACGCGAGTACGACCACCAGAGTCGCACGGCGAGTGCGAGGGCGATCACGGCGAGAACGATCTTGATGACCATTGGTGTCTCCCGTCGCGCGGGCCGGCGCTGCCGAGCCCGCGCTTTATCGATCTACTCGTCGCCTGGTGACCCGGCGCTTGCGGACGGCGCGTCGTCGCTGCCGTTGCCGAGGTAGGCGAAGTTGCCGAGCATGCCGACCCACGCCGACCAGCGGTCGCCGCTGGGCGCATGGCGTTCGGCCTCGTCGATGGCGCCGACGCGCGCCGTCATGTCGTCGCAGAAATGAACGATGACCGCCTCACGCGTGGCGGGGATGACCGGGCTGCCCTTCTCCTTTTCGCCGTGGTGACTGACGATGATGTGCCGCAGGCGCGAACCGAGCTCCACTGGGAAACCCGGTACCTCCTCGGTGAGCCCGCGCACGATGTCGTGGCCGATGACGATCTCGCCGTGCAGGCGGCCGGCGTCGGTGAAGCCGGGCGCCATCATGTTGGTGGAGTACGACTGGGTCTTGCCGATGTCGTGCAGCAAAGCGCCGGCGATGACGAGGCCGCGGTCGACCTCGGCGAAGTTGGCGGCCACGCCGCCGGCGACCTCGGCGACGATGATCGAGTGCTCGAGTAGACCGCGCAGGTAGGCATGGTGGTTCTTGACCGCAGCCGGGGCGATCGCGAACGCGGCGCCAGGCTCGCGCGACGGGTCGAAAGTGAGCTCGAGGAGCGCATGCAGGTGCGGTTCGTCGACAGCGTCGATGAGCTTAGTGAGTCGCTCGGCGAGCTCGGCGCTGTCGACCGGCGAGACGGGGACGAGGAGGCCCTCGTCGTATTCGTCCGGCTCCATGATGCGCAGCCGTTTGACCTGGAACTGCGGCCCGTACTGCGGATGTACCGAGTACGTGCCGCCGACTTTGACGACGTCGCCGGGCGCAAGCGCGGCGACGACATCCTCAGCGGGGTCGAAGTGGATCGCCTTGATCTCGCCCGAGGCGTCGCGCAGCTTGAAGCGCAAGTAAGCCTTGCCGTTGCGGTCGGTGGCGACCTCTTTCTCCGTGCAGAGGAAGTAGGTGACGACCTCCCGGCCCTCGGGCAGGTCGGTGATCAGGATCTTGTCTGTCGTTTCGGCCGGGGACTCGGTCGGGTTCATCGCATCTCCTTGGTCGGCTCAAGCGTAGCAGACCGGCGAGACGGCAGGGAACCGCGACCCCGGTTGGATGATGCTTATCCCAGCGACGCCTCGTCAAACTCGTCGGGCGCCAGCTTGCGCAGCCCGTCGAGGTTGATCTGTGGGCCGTAGATCGGGCTGTCGTTGACCGTGCCGCTGATGGCCACCACGTCGCCGACCGCGAACGATGCCGTGAGGTCGGCGCTGGGGTTCCAGTGGACGGCGCTCACCTGTCCCGTGCGATCGCGCAACGTGGTGCGGAAATACATCCCTTCGCCGTCGCGGCGTGGCTGCACCGACTTGTCGACGCAGAGGAAGTACGTCGCCACGTGGGCGCCGGGACGCAGGTCCTTGGCCAGCGCCTTCTCCGTGCCGGACCCGCCGGGTTCCGGCCTCATCGCGCGAATTCTCGCGGCACGTGGACCGTGGCCTAGTCCTCGGTCGGGGCGGCCGTCTCGGCCGGCGCGCCGGCGCCGGCGGCCTTGGCCGCCTCGCCCTCGGCACGCAGCGCCGCGATCTCGGCTTCTTTCTCCGCGACCTTGGCCTGAGCGTCGCGTATCTTGGCGATCGCTTCGTCGAATGCGGGGTTGCTCAACTCGCCCTTGTCGATGAGCTCGTAGGCGGCGGCGCCGAGCTCGCCCTTGGCCTTGTCGACGTCACCCTGCAGCGACTTGACCTTCATCTGCGCCTGGGCGATCTTGCTCGCCCGCGCGGTGTCGCTGGCGACCTCGCCGGCCTTCTCTTTCACCTTGTCGAAGAATCCCATGCCTGGCTCCTTTCTGTTGTGGCGCCCGTGGGCGACCGGTGAACGCGAATCATACTTCTAGTCGGGCGCGGCGGCGACATGTCGCCCGCTGCGCCTCGTCGTCGCCGCGATCATGACGATGAGCGCCAGACCCAAGCCGATGACCACGACGAAGGGGAGCTGATAGCGCTGGCGATAGAGGAACCCGCCGAGCAGCCCGCCGATGACTGAGGGTATACCCATTATCGAGTCAAAGATGGCATAGCCCCACGCCAGCGGAACGTCGCCGAACGACTTGGCGATGATGCCGTTGGTGATGAACCGGAAGGTGTCGAAGGCGCCGTAGCAGAGCATTGCGGCGCCCCAGACGACCGGATGCGCGCCCGTGATCAGCAGGGTGGCGCCGGCGACGAGGAAGCCGAGCACGGCGCCGGTGCCGAGGCGCGGCCCGAAGCGGTCCGTCGCCTGCCCCATCAGCGGACACATCACGGCCGCGCCGAGCGCCGCCAGCGCCGCGTAAATGCCGAGCGCAGTGTAGCCCTGGCCGTGGACCTGCTTGAGGAACGGTGTCAGGAACGGCTGCCCCAGGTAGACGGCGAGGAATCCGACGAAGAAGAAGACGACGTAGCGGCGGAACAACCGGTTGGCGTACAGAGACGCCAGCGTCCAGCGGCTCTCGGCGGTGTGGTAGGGCGTGTCCTCGATCAGCGTGATGACCGTCGATGACGCCGCGTACAGCACGATGCTGATCGCGAACACCCAGCGCATGCCGATGCGATCGGCCAGATAGCCGCCGAGCAACGGTGCGAAGATGAGCCCGATGGGGTAGGCGCCGAAGATGTACGCCATGTTGCGCGCCACCCGGGCGGGCTCGGACTTCAGGTAGATGTAGCTCTTAAAGGCCGGGTTGTTGGCCATGTAGAAGCCGGAGAGCACGAAACCGGGGATGAGCCACGGCCAGCTCGGCGCGAGCGCGAAGCACGTGGCGGCCGGCACCGTCAGCCACCAGACTCCGGCGATCACGGGCTTGAGACGAAAGCGCTTGGCCGCCCACGCACCAGGAATGAATCCGATCGCCGTGCACGCCAGCCAGACGGCCTGCAGCACGCCGATCGTGAAGCGCGAGGCACCGAGGCTGAGCGCGTAGACGAAGATGAGCTGGTAGTAGAGCCCGAGTCCGAGCGCGAAGAGGATCTGGGCGGCGATGATCAGTCGAAAACTGCGGTCGAACCGGCGCACTCCACAACCTCCTCACGCGTCGGCGCGGGCCGGGCGTCAATCCTATCGCCTCGGCGCGGCGGCGCGAAACCGGGCGGCGGGG
>Ga0208716_1000648_pt1 | contig 14067 bp, 10 predicted proteins | sample NGESurdeep092012_8_FD_184482 | JGI IMG/M metagenome (GOLD analysis project Ga0208716, IMG submission 184482) | Arctic peat soil microbial communities from Barrow, Alaska - NGEE Surface sample 415-3 deep-092012 (SPAdes) | ecosystem: Environmental > Terrestrial > Soil > Wetlands > Peat ...
GGGCCTCCCGCTGCACCCGGCTCGCGGCCGCGAGCGGCCGCCCCTACTTCGCCATCTTCGGCGCCCTGCAGGCGCGCGCGGACACCGCGGCCCTCGTCGCGGCGGACGCCGCGCTGCCGCTCGGCCTCCGCGCGGAGGCGCTCCAGGCCCTCGCGCTCCATTCGCTGCTGCGGATGCGCGGCTTGATCTTCGGCCCGCCGCGCGCCGACATCGCCCGCCTCCAGCCCTTCCTCACGGACCGCGACGCCGACCTCGCCCGCATGGCCGCCGTCACCCAGCGCACTGCGGAGCGGCTCCGCCACATGTCCATCCGGAACCGGCTGAGGGCGATGGGCGGCACCCTGCGCGTCGCCCCCTGAGCGGGCCGCCATGACCACCGCGACGCCCTTCGATCCCTCCGCCGACGACGTCCGCGCCCTCGGTGAAGCCACCGCCGCCCTCGTCGCGCGCCATTACGCGGCGCTGCGCGACCTGCCGGTCGTGCCCGCGGTGACACCGGCCGAGACCTTCCGGCGATTCGCCGAGCCGGTGCCGGAGGATCCCACCGCGTGGCCGGCGCTCCTGGAGCTCTTCGAGCACGAGGTGGTGCCCCGGAGCTTCCACCTGCCGAGCCCGCGCTACTTCGGGCTGATGAACCCCACCCCCCTCCCGATCGCGGTGTTCGCGGAGGCGCTGGCGGCGGCGCTCAACCAGAACGTGGGGGCGTGGCACCACAGCCCGGCAGCGACGGCGATCGAGGCGACGACGGTGCGCTGGCTGTGCGAGATCGTGGGCTACCCCGCCACCGCGTTCGGCAGCCTCACCAACGGCGGCTCCCTCGCCAACACGACGGGCCTCAAGATCGCGCTCGCGGCGAAGGTCCCCGCCTCGACGACCGAGGGGCTGTTCGGCCTCCCGCACCGTCCTGTCTGCTACGCCTCGGCGGAGGCGCACTTCTCGATCGAGAAGAGCGCGAACATCCTCGGCCTCGGGACCCACGCGCTGCGGAAGGTGCCGGTGGACCGCGACGCGCGCATGGACGTCGCGGCGCTGCGGCGCATGGTCGCGGCCGACCGCGCGGCGGGCCTCGCCCCGTTCTGCGTCGTGGGCATCGCGGGGGTCACGAGCAACGGCGTCATCGAGCCGCTCGACGCCATCGCCGACGCGGCGGCGGAGTTCGGCCTCTGGTACCACGTGGACGCCGCGTACGGCGCCGGCGGGCTGATGAGCGAGCGGCTGCGGCCGCGCTACCAGGGCATCGAGCGCGCCGACTCGGTCACGGTGGACCCGCACAAGTGGTGGTACATGCCCTACCCGTGCGGCGCGATCCTCACCCGTGACGGCGACGCCGGGCGGCGCGCCTTCCTCGCGCAGGCCGTCTACATCCCCGAGACCGCAGACGCCATCGAATTCCGGGACCATGGGCTCGCGGGCTCCCGCCCCTTCAGCGCGCTCAAGCTGTGGCTCGCGATGAAGCTGGTGGGCCGCCGCGCCTACGGGCTGCACGCGGAAACCCAGGTGGACCTGACGCAGCGGTTCGCCGCGGAGCTGACGAAGACCGGCGACTGGGAGATGGTGACCCCGGTGGACACGGCGATCGCGGCGGTGCGCTTCGTCGGCGCCACGGGCGCGCAGGCGCACGGGCGCACGGGGCCCGAGACCGACGCCGTGCAGGACCGGATCGTGGCGCGGGTGCTCGCCGGCCGGAAGCACTGGATCTCCCCGACCACGACGGCGGGGAAGCGCGCGATCCGGGTGATGGTGATCAGCTACCTGACGCGCTGGGAGCACCTCGCCGAGCTGATCGCCGCGCTCCGCGCCGCGGCCGCCGAGGAGCACGCGCCCTAGCCATCGCTTGCCGCTCCCGAACGCCCGCGCGCCCGGAGGAGTGCTCCCCCGGGCGCGCCGTGTTTCCCCCCTGCGGTCCGCCGCGCCGCCCCTTGGCGTCGTGGCGTCCGGCTCGCGACTACAGCCCTTCCACTCCCGCGCTCAGCTCCGGGACGGGCGCCGCGACGACGGCGCCGAGCGCCGGCTCGGTGGGCGGCGGCGGGGGCTCGAAGCCCTCCGGCGGCGTCACGTCGATCTCCTGGTACCGGTAGATGCCGGTGCCGGCGGGGATGAGGTGGCCGATGATGATGTTCTCCTTCAGGCCGAGGAGGTCGTCCTTGGCCCCGCGGATGGCGGCATCGGTCAGCACGCGCGTCGTCTCCTGGAAGCTCGCCGCGGAGATGAACGACTGCGTGGTGAGGCTCGCCTTGGTGATGCCGAGGAGCAGCGGCTCGCTGACCGCAGCCTTGCCGCCCTTGCGGACCACCCGCGCGTTCTCGTCGCGGAAGACGTTCTTGTCCGCGTGCTCCCCCTCCAGGAACTCGGTCTCGGCGGGGTCCATGATCCGGACCTTCTGGAGCATCTGCTTGACGATCACGCCGATGTGCTTGTCGTTGATCTTCACGCCCTGGAGGCGGTAGACCTCCTGGACCTCGTTGAGTAGGTATTCCTGCACCGCGCGGGGGCCGTTGATCCGCAGGATGTCGTGCGGATTGACGGGGCCCTCGGTGAGCCGGTCGCCCGCGCGCACGCGGTCGCCCTCGTGGACGCGCAAGTGCTTCCCGGCCGGCACCTCGTAGAGCACGGCCTCGGCGGTGTCGTCGGCGACCCAGGTGCCGTCCTTCAGCACGCGGACCGGCTGGACGTAGATCTCGCGCTTGCCGCGCTTGATCTCGCCGAACCGCACCACGCCGTCGATCTCGGAGATCGTGGCCGGGTCCTTGGGGCGCCGGGCCTCGAACAGCTCCGCGACCCGCGGGAGGCCGCCGGTGATGTCGCGCGTCTTGTAGGCCTCGCGGCTGATCTTGGCGATGGTCTGCCCGCCGCGGACCTCCTCCCCGTCGTCCACCATCAGCTGCGCGCCCTCGGGGACGACGTAGTCGCGGACCCTGCGGTCCTTGCCGGCCTTCCCCTGCACGATCTCGACGTGCGGGTGCAGCTTCTTCTCGCGGTCCTCCGTGATGACCCGCTGGCGGAGGCCGGTGAGCTCGTCCAGCTCCTCGCGGATCGTCTCGTCCTCGACGATGTCGCGGTAGCGGATGGTGCCCGTGACGTCGGTGATGATCGGCGTCGTGTACGGGTCCCAGGTGAACAGCAGGTCGCCCTTCTTGAGCGCCTGGCCGTCGGTGACCGCGAGGTCGGCGCCCAGGGGGACCTGGAAGCGCGAGCGCACCCGGCCGTCGGCGTCACGCAGCACCAGCTCGCCGTCGTGCTTGGTGACGATGTTGTGCGCGCCGGCGTCGTCCTCGTACAGCACGTGCTGCAGGCGGTCGCCGTACTCGACGATGCCCTCGAGCTTCGACTTGCGGGCGGTGACCTCGGCGATGCGCGCCGCGGTGCCGCCGATGTGGAAGGTCCGCAGGGTCAGCTGCGTGCCCGGCTCGCCGATGGACTGCGCGGCCAGGATGCCGACGGCCTCCCCGACGTCCACCATCTCCATCGTGGCGAGGTTCCGGCCGTAGCACATCCGGCACAGGCCCCGCTTCGACTCGCAGGTGAGGACCGAGCGGATGCGCACGGCCTCGATCCCCGCATCCTCGATCGCCTGGGCGATCTCCTCCGTCACGAGCTGGCCCGCGGCCACCAGCACCTTCGGGTCGCCGTGCTCGTCGAGCTCTGCCGGGTCGAAGATGTCGTCCGCCGCGACGCAGCCGACGATGCGCTCGGCCAGCGGCTCGACGATGTCCTCGCCCTCCTTCAGCGCCGCCATCTCCAGGCCGAGCACCGTGCCGCAGTCCTCCTCGGTGATCGTGACGTCCTGCGCCACGTCCACGAGGCGCCGCGTGAGGTAGCCCGCGTCGGCCGTCTTGAGGGCGGTGTCGGCGAGGCCCTTCCGCGCGCCGTGCGTCGAGATGAAGTACTCGAGCACGCTGAGGCCTTCGCGGAAGTTCGAGCGGATCGGGCTCTCGATGATCTCGCCGATGCCGCCGGTCAGCTTCTTCTGGGGCTTCGCCATCAGGCCGCGCATCCCCGCCAGCTGCCGGATCTGGTCGCGGGAGCCGCGCGAGCCGGAATCGAACATCATGAAGACCGGGTTGAACCCGCCCTTCGCCTGCCCCATCGCCTTCACCATCTCGTCGGCGATGTCGTTGTTGGCGTGCGTCCAGGCGTCGATCACCCGGTTGTAGCGCTCGCCGTTGGTGATCGAGCCGGTCTGGTACGCCTTCTGGAAGCGGCTCACCCGCTCCTCGGCGTCGCCCAGGAGCTTCGCCTTGGCGGCGGGGATGTGCAGGTCCTCGATGCCGATGGAGATGCCGCCCAGCGTCGCGAACCCGAACCCGGCGGTCTTCAGCCGGTCGAGGAACTCCACGGTGCGCGCCAGGCCGCACTCCCGGTACGAGCGGAAGACCAGGTCCGACAGCGCGCGCTTCTTCATCACCTCGTTGCGGAACCGCAGCTCCGGCGGCAGGATGGCGTTGAAGAGCACGCGGCCCACCGTCGTGCCCACCCACCCCGGCGCCCCCTCCTGGGGGACGAACCAGAACCGGATGGGGGTGTGGTACGTGACGCGCTTGTGCAGCAGCGCCGTCTCGACCAGCGCCTCGTCGCCAAAGGCCGGCGCCGTCTTGACCTTCTCCGCGAAGTCGGACGACTGCTTGGTGAGGAAGTAGCAGCCGAGCACCATGTCCTGGCTCGGCTCCGCCACCGGGCGGCCGTCGGACGGCTTCAGGATGTTGTTGCTCGAGATCATCAGCACCCGGCACTCGAGCTGCGCCTCGAACGACAGCGGCACGTGCACCGCCATCTGGTCGCCGTCGAAGTCGGCGTTGAACGCCGCGCAGACCAGCGGATGGATCCGGATGGCCTTGCCCTCGACCAGCACCGGCTCGAACGCCTGGATGCCCAGGCGGTGCAGCGTCGGCGCGCGGTTGAGCATCACCGGGTGGTCCTGGATGATCTCCTCCAGGATCTCGTACACCTCGGGGCTCTCGCGCTCCACGATCTTCTTGGCGCGCTTGACCGTCTCGGCGATGCCCTTCTCCACCAGCTTGTGGATGATGAAGGGCTTGAAGAGTTCGACGGCCATCGCCTTGGGGAGGCCGCACTGGTGCAGCCGCAGCTCCGGGCCCACCACGATCACCGAGCGGCCGGAGTAGTCCACGCGCTTGCCGAGCAGGTTCTGGCGGAACCGGCCCTGCTTCCCCTTCAGCATGTCCGACAGCGACTTGAGCGGCCGCTTCCCCCGGCCCCGGATCGCCTTGCTGCGGCGGCCGTTGTCGAAGAGGGCGTCCACCGCCTCCTGCAGCATCCGCTTCTCGTTCCGGAGGATGACCTCCGGCGCGCGGTGCTGGATCAGCTTCTGCAGCCGGTTGTTGCGGTTGATCACCCGGCGGTACAGGTCGTTCAGATCGCTGGTGGCGAACCGGCCGCCGTCGAGCGGCACCAGGGGCCGCAGGTCGGGCGGGATGACGGGCACGACGTCGAGGATCATCCACGCCGGATTGTTCCGGACGTCGCTCTCCTCGCCGGAATTCCGGAAGGCGTCCACCACCTTGAGCCGCTTGAGCAGCTGCTTCTTGCGGTGCTGGCTCGTCTCCCCCGCCACCTCGCCGCGGAGCCGCTCCGACAGGGTGTCCACGTCGAGCTTCTCGAGGAGCGTGCGCACCGCGGGCGCCCCGATGTCGGCCTTGAACGCCGCGTCGCCCATCTCCCGCGCCTTGGTGCGGAGCTGGAGGAACTCGTCCTCGTCCAGCAACTGGTTCGTCTCGACGTCCTGCTGGCCCGGCTCGATCACCACGTAGTTCGTGTAGTAGATGATCCGCTCGAGATCGCGCAGCGTGACGTCGAGCAGGTTCCCCATCGGGCTCGGCAGCGTCTTGAAGAACCAGATGTGCGCCACCGGCACGGCGAGCTCGATGTGGCCCATCCGCTCGCGCCGCACCTTCGAGAGCGTCACCTCGACGCCGCAGCGGTCGCAGATCACGCCGCGATAGCGGATCCGCTTGTACTTCCCGCAATGGCACTCCCAGTCCTTCACCGGGCCGAAGATGCGCTCGCAGAACAGCCCGTCCCGCTCCGGCTTGAAGGAGCGGTAGTTGATGGTCTCGGGCTTCGTGACCTCGCCCCACGACCACCAGGCGCGCTGCCCCTGCATCTCCAGGCGCTCGCGCTCCTTGGGGTCCTTCGGGCCGCGGATCTCCTCCGGGGAGGCGATCCGGATCTGGATGAAGTCGAAGTTCGAACCCGACCGTTCGCGGGGGCCGCGGAAATCGATCATCGCCTACTCCTCAGCGTCTTCGGTCGTGCCGAGATGCACCCGGATGCCGAGCGCCTGCAATTCCTTCACGAGGACGTTGAACGATTCGGGGATGCCGGGCTCGGGCAGGTTCTGCCCCTTCACGATGGCCTCGTACACCCGGCTCCGGCCGTTCACGTCGTCCGACTTGACCGTCAGGATCTCCTGCAGCGTGTGCGCCGCACCGTACGCCTCGAGCGCCCACACCTCCATCTCGCCGAACCGCTGGCCGCCGAACTGCGCCTTGCCGGCGAGGGGCTGCTGCGTGACCAGCGAGTAGGGACCGATGGACCGCGCGTGGATCTTGTCGTCCACGAGGTGCGACAGCTTCATCATGTAGATGGAGCCGACGGTCACCTCGCTGGCGAAGAAGTCGCCCGAGCGGCCGTCGCGCAGGCGCATCTTCCCGGTGGGGGTGAGGCCCGCGAGGCGGAGCAGCTCCGCGCCGGCGGCGTCCACGTCGGACTCCCCCTTCTTGCCCAGCATCGCCGCGAGGGCGGCGTGGCCCGCGTGCTCGAGGGCGTCGCCCGGCGCCGCGTGCTTCGCGGCCAGCGCCTCGATGCTGCGGACGCCCTTCTTCACGTCCACCTGCTGGACCTTGGTGAGCTCCGCGTCCTCGGCCAGCAGGCCGTGGGCCGCGAGCTCGGCGTCCCACGCCGCCGCCTGCCGGGCGCCCAGCTCCGTGGCCGCCGCGACGAGGAAGTCGCGCAGGCCGTGGTACAGGTCCCGCGTCGCCTGCGTGGCGGCGCGGCTGGCCAGCCAGTCGAGCCGCACCGCGCTCAGGTCCGGCCGCTCGCTCGCCAGGGACGGGAGCCGCTTGAGGTCGGCCAGCATCGCCCGCAGGGTGTCGGCGTCGAGCGCCGGCGGCCGCGCGGTGAGGCGCAGCGCCTGCGCCGCCCAGTGGAGCCCGGCGAGGCGGAGCAGCAGGCCGATCTCGTTCTCGTTGGCGCCCTGGAAGACGGGCGTCTTCGCCATGAAGCCGAGGATCCGCGCGCACCAGCCGAGGTGCGTCTCGAGGATCTGCCCCACGTTCATCCGGCTCGGCACGCCCAGCGGGTTCAGGACGATGTCCACCGGCGTCCCGTCGGGGAGGAACGGCATGTCCTCCTCCGGCACGATGCGCGCGATGATGCCCTTGTTCCCGTGGCGGCCCGCCATCTTGTCGCCCACCGAGATCTTCCGCTTCTCGGCGCAGTACACCTTCACCAGCTGGATGACGCCCGGGGGCAGCTCGTCCGGCTGGAGGATGTTGTCGATCTGGTCCTCCGCCTTCTCCTCGACCTTGCCGCGCTCGCCGTTGGCGGCCTCGATGATGTGGCGGATCTGCTCGTTCACCGCCTTGGACGCGACCCGCAGGGTCTTCACGTCCACGTCGGTGAGGTGGATCTGCTCCAGTACCGGCTTGCTGAGCTTCGTGCCGGCGGGGAGGTACTCCTCCACCGTGCCCGCCTTCAGGCACAGCGCGACCTCTTGGTTGAGGAGCATCCGCAGCAGGTCGTCGTGGAGCGCCGCGGTCACCTGGGCCTTCTCCTCGGTCTCCAGCCGCCGCACCTCGCCGATGCGCTCGCCGCGGTCCTTCTCGACAACCTGGTCCTCGATGCGCGAGAAGATCTTCACGTCGATGACCACGCCCTCCATCCCCGGCGGCACCTTCAGGGAGGAGTCCTTCACGTCCTTCGCCTTCTCGCCGAAGATCGCCGTGAGCAGCTTCTCCTCCGGCGAGAGCTCCGTCTCCCCCTTCGGCGTGATCTTGCCGACGAGGATGTCGCCCGGCTTCACGTGGGCGCCGATCCGCACGATGCCCCGCTCGTCGAGGTCCACGAGGGACTCCTCGGCGACGTTCGGGATCTCGCGGGTGATCTCCTCCTGGCCGCGCTTGGTGTCGCGGACGTGCAGCTCGAGCTCCTGGATGTGGATGGACGAGTAGACGTCGTCCTTCACCAGGCGCTCGGAGAGGACGATGGCGTCCTCGAAGTTGTGCCCGTACCACGGCATGAAGGCGACGAGCACGCTGGCGCCGAGGGCGAGTTCCCCCGCCTCGGTGCCGGCGCCGTCGGCCACGACCTCGCCCGCCTTCACGCGCTGGCCCTGGCGCACCAGGGGCCGCTGGTTGATGGCGGTGTCCTGGTTGGTCCGCCAGAACTTCTTCAGGCGGTACCGGTCGTGCTGGGTGAGGCTCGCCAGCGGGTGGTCGATCGTGCTCCCGTCGCCGGGCGAGGTGTCGATGATGATCTCGTCGGCGGTCACGCGTCGCACCACGCCGGCGCGCTTCGCGACGACCACGGAGCCGGAGTCGGCGGCGGCCACCGCCTCGAGGCCGGTGCCCACCAGCGGGGCCCTCGGCTGGAGGAGGGGCACCGCCTGGCGCTGCATGTTCGAGCCCATCAGGGCGCGGTTCGCGTCGTCGTGCTCGAGGAACGGGATCAGCGCGGCGGCGATGGACACGAGCTGCTCGGGCGCGACGTCCATGTAGTCCACGCGCGCCGGCGTCAGCATCGGGTAGTCGTCCCGCTTGCGGCAGAGGATCCCTTCGTCGCGGAACGTGCCGTCGGGGTTGAGGGGGGTGTTCGCCTGCGCGACGGCGAACGTCTCCTCCTCGGAAGCCGACAGCCAGCGGATCTCGTTGGTGGCGCGGCCGTCCCGCACGACGCGCAGCGGCGTCTCGATGAAGCCGAGCTCGTTGACGCGGGCGTAGGTCGAGAGCGACGTGATGAGGCCGATGTTCGGGCCTTCCGGCGTCTCGATGGGGCACATCCGGCCGTACTGCGAGTAGTGCACGTCGCGGACCTCGAACCCGGCCCGCTCGCGCGTGAGCCCGCCGGGGCCCAGGGCGCTCAGCCGGCGCTTGTGCGTCAGCTCGGCGAGGGGGTTCGTCTGGTCCATGAACTGCGACAGCTGGCTCGACCCGAAGAACGCCTGGATGACGGCGCTCACGGTGCGCGCGTTGACCAGGTCGTCGAGGGTGATCTTCTCGGGGTCGTTGCTGATGCTCATCCGCTCCTTGATGAGCCGCGCCATGCGCGAGAGGCCCACCGAGAGCTGGTTGGCGATCAGCTCGCCGACCGAGCGCACCCGCCGGTTGCCGAGGTGGTCGATGTCGTCGGTGTGGCCCCGCCCGTCGTGCAGCTCGATGAGGTAGCGCACGATGGCGATGAAATCGTCCTGGGTGAGGACGGTGTGGTTGGGCGGCAGCTTCACGCCCAGCCGCTGGTTGATCTTGTAGCGGCCCACCCGCCCCAGGTCGTAGCGCTTGGGCGAGAAGAAGAGGCGGCGCAGCGCGTCGCGCGCCGTCTCGATGTTCGGCGCCTCGCCCGGGCGCAGCAGCGAGTAGATCTGCTGCAGGGCCTCGCCCTCGCTCGTCGTCGGGTCCTTGGCGAGGGTGTTCTTGATGAGCGGCGACTCGCCGCGCCCCGACGGGAGGAAGACCTCGACCGTCTCCACCCCCGCCTTGCGGAGGCGCTTGCGGAGCATCTCCCCGAGCTCCTTGCCCCGCTCGGCGAGGAGCTCGCCGGTCTGCGGGTCGGCCACGTCGAAGGCGAGGACGTGCTTCGCCTCGCGCTCGCGGAGCGCCTGGGGGACCTCGTCCTCGTCGCGCAGGTTGAGGGTGACGTACCCCGAGAAGACCGTGACCTTCTCCACGCCGGCCCGCCGCAGGACGTTGATCGTCTCGAGCGTGAGCTCGTCCCCCTCCTGCGCCAGCGGCTCGCCCTTCGGCTCCTCGGGGTTCGCCACGGCGGCGGCGAGGAGGGTGCCCAGCACCTCGCGCCGCTGCGAACGCGCCTGGAGGTTGCCGGTGATGTCGAGCGCCTTCTTCGCGAAGAAGAGCTCGAGGATCTGGGAGTTGGTGGAGTAGCCGAACGCCCGCAGCAGCGCGGTCGCCGGGAACTTCTTCTTCTTGTCGATGTGCACGAACACGACATCGTGGATGTCGATGGTGAACTCGACCCACGAGCCGCGGAACGGGATGATGCGCGCCGAGAAGAGCCGCTGGCCGTTGGGGTGGATGGTCTCCTCGAAGACCACGCCCGGCGACCGGTGCAGCTGCGAGACGATGACCCGCTCCGCCCCGTTGATGACGAACGTGCCCAGGGGCGTGAGCAGCGGCAGCTCCCCGAGATAGACCTCCTTCTCGAGGATGTTCTTGGGCCGCTTGGTGCCCGCCACCTCTTCCATGATCAGGAGGCGCAGGGTGGCCTTGAGGGGCGCCGAGTACGTCATGTCGCGCTCGATGCACTCCTCGACCGTGTACTTGGGCTCGCCGATCGCGCACTTCACGAACTCGAGCGAGTAGTTCTCGTTGACGTCGGTGATCGGGAACAGGTCGCGGAAGACCCGCTCCAGGCCGATGTCGTCCTCCCCCTTCTCCGTCTCGGGGGTGAGGAGCCGCTCGAACGCCTTGGTCTGGATGTCGAGCAGGTGCGGCATCGGCATCGCGGCGTCGAGCTTGCCGAACGAGATCTGGGGCAGCGTCTCAGGCATGTGTCATCCTTGCGCGCAGCGCAAAAGGCCCCTCGGGCCCGGGGGCGGCACGTCCGGTGCGTGGAGCCTTTGCCGTCGTCAGCCTACTTCAACTCGACCGTGGCACCCTGCTCTTCCAGCTTCGCCTTCATGGCCTGCGCCTCGGCCTTCGGCACGCCGTCCTTCACCGTGCTCGGGGCGCCGTCGACCAGGTCCTTCGCTTCCTTGAGGCCCAGGCTGGTCAGTTCACGCACGACCTTGATGACCTGGATCTTCTTGGCGCCGACTTCCTTGAGCATGACGGCGAACTCCGTCTGCTCCTCGACTTCGGCGGCGGCAGCGGCCGGCGCGGCGGCGGCCGGCGCGGCGCTGATCGTCACGTTGAACTTGGTCTTGAACGCCTCGATCAGGTCCGCCAGCTCAACGACCGACATCGAGCCGATCGCGTTGAGGACATCGTCCTTGCTGAGCGTCGTGGTGGTCGTCATCTGCTCATCCCTCCAACCGGTTCAGGCAGCGCTCGAGCGCTGCGCATGGAGCGCCTCGACGGCGCCGACAAAGGTGGACAACAGCCCCGTGAGGGCACCGACGAAGCCGGCCAGCGGGCCCTGCAGCGCCCCCGCCAGCTCGCCCAGGAGCACATCGCGCGGCGGCAGCTGCGCCAGCCGGCGGACCTGCTCGGGGGAGATGGACCGGCCATCGACGATGGCGGCCTTGAGCGCCGGCTTCTCGAACTCCTTCGCGAAGTCCGTGAGGACCTTCGCGGCGGCCGCGGCGTCGCCCTGCGAGAGGGCGAAGGCCGTCGGGCCGGTGACGTGGGTGTCGAGCCCGGACACCGACGCGGCCTTGAGGGCCCGCAGCGCCAGGGTGTTCTTCACGACCACGTAGTCGACGCCGGCCTTGTGCAGGCGGCGCCGCAGGTCCGTGACCTTCCCGACCGTGAGGCCCTGGTAGTCGGTCACGTAGATCGCCCGCGCGTCCGCGAGCTTCGCGGTCAGCGCGTCGATGGCGGTTTGCTTCTCGGTGCGGTTCATCGATACAACGCCGGGTCGATGCGGTACCCGGGGCCCATCGTGCTGGACACGGCCACCGTTCTCACGTAGGTGCCCTTGGCCGCCGACGGCTTCGCCCGGACGATGGTGTCCATGAACGCGGTGTAGTTCTGCTCCAGCTGCTCGACCGAGAAGCTCACCTTCCCGATCGGCGCGTGGACGTTGCCCGTCTTGTCCACGCGGAACTCGATCTTGCCGGCCTTGATGTCGCGGACCGCCTTGGTCACGTCCATCGAGACCGTCCCCGCCTTCGGGTTCGGCATCAGGCCGCGCGGGCCGAGGACCCGGCCGAGCGGGCCGAGCTGGCCCATCACGTCGGGGGTCGCGACGATCGCGTCCACGTCGAGCCAGCCATCCTTGATCTTCTGGATGTACTCCACCCCGACGAAGTCGGCGCCCGCCGCTTCGGCGTCCTTGACCTTGTCGCCCTGCGTGATGACGAGCACGCGGACCTTCTTCCCCGTCCCGTGCGGCAGCACCACCGTGCCGCGCACGATCTGGTCGGCGTGCCGCGGGTCCACCCCGAGGCGCACCACGATGTCCACCGTCTCGTCGAACTTGGCGAACGCCCGGGTCTTCACCCGCTCCAGCGCCTCGTGGGGCTGATAGCGGTTGATCGGGTCGTGGCCCTCCGCGGCCTTGCGATAGAGCTTCCCGTGGACGGTCATCAGTCCGCCACCTCGATGCCCATCGAGCGCGCGGTGCCGGCGATCATCGCCATGGCGCCCTCGAGGTCCATCGCGTTCAGGTCGGGCATCTTGAGCTCCGCGATCTTCCGGACCTGCGCGCGGGTCACCTTCCCCACCTTGTCGCGGTTCGGGGTCGCCGAGCCCTTCTCGATGCCCGCTTCCTTGCGCAGCAGCACCGCCGCCGGCGGGGTCTTGGTGATGAAGGAGAACGAGCGGTCGCCGTAGACCGTCACGACCACCGGGATCACCATGCCCGGCTGGCTGGCCGTCTGCGCGTTGAACTGCTTGCAAAAGTCCATGATGTTCAGGCCGTGCGGCCCCAGCGCCGAGCCGACCGGCGGGGCCGGCGTCGCCGCACCGGCGTTGATCTGGAGCTTGACGACGGCCAGGACCTTCTTCTTCCCGGCCTTGGGCTTGGGAGGCATACCGTCCTCGATTCACGCCGCGGCGATGAGCCCGCCGCTGACTGCCGCGATGACCCGCGCGGTCGCGGGAGTCCTTCTGGGACCCGCCGCCGCCGCAGGACCGGGCGGGCAGCGGGGCGGCTCCGGGGCTAGTGCGCCCGGAGCTGCAGGTAGTCCAGCTCGACGCTCGTCGGCCGGCCGAAGAGGCTCACCGCCACCCGGACCTTCCCCTTCTCCGTCAGCACCTCTTCCACCGAGCCGCTGAAGTCCGAGAACGGCCCCTCGATGATCTCCACGATCTGGCCCACCAGGAACGGGATCTCCTGCCGCTGCTCCGTCTCGGCCACCGGCTCCTCGATCCCGAGGAGGCGGTTGACCTCGTCCTGGCGCAGGGGCATTGGCTCGCGGCCCGTGCCGACGAACTTGATGACCCCCTGGATGTTGTTGATCACGTGGAGGGTCTCCTGGTTCGAGACCATCTCCACGAGCACGTACCCCGGGAAGAGCTTGCGCTCGACGGTGACCTTCTTCCCGTTCTTCACCTCCACCACGTCCTGCACGGGCACCAGCGCCTTGCGGATGGCCTTGTCCTCGGCCGGCCGGGGATCCTCCTGGATCCGCCGGTCGATCAGGGAGCGCACCTTGTTCTCGTGGCCCGCCGTCGTCTGGATGGCGTACCAGCGGTGCTCCATCGCGACGCCTTCGGTCATCCCAGCAGCCGCGGCAGGGCGTTCACGAAGATCGCCTGCAGCACGAGGTCCATGACGCCGATGATCACCGACATCACGAGCACGAAGGCGATGATGACGAGCGTGGCGTTCTTGAGCTGCTGCCGGTCCGGCCAGGTGACCTTCTTCACCTCGGCCTGGACCTCGCCCGTGAAGACCGCCGTGCTGTGCGCCATCGCCCGCACCTGCTCGCGCCAGACGACCAGCGCCGCCGCCGCGGCCAGCGCCGCGACCACGCCGAGGACCGCCAGGAGGCTCACTTCGTCTCCTTATGCATCGTATGCTTGCCGCACCGCGGGCAGAACTTCTTCCACTCGACCCGCTCCGGATGCGTCCGGCGGTTCTTCGTGGTGAAGTAGTTCCGCTCCTTGCAGTCGCTGCACGCCATGATGATGTTCTCGCGCGCCATCGGGACCTTTCCCTACTCCAGGATCTTGGTGACGACGCCGGCGCCGACGGTCCGCCCACCTTCGC
>Ga0208716_1000653_pt1 | contig 14018 bp, 12 predicted proteins | sample NGESurdeep092012_8_FD_184482 | JGI IMG/M metagenome (GOLD analysis project Ga0208716, IMG submission 184482) | Arctic peat soil microbial communities from Barrow, Alaska - NGEE Surface sample 415-3 deep-092012 (SPAdes) | ecosystem: Environmental > Terrestrial > Soil > Wetlands > Peat ...
CCCCCGGGAACGCGCGGGAAACCGCTTCCTACGGGGACGAGGAGAGCTCCAACTCCCTGAGGCGCGGCCCGACGAGCGTCCCGATTCGCGCGCCGGTGTCGAACAGGACGAACCCGAAGAGAGCGAGGCCGAGGACGAGAGCGAGAACCGCCCAGTGGTGCCGGGCTTCGAAGCGCTCCAGCGACGGCGCGAAGGCGATGAGCGCGAGCGCGGCGGCCACGACGATGACGGCATCCACGCTCGCGCGCTGCCAGTAGCTTCCTCCGAGATGCAGCCACATTCCGAACTCGTCGAACGTCAGGCCCATCGCCATGCCGTATGCCCACGCGGCGACGCGCGCGGCCTTGCCCGCTGGCCGCGCGAAGAGGAGATAGGCCGCCACGGCGGCCAGAAGGAAGATTCCGTAGTTCAGGTGGTGCACGTGCGTCCCGCGCAGGAAGAAGTACAGATTCGGGACGCGCTGTGACATGACGAGAAACACCATCGTCCGCGACGCGATGAAGGTCAGGACGAAGGCGAGGAGCGTGCGGCGCGCGAGACGGTCGGTCTCGTGGTCGGAGGGCAGGACGGTGTCCACGCTGGGAAGGATAGTGGCCTAATCGTACACGCCGTCGGCGAACCAGTCGCCGCCAGGCTCGTCGCGGAAGATGCGGTAGAGGCCGCCGGCCGAAAGCTCCACGTCCCAGTACGCGCGGAAGGCGGGTGTCTCCTGCCACCAGCTGTCGACACGCCTACCTGCGGAGCCTTCTAGGAAAAGGCCGATTACTCGAACCTAAAATAGCCGTCCGGACAGAATGCCCGTCTACGGTCCGGGATTGAGAAAGAAACCGGGGGCGTGACTCTGGTCTCTCTGCGCCACAGCGCCCCGCAATTCCCATTGCACCCCTACAGGTCCCCTTTTCTCGTCACCTCTCGACCCGGCGCGGAGACGCCTCCACGCGACTACTTTCCTCTGAGGCGCTCGCTCTCCCTTCGGGACCAGACGTACGGGATCTCGGTGGTGTCGAACGGCAGCCGGTAGTGATCGGGATCCTCGTAGTCGTATGCGTTGCTGGGCAGGTTGAGCATGAGGGCGTCGGTGGCCCCGAGGTTCTGGATGCCGTGCCAGATGCCAGTCGGGACCACGAGCAGCGTCGGCCGTGCATCGCCCACGTGGAATTCATTCAGGCGCCCGCGGGTCGGACTCTCCTCCCGGCCGTCGTACAGGACGATCTTGACGTGCCCCTGGTTGATGAAGAGCCGGTCGACGTTCTTCGCGTGGCAGCTCCAGGCGCCGATCGCACCCGGGAAGAGTCGGGACTGGTAGACGTGAACCACCGGCAGGCCCGTCGGGTCCCATTCCGGGCGGAACACCTCGGTGATGACGCCGTGGTCCCGTAGCACGTGGAGCACCTCGTGGACGTGAACCCCGTCGATGAGATCCACGAGTTTCGTCCATCCCTTCGTTACCTGCTGTCCGTCCTTCTGTGCGCCTTTCAACACGGGGCTTCTCTCCTTCACGTCCGGCTCGTGGAGATGACGTCGCGATGTGTCATCGCGTCTTCCTGGGTTCCAGACCCTTGAACTTTCGATTCGCGGCGATCGTGGCCCCTTTCTTCAGGCCCGACAAGTAGAGCGAGGGGTGCAATAGCCAGTAACGGACGTAACCGACGGGCCTGGCGACCACCTGCCGCAGCAGTTCGAGGTATGGCCAGTTCCACAGGGCCGAGCGATGCTCGGCCGCCTCGAGGAACCGGCCGAGCTCTGCGACCTCGAGGTCCGGATCCTCCTGGATCCGGCGGAGCCAGGCGGCCTGCTCGTGACACGCCCGGGTCCGATAGGCGTCTCGTCGCCAGGACGCAGGAAACTTGATTGCGGTCAGCCGAGGAACGAAACCGACGCGATAGCCCGCGAGGTGAGCGCGCCGCCACAGGTCGACCTCGGGGTCCTCGCGGAGCTCCGTACATGGTTTCCAGTTCCCGATAGCGTCCGTGACCGTCCGCCGGTGGACCATGGAGCTAGGCGGGATGGCCCGACCCGGGCGGAACTTGAATCGAAACGGGTACGCCTGGAGGCGTCCGTCCGGGTGGACGAGGGCGGTGATGCCATGGGCGAGATCGGCCCCTTTGGAGAGAGCCGCGACGAGCAGGGCGAGGTGGTGCGGGAGCCAGAGGTCGTCGTGACCGAGATAGGCGATCAGCTGTCCTCGCGCCTGGCGAAGGCCTTCGTTGTTCGGACCGGACTGATGGCCGGTGTTCTCGGGAAGGTTGATCCAGCGAAGGCGCGGATCGTCGATCGCCGTCACGACGGCCTCCGAATCGTCCGTGCACCCGTCTCCAACGACGAGGACCTCGAGGTTCCGGAACGTCTGACCGAGCGCGCTTCCCACCGCGAACGGCAGGACCGAGCTCCAGTTGTACGTGGTGATGATGACGGTGACGAGCGGCGGCGCGGCGGGCTCGCCGCCGTCCGGCAGACGACGGGGTCGCGTGTCGCTCGAGGCTGCGGCCACTTGGCGTCCTCAGCCCGTCTGGTCTCTGATCCAGTACGGATCGGGGATGGGGAAGCTTCGGGCCACGGACGCCAACCGGAGGCTCCCGGGCGCGAGGAGATTGGCCACCCCGGCCATCGTGACGGCGAGCATGAACGTCCCGGCCGCGTCTAGCCTCTCAGGGGAGGCGCTGATCCTCCCAGAGACGGCGCTCGCGACGATGGCACCCTCCTCGAGGGCGTGATCGAGGGCTGGACAAGGAGGGGTCATCTAGGTGTCTCTTCGCGAGTGTAAAGGTTCGGTAGGCCGCGACCCAGGTGAAGCGCCTTTAGGCCTGAGAACGAGTTGGATCTCCGGCGCCAGTTTTGAGGACGTGGTTCGTATGGCCCGGTTCTCTGGCGCTAGAGAGGACGCCCCGCGCCCACCGTCGGCCCGTCTAGTTCGCGACGACTCGAATTTGGATTGAGCCATTCGGGGATCACTTTTTGCGTCATATATAGTGGCGCACATGATTGAAGTTGTGGGGATGCAATGGAAAGGTGGCGTGACTCTGATCTCTACGCGCCACAGAGCCCCACAATTTCCATCGCACCCCTACAGTGGGCGTCGTCGCCGTCATCCGAGGTCCGCGTCATCCGCCGCGTCTCCCCGGGACATTGACGGTCCGGCTCGGCGCGCCACCCGATGCTCATCGACAAAGCTTTGGAGGTCTTCATGATCCGAGGCGCGTTTCGAATCGCTCTCCTCGCCACGATGGCGCTCTGCCGTCCCGCGGGCGCCCAGGGTGGCCCGGACCAGTCCGGCTTCACGTCCGGCTTCGAGGACGGAACGCTGCAGGGCTATGTCCTTCCCGACGGCGCGACTGTTCGCAACTGGGCCCCGCGCGGCGGGGACGCCATCGTGGCCAACTCGACCGAGCTGGCCCACGGCGGCACACACAGCCTCAAGACCACAGGCCGCCGGCGACCGTACCAGGGCCCCAGCATCAACGTACTGGCGAAGATGAACAAGGGCTTCCGCTACCTGGTCACGATGTGGGCGAGGCTCGTGCAGGACCCGGCTTTTCCCAGTGCGCCGATGAGGGTGAGTCTTCAGCGCGACTACCAGGGTAGCCCGACCTACGTGAACGTCGTCCCGGAGATCCCCGTCACGGCCAACGGATGGACCAAGCTCTCAGCGTTCTTCACACTGGCCGACGACGCGGATGCCCTCTCCCTTTACGTCGAGACCGGCGAGGCCGACCCGGCCCCCTCGAACGGCAGCTCGACGTATTCTCCAAAAGCCTCCTTCTACATCGACGACGTCTCCCTGACGTACGCCCCGGCTCTGCAGATCCAGACGGACATTCCGTCGCTCAAGGACGTCCTGGCGGGCGAGTTCCGCTTCGGGGGCGCGGTCGGCCCTTCGCAAGTCGGCGACCCCCTGCACGCCACCCTGATGAAGAAGCACCTGAGCAGCCTCACCCCGGAAAACGCCATGAAGCCCGGTCCCATCCACCCGACGCTGGGCGAGGCGGACTCGAACTACTTCTTCGCCGACGCGGACGCGATCGCCAATTTCGCGCGGTCGAACGGCATGACGATGCGCGGTCACACCCTGGTCTGGCACAGCCAGAACCCGACATGGCTTTTCAAGGACGCGTCTGGTGTGGACCTGACCCCGACGCCAGCAAACCGCGCGCTGATGCTTCAGCGCCTGGAAGACCACATCCGGAAGGTCGTGCGGCGCTATCGGGACGTCGTGTCGTCCTGGGACGTCGTCAACGAGGTCACGGATCCGGACCAAGCTGACGGCCTCCGGCGCACCGACTGGTACAACCTGGCGGGGCCGACCGACTTCATCGACAGGGCCTTCCAGGTCGCGTCCCAGGAGGCCCCGGGCGCGAAGCTCTGCATCAACGACTACATCATGACCGACCCGGCGAGACGGCAGGCCCTCCTCAAGGTCGTGCAGGGGATGCAGTCCCGGGGCGTCCCGGTCAACTGCGTCGGTCACCAGATGCACGTGAACGTGGCGACCCCGCTCCCGACCGACATCGCCCCGATGATTCAGGCCTTCGCCGCCCTCGGCCTGGACAACCAGATCACCGAGATGGACGTCAGCGTCTACACGGACAACACGTCGCGGTACGAGGATGTCTCCCCGGAGCTCCTCTATCAGCAGGCGTCCCGCTACCGGGATTTCTTCCGCGAATACCGGCGCCTGAAGAGCTCCATCAGCTCCGTGACCCTCTGGGGAATCGCGGACGACCACACGTGGCTGACGTCGTATCCCATCGTCCGGCTCGATCTTCCGCTTCTCTTCGATGTGTACCTCCAGGCCAAGCCGGCCTACTGGGGAGTCGTGGATTCCGCACCCGGAGGCATGGAGGCGCTCATTCCCTCCAGTGCGCGCGCTGCCGGAGCCGGCGGTGCCTTCTACACGACAGACCTCACGGTCGCCAACACCGGAACGTCCGATACCACGGTCCAGCTGAAGTTTCTGGGCCATGACGGGGACGGACGGGGGAGACCCGAGCGCTCGTTCGCGCTTCTCGCGGGCCGGTCGACGACGTTCTCCGACGTCCTGGGCTCGGCCTTTGGCGAGATCGCCAATTTCGGGGCGATTCGGGTAACCTCGTCCTCCGCTTCGGTCCGGGCGCTCGCGCAGACCTCGACCCCCGGCTTCGGCGGCACCTTCGGGCAGAGCGTGCCCGCCGCCATGGCCGACGACCTTATCGTCAGCAGCACACCCCGTTCGATTCTCGCGGTCCGCGAGGACTCCGCCTTCCGGACGAACCTCATCCTCGCGAACGCCAGCGAGGACCCGGTCGACGTCGACGTGACGCTCGTCGCCGACGATGGCACGATTGTCCAGGGAAGTTCTCCGCCCGCCCGCCAGGTGGCGCTCGCCACCGGGCGCTACACGCTGCCGCCGCTCGGCATGACGCAGGTCACGCGCGTCGTGCGCGCGCTCGGCGTGACAGCGAACGTGACCGGCGCCAGGCTCGTTCTCTCGACGCCATCCGTCGGAAAAGGCTTCGCGAGCTACGCCACCGCCATCGACAACGTCACGAACGACCCTCGCACTCTCCTTCCGGTGGGTCCGATCGCGAGCGCCAGGCCGAACCCGGACTTCTGGCTCCTCCCGTCCACCGCGCGGATCGCGGGAGCCGGCGGAGCCTTCTACTCCACCGATCTCACCGTCGCGTACACGGGCGACGTCTCCTCGCGGTACACGCTGAAGTTTTTCGGTAACAACAAGGACGGGCGGAGCGGAACCGAGAAGACGTTCGATCTCGCGGCCCGGAGGTCGGCCACCTACGGCGACGTCCTCGGTTCCGTCTTCGGCCTCACGTCGGACTACGGGGCGATCCGCGTCGCGTCGCAGTTCCCGGCGTCGGACAGCGCGTTCGTGGCAGTCCTCGCGCAGACTTCGACGCCCGGCTTCGGCGGGACGTTCGGCCAGAGCGTGCCAGCGGCGACGGCCGCCGACCTGATCCGGAATGGCTCCGAGCGCTCGATCCTGTCCGTTCGCGAGGATGGCTCCTTCCGCACGAACCTCATCCTGGCGAACGCCACCGAGGCGGTGCTCGCCGTCGACGTGAGGCTCGTCGGAGGAGACGGCGTCACTCTCGGGACGAAGACCTACACGCTGCAGCCCCTCGGCATGACGCAGGTGACGAAAGTCGTCCGGGACCTTGGCGTTTCGTCGGACGTTTCCGGGGCGCGGCTCGTCCTTTCGACGTCGACGGCCGCCGGCAGCTTCGCGGCGTACGCCTCGACGATCGACAATGTCACGAACGACCCGAGGACGCTTCTGCCGAGATAGAAGGAGACTCCCGGTAGCGCGTCAGCAGCCAGACGACGAGGATGGCCACGCCCGCGCCGACGAAGAACGTTCGCGCAGGCGAGCCGGGTCCGGCGCCGAGCATGCGCGGCATGGCGAGCACGAGGACGACGCCGACGACGAGCTCGACCGCGCCATGGATCGGAAATGGGATCAGCTTGACGAGGCCGAGCGGAAAGCGCGTAAGAAGCGTCATCAGCAGATGGATGACCGCGAGCCCCCAAGCGACGACCGCCACGTAGCCACCGAGTCCGAAGAAAAATGGGGCGAGAAGGAAGACGACTACGGTGACGAGATCGGGGGTTGTCCCGTTCCGTGTTGAAGATGGGAGTTGGGACGGCGGTTTCATGATCTCACGCGGCGACGGTGTCCGAGGCGTTTGAGGCCGGATGAAGACGCGCGAGGGCGGCGACGAGGGTGGTCATCTCCGAGTGCCCCTTGAGGCGTCGGAATTTCTTCTGAGCTTCGAGGATCGACAGGGCAACCCAGCGTCGGATCATCGAAGGGTTGCGCCAGCGCTTGACGTTTCTCGTCGTGTGTAGGGGCGCAATGGGAATTGCGGCGGGCGTTGGCGCGCACAGACCAGTATCTCGGGCACTACGATGTCGCCGCGCAGACACACGTCGACCGACGTTTCCCCGAGGCGACCGTCCTTCAGGCTGCTCTTGGAACGAGAACCGGCAGTAGCCGTTCCGGACGGCAAGCGAGGGTTCCCCCACGGCAAGCTCTTCATCCCGCGACGGTTAGAACGAGCCGGTTCGCCCGGCGTCTTCCCACCTCCAGGGCCCGGTAGTCCCGGACCACCGCGCTCTGAGACATCAGCCCGGGGAGCCGGGCCGAACTCGAACCTGATGAACCTTTCCGACAGGGCGAGTCCGTTCGGTAACAGAGCCAGTCGCGAGTCGTTCGCGAAACAACGGGACTGTGGTCGGCGGCCAGGAAGAGGGGCCGTCGCTCCCGGCGCCAGGCCTCCGCGGGTTATCCTCGTCCGTTCATGGCGTCCCGCTACTTCACGACCCCCATCTATTACGTCAACGACCGGCCCCACATCGGGCACCTCTACACGACCGTCGTCACGGACACGCTCGCGCGCTACTTCCGCCAGCAAGGGGAGGACGTGCGCTTCCTGACCGGCACGGACGAGCACGGCCAGAACATCGCGAAGGTCGCGAAAAAGGAAGGCGTCGCTCCGATCGTCGTCGCGGACCGCCATGCGCCGACGTTCCGGAATCTCTGGAAAGAGTTCGGAATCTCGAACGACGACTTCATCCGCACGACCGAGCCGCGCCACCGGGCCGGCGTCGAGGAGATCATCCGCCGCATCGACGCGGCGGGCGACTTCTACACGGCGGGGCACGAGGGCTGGTACTGCGCGAACTGCGAGGCTTTCTATCCGGAGAAGGATCTCGTCCTGGGGAACTGCCCGGTCCACGGCTTCAAGGCCGAGTGGCAGCGCGAGGAGAACGTCTTCTTCCGCCTGTCGAAGTACGGACTCCGACTCCTCGAGCTCTTCGAGAGGGGCGTGGAGGGAAAGCCGTTCGTCTTTCCCGAGTCGCGCCTCAACGAAGTGCGCTCGTTCGTGGAGTCGGGCCTGAAGGATCTCTCCGTGTCGCGCACGACGATCTCGTGGGGCATCCCATTCCCGGGGCGCCCGGGGCACGTCGTCTACGTGTGGCTCGACGCGCTCGCGAACTACATCACCGCGCTCGGGTTCGGCTCCCGCGACCTTTCGCTCTACGAGCGTTACTGGCCCGGCATCCACGTCATCGGCAAGGACATCCTCCGCTTCCACGCGGTCTACTGGCCGGCGTTCCTCATGTCGGCCGGCCTTCCAATCCCGCGCCAGGTCGTCTCGCATGGATGGTGGCTCCGGGATGCCAAGAAGATGTCCAAGTCCACGGGCAACGTCGTTCGGCCCGACGACCTCGTCGCCGCCTTCGGCGTGGACGCGCTGCGCTGGCACCTCGTCTCGGCCATGTCGTTCGGGCAGGACGCGAACTTCTCCGACGAAGATTTTCTCGCCGGTTACAACGCCGATCTCGCGAACGGGCTCGGCAACACGCTGTCGCGCGCCGTGAAGATGGCAAGCGACGCCTTTGGCGGGAAGACGCCCTCCGAGACGTGCGACGACAACGAGGTCCGCGCCGCCGCGGTCGACGCCATTGTCGCGTGGACGTCGGCATTCGAGAGCTACCGCCTGCATGACGCGGCCGCGGCCGTAAGCACGCTCGTGACACGGATCGACGGCTACATCGCCGCGAGGGAGCCCTGGAAGAAGGTCAAGGCCGAGGGCGTGACGCCGGCCCTCCATCGCATCCACTACGCGACGCTGGAGGGCCTCCGCGTCGCGGCCTGCATGCTCGCGCCGATCGCGCCCGGCACGGCGACGGAGGTCTTCCGGCGGCTCGGCATCGCGAGAAGCGCGGAAGATCTCCGTCCTCCTGATCTCGTGTGGGGCCAGCTCCCGCTGAACGCCTCGCTCCCGCAGGCGCCGCCCCTCTTCCCGAGGGCGGACGCGAAAGAATATTTTGCTTCGAAGGAGAAACCCGTGGCAGACGAATCGACGGTGCCCGAGGCGGCCCCCTCTTCACCTTCTAAGAATCTTTCCCCGTCCCCGTCCGAAGCAAAGATTTCCATCGACGACTTCCTGAAGATCGACCTGCGCGTTGGCGAAGTCATCGCCGCCGAGAAGATCGAGAAGTCCAAGAAGCTGATGAAGATGACGGTCAAAATCGGCGAAGAAGTGCGCACGATCGTCGGCGGCATCGCGGCGACTTACACGGCCGAGCAGCTCGTCGGCAGGAAGTTCGTTTTCGTCGCGAACCTCGCGCCCGCGAAGCTCATGGGCATCGAGTCGAACGGGATGATCCTCGCCGCGACACTCCCCGAGACGGGCGAGCCGTCGCTCCTCATGGTCGACCCGGTCGTCCCCTCGGGAGCGAAGGTCAAGTAAGTGTCCGACTCCAAAGACGGCGACAACAACATCCGGCCGCTGCCGCCGTCGCCTCCGGTCCCTTCGGACCCCGCGGCCAAGGAGAACCTCGGCGCGATCCTCGCGTCCCCGACGTACGTGACGGCGCAGGAGGACCTCGCATTCCTCGCGCGCCGCGAGCTGCGCGGCGTGCGCCTCATGCTCGAGCTCGAGAAGGCCGACATGCAGATGGACCAGGAGGGCATCCGGACCACGGTGGTCGTCTTCGGCGGCGCGCGCCTCAAGGAGGGCGACCGCTGGTATGCGGAGGCGCGAGAGTTCGGGCGCATCGTCTCGACGGCTGGCCAGGCGAGCGGGATCGGTGACTTCGTCATCACGACGGGCGGCGGCCCGGGCGCGATGGAGGCCGCGAACCGCGGGGCGTGGGACGTCCAGGCCAAGACCGTGGGCTTCAACATCCAGCTCCCGCACGAGCAGTGGCCGAACGCATACATCACGCCGTCGCTTTGCTTCCGGTTCCACTACTTCGGCATCCGCAAGATGCACCTCCTCATGCGTGCCCGTGCGCTCGTCGCCTTCCCGGGCGGCTACGGCACGCTCGACGAGCTGTTCGAGACGCTCACGCTCGTCCAGACCGGGAAGATGAAGCGCGTCCCGATCGTCCTCGTGGGCCGCGCCTACTGGGAGAAGCTCATCAACTGGCAGTTCCTCGTCGACGAGGGCGGGATCGCGCCCGAGGACCTGAGTCTCATCTCGTGGGCCGAGGGCGGCGCCGAGGCGTGGAATTCGATCGTGGACTACTACACCCGGCACCCGGCTGCGCCCGGCTCGCGCCTGCGCTGATGGCGATCGAGTACGCGGACTCGCATGGCCATCTCACGATGGTCTTCGGCGGCGGCGGGATGAAGGGCGCGCCGCGCGCCCCGAGCGCGGCCGAGGTGAAGGAGCTGCTCGAGCGCGCGCGAAACGCAGGAGTCACGCGCATCCTCGTGCCGGCCACCGAGCCGGGCGACCAGAGACGCGCGGTCGAGACCGCCGAAGCTCACGACGGCGTTTATGCGGCTGTGGGGTTCCATCCGCACGAGGCGAAGGAGTTCGACGAGGACCGGGATCTCAGGATTTTCGAAGAGTTGTGCGCGTCGAAGAAAGTCGTCGCGGTGGGGGAGATCGGGCTCGACTACCACTACGACCATTCGCCGCGCGACGTCCAGAAGCGCGTCGTCGCCTCGCAGCTGCGCTTCGCGAGGGAGCGGGGCCTCCCGGTCCTCCTCCACAATCGGCTCAGCGAGGCGGATCTCCTTCCCATCCTCGAAAAGGAATACCCCGGCACGCCCGAGACGCCGCGTGGCGTCTTCCACTCCTTCTGCGCGGACGTTGCGACGGGGGAGCTCGCGCTCGCGCTCGGTTACCTCGTGAGCTTCTCAGGAATGCTCACGTTCAAGTCGGCCGACAACGTGCGCGAGGCCGCCGCCGCGCTGCCGCTCGCGTCGATGCTCATCGAAACGGACGCCCCGTACCTCGCCCCGGTGCCCTTCCGCGGCAAGCCGAACGAGTCGAGCTACCTCCCGCGCACGGCCGCGCGCCTCGCCGAGGTCAAGGGCGTATCCGTCGAGGAGGTCGCGCGCGTCACGACCGAGAACTTCAGGCGGCTCTTCCGGGTCTGACGAGGAGCGCCCTGTGGCTCGCCCTCCCCGCCTTTCCCGCGCCGAGTTCGAGAAGCTCGTCGAGAAGGCGATCGCGGAGCTGCCGGAGGAGTTCAAGTCGCGGATCGACAACGTCGTCATCGCCGTCGAGGACGAGCCGACGGACGAGGACTACGAGCTGACGGACACGCCGGACGACGAGGAGCTCTTCGGCATCTACCGCGGCCCGATGCGCACGGAGATGACGTGGGACATGCTCCCCGGCCTCCCGCCGCAGGTCGCCGTCTTCCGCGGCCCCATCCTCCGCAACACCAGCAGCAGCCGGGAGGCCGTGAAGGAGATCAAGGACACGATCGTCCACGAGCTCGGGCATTACTTTGGGCTCGAGGACGACGAGATGCCGTACTAGACTTCGGATGCGCTCGTCGGGGGGATCATGACGTCGAGGCTGCCCGGACTCGCCCGTTTCTCTCTCCGGCTCGTCGCGGTCGGGTGCGTCCTGGCCGCCCGGCCGATCTGCCAGGCGCAGAGCGAGCCGGCCGCGGCGCCGAACCCCGCCGTCGATCCCGCCGCTGCCGCGCTCGCGGGCTTCGACGAAACGACGGGGCTCTGGTTCCCGCCGGATGCCTCGCGCGAGGTCTACCTCGAGCGCTCCGATCCGAACCACAACCTGATTCGCGACATACAGAAGGCCTTCGCGGCGAATCCCGCCCTCCGCAAGGCCGCTTGCGCGCTCGCGACCGACCCAAAGCGGGAGGTCAGGACCTCGGTTCTCGATCCGCCCGTGAGGCAGAAGATAACGATGTTCCGGATGCTGTGCGCGGGCGCGGAGGCGTCCGAGCGGGACGAGCAGAGAAGCGAGGAGGTCTGGCAGGAGAACGAAGCCCGGTTCGAGAGAACTCGAAATGCATCTTCTGCCCGTGCGCTCCCGGAGGGAGAGAGGCGAGTCCGGTTCCTGGAGATCAACGCGGATCTCATGCAGGCCACGGATGTCTTCGTGCGCCTCGACCGCGCCTTCGAGATGCTCGGCCTCGGGCCCCAGACGGAGACCGCGCTCTACCGCGTCCTCTCCGTGTCACCGTTCAAAGGCACGCGGAACGAAACCAGGTTTCACGACTATCTGCGGCGTCTCTTTGGTCGGGAGTCCGCCGAAGGGATGCCCGAGGCCGGACGCTACCGCATGGCGATGCGGAACCACCTCTACTTCACGAATCGGTTGCCCGAGGCCGGGGCGGTCACGCGACGTCTCATCGAGGAGGAATCGCTCGCGCCCTGGAAGACGAACAACCTCGCCGTCCTCGCCCTCCTGGACCGGGTCGCCGGCGACGTCTCGGCGCTCAAGCGAGTGGCGTCCCGTTGCGGCCCGCCCGAGGACGACGCGGCGAGCTACGTCGACAGGCCCGAGGGAGCTTTCTGTTTCGACATGTGCTTCGACCTCGCGCTCCACGACATCGAGTTGAACGGCGTGACGGCTCCAGCCGGGCTGGTCGGCGTGCTCGGGGATGTCGTTTCCGCCGAGCCCGCGAACTGGCTTCGCCGGGCGACGGCGATTCAATACGTGGTCCGGCTGGACCCGGCACGCGGGCGCGAGCTCGCCGAAGAGCTTCTCCAGGTCCCGGCGACGATCACCCCGCTCGGTGCCCGGCTGGACGCCCTGGACGACCTGGGGACGGCGTCGAGAAAGCTGCACGATTTTCCACGCGCGCTGGCCGCCTTCGATCGCTACCTCGATTTTCTGCGCTACCGGCCCGCGGCCGTTCCTCCCGGCGTCTGGGACCGGCTGACCGCGCTGCCCGAGGAGGAGAAAGACCCCCATTCCCCCATCGCACGCAGCGGGTGGCTCAACGTCTCGTGGGCGCTCGGGGAGAAGGTCGCGACGTCGACGGACGCTGGAGACTTCCGCGGCGCGCGGCGCGCCATGGAGGCGTCCCTTGCAAACGCGCTGAGGCTCGCCCACGAGATCGAGAGGGAGAGCGGGAAAGAGCGTCTCGCGCAGCTCGTAGACCTCGAAGGCATGGAGGCCAGAGACCGCGAGGCTCTCGAGGCGCTGCTCGAGCAGGAAGTCGAAGGCGTCCGGCGCGCGGCACGGAACCAGGCGCGGATGACAAGGGGTTACCTACGCAGCTACGGTGTGGCGCTGGTCAAGGCGGGGCGGCACGCGGAGGCGAAGCGCGTCGCGGCGTACTTGATCGCGCAGCCCGGCGGCGAAAGAAATCTTCCGACCGGGCTCTATCGGGTTGTGTACGAAGGTCGGATCCCAGGCGAGCCTCTTTCCACGGCACGCAGCCCCTGGGAGGCCTCGCTCGATGGCAGCCCCGCTGCGTCGCGACGCCGCCGCTGAAGGCCAAGCGCTTAGCGCGCCGGCGTCAGCGGATCTCGTCGAGGAGGTGCCGCGCGTCCGCGCTCCCGGGGTCGCGCTCGAGGGCCTTCTTCGCGGCCTTGCGCGACGCGTCGGGGCGGCCGCGCGTGAGCTCCGCACGGGCGATCGCGCGCGAGCCACCACCTCTGGCAATCTACGCCTGCGCGCGCGCAAGGTTGCGCGGACAGCGCTTCCCGCGCGCGGCCATGAAGCCCTTCGGCAGCACGGCCTCGGCGGAGGTTAGCCAATTCGAGCCAGATTGGCCCTTCGGCGCCAGCCGTGATATGAAACGCGGCCAGTACCTTAGCCTTGGCTTTCGGTTCCGTTTCTTGCGCACACGAGGACATCCCGATGGCGCTCGCCTTCCCAGGCAGTGTTTCCGCGGTTCGTCCCGCCACGGCGGGCGGTGAAACCGCGTTCGTGCGCTTTCGCCGCACAGACCGGGGCGGGACGAGAACTGTTCGCGCGATCGCCGTGCTCGCGGTGTTGTGCGCGCTCGGTTCATCGCGAGCCGTCGCCCAGACGGGCGCTCCGCTCGGCACCGCCCAACTTCAGATCTCAGGCGCTCGCCTCACGCTCTACAGGGACAGCCTGACGACGGACGCGGAGCAGACGCTGAACGTGGGCGAGCCCGGACGCATTCGCACGTGCTACGGCACGGGCGCCGCGTGCGGCTCGGCGGCGCCGGGCTCCGTGCCGGGATTGAAGGTCGTGGGCGAGCTGACGGGCCCCGAGCTGCCGCAGGCCATCCCATACGAGACGGCGCCGGGCGGGACATTCTTCCTC
>Ga0208716_1000655_pt1 | contig 13981 bp, 8 predicted proteins | sample NGESurdeep092012_8_FD_184482 | JGI IMG/M metagenome (GOLD analysis project Ga0208716, IMG submission 184482) | Arctic peat soil microbial communities from Barrow, Alaska - NGEE Surface sample 415-3 deep-092012 (SPAdes) | ecosystem: Environmental > Terrestrial > Soil > Wetlands > Peat ...
CGAGCAGCGACGGCCGCGCCCGGCGAATGGGCCACTTCACGCTCGGGTACATGCCTGGCGAGAGCGAACCGTCGCGATTGAGGACGTCCAACTCCACCGGCATGGTTCGCGTTTTCAGATCGAGTGCATGCGCCACACGCGCCACCGTGCCCGCATAGGTCCGCTCCGGAAACGCCGGAACTTTAAACTCCACTTTGGCGCCCGTCACGATTCCGCCGATGTCCTGCTCCGGCACCGCGACGATGAGCCGCAAGTGCGAGACCTGCTGGATCACCAGCAGCACGGCGTCGGCACCGGGGCCAACCAGCGCGCCGGGATGAATCAGCCGGTCGGTAACCACTCCGTCGAATGGCGCGGTGATTCTGAGGTAGGCCTCCATCACCTGGAACGCGCGCACGGCGGCTTCGGCGGCGCTGACGGCCTGCCGTCTGGAACTCACCAGGGCGCGCGCGGCGTCCACCTGCTTCTCCGCCAGGGTGAGTTCGTTGCCGGCGATGACTCCGGGAGTTTCCGCCGCCTTTTTGAGCTTGTCCCAGGTGCTTTGCGCCGCCGCCAGTTGGGCTTCGGCCTGGATCCGGTCGCTCTCGGCGGCGTGCACGTGGGATTCGGCTTCGGCAATTCGGGCGGCCATCTCGGGCGCGCTCAACTCGGCAAGGAGTTGCCCCTGTTTGACGACGCTTCCCCGGTCGACCAGGACCTTCTCCACATAGCCGGTCACTCGGGCGTGGAGCGAAACCACGAGGAACGGCTGGAACTCGCCAGGCACGTCCGCGGTCCGCGAAAGGAGCTTAGAGACGACGGGCGCTAGGTCGGCGGTTTGAGCGAAGGCCGAGATCGCCAGGCTGGTCAAAAGGAGAAGGGATATAACCGCGGGGCAAAAAACACTTCGCCGTTGCTGCCGTGGCGCACGCACTCCTGCGTGCCGCGTCGAGTCTCCACTCGACGCCAGAACTCCCTGATGAAGCGGGCGTCGGCAAGAGTGCCGACGCGGCACGCAGGAGTGCGTGCGCCACATCTGCACGTCAGCCAATGTGAGGTTATTCTTGCGTTGTCGCGTCATAATATCTGCTCGTCGGATCCATCGGGTTTAAGGAGGGAGAAGCAATCGATGCCTTGCGCTGGAGGATGACGTAGATCGAAGGCAGAATGCTCAGGGTCGCAAAGGTGGAAACGATCAAACCGCCGATCACCGCGCGCGCCAGCGGCGCCGATTGTCCACTGCCTTCGCCGAAGCCGATGGCCATGGGCGTCATGCCGCAGATCATGGCCGACGCCGTCATGAGAATCGCCCGCAAACGGCCGCTGGCGCCTTCCTCGGTGGCTTCGAACAGCGGCTTTCCGGTACGTCGGGAATGCTCGGCAAAGGTGACCAGCAGGATCGAATTGGCGACGGCGATGCCGATGGCCATGATGGCGCCCATGAAGGACTGCACGTTCAGCGTGGTGCCGGTAATCCGCAGCATAAGAATTACGCCGCACAGCACGGCGGGGACGGTGAGCACGATGGCCAGGGCCAGGCGGACGGATTGGAAGTTGGCGGATAGCAGCAGGAAGATGACCAGCACGGCGAGCAGCAATCCCACGCGCAGCCCGGATATGGTTTGTTCCAGCGGCGGAATCTGGCCCCGGTACTTGACGCTCACGCCTTTGGGCGGCGCGCCCACCCGGGCCAGCGCGGCATTCAGCCTGTGCGACGCTTCACCCAGGGTCAGACCGTGGATGTTGGCGGTGAGAGAGACCACGCGCTGGCCGTTGTACCTTTCAATCAGTCCCGGCATGGTACCAAATTTGATGGCGGCCACGTCGGTCAAACGCGTTTCTGCGCGCCCGTTCTGCATCACGGGTATCCTGCCCAGTTCGTCGGCGCCCTGCATGCGGTTCGGCGGCAACTGCACCTGAATCTGAAAGGCGTTCCCGCTCGCGGGATCGCGCCAGTAGTTCGGCTGGATGAAACGGGACGAGGATGTGGCGGGCACGATGGAGCGCGATACGTCCGCCATGCTCAGACCGAACTGGCCGGCGCGCTCGCGGTCGATCGTAATGTCGAGCGTGGGATAATTCAGTTCCTGGGCGTACTGGAGATCGCGCAGGAAGGGGAGCTTGGCCATCGCCGCCTGCACCTTCACTGCGTAGGCGGTGTCATCCTGCAGGCTGACTCCCTGCACGGCTACTTCGATGGGCGTCGGCGATCCGAAGCTCATCACCTGGCTGACGATGTCGCCGGCTTCGAACGAGACCTGCGAGCCCGGGAGGGCCTGGCGGAGACCGGCGCGCAGTTTCTCGCGCAGCGGCTCGCCTCTGGGCGCGGCGGGTTTCAGCGCGATCTGGATGACGGCTTCCTGGGGCCCGCTGGTGAACAGGTGGATCAGATTCACCGGGTAGCTGGACGGTACGACGCCCACGAAGTCGCTGGTGATCTCGATGTTGTCGGGTCCGATGTCGCGGCGGATGACGTCCAGCGCGCGCAGCACCTGGCGCTCGGACTCCTCCACCCGGGTTCCGGCGGGGGCGCGCAGCCGGATGCGCAGAATGGGGGCATCGACGTCGGGGAAAATCTCGGTTCCCATTTGCGGAATCAGAATCACCAGCAAGGCGGCCGCTCCGCCGAGATAGAGCAAAACGAGAGGCCATCGGAAACGCAGGATGACGCCGAGATAGCGCACGTAGAACGAACGCAGATGGCCGAAGAGTCCTTCTTTCTCCTCGCCGCGGTGGGCCTCTTTCATCAGCCACGCCGAGAAGACCGGCACCAGACTGCTGGACAGCAGGTAGGAAGCGATCATCGAGAATGCGACTGCCAGAGAGAGCGGCACAAAGAGCTGGCGCCCCACGCCCACCATGAAGAACGAAGGAACGAAGACGGCCAGAATGCAGAACATGGAGAGCAGCCGCGCCATGGCCGTGCGCGTACAGGCCTCCACCACGGCACGGGCGCGGGAGACACCCGGCAACATCTGCGTGTGAATGTTCTCGATCTCCACCGTCGCCTCGTCCACCAGAACGCCGACGGCTAGGGCGAGGCCCCCGAGGGTCATGATGTTGATGGTTTGACCGGTCGCCCAGAGGAGAATCACGGCGCTCAGCAGGGCAAAGGGAATGTTGAGGACGACGATCAGCGCGCTACGCCAATCGCGCAGGAAGATCAGCACCATCAGGCCGGTCAGCGCGGCTCCCAGCAGACCCTCGATAACCAGGCCGCGGATGGAATTCCGCACATACGGCGACTGGTCGAATTCCAGCCGGACATCGACATCGTCGGGTACGGCTTTCTTGAAGTCCGAAATGGCCGCCTTGACGGCATTGATCACCGATAGAGTGGAGGCGTCGGCACGCTTGGTGACCGGAATGTAGACCGTGCGGCGACCGTTGACGTGCGCGTAGGCCGTGATGAGATCGGTGCCGTTTTCGATGGTTCCGATATCGCGCAAGTAGACCGTGGTTCCCGAGTTTGCCCGAATGGGCGTGCCGAGAAGTTCCGGCAGGTTGCCGCCCAGTCCGGCGTTGGTCCGGGCGATGCGGTTGAGCGTGCCCGTCGAAATATTGCCCGAAGGCATCACCAGGCTCGACCGGCTGACGGCTGCGACCGCCTCGTCGGGAGAGATGCCGTACTGCTGGAGCTTATCGGGATTCAGCGTGATGACGATGGTCCGCTGGTTCCCGCCGAACGGGGGCGGCGCGGAAACACCGGGCAGAGTGGCGAACAGCGGACGCACGCGGTTGAGCGCGAAATCCTGCATTTCCCCCTGGGTTCTGGCCGCGCTGCTGAAGATCAACTGGCCGACGGCCACGCTGCCTGCGTCGAAACGCGTGATGAACGGCGGCACGGTTCCCGGGGGCATGAATGCGCGGGCGCGGTTTACGTAGCCGACGGTTTCGGACATCGCCTGGCTCAGGTTGGTGCCCTCATGAAATACCAATTTCATGAGCGCGGCGCCTTGAATGCTCTTGCTCTCCACGTGATCGATGCCCGTGATGTAGAGGAAGTGGTACTCGTAGTAATACGTCAGGTAGCCTTCCATCTGCGCGGGATCCATGCCGCCATAGGGTTGGGCCACATAGATTGCCGGGTCGCCGACTTGCGGAAAGATATCGACGGGCATGCGCTCCAGAGCGAGCACGGCGCAGAGGGCGATCGCGATCAGCGCGACCAGGACGGTCATCGGTCTGCTCAGAGCTGCCAGGACAAGGCGCATGTTGGTTTACCGGCCGGCCTCGGCGACGAAGGGCTGGATATCGCCGGCGGCCGCGGCCACGCCGAGCAAGCCGCGCCAGACGGCGAGCCGGGCAAGTGCGTCGTCGATCTCGGACTGGGTGAGCAAGCGCTGCGCCTCGGCGACTTCCGTAATGGTTCCGAGACCTGCCTCATACCGGGCCGTCGCCTGCTGTGTGGCGGTACGCGCCGCCGCAACCTGCGTCGGCGTGTTGGCCGCGATGCGCCGCGCACCATTCAACATTGCCACCGCGCGATTCCATTGGGCTCGCAGGTCGGTCGCGATCTGCTCGCTCCTGGCTTGCTGCGCGCGCACGGTTGCGGTTTGCGCAGCCTGGCGGGCACGAATGGACGGCAAGTCGGATACCGGGAAGGTCACGGTGAACCCGAGGGCGTAGTTCTGCGTGTTGGGCGCGAGGCCATTGAGGCCGCCGAGAATTTTGCCGTTGTTCTCCGCGCCCGAGCCGCGGGCGTACGCGGAGCCCTGCAAATAGAAGCGGGGAAAGTAGGATCGTTCCAACGCTCTGAGGCGCGCCAGAGTCTCTTCCACCGCGGCGTTCTGCTCCAGCGCGACGGGATTCTTCGCGGGATCCAGGGCGGGGACGTCCTGTTCCGGCGGCAATTGATGCCACGCTGAAACATCCAGGGTGATCTGGTCTGGCGGTATGCCGACGAACTGGGAGAGCGTGGCGCGCGCCACATCGGTGGCCTGCTGCGCCTGAATCCATTGGGTGCGCGCGGCGGCCAGTTCGGCCTCGGCGCGCGAAGCATCGGCCCCGGGCCGCAACTGCGCGTTGACCTGCGCGGCGATCGTGCGCAGGAGGACGCCGGCCCGATCCACGCCGGCCTGCGCGGCCCGAACGGTCTCTTGCGCGGCGGCGAGCGTCAGACACGCATCGGCGGTGGCGACCGCGATTTCGTATTCCGTGCGTTTCAAGGCGGCCGCGGATTCGGCTTCGAGCGCACTCGCCACGTCCAGATTGGCCCGGCGAAGCCCAAAGTCGAAGGGCTCCCAAGTGACGAGCACTCCGAGCGCGGTGCCCCAGGTGGTGCCGAAATTGTTGGTACCGAGCACTGGGCCCGAGATTGACGGGATCGCACTCTGGGGCAGGAGCAGTCCGAAGACATTGTTCCGGGTGCCGCGATTGACTTGGGCGAGCGCGTCCGCGTGGGGCAGATAGGCGGTCCGCGCCAGGCGAATGCCGGCCGCCGCGGCATTGATCTGCTCCTGGGAAACCCGTATGGAAGGATAGTTTTTGAGCGCGCGCTGGATCGCCTGGCTCACCGTCAGGGGTTCTGCCGCGGCAGCGGCAGCCGCCAACGCCAGCAACAAAACCCGGGGACAGACGGAACGTTTTCCAGTTATCACTCCGTTACACGCCTTCCATGAGTTCTCGAAACAACTCGCGCACCTTGATCGTGGATGCCTCTAAAGCCTTCCGTCCCAGAGCGGTGGCGCGGTAAACCTTGCGCAGCGACTTGCCATTCCTTTGTTGCGTGGAGCGGAGATAGCCCTTCTTCTCCAGCCCGTGGAGCAGCGGATAGAGGCTGCCCGGGCTGATCCGGTAGCCGTGCCGCCCCAGTTCTTCGATCATGCCGAGCCCGAAAATGGGCTCCTCGGCGGCGTGATGCAGGACGTGCAGGCGAATCAGCCCGGAGTAGAGATCGCGATCGGCCGGCAGGCTATGGGAATCGGACTTCGTCTTCGACATGCGACTGTGTGAGATTCGAGTATAGGGACGGAACGCGCCGCATGTCAAGGGCGCGGATGAGAGACAATGATCGTTCGTGTCCGCAACCGTACAACCCGTAATTGAGCGGCGCGGCACACCGCCCGGCCTGTGGTGGCGCTGGGCCGTGGTGCTAGTGCCCGGCGTCCTGCTCTACTTTTTCGCGCTGCCTGGGATGAACACCGCGCAGGAGCGCTTGTTCGCGATTTTCGCCTCGACCATCATCGCGCTGGTGGCGCAGCCGGTCCGCATGGGGGTGAGCGTCCTGCTCGCCATGACGCTGCTGGCGTTGACCGGCACGCTCACGCCGGCCAGGGTGCTCTCCGGGTTCGGCAACGTCACGGTGTGGATGATATTCACCGCGTTTCTGTTTTCGCGCGCGGTGACGCAAACTGGGTTCGGCACGAGGGTGGGGTATGGGTTCATCGAACGCTTCGGGCGGACGCCCTTGCGTCTGGGGTATTCCCTCGCCGCGGCGGACCTGGTGCTGGCGCCGTTCATCCCGTCGGATACGGCGCGCGGGGGCGGCATAGTATTTCCCATCACGCGCTCTGTGGCCAGCGCCTTCGGGTCGGAGCCGGGGCCGACGGCGGGCAAGATCGGGTCGTTCCTGATGCTGGTGTCGTTCCACACGACGTATGCCGCGTCGGCGATGTTCCTCACCGGGATGGCGGCGAATCCGCTGATCGCGGAGTTCGCGCGCAACATCGGGCACGTGGAACTGACGTGGGGGCGGTGGCTGTCGGGATCGATCGTACCAGGATTTCTGACCCTGGCGATTGTGCCGTGGCTGCTGTTCCGGCTGGTTCGGCCGGAGATTCAGCACACGGAAGCGGCGCGCGCCATGGCGCGGCAGGAACTGGCGCGGCGCGGTCCCATGGAGCGGCCGGAGAAGTGGCTGGTGGCCATCATGTTGGGCGTGATGGCGGGCTGGGTGACCGCGCCTTGGGGCGTGCCGAGTACCTTTGTCGCGCTGACCGGTCTGTGCGCGCTCCTGCTGGCGCGGGTGATCGCGTGGGAAGATCTGTTGGCCGAGCACCGGGCATGGGATGCCCTGATCTGGTTCGCGCCGCTGGTGATGATGTCGGACGCGATGAACGAGAACGGCGCCATCAAGGTGTTGAGCGGCGGGCTGTTCGCGGGGATGCATGGCTGGGCGTGGCCGGTCGCGCTGCTGGCGCTGGTGACGGCGTACTGCTACGTGCACTACGGGTTCGCCAGTATGACGGGCCACGTCACGGCGCTCTATCCGGCGTTCCTGGCCGCAACCCTGGCGGCCGGGGTGCCGCCCATGATGGCGGCGCTCGCGCTGGCGTACTTTTCCAACCTGAACGCGGCCATGACGCATTACGGTACGGGGTCGGCGCCGGTCTTCTTCGGGGCGGGCTACGTACGGCAGGGGGAGTGGTGGCGGCTGGGGTTTCTTATTTCGCTGGTCAATCTGGTGATCTGGCTGGGGATCGGGCCGGTGTGGTGGAAACTGGTGGGGATCTGGTAAACCCGGGGTAAACCCGGGGACAGACGGAACGTTTTCCGGTTTTCGCCGGGATTTTTCCGCTGCGGCATACTGCAAAGTAAAGGTGACACGGTGAAGACGGGCTACCGGAGAGAGCACGATGAAAACTGGAAAACGTTCCGTCTGTCCCCGGGTTTGCTGTCCCCGGTTTTGCTCGCGTTTGCCGGGGTTTGCGCGGCACATGCGGGGGGATTGAAGTATTGGGTGGAGCCTTGTGCGCGGCCGGCCGAGATGGGGTGCAAGGGCGGTGATCCGGACCTGGCACAGTGGGCGATGGAGGCCTGGCAGGCGGCATCGGATGGCAAACTCCACGTGGAGCGGACGGCGGAGAAAAATCAGGCGATCATCAAGATTTATTGGGTGTCGCGCCGCGCCGGGCTGTATGGGGAAACGCGCGGCGGGGATGTTTTTGTCCGTCCCGACCCCGGCGAGGGACTCTTGCGGGAGGCGACGGTGTACCTGACGTGCTTGCACGAGACTGGCCACGCCTTGGGGTTGGGGCACACGGCGCACTTCGACGACATCATGTACAACTTTCAATATGGCGGAGATATCGCTGAATATTTTGCACGTTACGCACGTAAGCTAGAGCGGCGGGAGGACATCCGAAAGCACCCAGGCATGTCCCAGAACGATCGAAAACGTTTAGCTGCCGGACTGTAAGCCGGTTCCTGTACCCTTGCGGGCGGCAGTCATTCATCTGGACCGGCCATTACTGACCGGCTCTAGCGACCTACCCGGAAGTTTAGCGGGACGGGCCGTCCCTCCTCCCCTATTTGGTCTTGCTCCGCGTGGGGTTTTCCCTGCCGGCAGAATTACTTCTGCCGCGGTGCGCTCTTACCGCACCATTTCACCCTTACCCCACCTTGCGGCGAGGCGGTATATTTTCTGTGGCACTTTCCGTCGAGCCCTTGCGAACCCGCCCGGCCGTTAGCCGGCACGTTGCCCTGTGGAGACCGGACTTTCCTCTCCCGCGGCCCAGAGGGCACCCCCGGGAGCGACTGCCCGTCCGGCAGCCTCACTCGAATATTCTCACATTTTTTGCGGGCGTAGTGTACTGGAAACACCCAGTGCCCGGCACTAAGGCCCCGGATTTGTGGTAGATGGCGGAATATTCAGGTGTATCCTGTTTTTAGTGGAGATTCGGGTAGGAGTCTCCGGTCGGTGGCGATAGAGGCAATGTCGCGCCAGCCGGAGTCGGAAAACATCAATATTGTCGTACATGCGGATAACGCTGAGGAGAGTTACAAGACAATGAAGAAACTAGCAGCGGTAGGCGCGATTGGCTTATTGGCCTCCAGTCTGTTTGCTCAGGGGCTGAACACGGGCGGTCAAACCAAGGAAGATTGGGAAGAGATCAATTTCGAATTCAATTCCTCGATTCTTTCGGACGGGTACCCGAGTCTGCTGCGGCTGGCGGACCTATTGAGCCAGCATCGCGATTACCGTGTGAAGGTTACCGGTAACACGGATTACGTGGGTTCGACCGCATATAATGAAAAGCTCGCGCTGAAGCGAGCCGATGCCGTCAAGGCGTTTTTGGTGAAGTACGGCGTAGCCGACAACCAGATCACCACCGCGGGTGACGGCAAGCGCGTCCCGGAAGTGGACAACAAGACCAAGGAAGGGCGGTTCATGAACCGCCGGGTCTTCCTGGCCCTCACCGACGGCGGCGGCCGCCTCATCAAGGATGGCGGCATCGGCGACATCATCAAGGCCATCGGCGACAAGCTCGACATCATGGCCAAGAAGCAGGAAGAATGCTGCGCGCAGATTCTCAAAAGGCTCGACAAACTGGACGATATTCTGGCCCAGTTGAAGAACCTGCAGGGTGAGAACGACAAAATGCGCGGCGAGGTGGGCGATCTGCGCAACCAGCAGAATGCGCTGAAAGATCAGTTGAACAGCATGCCCAAGCCGCTGACCGCCTCGCAGACGCAGGATATCGCGCACACCGAAGCCATCGGCGCGGTGGACGAAGGGCAGAAGCGCAACAAGAAGTTCTCGATTGTGGGCGTGAACATCGGACCCACTTTCGGCGGCGGACGCACCGGCAGCTTCAATTTCAACGGACGGGCCGCGTTCTTCTCGCCGTTCGGCGGCGAAGGCACGCACGCCGTGCAGGCGCAGGGCGAGTACAGTTACTACTCGGGCCGCCAGGAAGGCCAGTTCGATCTCGGTCTGGTCAACCGCTGGGGCAACGTGCAGGCCGGCGCTTTCGGCAGTTTCAAGTACCTCAACTTCAAGGACTACCAGTCCGGCGGCGGTTTGGGCCAGGCGGCTTTCCTGCTCGATTACATTTTCAGCCGCGGGCGCATCGGCCTGTTTACCACCAAGGGCTTCAAGAACTTCGCGGTCCTCAACCAGGTACAACTGGGGCCGCAATCGTTCCTCCAGACCTACGCGCGCGTGGTCGACCAGACCGGCGTGAACGGGCTGGTCGGCGCCTGGGGCAATGCCTATGTGGAAGGCAACATCGGATACCTGCGGCGCCATGCCCCCGGCGTCAAGGACACAGCGGGCGGGATGTTAAGACTGGTCCAGCCTTTGAGCGAGCACGTCGCGTTCACGGCGGAAGCCGGTTTGAACGAAAGCTACGTCAACGTGGCGAGTAGCGGACGCATCGTCTTCGGCTTCCAGGTGGGCAACTACATCCACCCGAAGGAATACGGCAAGACCAAGTCCCCGGTCCCGATGGACATTCCGCGCGTGCGTTACGAATTGCTGACGCGGCGCATCGGCAACTCGCCCCCAGTGGCCAACGCCGGTCCGGACCAGGTTGGCATCGCGGCCGGAACCGTAACGCTGGACGGCTCGGCTTCGTACGATCCGGAAGGCGACGCGCTCACCTACCAGTGGTCGCAGATGGGCGGCGCCGCGGTGAATCTGGCTACCCCGACGGCGGCGAAGACGACGTTCACCGGCGCGGCCGGCCAGACGTATGTCTTCAAGTTGACGGTGACCGATACCGGCGGCTTGTCCGCTTCGGCGACGACGAGCGTGACGATGGGTACTGCGACCTCGGCGCTAGTGGTTCGCTTCGACGCGACCCCGAGCAGCATCTCGGCAGGCCAGAGCTCCCAATTGACCTGGGTGGTTCAGGGCGCGAGCAGCGTCTCGATCAACAACGGCGTGGGTAACGTCGCGGCCACTGGTTCCACCACGGTGACCCCGGCAACCACCACCACTTACACGTTGACGGCAGTCGGCCCCTCGGGCAATGTGACGGCCACGGCAACGGTCACGGTTGGTACGGGTGTGGTAGTCACCGGCAATCCGCAGATCATCCGCTTCGAAGGCAGCCCGCTGAGCATTCAGCCGGGTCAGCAATCGACGCTCAGTTGGACCACTACCGGCGCGACGACGGTTTCGATCAGCGGCGTGGGCGCGGTAACTCTGAACGGCAGCACCACGGTGTCGCCGGCGCAGACGACCACCTACACGCTGTCGGCAACCTCCAGCGACGGCAAGACCGTAACCGCCCCCGTCACCATAACGGTGGCGAGCGGCTCGGTTCCCCAAATCGTGGTGTTCGTGGTAACCCCATCCACTATTGATGCCGGCAGCTCTTCCAAGCTGTGCTGGCAGGTGACGGGCGCCACCAGCATCTCGATCACGCCGGGCATCGGTAGCAATCTCAATGCCAACGATTGCGCCACCGTCAGCCCGACCGTCACTACCACCTACAGCCTCACGGCGACCAACGCGACGGGCCAGATCCAGGCCAACGCGACGCTCAACGTAGGCGCGGTGCGGATCACGTCGTTCACCGCCAACCCGGTGACCTCGACGGCGGCGGGTAACCCGGTAGTCCTCTCCTGGACGACGCAGAACGCCACTTCGGTGGTTCTGATCGGCAGCGAGGTTCCGGCACAGACCCTGCCCGCCAACGGCAGCTTCACGATAACGCCGATCACCAACTCGGTGTACACCTTGACCGCATACGGACCTGGAGGCCAGACCGTAAGCGGCACTATCTCGGTGTTCGTGAGATAACCTGACCCAGTAAAGAAGCACCAGCCGGGCGGCGATCAGCCGCCCGGCTTTTTTATTTTGTGGGGCAGGCGGGGTACCCTCTGGGTCCGCCTGCCAGCCGGTTGTTTCTACATATGTGGCAGGAAAATGTCCGCTTGAAGAGGCGCAACTTCCCCCTCTTTGTAGATGAACTTGCCGCGCTTCATGGTGAGGTGTACCAGGTTGGTGCCGAGGCTGTGTTCCAGATCCCGATAGTGGCCGGCGTTGAGAACCAGCAGATCGGCGGCCTTGCCGGGCTCCAGAGATCCGACCCTTTCGGCGCAGCCCAGCGCGTGAGCGCCGTTGACGGTAGCCGCGCAAATGGCCTCTTCGATGGTCATTCCCAGCCGCCCGCAGGCCAGCGCAACCACCGTCTGCATATTGAGCGCCGGAGCATGGTGCGGATTGAAATTGCTGCCCAGCGCCACCGCCGCGCCGGCGTCGATCAGCGCGCGGGCGGGAGCTTCCTTGGCATCGCCGCTGAAGGAAGTGCCGGGCAGGAGCGTGGTCATGATGCCCGCTTCGGCGATCTGCCGGACCTCGGATGCGGTGGCGTGCTCCAAATGATCGATACTGACGACATGGTGCAGTGTGGCGAGTGCAATGGCGGCGGCGGGGCTCGCTCCGTCGGCATGAATCTTGCGCTCGAACCCGAGTTCGCGCGCCGCCTCCAGATAGAGATCGAAACAGGGTAGCAGGGCGGGGTCGCAATCCCACGCCAGATCGGCAAAGTGGGTCACACCGCGGCGGCGGATCTTGGGAAGCAGTTTGGCCACCACCCATTCGGTGGCGTGCCTGGACCCTCCATTGAGTTCGCTGGGCAGGCGGAAAAGAAAGCTGGGGATCAGGTCAATCGGCTCGCCGCGCAGCGCGCAGAGCATGCGCAGCAGCTTGGCTTCGGCGCCCTCATCGAGTCCGCATCCGGTCTTTACCTCCACCGTGGTAGTACCGTGTCGAGCCATGGCTTCGAGGTAAGCGCGCGTCCGAACTTCCAGGCGTTGACCGGTGACCGTGTGCAGCGCGCGCACGGCGGCGGCCGGCTCCGGCGCGTCGATGCCGGCCGGCGGGAAAGCCAGGTGCGTGTGGGCGTCGACGAAGCCGGGCATCACTACCCGTCCGGCGGCGTTGATCTCGATGGCGTCCCGCGCCTGGGCCAGATTCTCCACCCGCCGGCTGGGCCCCACTTCCACCAGGATGCCATCCCGAATCAGGATGGCGCCATCCTGGATCACATTGAGTTCGTTGAGCGAAGGCCCGCGGCGAGGTCCCCGAGTGCCGCGAACTGTCACCAGATGGCGGGCACCCCGGATCAGAATCGACTCCAGTTTATTCCCCCCCCCTTACTGTAACATCAGTACTGGGACTCTTTTACTCCCTTACGCTTATCCCATGGCCAAACAAACACCTCCGCCCGGCAACAAACAGATTAAGACCTTGGAACGAGTGTTTTCCAAGGCCGGCGCCGGCTCTCGAACCGACGCGCGAAGCTGGATTGGGGCGGGGCGTGTTCGAGTCAACGGAAAAGTGGTCCAAAATCCGGACCACTGGGTCGACCTGGAGAACGACCGCGTCACCCTGGACGGCAAGCCGTTGCGCTCGGCCACCAAGACGTATGTGCTGCTCTACAAGCCCAAGGGTTACCTGACGACGTATCGCGATCCCGAGGGCCGTCCCACGGTTTACGACCTGGTGCCGGAGGTGGGCGCGTGGATTTCACCGGTCGGACGCCTGGACCTGGACAGCAGCGGTCTGCTGATCCTGACCAACGATACCGATTTCACCGAACGCCTGACCAATCCCGACCACAAGGTGCCAAAGACGTATCAGATCAAGGCGTCGACCCTGGTGAGCGACGAGCAGATCGAGCGTTTGCGCCAGGGAGTGGAACTGGCCGACGGAGTGACCCGCCCAGCGCTGGTCACGCGCCTGCGCGACAGCGAGAAATACAGCTTCTTGGAGATGACCATCACCGAGGGGCGCAACCGGCAAGTGCGGCGCATGCTGGAGGCGGTGGAAAGCAAGGTCCTCAAGCTGGTGCGCGTCGCCATCGGGCCGATCCGGATCGGCGGCCTGCCGATCGGCAAGTGGCGCAATCTGACCCCGCAAGAGGTGCACGCGCTGCGCGGCAGAGCCGCGTCGAAGGTAATCGCCGACCGCCGCCACGCCCGCCAAAAAGAGTTGCGCGGTTGACCTCGCCGCCGTTGAGATCCGCCGCCCCCACCCGAGCCGCGCGGGGTACCCTCTGACCGCGCCCGACCCCGCGAGGGCGGCAGTGGCCAAGCCTGCAATCCATAGCGCAACGCGCCAGCCTGGTAAGAAACGTAAGTGATCGCGCTCTTCCACAGAGCCAAGCCCAGTACATGATAATCGATATAGCCGACGGCGCGAATGGCGGCCCCATACTGCGGGTACTCCATCAAAAGATAGGCAGCGCGCTCCTCAAACCAACTTAAGCACCGCCCGTACCTTGTGTACCCCGGCAAAAGATAGGGAAACAAAACGCGAGCGGCG
>Ga0208716_1000658_pt1 | contig 13948 bp, 12 predicted proteins | sample NGESurdeep092012_8_FD_184482 | JGI IMG/M metagenome (GOLD analysis project Ga0208716, IMG submission 184482) | Arctic peat soil microbial communities from Barrow, Alaska - NGEE Surface sample 415-3 deep-092012 (SPAdes) | ecosystem: Environmental > Terrestrial > Soil > Wetlands > Peat ...
CCGGCGGCCGATCGGGCCGGGTGGGTGGATCGGGCCGGGTGGGTGGATCGGGCCGCGGCCGCTGAACGCGCGGTGAGCGATCGGTCGCTGCGCCGGCTGTGGGCGGTCCCGACCACCACCCTCGGCCTGAACAGCTCCCCGCCGCCGCTCTCCCATCGGCTCTTCCTCACCTGGAACTACTGGTGGCAGGCGCACCTGCTGGACTGCCTGGTGGACGCCGAGATCCGCGACCCACTGCCGGGCCGCCGGCGTCGGATCACCGCGCTCCTCCGCGGCTTCCGGATCCGCAACCTGGGCAGCTGGACGAACCGGTACTACGACGACATGGCCTGGCTCGGCCTGGCCCTGCAGCGTTGCGATGATCGTCTCGGCACCGACCACGGACCGGTGATCCGGCGGCTGGCCGACGAGATCGTCACCGGGTGGTCCGATGCGGAAGGCGGGGGCATCCCCTGGCGGCGGGGTGATGAGTTCAAGAACACCCCGGCCAACGCGCCGGCCGCGATCCTGCTGGCCCGCACCGGACATCTCGACCGCGCGGCGGCCACCGTGGACTGGATCGACGACCGGCTCCGCGACCCGGACACCGGGCTGATCTGGGACGGGCTGCGGCCGGCGCAGATCGAGAAGGTCGTGTACAGCTACTGCCAAGGTGTCGTGCTGGGCGCCGAACTGGAGGTGAGCTCGAGGACGGGCCGACCGCGGGATCGGATCCACCGGCTGGTGGCCGCGGTCGACCGTCATCTCTCGTCCTGTTCCGGTGTGCTGGCCGGGCACGCGGGCGGCGACTCCGGGCTGTTCACCGGCATTCTGGCCCGCTACCTGACGCTCGTCGCCGCCGAGCTCCCCGTCACGGACCGCGCCGATGTCACGTCGCGGTCGCTGGCCAGGAGGTTGGTGCTTCAGTCCGCCGCGGCGGCGTGGTCGAACGCCGCGTTCGTCGACGGGGCGCCGCTGTTCGGTGCCGACTGGTCCCAGCCGGCCCGGGTGCCCTCGGAGGGCGGTCACGAACGGCTGGCCGAGCGGGACCTGTCGGTGCAACTCTCCGGCTGGATGCTGATGGAAGCTGCGGCGGCCGTTGGCGACTGACGACGCACGGTCCATCCAGCTACGCGTCCTTGGCCGTGAGCAGGAACACCGCATACGGGGTGATCCAGGCAAAGCCGAGAGCGACGCCGAGGAACAGCCGCCAGCTGAAACCGGGTCCGAACGGGATGCCCAGCAGCAGGCAGGCCACGGCGACGATCCTGGTGGTGACGGCGGCGGCGCGCCGGTTCTGGGCGGTGAAGCGACGGGCCACCACGAAGCACGCCGCGACGAGCGCCACGAACGCCAGCGGCGGGGCGACCGCATGCAACAGCCCGTGCGTGCTCAGGCTGCTGGGGTAGTCATCGGGCGTCCCGGGTGGGTAGGCCAGGGCGGCGTCCGGCACGAACACTCCGCCGATCAGCAGGCCGATCCCGAACACCGCGAGCAGGGCCGGTGCCCAGGCGTGCCCCGGCCCGGTGGCCAGCCGGCGAGCCACGCCCATCGAGAAGGCAAGGCTGAGCAGACCGGCGAGCACGAAGTTGGTGATCTGGATCCAGCCCAGATCCCCCAGGGACAGCATGCTGAGCGGCTGGTGGGACAGGCTGAAGCCGTGGCGCGTCGCTGCCTGCACGCACGCGGTGACGACGAAGATGGGTCCGGCGACGACGCCGGCGCCGAGCAGCAGCCGGGTGGACTTCGTGGACGGCGAGGCGCTGGCGGTGGCAGGTCTGGTGCTGTTCGTCATGGTCGAGTCCTTCCTTGTTGGGTCGTGGAGGCGAGTGGTGCGGATGGTGGAGGCGTTCACTCCCCACGTCGACCCACCTCTGTCGTTCTCGACACCCGGCCGCCGAAAACTTCCGACGAACAGTTCCCGAAAAGATCTTGCTGGCCGGTGTCGAGAACCGGCGGCGCCGGTCGACGTGACTGCATTGGCCGGCGCAAGGACCGGCCGCACCGAGAAGGAGGAACACCATGCGTTTCATGACGTTCATCAAGTTCGACGAGTCCATGCCCTACGGGCCGCCGCCGCCCGCGCTGTTCGAGGCCATGGGTCAGTACGCGATCGAAGGCGCGGTGAACGGGACCCTGGTCGAGCAGGGCGGCCTTGGGTCCAGCGAGCAGGGCGCGATCGTCTCGCTGGCCGACGGGTCGATCACCACCCACGACGGTCCGTTCACCGAAGCCAAGGAGCTCGTCGGCGGGTACGCGGTGATCGAGGTCCGCTCCAAGGACGAAGCGATCGAACTCGCCAGGCGCCTGCTGCAGATCCACCTGGACAACTGGCCCGGCTGGGAAGGCAGCTGCGAGGTGCGCCAGCTGTTCGTGAATCCGGTCGACGTACCGGCCTGACCGGCGACGGCCGCGGACCCGCGGCCCAGTCCTGTTGGCCGCCTTTCGTTTGCCCGGTTTCGTTTGCCGGCAGCCGGCGCGGGGTGCTCTGATCGATGGGTGAGCGAGCAGAGCACCCCCGCAGCGGCCGCCAAAGGCGCGATCGAGGCTGTCTGGCGGCTCGAGTCGACCAGGCTGATCGCCGCGTTGGTGCGGATCGTTCGTGACGTGGGGATGGCTGAGGACCTCGCGCAGGACGCACTCGTCGCCGCGCTCGCCCAGTGGCCGGGCGAGGGCATCCCGAACAACCCGGCGGCCTGGCTCATGACGGCCGCCAAGCGCCGCGCCATCGACCAGTTCCGGCAGGGCGAGCGCCGGGATCGTAGCTACACCGCCATTGGGCGTGACCAGGCAGACGAGGTGATCGTGCCCGACTTCGCCGCCGCCGTGGACCATGTCGAGGACGACGTGCTGCGGCTGATGTTCCTGTGCTGCCACCCGTCGCTCACCTCGGACGCGCAGACCACGCTGACGCTCAAGCTCGTCGGCGGGCTGACGACCCGGGAGATCGCGCGTTCGTTCCTGACCTCCGAGGCCACCATCGCGCAACGGGTGGTCCGGGCCAAACGCACACTGGCCGACGCCCGCGCAGCCCTGGACGAGCCCGATGCAGCGGAGCGACGGGACCGGCTGGCGGCCGTGCTGGTGGTCGTCTACCTGCTGTTCAACGAGGGCTACTCGGCAACAGCAGGCGATGACTGGATGCGCCCCGCCTTGTGTGACGAGGCCATCCGGCTCGGCCGCATCCTGGCTGCACTGGTGCCGAATGACGCTGAGGTGCATGGGCTCTCGGCATTGATGGAGCTCCAGGCGTCCAGGTTGGGCGCCCGCACCGGACCGGATGGGGAGCCGGTGCTGCTGCTGGATCAGGATCGCAGTCGGTGGGATTCCGCCCACCTGCGGCGCGGGCTGGTGGCGCTGGACCGCGCCGAGTCGCTGAGTGCCGACCCGGGCCAGTACACGCTGCAGGCCGCCATCGCCGCGTGTCACGCGCGGGCGCGGACCGCCGACGCGACCGACTGGGTGCGGATCGCGTCGCTGTATGAGCAATTGGCCCGGATGAGCGGGTCGCCGGTGGTCGAGCTGAATCGCGCGGTGGCGCTGAGCATGGCGTACGGGCCGAGCGCCGGGCTGACGCTGATCGACCAACTCGTCGACCTGCCCGCGCTCCGTGGCTATCACCTGCTGCCCAGCGTGCGCGGCAACCTGCTCGACAAGCTCGGCAGGCGGGAGGAGGCGCGGGTGGAATTCGAGCGTGCCGCGGCCATGACGAAGAACGGCCGGGAACGGGCGATGCTGCTGGACCGGGCCGGAGGGGCTGACCGGGCTGCCCGGGCCTGACTGGGCGGCGGGCTACTCTCCTGCCATGCGCGTCGGAGTCGTCATCCTGCCCCAATTCCACTGGCCAGAGGCCCGGGCCCGGTGGAAGGCACTGGAAGACAAGGGTTTTGCGCACGGCTGGACGTACGACCATCTGGCCTGGCGTGATCTGGCGGACCAGGCGTGGTTCGGCACCATCCCCACTCTGACGGCCGCGGCGACCGCGACCACCACGCTACGACTTGGCACCTGGGTCACCTCGCCCAACTTCCGGCATCCAGTCACGCTGGCCAAGGATCTGATGACGCTGGACGACATTTCCGACGGCCGGATCATTGCCGGCATCGGTGCCGGCGGCGTCGGTTGGGACGCGGAGGTTCTCGGCTCAGAAGTGCTTCCTCCAGGGCGGCGGGTGGAGCGTCTCGACGAGTTCGTGGCGCTCGTCGATCTGCTCCTCAAACAACCCGACACCACTTGGCACGGAAGGTATTTCCATGCGGTGCGGGCGCGGATGATCCCGCCTGGCAGTCGTTCCCGGGTGCCGCTGGTGGTCGCGGCGAACGGTCCGCGAACGATGGCGATCGCGGCCAGGACCGACGGGTGGGCCACCACCGGCACGCACGGACCGGAGGCCACGGTGGACGAGTGGTGGGAGGGCGTCGCGGGTCTGTCCCGCCGGTTCTCCGAGATCGCCGCGACCGCGGGCCGGGCGCCCGAGGAATTCGGCAGGTACCTGAGTGTTGATTCCGCGCCGGTGTTCTCGCTGAGCAGCCTGGATACCTTCACCGACGCCGCCGGGCGTGCGCAGGAGTTGGGATTCACCGACCTGGTCGTGCACTGGCCGCGCCCGGGAGGTGTCTATGCGGGCGACGAACGGGTATTGGACGAGGTGGCGGCAACGCTGGTCGACGGGCATGTCCGGTGGTGATCGAGCGGTGGGTGGTCCCGCGTCGGCGATGATCAACGTGGTTGGATTCCTCGACGCGCCGCGGGCAACGGCGGGTCGATCCGGCGGGCGAACACCAAGACCGCCGCGGCGAGCATCGCCGCTCCACCCACGGCGGTGACCCAAGGGCCGATTTCCGGGTAGGTCTCGCCTGCCTCGAACACTCCCGCATCGCCGGGGGTGATGCCGCGCAGCACGCCCCAGCCGAGGCACACGAGGCCGCACAGGGTCAGCACCGCGGCCTTGATCCGGTGCGGCCGGGTGTTCCTGCCTGCGTTCGCGGCCAGCGAGATCGCGGCAATCGCCCCGATGCTCCCGAAGATCAACCCGATCAGTCCGGGGCGGTACGTCCAACTGTCCATCACATCGTTCAGGTTGGTGCCGGCGATGGAACTCGTGCCGGAGATCGATCCCCACCCGGTGATGCTCGTCGTACCGCCGTCCTCGGTGTCGGTTCCGACCCACGGGAGGAGGGAAGCCATCGCGGCGGTGACCGCACCGACGGCAGCCAGGGCTGCGACGGCGCGGCGGACGTTGGTGGTCCGGTCCGGCCGTGCGTGCATCACGTCCTCGTTTCAGCCGTTGCCGGGTTCGCGGTGATCAGGGTGCGCGATGATCAGGCGGCGCGGTGGGGTGCCCAGCCGCCGACGGTACCGACAGATCGGGGCACAGCGGTGATGACACGGGCATCGGTGCCGAAGGTCACCGGTTCTCGTCAGGTCGCCGATGGTGCGTGGTCGGTGATGCCTGGACGGTGATGCCTGGACGGTGCGGAGTTGATGGTGCGGACTTGATGGTGCGGAGTTGATGGTGCGCAGTCGTGACCGCGGCCGATCGCCGTGAGGCGATCGGCCGCGAATCACCCGGGAGGGGGGTCCGGGTCCTTGGTGGCTACGGAGTGCCGTAGCTCGTCAGGGTCTCGTAGTCCATGAACAGCGTGGTCCGCCAGCCGGAGGGCCGCACCAGATCGGTGAGCAGCTTGGAGGTGTTCGGCATCGCCACGCCCAGCCGGTTGGCGAAGTGGTTGTAGCCGATCTCCCAGGTGATCTTCCAGGAACCGTTGGTGGTGTTGATCGGAGCGGTGCCGACCCAGTTCGGCGGCGGATTCTGCCCGCCCTTGACCGCCGCGTGGATGTAGCCGGTGTTCAATTCCATCGCGGTCACGATGCGGTTCTTCTCGGCGCCGTACAGGTCGACGCCCTGCAGCCGCGCGGTTTCCGCACCGTCGATCATCGCGCCGAAGCCCATCGCCATGTGGTTGATATCCCGCAGCGTTTCGCCCTCGAGTCCACTGATGAACCTGGTCGGGTTGTGCCAGTAATTCTTCAAGGTCGCGGCGCTGGTGGTGGACCGCTCGTAAATGGTCCCGGGAGGTGAGATCGGCATTCCGGCCAGTTGCGGCAGCGCATTGGTGTCGCCGGCCATGTAAATGGCCGCCGGGACCTGCGCCCGCCAATCGGCGACACCGTTGTCGAAGGTGGCCCGGTCGTCGTTGAAGATGCCGATGTTCATTGTCGCGTCGGCCATCGACAGCACCCAGTTGGCACCGCCGCCGGTCCACCCGTTGATCACATGCGGCAGGAATGCCTTCTTCAGCATGGTGGAGAATTGGCTCACGTTCAACTTGGGCTGGCCGGCCGGCGCGGTGTAGGTGTAGCGGATGATTTCCGCGGACCGCGGGAAAACCTGGCCCATCCAGGCGGCCTGCAGGTGGCCGTCGCTGTAGGTGCTGTCGAATTTGTGGTCGATCAGTTTGGCCGACCAGGCATTCAGGATCTTGATGGCCAGCTGCGCATTGGCGTTGTTCCCGGTGTAGTACCACAGCAGCGCCTGAGTGTAGGCGGCGACCGCGTCATTGACCTCGTCGAAGCAGCCTTCGTCGGGATTGTGGTACGCACCGCAACCGACATAGGCGACCGGGCGCGGCGTCCAGGACAGTGAGCTGTAGGCGACACCGTTGTTGGCGCCGGTGTCGGCCTTGGCGTTCTTCAGGTTCGCCAGCCCGGTCGACCACGGCTGGGCGCCGGCGGCGAGCTTGGCCTTCACGAAGCTGAGCTGCGGCGTGCCCAACAGGATTCCCGGATGAACGAATCCGTTCACCGCGGCAGCCTTGACCGCGGATGTTGCCGCGGTCTGGACTGGCGCCGCCTGCGCGAGCCCCGGCATGCCCAGGCAGCCGAGAGTGATCGTCAGACCAAGCACCACGACCTTGTTCAACGTCGACCATCGACGAGTCGCGGTAGCGGAATTGGCTGAGTTCATTCCGGCACTTTCGGCAGATGCCTTCCGGTTTCTGAATGCGAACATCTTCCCCTCCTGGCAATGCAAGCTGCTGTGGTAATTCCCCCGGTGGATTCCGTGCGTCGGGTCGGTGCCCGGAGCTGGAGAGCGGCGGCCCGGCCCCCGGTCGCCTGCGCCGGATTTCCCCTGGTTCGGTGTTCGACACCGATCCGGCGACGTCGCGATATGGGCCCGGCGGCCGGACTGCTACTCCTTGCCGCTGGAAAACCGGTCGACCGGATCGGCCCGCGAACCATTCGCCCGGGCCACTCGCACACCGGAATTCCGTCCCCCGGGGATGTGAATTGTCATGATGATCGACCCCTCCCGGTTCGTCATCGGACCATCCGTCCTGAACTCAGGCTCGTCGGATTCGACTATCGAGAGCAGAGTCAGCGGTCCTCGGATGACCCGCGGAGTTCCTCGAAATGCCGCGCCCAAGGGCTCACGTCGCGGGCACGGCGACGCCCAGCGTCGACGACGTTCAGTGATCTATCGATAGCGTTCGGCAACAGTCGCCGGTGACGTCCTGCACTCGGTCGGTGACCTTCGGCGACCGGACGGCCGCCGATCGGCCCCCGTCACGCAGTGTGGTCGTCCGTGGACTCGGCACCGGGCCAGCGCCAGGAAGCCAGGCCGAGCAACAGCACCACGACCGGTGGCACGTACAAGGCCCAGGACGATCTCCCCGGCCCGGCACCCACCACGGCACCGAGCAGGTAGGCCCCGAACACCGCTGACAACACTCCGAGACTCAGCCGGTGGGCGCGCCGCGGCGTCTGGGCGAACCCTCGATCCACCAGTCCGACGACGGCCTGCGCGATGTGGGTCAGCGCCCCGGTCTGATAGGTCGTCGACATCCCGACACCGGCCAGCCTGGAGATCACGTCGGTCTGCACGCCCATGGCGACACCGGCCAGCACCAGCAGAACGGCCGACAACGGACCGTCCATGACGAGATCGGTCCTGATCGGTCCGGCGACGACCGCCAAGGCCGACAGCAGGGCGAATTCCACAGCCAGCAGGACGGAGTGGCGGCGGCGGGCGCTGACCCGCCGGGAGACGACCAGCCCCACGGCGGTGCCAACGGCGAAGCTGACGATGGCCAGTCCCGAGCGCCAGGCGGGCGGCACGTCTGGGCTGCCACCCACCGCCATGCCGAGGAAGATCACGTTGCCGCTCTGGTTGGCCGGGAAAACCCCGAAGATCCTGCTGAATCCGACCGCGTCGACGAAACCGGCAATCGCCGCGAGAGTGACCGGCACGGGCAGATCCCACCGCGCGCGTCTGTCCCGCGCATCGGTCGAACGCGCTGCCGCCACCGAGCCTCCCGTGTCGCCGCTGCCGCCGAACCGCGCGCCGGACCCCGCACGAAAGGTGGATGACGCCAGTCCCCGCGACCGTATGGCCGTCGGGTGATCGTCCCACCGCCAGGCACGGCGGCCTCGCGCAACTTGGTCCAGAGCGTCACCGGCTCGGGAAGTCGACCGTCGCCGCCCGGATCAGCGCCGTGACCTGGCCGGTTTCGATGGCGCGCCCCGCCGGGCCCACAGATCGTGGGGTGCCGGAGCACCACCGCTGATCCGCTGGGCGAAGGCCGCTGACCGGAAGCGAAGCCCGCCGCGCGATTCCCCTGGCAGGATCGAGGGATGACCGCAGAGACAGCCGGGCCGCCGGACTCCCGCGCCGATGCGCGCACCGCGCCCACAGCGCCCGACGTCACCGGGCGTTCGCCGGCGTTCGCGGATGGGCTGTGGGTGGACCGGATCGGTTCCCGCCGCTACCTCGGGCACAACACCCGGGGCGCTCAGGTGCTCGTCGGGCCGGCCGAGGCCGGTGCGGTCTTCACCCCCGGCGAGTTGATGAAGATCGCGCTGGCCGGCTGCAGCGGCATGAGCGCGGACGCCGCACTGGCCCGCAGGCTGGGCGACGACGTCCCGATCAGCGTGCATGTTTCTGGCCCGTCCGACCCCGCCGAGGTGCGCTACCCCACGCTGCACGAGGAACTGGTGGTCGACCTGACCGGCCTGAGCGTCGAGGACCGGAGTCGGGTGGAGACCGTCATCCGGCGCGCCGTCGACCGCAGCTGCACCGTCGGTCGAACCCTGCAGCAGAGCGCAGCCGTCAGTCTCACCGTCAGCTCCCGCGATGACAGCGGTTCTGCAGCCCAGGATGCGGCCACCAGCGGTCCCTCCGACCGTCGTCGCCACCCTCCCCGTTACAGACGACGCGGTCAGGGCATAGGGACACCACGATGACACCTGCCGAGCCGCGCGCCACCACACCCGAAGCAGTGCCCGAGACGACTCCGAGCCAGCCGATGAGCACGAAGACGGGCGCGACCGCAAACGGCGCGGCGTCGGGCAACGGCCGGGCCGGCAGCTCCGGGCCGGCCCGGGAGCCGTGGACCAACGCCTGCCACCGGGCCCGACTGCACGTCGTCACCGGCAAGGGTGGCACCGGAAAGACCACGGTCGCGGCCGCCCTGGCACTGACCCTTGCCACCGAGGGTCGTCGGGTGCTGCTGGTGGAGGTGGAGGAACGGCAGGGCATCGCCCGGCTGTTCGACGTGCCGCCGCTGCCCTATGAGGAACGCAAGGTGGCGGTGGCCACTGGCGGCGGTGAGGTGCGCGCGCTGTGCATCGACGTCGAGGCGGCGTTGCTGGAGTACTTCCAGATCTTCTACAGCCTGGGCTTCGCCGGCCGCAGCCTGAAGAAGATGGGCGCGGTCGAGTTCGCCACCACGTTGGCGCCAGGGCTGCGGGATGTGCTGCTCACCGGCAAGGTGAAGGAGACGGTCACCCGGCTGGGCAGCGACAACAAACTCGTCTACGACGCGGTCGTGATGGACGCGCCGCCGACCGGGCGGGTGGTGACGTTCCTCGGCGTCACCGGCGCGATGTCCGACATCGCCCGCCGCGGCCCGATCCACAGCCAGGCAGAGGGCGTCGTACGGCTGCTGCACTCGGCGGACACCATCGTTCACCTGGTCACATTGCTCGAGGACATGCCGGTGACGGAGACGCTCGAGGCCATCGAGCACCTGCGGGATGCCGACCTTCCGGTCGGCACCATCATCGTGAACGCCGCCACCGTTTCGCGGTTGCCACCAGCGTCGTTGAAGCCCGCGTCGCAGAACCGGCTGGACAAATCCCGACTGGCCGCCGGGCTGGCGCAGGGCGGGATCACCGCCGACGACGCGGTGCTCGACGGGCTGGCCGCGCAGGCCGCCGAACACGCCATCCGGGTGCTGGACGAGGCCGACTGCCGCGAGCAACTGGTGGCCACCGGGCTGCCGATCCTGTCCCTGCCCAGGCTGGTCGACGGCGGCGATCTCGGCGGGGTCTACGAGCTGGCCGACCGACTGGCCGAGCAGGGAGTCACATGAGCAAGCGGGTGCTCGACCTCGGCGCGATCCTGCGGGATCGCAAGACCCGGGTGGTGGTGACCTGCGGCTCCGGTGGTGTCGGGAAAACCACCGCCGCCGCCTCGATGGCGCTGTGGGCCGCGGACGCGGGCCGCAAGGTCGCCGTGCTGACCATCGACCCGGCCAAACGGCTCGCCCAGTCGCTCGGCCTCGACGCTCTGGACAACGACCCCCGCCGGGTGGACGTCGAGCTGGCCGACCCGAAAGGTGAACTCTGGGCGATGATGCTGGACACCGCCCGCACGTTCGACGAGATGGTCGGTGCCCATTCCACCCCGGAGCGCGCCAAGGCGATCCTGGCCAACCCGTTCTACAAGGTCATCTCCACCTCGTTCTCCGGAACGCAGGAGTACATGGCGATGGAGAAGCTGTCCACCCTGGCGGCGACCGACCAGTTCGACCTGATCGTGGTGGACACCCCGCCCAGCAGGTCCGCGCTGGACTTCCTCGACGCCCCGCAGCGGCTCTCGTCCTTCCTGGACGGCCGGATGATCCGGCTGCTGTCCGCACCGACCCGGGGCGTCATGAAGATCGTGGGCGCCGGGTTCACGCTGTTCACCAAGGCGGTCACCACGGTGCTCGGCGGTCAGATGCTGTACGACGCCGCCCAGTTCGTGCAGCTGTTCGAGGACATGTTCGGCGGCTTCCGGGAGCGGGCCCAGCACACCTACGAGCTGCTGCGCGCGCCGGGCACGGCGTTTGTCGTGGTGTCGATCTGCGAGGCGGACTCGCTGCGTGAGGCCTCCTACTTCGCCGACCGGCTGCGGGCCGAACGAATGCCGCTGGCCGGGCTGATCCTCAATCGCACCCATCCGCCACTGGCCAAGCTGCCGCTGCCCGCCGCGGAGGTGGCGCAGGAGAAGATCGAGCGCAGCGCGCCGCTGGCCGCCGCGGTGCTGGGTATCCACACCGACCGGCTTGCCGTCCGCGCCGCCGAGCTGCACATGCGCGCCCGGTTCGATCGGGTGCACACCGACCTGCCGGTCGTCGAGGTCGCCGCCCTTGCCTCGGACGCCCACGACCTACCGGCGCTACGCGAGATCGGGCGCAGGATGACCGCGGCCTGAACCACGCCCGACAGCACCGCCGATCGGGTAGTTCGGCAACGGAGTGTGACCGACCACACCCGTGCCGTGGGCGGACCCGCCCCGCCCTCCCAGCGCGAGGTCACGGTTCTCACACGTACCCGCCGGTACCCTTGGCCGGTGCGAGTGATGAGTGGTCTGGGCCGACTGATACTGGGCACCCTGCTGGCCGGGGTGCTGGTGGCGGGCCTGCTGCTCCCCATGACGTTGGGCGTGGGGCTGGCCGCCAACTCCGTCACCAACGCGATCGAGGACGCCAAATCGGACCCGTTGGACGGGGACATCCCGCTGCGCACCACCTTCACCGACGCGAGCGGGGCGCCCATCGCCACCGTCTACGAGCAGAACCGGGTCGACGTCCCGCTGTCCTCGATCTCGGACTATCTGCAGGTCGCGGTGATCTCCATGGAGGACCGGCGGTTCTACCAGCACCAGGGCGTTGACTGGCGCGGCACCGTGCGCGCACTGCTGCGCAACGCGCAGGCCGACACCACCGCGCAGGGCGGCTCCACCCTCACCCAGCAGTATGTGAAGAACTACCTCTACCTGGTGCAGGCCAAGACCGAGGCCGAGAAGGCCGACGCGATCGCCAGCACACCGATCCGCAAGCTCCGCGAGGCCAAGGTGGCGCTCAGCCTGGAGCAGACCCACACCAAGGCGGAAATCCTCGAGCGGTACCTGAACCTGGTCGCCTTCGGGCCGTCACAGTACGGCGCCGAAGCCGCCTCCCAGTGGTACTTCGGGGTGTCCGCGGACAAGCTGACCCTCGCCCAGGCGGCGCTGCTGGCAGGCATGGTGAACAACCCGCCGAAGTACAACCCGCTGGACGAGAACCACGTGCAGGACGCCAGAGCGCGCCGCGACCTGGTGCTGGACGTGATGGTCGCCGCCGGCAGGCTGTCCAAGGCTACGGCCGAGGAGACCAAACAACAGGACCTCGGACTCAACCCGCAGCGGGTCAGCAGTGGCTGCATCCCCGCGGTCAGCTCCGATACCAACGGCTTCTTCTGCCAGTACGTGCTGGACTACCTCAACACCGCCGGGTTCGACAGCAAGACGGTGGCCCGCGCCGGTTGGACCGTGAAGACGACCCTCGACCCGGCCGTGATGGCCTCGGCCAAGGCCGCCGCCGTCGCCAATGCCGATCCGAACAACGAGGCGGTCAAACGGATCGCGAACGCGGTGGCGGTGGTCAGCAAGGACGAGCCGCGGCGGGTGCTCGCGTTGGCCGCCAACCGTCCTTACGGCCTTGACCCGACCAAGGGCCAGACCGTGCAACGGCTGACCACGACCTTCGCGCCGCTGGGCGCCGGGTCGACCTTCAAGATCTTCACCGCAGCCGCGGCGATGGAGGCCGGCCTCGGTACCAATGCGGTGATCGAATCACCCCCCGAATACACCAGCCCCTTGGCGGCCAAACCGTTCAAGAACGCCGGTACCTACCCCGCATCGATGACTCTTGCCCAGGCGCTGGCGACGTCGCCGAACACCGCGTTCGTGGCACTGGAAGACCAGGTCGGGCTGCAGAAGGTGGCCGAGATGGCCGTGCGGTTGGGCCTGAAGGGGTACGCGCTGGACGCCGGCGACGTCGATCCGGCCTTCGCCAACGCCGGCACGGACTACGCCACGCAGGTGGTCGCGCAGAAGATCGCCTCGTTCACCCTTGGCGTGTCACCGGTGAGCCCGCTCGAACTGGCCAACGTGGGCGCCACGCTGGCCTCCGACGGCCGCTGGTGCCCGCCGACCCCGGTGGACACCATCACCGACCGCAACGGCAAGTTCGTCACCTGGGACAAGGTGCCCTGCCAGGAGGCGGTTCCGGCCGAACTGGCACGGACGCTGTCCGTGGCCATGGAGGGTGACTTCGCCGCCGGCGGCACCGCGAACGCGGCATCCTCGGCCGCCGGCTGGAGCTGGACGGCGGCGGGCAAGACGGGCACCACCCAGGAGTACAAGTCGTCGGCCTTCCTCGGCTTCACCCCGGAGATGAGCGCGTCGGTGATCGTCTGGGATTCCGAGCCGAGGCCGCAGTCGATCTGCCGTGATCCGATCCGCACGTGCTCGACGGATGAGGCCTTTGCCGGCGCCGGCATGTCCGGTGGCTCCATTCCGGCGGCCACCTGGATGTCGACGATGAAGCCGCTGAAACAGGGTCAACCGGACACCTTCTTCCGGCCGGCGTCACCTGCGTACATTCGCGGGTCGTCGAGCACCCAGGTGCCATCGGTGGTCGGGAAGAACGTGGACGAAGCACGGGCGCAACTCACCGCGGCCGGCTTCACCGTCAACTTGACCACCAGGCAGAACACCGGCACAGCGGTCAACATCGTCGTCGACCAGAACCCCAAGGGCGCGGCGCTGCCGGGCGGGGCGGTCACCCTGGTCGTGTCGGCCGGCGGCTAGTTCCTGGCCGGTGTCCAGGGCCGGTGTCAGGGGCCGGTGGAGCCCGTCCGATTCCCACTGCGCGGCGGG
>Ga0208716_1000661_pt1 | contig 13926 bp, 13 predicted proteins | sample NGESurdeep092012_8_FD_184482 | JGI IMG/M metagenome (GOLD analysis project Ga0208716, IMG submission 184482) | Arctic peat soil microbial communities from Barrow, Alaska - NGEE Surface sample 415-3 deep-092012 (SPAdes) | ecosystem: Environmental > Terrestrial > Soil > Wetlands > Peat ...
GAAGAGTGCATGAAGGGCCCCCGCCGGGCCAGAATGCCCGTCAACTGGGCGGGGTCAAAATGCCTCGGCCGCACCGAGAAAGAGACAGAATGGCTCCGGTTTCACGCGCCACAGGCCCCCGACAATTCCTATTGCGCCCCTACAATAGGTGGCACATTTTGAAGAAGTTCAAGGTGCTCCTGCTCGCGGAGGGCCTCAACATTCTAAATGCAGAGAACCCTCGCGCGGGCGGCGGTGGCGTTATGCGGCGGGTATTGTGGCTGGGGCGCATGAAGATGCTCTGTCTAACGCCGCCCATCAGGATCTACATTGGATTCGTGGAGGGACGGTCACCATGCGTAGACTCTCCGCGGCTCTTCTTGTTCTCGCCCCGCTAACTCTCGCCGCCTGCTCAACTCTCTCGGTCGAGAGCGAGGCCCACCTCCTGCAGCCCGCGCCCGCCTTAACCCGCACGCTCGTCGTCGTCGAGCTGTCCGGCGCGTCACGTCGGGTCGCAGAGGACACACTCGTGGCTCGCCTCGCATCCCTGCACCCCGCCGCGTCGTACGAGAAGGTGGCGCTGCAGCGCACGCGCGACAGCTTCGACGTGGAGGGCTACTCCGCTCTCTACCCCGCTCTCATCCGGAGCGGGAGCGAGGCGCTCGAACGCCGGCTCGGACTCTCGGCGCGCGGGCCCGCCGAGGCCCTCTCGAACGCGAGGAACCGAAGGCCGTCGGAGCCGCGCCTCGTGGAGGTGAAGGCGCTCCTGGACGACGTGGACTTGCGCGAACGGGCGCGGAAGGCCGGCTTCGACGGCCTTCTCGTCGTCCGGCTGAACAGGGTGACTTTCAAGCATTACCCCCATCTCGAGGAAATCCCCGAGTCGATCCAAATCCAAACGCGTATCGTCGCGAGCCTGACGGCCCTCGACGGCGACCTCGAGATCTGGAAGGGCATCGTCACGATCCGCGACGCCGGCTCGGTGGATCCTCATCTCTCACGGAAGACGGCGACGGCTTTCGCGGACCGCCTGCGAGAAGACGGCGTCGCGAACTGATGCTCGTTGCAACGGACTCGTTTGCGCTCGCCGCTGATCGCGATATCGTCAGGCCCCCGGAGTTCGCAACGATGCGAAATCGAACGTTGATCGATATAGCGGAGGTTGCACTTGAAACCTTTTACCACTATTGCCGTCGTCGTTTTCTCACTCCTCGCGTTGCTTCAATTGCTTCGTGTCGCTTTGGGGTGGGAAGTCACAGTAAATGGCGTCCTCATTCCACCTTGGGCGAGTGTCATCGCCTGCTTGGTTGCGGCTACGCTTGCATTCATGCTTAGACGCGAAATGCGCACATGAGCGCTCTCGCCCCAAGGAAGCGTCGCGCCAACCTCGGAATCGACGGCGAGATAATGTCAGCCGCATGACCCAGCCCCGTAGAATCCTTTCCCAGAGATTGGGGGTACAAGAGAGAGAGCTAGGGTTCAATGCCTCCGTCTCACGAGCGTGGACCGGCCGACGCCCCTCGGGGCAGCTAGGGCTGAGCGCGATGCGAATGATGCGTACGGCCGTCCTCGTCGCAATCGGGATGTCCGGCGTGGGCAGGGCCGAGTCTCTGCCTATCCAGGCCGAGGCGATCGGGATCGGACTCGAGTCCTATCCCTATCCTTTTCCCGTCGAACTCTTCCCGCTGGAGATCGAAGGACAAATGGTGCGCATGGCCTACATGGATGTGCGTCCCACCGCTGTCGGAAACGGACAGACGGTCGTCCTCTTGCACGGGAAGAACTTCTACGGCAACTCGTGGGAGGGGACGATCCGCGAGCTCATACGTGAAGGCTTTCGCGTCGTCGTGCCCGATCAGATCGGCTTCGGGAAGTCCTCGAAGCCGGACATTCACTACAGCTTCGATCTCCTCGCGGCGAACACGGCCCGCCTCCTCGACAGCCTCGGTGTGAAGCAGGCGGTCGTCGTCGGACATTCGACTGGCGGGATGCTCGCCGTGCGCTTCGCGCGCACCTATCCGTCGCGTGTGACGCGGCTGGTGCTAGAGGACCCCGTCGGTCTGGAGGACTACCGCTTCAAGATCCCGCCCCAGACGTTGGAGACGCTGTTCAAGGCCGAGCTGGACCAGACGCCCGAGAAGCTCCGCGCGTTCTATGCGCACTACTTCGCCGATCCGAGGCCGGAGCTGTACGAGCGGGACGTGGAGCTGGCGTCGCGGGTCCTGAGGAGCGGTGAGTATCCGCGCTGGGCGAAAGCCTCGGCGCTCGCCTATCTGATGATCTACGAGCAGCCGGTGCGGCACGAGCTCCACCTTCTGAAGCCGCCGGTGCTTCTCGTCGTGGGCGAGAAGGACCGGACTGTGGTGATGCGTCAGTACGGTGACCCGGAGGTCGTGAAGACCATGGGGCAGTATCCGGAGCTGGCGGAAGCGGCGGTCAGGGACATTCCGGATTGCAAGCTCGTCGTCGTGCCGGCAACCGGGCACGTGCCACACCTCGAGAGCCCTGAGGCATTTCATCGAGCGCTGTTGAGCTTCCTGAAGCCCTAGGTCCGCCTCGTCGTCGGCTACCCCCGCGCCGCACCGAAGCTAGAACGCCGGCTCGAATTCGAGCCCGCCAACGTAATCCCACCCGAAGGGGCTGAGGGTCACTTGGAGTCGGGTTTCGGTGGTTCAAGGACCCCGCCGGGAACATACTGTCCGTGCTTGAAGAGTAGCCGCCGCAGGCGCGGGTGCCACCGTTTCAGACGTTTAACCGAGAAGCCCCCGGGTCATGGGCTTTTCGAGAGAGAGTTGGAGGTATGAGATGGCAGTGAAGAAAGCGACGAAGAGGTCTCCCTCGAAGAACAATTCCTCGAAGAAAGTGAAGCCCGCGCGCGCGAAGGTCCGCGCGAAATCAGAGGCGCTGAAGATGAGTTCGGCGTCGCCTGGCTTCACCGTGAACGACGTAGAGAAGAGTCTCGCCTGGTACCGCGACGTCCTCGGGTTCGTCGTCGAGGATCGCTGGGAGCAGCATGGAAAGCTGACCGGGGTCCAGCTGGGGGCCGGCAGCGTCACCTTCATGCTCGGACAGGACGACTGGAAAAAGGGCCGCGACCGGAAGAAGGGAGAGGGCTTCCGGCTGCACTGCACGACAACGCAGGACGTCGACGCCCTCGCGGAGAGGATCGAAGCCCGCGGCGGCAAGCTTGACCAGGAGCCGCGCGACCAACCATGGGGCATGCGCGACTTCGCTCTGACCGATCCCGACGGGTTCAAGATTACGATCGCGGCGGCCACAAAGAAGCATTAGGAAAGGTCGGCTGCCCGGCCACGTTCGGACGGGCTTCGGGCCGACAGCGACGAAGGACGATGCTCTAATCGGTCGTCGTGTCGGCTTCTGAGACCCTTCGCACGATCGACGCCATCTGGCGGATCGAGGTACGACGCGCTCGGCCGGGTCGTGCCCTCGCCAGGCGGTCCGCTTCCAGATCGAGCGTGAGTTGGATGTCAGGCGCCACGTAAACTGACCTGTAGGGGCGCAATGGGAATTGCGATGCCCTTTGGCGCCTACAGACCAGCGGTTTCGTTGTCGTACGCCCGCCCAGAACGTACGCCTCGATCGTCTCCAGACCCCTTTGCTGATCTTCCTGACCGCTCTTCAGGCTGCTTTTCGAACGAGCACGGGCAGCAGCCGCTTCTGTTCTAGGCCGCCCGAGCACCGCTCCGAAGGAGGTACACGGTGCGGTTCGAGCGTCGTTTCTCCACCCCGAGCGGGGTCTGGTCTCGGAGGCGCGCGCGCTGAGCCATTACTCCGGGGAGCCACTGATCTCACCCGCGAACCGATTCCCGGTCTGCGATTCACCGACGCCCCGCGAGGCCCCTCGCGGGGTCTCGCGCTTGAGGGCCGAGGAATCCAGGAATTTCCATAACGCTCGCGGAGAGGGGCCGGTTCTTCTAGCATCCGGGGCCATCATGGAAAAGATGGTCGAAACCCGTTTGATCGCGGTCATCGGAGCCGGGGCGATGGGGAGCGGCATCGCCCAGGTCGCGGCGACCTCGGGGTTCAGGGTCAATCTCTCCGACGTTTCGGCCGCCGTCCTCGAGAAGGCCCTCGTCTCGATCCGGAAGAGTCTCGCGCGCCTCGTGAAGGCCGGAACGCTCACGGAGGCGCAGGCCGAAGGCGCGCTCTCGCGGATCGCGACCACGACCGATCCGGCTGAGGCCGTGAGCGAGGCGCAGGCGGTGATCGAGGCGGTTCCGGAGGATCTGGCGCTCAAGCTGGATATCTTCCGCCGCCTCGATGGGGCGGCGCCCGCGAACGCTCTGCTCCTCTCCAACACCTCCGAGCTCTCGATCGCCGCGCTCGCCTCGGCGACGAATCGGAGGGATCGTGTCGCGGGGATGCACTGGTTCAACCCGCCTCCCTTGATGAATCTGATCGAGATCGTCCGGGCGGAGGAGACCTCCGACGAGACCGTCGCGGCGGTCGAGGAGCTCTCCCGCCGGATGGGAAAAGAGACCGTCGTCTGTCGCGACGCCCGCGGCTTCATCACGTCGCGGGCGCTGGCGGCGCACGTCCTGGAGTGCTTCCGGATCGCCGAGGAGGGGATCGCCACGCCGAAGGACATCGATACGGCCATCCGCCTCGGCCTCAACTATCCGATGGGCCCGTTCGAGCTCGCGGATTACGTCGGGCTCGACGTCCTCGCCGCCGCCGCGCGCGGACTGGCCGAGGCGCACGGTCCCCGCTTCTCGCCGCCGCGCCTCCTCCTTTCGCGAGTCGAGAAGGGACACCTTGGCCGGAAGACAGGGAAGGGCTTCTACGATTATGGGTGAGACGTTTCTCGTGTCGTACGCGCGCACGGCGTTCGGAAAATTCGGCGGCGCGCTGCGCGACGTCCCCGGAGTGGATCTGGCCGCCACCGCCATCGGAGGCGCCCTCGCACGCGCGGGCCTCGACCCGGCGGAGGTGGACGAGGTCTTCGGAGGCTGCTGCGCGCAGGCCGAGGCCGGGGTCATCGCGCCCGTCATCGCGCGGCGCGCGCTGATGAAGGCGGGTCTGCCCGCCACCGTTCCGTCCCTGACGCTCGACCGCGCGTGCTGCTCGTCGATCGCGGCCCTCCAGATGGCCGACCGCGCGATCCGCGCGGGCGACATCCGCGTGGCCGTCGTGTTCGGCGTCGAGAATCTCTCTCGCGTCCCTCTCGTCGTCTCGCCACGCGTCCGGTGGGGAACGCGTGTGGGCCCTGTGACGCTGGAGGACGCGCTCTACCGGATGGAGTACGCCGAGTTCGCGCCGGTGTCCGTGGACGCCGGCGAGGTGGCTGTGGAATTCGGTATCGGCCGCGAGGAGCAGGATGCCTGGGCGCTCCGGTCGCAGCGGATGTATGCGCGGGCGCTCGCCGAAGGAATCCCGGCCGAGGAAATTGTCCCGGTGACGCTACCGGGCGGGAAAGTTTTCGAGGCCGACGAGCTCCCCAGGCCGGAGACGACGATGGAGGCGCTCGAGAAGCTTCCGACGATCTACGGCTCGCCGACCGTCACGGCGGGAAACGCTCCCGGCCTCGATGCGGGTGCGGCGGCGCTTGTCGTCATGTCCGCGGCAGAGGCCCGCCACCGCGGAGTGCGGCCGCTCGCCCGCCTCCTTTCGTACGCCGCCGTGGCGCTCGCGCCGCGGCGGATGGCCGAGGCTCCGGCCGAGGCGGCCGAGTGTGCGCTGAAGCGGGCGGGGCTGCCTCTCGCCTCCCTCGACCGGGTCGAGATCAACGAGGCTTTCGCGGCGGTGGCGCTCGTGTCGACGAAGAGGCTCTCGGGGGCCGACACGGCGGCGCTCGCCGCGCTCCGCGAGAGGACGAATGCCGATGGCGGCGCCATCGCCATCGGGCATCCCGTTGGGGCCTCGGGGGCGCGGATCGTGGGAACGTTGGCGATGGCCCTCCGGCGACGCGGCGGCGGACGCGGACTCGCGGCGATCTGCGGAGGCCTCGCCCAGGGCGACGCCGCTGTGCTCGAGGCCGCCGGGTGAGGGCGAACTTCGGCCGTCCCCTCTCGGGAATCCGCGTCGTCGATCTGACGTCGCTCCTGCCGGGCGGCATCGCCACACGGCTCCTCGCCGACCTGGGCGCGGAGGTCGTCAAGGTGGAGCCGCCCGGGGGCGAGGCCGGGCGCCACTTTCCGCCGCTCGACGACGGACTCAGCGTCTACTACCGCCTCACGGCGGGCGGCAAGAAGGTACGCTTCCTCGACCTGAAGACGCCAAAGGGCCGGGCCGCGCTGGACGGTCTTCTCACCCGCGCCGACGTCCTGATCCACTCGCTGAGGCCCGGCGCTGCGCAGAGGCTCTCGCTCTCTCCGAAAGACGTCTCCGTTCGGTATCCGCGTCTCGTCCAGGTGCGCATCGCGGGCTTCCGGCGCTCTTCTAAAGCGGGCCACGACGTGAACTTCCTCGCCACGTCTGGCCTTCTCGACCTGAACCGCGACGCGCGCGGCCGGCCAGTCATCCCCGGCTTTCAGATCCCGGACGTCGCGGGCGGGGCGTGGCCCGCGGTGACCGCCGTCCTGACCGGCCTTCTCGAGCGGGAGCGGACGGGCCGGGCCATGGCGGTGACGGTGTCCCTCCACGAAGGAAGCCTCGCGCTCCTGTCGCTCGGCGCTGCCGAGTACCTCGCGACGGGGCGAATGGCGAGCGACGGCGCCCTGGTGACGCACGAGCTCCACCCATGCTACGGCCTCTACCCGACGAAGGACGGACGCCTCCTCGCGGTGGCCTGCATCGAGCCGAAGTTTTGGGTCGGCTTCTGCATGGCGATCGGCCTGCCGGATCTCGTCCCGCTCCAGTACGCCTCGGGCGTGGCGGGGCGAACGGCCCGGCGGCGCCTCGCGGCGGCGACGCGGCGCCGGACGTTTGCGGAGTGGACCCGGCGGCTCGAGTCGCTCGACGTCTGCGTGACGCCCGTCGCGACGCTCGCCGAGGCCGTGCGGGCGGAGCTCCGGCTGGAGAAGGGCCGCGGCGTTTTTCGCCGCGGCAGGGACGGACGCTACGAAATCGTCCCGAGGATCCGCTGAATGTTGCCGTTCTTCGAGGACCTTAGGACGGAGGAGCAGCGGGCACTGGCCGAGACTGTGCGCAGCTTCGTGAGCGCCGAGGTTCGGCCCTACTACGCCTCCACGCCGCCGGACCAGTTCCCACGCCCGCTCTTTTCGCGGCTCTGCGCGATGGGGCTGGGCGGCATCCCGTTCCCGGCCGAATACGGCGGGGGAGGCGCCGACTACGCGACGTACGCTCTCGTCCTCGAGGAGCTGGCCGTCGCCGGCGGCGCGCTCGCGGGCACGCTTTCGGTCCACGGCCTGCCACAGCTCATCCTGAGCCTGTTCGGAACCGAAGAGCAGAAGCGCCGGTACCTGCCGCGCCTCGCCAGCGGCGAGCTGCTCGGGGCTTTCGCCCTGACCGAGCCCGAGACGGGCTCCGACGCCGCGGCGATCGCGACGCGCGCGGCTGCCGACGGAGACGGCTTCCTGATCAGCGGGAGCAAGGCCTGGATCACGCATTCGACCGTCGCCGACCTCTTCGTCGTCTTCGCCCGGACGGGCGAGAAGGAGATCTCCGCGTTTCTCGTCGAGAAAACCGCCCCGGGCTTCACGCCGCTTCCGCCGGAGAGGAAGATGGGGCTCCGGCGATCGCCCACCGGCGGACTCTCCCTCGCCGGCGTATGCGTGCCGAAAGGGGCGCTCGTGGGCCGGCCAGGAGACGGTCTTGGAATCGCGCTGACCGCCCTCGACTCGGGGCGCATCACGATCGGAGCCCTTGCGGTTGGCCTCTGCCGGGGGGCTCTCGACGCCGCGCTCGGCTACGTCCGGACGCGAAAGGCCTTCGGCCGCCCGCTGGAGAAAAACGACGTCGTCCGCGCGCGCCTCGCGGAGATGGCCGCGCGAACGGAGGCGGCGGCCGCCCTCGTGCGCGAGGCCGCGCGCCTCCGCGACTCCGACCGGCCGTTCTCGGCCGCGGCCGCGGCGGCGAAGCTCGTCGCCACCGACACGGCTCTCTTCGTGACCGCCGAGGCGGTCCAGCTCTGCGGGGCGACCGGTGTTTCCGAGGACTTCCCCGCCATCCACCTCCTCAACGACGCGAAGATCGCGCAGATCGTCGAGGGCGCCAACGACGTGCAACGGATGGTCCTGGCGCGGGTGCTCCTGACCTGAGGAGGCGCCGGAAAGGAGTCGCGATGTGCGGGCTCATGCAACACGATCGGCTTGTCGTCAACCGACCTGCTCCCTAAAGTTGATCCACTCGGGGTGTGAGACTCCTGGTTGAAAATCGTACCAGTCGTCGCGCTGTGAATTGCGTGGAAATGTGGAAATCACGCTGCCATCTCCCGATGGGCCGCAGCGGACGCGCTTGTAGAAGGACGAGAATCTTCGCAGCGTGGCCGTCTGGTCGCAGGGAGTCACGACGCTACTGCCCGTCGCGGACGAGGTCGCCTTCATTCGGTTCGGGGACTCTACGATCGCGTTGACGTTTTGCGACCTCGAGCGCGCCGCCCACGAACGCGACAAGTACGCCGAGGCGATAGAGGCCTTGCGCGCTGCCGCTCGCGGGCGGCGGAGTGAGCCGTGAACGAGCTACGGCTTGCCGTGAGGCTGCACAGGCACGGTCTTCGCGGGCTGTGCAGGCACGGTCTGCACAGGCACGGTCTTCACGGGCTGCATGGGCGCGGTCTTCACGGGCTGTGCTGGCACGGTCTGCGCGGGCACCGCCTTCACGGGCGGCGTGGTGGTCTTCGCGGGCTGCATGGGCTGATTTTTGTCGGGATGAACGTTGTTCGACATGAGGTGCCTCCGTTACAAGGCGCTGCAACCCGCGTGCCGAGTAAAGGATGAGGAGCGAAGCGGGCCATCCACACCAGGTTGATCTCTCAGAGCGTCGGGAGGCATGGATTCTCGGCGCTTTGAGTCTTTCTCGGACTTCCTCCGGCGTGAGTACATGGCCCTGACGGATTCCTGACCGAAAGAAAGTCTTTACGACGCCCTGAATTTCCGGCACGCAGTTTGCTCATTTCGGCTGTCGGGGCTAGAGCGTCCGGGGAACCTTGAAAAGAATACCGTCGACTCGTATCCCGGCAGGAAAGGTCGTCATGAAAAGTCTGGCTGCTCTTCTCGGAGTTCTTTTGATCTGCTCCGTCCCTGCTGCCGCCCAGAAGTTTGAACTGCCCCCGCTCGTTGAGCCCGCGAACGCCGAGCACCACGTCGGTAAGGTGATCTGGGTTGATCTGGTGACCCCGGACCTCGCGAGTTCGAAGCGGTTCTATTCAGGATTGTTCGGCTGGACCTTCCGGGACATTCATGCCGGTAAGGCAGACTACGCGATCGCGTTTCTCGATGGCCGGCCGGTGGGAGGTCTGCTCCACGGGCCCGTGCCGTCTGGTGAACAACGGCGGCCGGCGTGGCTGCCCTTCATCGCCGTTCGCGATGTCGATGCCGCGAAGCGGACCGCGCTGGAGCAGGGGGCCAAGGTCGTGAAGGAACCCAGAAGTTACCTGCGACGCGGCCGCCAAGCGGTCTTCGCTGATCCCGAAGGGGCTGTTTTCGGGGTCCTCGCCTCCAGCAGTGGTGACCCTAGCGACTTGCTGGCCGCTCCCGGAGAGTGGATCTGGAGCTCGCTTCTCGCCCAAGATCCAGACAAGGACGCGGCCTTCTACCAGACGCTCTTCGGCTATGACGTTTTCGACGTGCCGAGTGACGACGGTTTAGATCACGTGATCCTTTCGACCGACGACTACGCTCGCGCGAGCGTGAATGCTTTGCCCAGCCATGCGTCCCGCCGTCATCCCCACTGGCTCAATTTCGTGCGGGTCGTGGATGCCGTCGACGTGGCAGCCAAGGCGGTCGCGCTAGGCGGGCGCGTGCTGGTCGAACCGCACGTCGATCGCCACGGTGGCAAGGTGGTGATCGTCGCCGATCCGACGGGAGCAGCCTTCGGATTGATGGAGTGGTCGGACACCGACAGCAGAAGGGAGCCGAAATGAAGATCGTGCCTCGACGTTGGAGAGTGAGTGCGCTGGGGATCCTGCTGCTCACGGTGATGTCTGCCTGCACAGTAGGCGGCGGGGGATATGTCGGGGGCGTCTACGAGCCGTACGGGTCCGACTACGGCGGCTGGGGGTCGGGTTATCACGTGGCACCGCCCCGCCGCGGCGAGCGTCGCCCGGAGCAGTCGGCTCCCCACGCCTATCGGCCGGCGCCCCGGTCCCGCCCGAGTCCGTCGATTCCGACGCGTCCGCATGGGCGTTGAAATATTTCCGACCTGAGCCGACTCTCTAAGCTGCTGGAGGACCGCATCCGCGGGATGTACGCGGCGCGGTGAGAGCGCCGCTTCTCGACGGGCAGCAACGCATAGTCCCGAAGGCTTGCGCTCTGAGCCAGCCACGTGCGGAGCTAGGATGCTGTCTCAGATCGTCGGGGAGCATGTGTTCCCGGCGCTCTGACCGAGATGGCGTCGAGCGCGATCGCGAAGATTCCTCCGCGCCTCGTGGACAAGTCCAATTCCACGCGAAAGCGAGAAAGCGAGATCTCCATGCTCAAGGAATTCAGGGAATTCATCAGCAAGGGCAGCGTGCTCGATCTGGCGGTTGGCGTCATCATCGGCGCGGCGTTCGGCAAGATCGTCGCGTCGTTCACGAGCGACATCCTGATGCCACCGATCGGCCTTCTGATGGGAAAGGTCGACTTCTCGAACCTCTTCCTCAACCTGTCCGGCAAGCCCGCCGAAACCCTCGCGGCCGCGAAAGCTGCCGGAATCCCGACCATCAACTACGGCCTGTTCTTTAACACGATCATCGACTTCCTCATCGTGGGCTTCGCGATCTTCGTCGTCGTGAAGCAGGCAAACCGCATGAAGAAGGAAACGCCCGCCCCGGCTCCCGCCGGGCCCACGAAGGACCAGCAGCTCCTCACCGAGATCCGGGACCTTCTCCGAAAGTAAGGCCGGCTCCGGTTCCGGATGCGACTAGACTCGTTCTCGTAATTGCCGGAGCGCGCGCTAGAATCGCGGAAAAGGTGGGGTCATGTCGCTCTTTCTGAAGTTCAACCTGATTCTGATTCTCGTTTTCGCGGTGGCTCTGGTGCTGGCCGGCTACATCTCGAACAGCCTGCTCCAGAAGAACGCGCGCACGCAGATCGTGCAGATCGCGCGGATCATGATGCAGAGCGCGCTCGCGACGCGAGGCTACACGAACAAGCAGATCAAGCCTCTTCTCGCGCCGCGGCTCGCCGACGAGTTCCTCCCGCAGTCGGTCCCGTCGTATTCGGCGACGGAGATCTTCAACAACCTCCGCGAGAGCAACCCCGAGTACATCTACAAGGAGGCGGCTCTCAACCCGACGAATCCGCGCGACCGGACGGTCGAGTGGGAAACGGACATCGTGAACGCGTTCCGCGCGAACGAAAAGCTCCCCGAGATCATCGGCGAGCGCGACGCGCCCCTCGGCCGCGCGCTCTACCTCGCGCGACCCATCAAGATCACCGACGCGGGCTGTCTTTCGTGCCACACGACGCCGGACGTGGCGCCCGCGTCCGTCGTGAAGGTCTACGGGACGAGCGGCGGCTATGGCTGGAAGCTGAACGAGATCATCGGCGCGCAGATCATCTCCGTACCGATGGCCGTTCCGATCGGCCTCGCGAACACGGCTTTCAAGACGCTTCTCGGGTCGCTGATCGCCGTCTTCGCGAGCATCCTCGTCGTCCTGAACGTCCTCCTCATGCTCGTCATCATCCGGCCCATCAAGCGCCTGTCGGAGATGGCCGACCAGGTGAGTACCGGGAACCTCGACGTGCCCGACGTGACGGTGAAGGGCACGGACGAGGTCGCCGTGCTCTCCGGCTCGTTCAACCGGATGCGCATCAGCCTGACGAAGGCGCTGAAGATGCTCGAGTCCGAGTAAGGCGGGACCCGGGCGCATGGCGGACACAATCCCTCCCGGCACCCGCTTCGGCGACTACGAGATCCTCGAGGAACTCGGCGCGGGCGGAATGGGAAAGGTCTACCGCGCGCGGGACCTCACGCTCGAGCGTCTCGTCGCCCTGAAGACGCTCGCCCAGCAGTTCTCGTCGGACACGAGCTACGTGCAGCGCTTTCTCAAGGAGGCGCGCGCAGCCGCCCGGCTGAACCATCCGAACATCGTCCAGATCTACGACTTCGGCTGCGTCGACTCGGTCTACTACCTCGCGATGGAGTTCGTGGACGGGCATTCGCTCGGCACCTACCTGAAGCGCGGCCACTTCAGCGAGACGGAGTCAATCCAGATCATCCGGCACGCGTGCCGCGCTCTCTCGGTCGCGCACGCGGACGGCATCGTCCACCGCGACATCAAGCCCGACAACCTGATGCTCACGAGCCGTGGCGACGTGAAGCTCGTGGACCTCGGGATCGCCAAGCGGATCGACGAGGATCAGTCGCTGACGCAGACGGGCCAGGCGATCGGCACGCCGCATTACATCTCGCCGGAACAGATCCGCGGGCAGAAGGACGTGGATCCGCGAGCGGACGTCTATTCGCTGGGCGCGACGCTCTACCACCTCGTGACCGGGCACACGCCCTACTCGGGAGCCTCCGGCCCCATCGTCATGTCGATGCACCTCGTCGAGCCGCTGCCTGCCCCCCGCCGCTTCGAGGCCGGGCTTTCGGAGGGCATCTGCGGCGTCATCCGCAGGATGATGGCGAAGGATCGCGACGCAAGGTACGGCGACGTCTACGCGCTCGACCTCGACCTTTATCGCCTGCAGTGCGGCGAGATGCCGCAGCCCGACGAACAGCAGGGGATGGCGATCGAGCCGCAGGGCGGGATGACGGGCTCCCCCGGGTACGTTCCGGCAGCGGGCGGGGAGTTCGACTCGGGAGTCCTGAGCCGCATCGAGGAGAGTCTCGCGTCGGCCGTGGGACCGATGGCGAAAGTCCTCGTGCGAAAGACCGCCCGGACGGCCCCGACCCTCGAGGCCCTCTGCGGCACTCTCGCCGAGCAGATTGCCGAGACCGCCGGGCGCGACAAGTTTCTCTTGAAGTGCCTTCTCGCGGCCCGCACGCCGACGGGTGCGAGCCGGCCGGGCCGCACGACGCCCGCGCCTCCGAGTGAAGCGCCCACCGAGCTTCGGAGCGCTAGTCCGTCCGCCGCTTCGGGGCCTACGCGTCCCTTCTCCCAGGGAGCATCCTTCGGAGTCGGCTCCGCCGAAAGGTCGCTCGTACTCTCCGAGCAGGACCTCCGCTTCGTGGAAACCGAGCTCGCGCGGCACGTTGGTCCGCTCGCGCGCGTCCTCGTGAAGAAGGCCGCGAAGGGCGAGGGCAACATGTCGCACGTCATTACCAAGCTCGAGCTCGAGATCGACTCGGACGAAGCCCGCCGCGCGTTCCGCGCGGCGGTGAAGAGGCTGCGCTGACCGCGGCTAGTCCATGACCTCGATGCGGGGGTCGATCGGGACTGGCTTTCCGGCGCCGGGTGGCACGAGCTGGAGCGTGTAGTCGAATCCGTGTCCGGCCGTGCCCTTCTTCAGCTTCGAATGGAGGACCTTCCTCTTGCCTTGGTTTTCGTGCGTGGGTTTCCCGTCGAGGGGCGAGTCGGCCTTCCACTGGAGGTCCTCCGAGACGTAGGTGTTCTCGTCCGCGGCGACCCATTCGACCGAGTCCTTCTCGCAGAGATAGACCGTCTTGTTCCTCGTCGTAGCGGCGGTCCCGTTCCATTCGACGAAGACGGTGACGGTAGTGGGCGTCACGACGCTGCACGCTTGGCTCTTGAACTTGGCTGGCGGCGTGTTCTGGGACGGCTGCGTCTCGGCCTTGCTGCAGCCCGCCAGCGTCACGGCCGTTGCGGCGAGAAGGGCAGCGGCGGCGAGGGCGGGAAGGGGGCGTGCGTTCGTTCTCATCGTTTTACTCCTGTGCTCGGGGTTGAGGGCGAGGCGGTAGGTGCGGCGATTGCGGCGG
>Ga0208716_1000666_pt1 | contig 13867 bp, 12 predicted proteins | sample NGESurdeep092012_8_FD_184482 | JGI IMG/M metagenome (GOLD analysis project Ga0208716, IMG submission 184482) | Arctic peat soil microbial communities from Barrow, Alaska - NGEE Surface sample 415-3 deep-092012 (SPAdes) | ecosystem: Environmental > Terrestrial > Soil > Wetlands > Peat ...
GGCCGACGCAGACAAGGCCTGTGCCTCCCCCGCCTGGAACCTGCCCATGGTGACCGGGCCCATCGCCGTCGCCTACAACCTCGCAGGTGTCGACAAGCTGATCCTGACCCCCGCAGTGACCGCCAAGATCTTCAACGGTCTCATCACCACGTGGAACGACCCGGCGATCGCGGCCATCAACCCGGGCGTCAAGCTCCCGGCCCAGGCCGTCAAGGTCTTCTTCCGTTCCGACGAGTCAGGCACGACGGACAACTTCACCAAATACCTGAGTGCGGCCGCTCCCACCGACTGGACCGCCGCCCCCGGCAAGAAGTGGACCGGCAAGGGCGAGGGCAAGGAGAAGTCCGCCGGTGTCGCCAATGCCGTGAAGGCCACTCCAGGCGGCATCACCTACGCAGAGTGGTCCTACGCCAAGGACAACAAGCTCGGCATCGCCCAGATCGACAACGGCGCAGGCCCCGTCGAGCTGACCGGCCCCGCAGTCGGCAAGGCTGTCAGCGCGGCCAAGCAGGCCGGCGTCGGCAACAACATCAAGCTGAAGCTGGACTACGCCACCAAGGAGGCCGGGGCGTACCCGATCCTTCTGGTGACCTACGAGATCGTCTGCTCCAAGGCCAAGGACCCGGCCAAGGCCAAGCTGGTCTCGACCTTCCTCAAGTCCTTTGCCGCAGCCGACATGCAGACCAAGCTGCAGGACATCGGCTACGCCCCGCTTCCGGCTGAGGTGCAGGCGCAGGTCAACACCGCCATCAACGCCCTATCCTGATCCTGCTACATCCTCATACCGCCGCAGACAGATTGAGCTAACTTGTCGAGCATCACCGGCGTCTCTTCCGTAGACGAGCTCCCCGGCCCAGATGGGCCCGGTCCATTCATGGACCGGGCCAGTACCGGTCGGGGCCAGCTCGGCGACCGCCTCTTCGGCGGCACGGCCAGAGGCGCCGGTTTGCTGGTCATCGCCATGGTGACCCTGATCGCCGTGTTTCTGCTTTCTCAGGCTCTGCCCGCCCTGGCCAAGGACAAGGTCAATTTCCTGACCTCAACTCAGTGGAATGTCGACGGCAGCCCGCTGCAGTTCGGCATCGCCAACCTGCTGTGGGTGACCGTCCTCTCCTCGGCCATCGCCATGCTGATCGCCGTCCCACTGGGCGTGGGCGTCGCCCTCTTCATCACGCAGTACGCACCACGGTGGCTCAGCCGGCCGGCAGCAAGCCTGGTCGACCTGCTCGCGGCCGTGCCCTCGATCGTGTACGGCCTCTGGGGACTACAGGTCCTGGGTGCCCACATGGACGGTATCCAGTCCGTCCTGATCAAGCTCTTCGGGTGGCTCCCCCTGTTCAAGGACGCCGGGGTCGGAGCAGCCAGCACGATTCTGACGGTGGCTGTCGTGCTCTCGATCATGGTGCTGCCCATCGTCACGGCGCTTTCCCGGGAAGTCTTCGCCCAAACCCCTGTTTCACATACCGACGCAGCCCTGGCCCTGGGGGCGACCCGCTGGGAGATGATTCGCACCGCGGTTCTGCCCTTCGGCAAGCCCGGGGTCATCAGTGCCTCGATGCTCGGCCTCGGTCGGGCGCTCGGTGAGACCGTCGCTGTCATGATCATCCTCTCGGCGCTGGCTGACGGCACTCCCTGGTCCTGGTCCATGTTCAACGGTGGCGAGACCTTCGCCTCCAAGATTGCCAACAACGCTGCCGAGTTCGACTCACCGAGCAAGGCCGGCGCGTTCATGGCTGCAGGGCTGGTGCTGTTCCTGCTCACGTTCGTGGTCAACGCGATCGCACGTGTCGTCATCGAGCGCAGGAAGGCCTTCGTCGAATGACGGCCACAGATATGACACCGGGCTCGAACCTGAGCCTGATGAGGCCACCCGGGTCCCCCACGGGGTTCGACCACAGGTCGGGCGCCCGAGCCTTACGCAACCAGCTGGCCCGCGTGGTGATGTGGACGGCGTTCGCCATCGCCATGGTTCCCCTGGTCTGGATCATGTGGAGCGTGGTCACCAAGGGCGGCCATATGCTGCTCGACAGCCACTGGTGGACCAACTCCCAGCGCGGGATCACGAACCGGGTCGTCGGCGGTGGCGCGGTGCACGCGATCGAGGGAACCATTATCGAGGCGATGGTCACAGCCCTGATGGCAGTGCCGGTCGCGGTCTTGACGGCCATCTACCTGGTGGAGTACGGGCGCGGGCGGCTCGCCAGGACGGTGAGCTTCATGGTCGACATCCTGACCGGTATCCCGTCCATCGTCGCCGCGCTGTTCATCTACGCCGTCTGGGTGACCGTCTTCGGATTCCAGCGCGTGGCCTTCGCCGTGTGCCTGGCCCTGTTTCTGCTCATGATCCCGGTCGTCGTGCGTTCGACCGAGGAGATGCTCAAGCTCGTGCCGAATGAGCTACGCGAGGCTGCCTACGCACTCGGGGTGCCGAAGTGGAAGACGATCGTCCGAGTCGTCCTACCCACCGCATTCTCCGGCATCATCACCGGCATCCTGCTCGGCCTGGCCCGGGTCATGGGAGAGACGGCGCCGCTGCTGATCTTGGGGCCGTACACCAAGAGCATCGCGACCGACATCTTCGGCGGGCTCATGCCGACCCTGCCGACCATGATCAACCAGGACCGCACAGAAGTTCTGCAACCTGCCGTTGACCGCGTCTGGGGGGCTGCTGCAACACTGATCCTGCTGATCCTGCTGCTGAACATCGCCGGGCGCGTCATCTCCCGCCTCGGCGCTCCCAAGACCTGACCGGTCACCCGCAACCCCAGCTTTCTGCCCCAGACACGGAGGACGACCACACCACATGGCCAAGCGAATCGACGTCAAGGACCTCAACGTCTTCTATGGCGCCTTCAAGGCTGTCGAAGACGTCACGATGACGGTCGAGCCGCGCTCCGTGACGGCTTTCATCGGCCCCTCCGGTTGTGGCAAGTCGACGCTCCTGCGGACGATGAACCGGATGCACGAGGTCATTCCCGGCGGACGGGTCGAGGGGTCGGTTCACCTCGACGACGCCGACATCTATGGCGCGAACGTGGACCCCGTGGCCGTTCGGCGCACCGTCGGCATGGTCTTCCAGCGACCGAACCCGTTCCCCACGATGTCCATCGGGGACAACGTGGCGGCAGGGTTGCGGCTCAACGGCCTGAAGGACAGAAAGATCCTCGCCGAGAAAGTCGAGGCCTCGCTGCGCAGCGCGAACCTGTGGAACGAGGTCAAGGACCGGCTCAACAAGCCCGGTGCCGGCCTCTCCGGCGGTCAGCAGCAGAGGCTCTGCATCGCCCGGGCCATCGCCGTCGAGCCTCAGGTGTTGTTGATGGACGAGCCCTGCTCTGCGCTGGACCCCATCTCGACGCTGGCCATCGAGGACCTCATCGGGGAGCTCAAGAGCACCTACACGATCGTCATCGTCACCCACAACATGCAGCAGGCGGCCCGGGTCTCGGACCGGACCGCGTTCTTCAACCTGGCGGCGACGGGCAAGCCCGGGCGGTTGATCGAGATGGACGACACCCACAAGATGTTCAGCAACCCGACCCAGCGCACCACAGAGGACTACATCTCAGGCCGCTTCGGCTGACCCAGCCCCTCGCCGTGCTCCGGCCCAGCCCCCTTGCGTGTTACTGGAAGGGGATCGTCAGCGCATAGACCAGAGCTGCCACCAGACCGGCCCCGGGGAACGTCAGGACCCAGCCGGTGGCGATGTTCTTGGCCACGCCCCAGCGCACCGCGGAGAGCCGCTTGGTGGCGCCGACGCCCATGATCGTCGAGGTGATCGTGTGCGTGGTCGAGATCGGGGCGCCGAAGCCCAGCCCGGCGATATACAGGATCGACGCCCCGGAGGCCTCTGCGGCGAAACCCTGAGGTGGATCCAGGTGAATGATCTTGCGGCCCAGCGTCCGCATGATGCGCCATCCACCGGAGTAGGTCCCGGCGCTGATGACCAGGGCAGTGGAGATCTTGACCCACAGGGGAATCGAAGAGTCCTTCTGGTAGCCGCCCACCGTGAGGGCCAGCACGATGATGCCCATTGTCTTGCCCGCGTCCTGAAGCCCGTGGCCGAGCGCCATCGCCGCCGCCGAGAGCGTCTGCGAGTAACGGAACCCGCGCGTCGTACGCCCGGGGTGCTGTCGGCGGAAGATCCACAAGATGGCGGCCATCACGAAGTAACCGAGGATGAGCCCGAGCACCGGCGAGATGACCATCGGGATGACGATCTTGTCCAGCACGCCACCCCAGAGCACAGTCGACTCCGCGGCGAGCGATGCGCCCACCATGCCGCCGAACAGCGCGTGTGACGATGAGGACGGCAGACCCTTCCACCAGGTCAGCAGGTTCCATGCAGTGGCGCCGATCAGAGCCGACCCGACGATGAGCAGACCGACGGTGCCTGACGGCGGGTCGATGATGCCCTTGCCCACGGTGGCTGCGACCTTGGTCCCGATGAAAGCCCCGAAGAGGTTGAAGACCGCGGCCATCACGAGGGCGATCCGCGGCGTCAGCGCTCGAGTCGAGACCGAGGTCGCGATCGCGTTGGCGGCATCGTGAAACCCGTTGGTGTAGTTGAAACCCATCGCCAGGGCAATGACGACGGCAACAGGCAACCAGTCCACGAAGGTCAGGACTCCTTGACTGCGATGCTCTCGACCGTGTGCGCCGCGGTCTCGAACGCGTCAGCGGCGGCTTCGAGCTGGTCGATGACGTCCTTGAGCTTGAGCACCGCGATCGCGTCCTGGCCGTTGTTGAACAGCTCGGCCACCATCCGTCGGTACGCCTGGTCGGCCTCGTTCTCGAGGCGGCTGATCTCGTGCCAGTACTCCGAGAGGTCACCCATCGCCCGCAACCCTGTCATGGCGTCCGCCGTCAGCTCGGACATCCGGGCCAGCACCCCGACCTGGGCCGAGATCCCGTCGGGCAGGTCACCGATCCGGTAGAGCACGATCAGGTCGGCCGCGGCTTCCATCAGGTCCATGCAGTCGTCGAGCTTGGACGCCAGACGATAGATGTCCTCGCGGTCGAACGGCGTGATGAACGAGGAGTTCACCTTGAGCATGATCGCGTGGGTCGACTCATCGGCAGCGTGCTCGATGTCCCGTAGTCGGGAGTTAACGGCCTCACGCTCGGGGGGCTCGGCACCCACCAGATTGGTCAGCTCATGAGCGCCGTCGACCAGATGCCTGGCCAACGTTGCGAACATCTCGAAGAAACCGTCTTCTTGCGGAGTGAGACGAAAACCCACGGGGAGGCTCCGGTGATCGGGAATGTGGCCGTCCCGATGGTAGATCCCCGGACGCCTCATCACACAAACGGCGGCCAGGACACCGACGCCTTGACCTGGCCTAGCTGCCTGACCCGGCGGCTGGGCCGTCCTCTTTCAGGCCAACGCCGAGAAGGCGGTCCACCTCGGCCTGCGGCAGCGGCCGGTCGCTGGATGTTGCCGCCACCACGAGCACGCTGACCAGCTCGATCTCGGACTCGAGGTCATCATCTGTGAGGACATCATCGAGGTTGTCGTCATCGATGTTGTCATCGGGGGTTCCAGCAGCAGCCATGTTTCCAACCTACGCCGCGCAGCGGCAGTGATTGCCTTGATCGTTGAGACGTCGGGCCGGGAGCGCCTCACGGCACGTGGCCGCTCGTAGCGGCTTGATTTGGGACCCGGGGCTACCGCGGCCCGACGTAGGAAAACTGTAACCCGCCAGGGTGTTCTGCCGCGATGTTCGGTCAGTGAACACTGGTGTGAAAGTCAGCACAGATCCCTCACAGACGGCAGGTCACAGAAGATCGCCCTTGCGCCACAGCCGGGCGCACGCCTCAAGGTCATCCGCGGTGGTCAGCAGTGAAGCCGCCCGCCGGGTCTGGGCCGAGCCCCACAACAGGTCATGGACATCTGAGGCGCTGGCATCAGATTCGTTGGCACGCTGGGCACGTCCGGCCGCGACAACCCGGCAGAACCCCGAAGCCCGCTCGAGCGCGATCGCCAGGTCCCCCTCGAAGACGCCGGTCAGGATGGCGTCGGTGAGCTCTTGCAGCTCAGCAGGCCCCGGGGGCTCAGCAACGCCGGCCACCACGTGCGGGACGTCGGCAAACCGTATGCCGGCTGCGTAGTCCTCGCTCGCACCCAACGCATCGCAGCACACCCACTCCCGCAATGCATAGAGCCTCCACAGGGCTCCCGGAAGGGTGCGCGCGGGAAGGTCTGCCCATAGCTCGGCGATGGTAGACAACCCGAGATCGTCCACCAGCGCGACAAACTTGGAAGTGAGCTCAGGGTCGTGGGCCGCCCTGCCTGTCCTGACGATGACGGCCGCAGTCTCGTGGGCGACCTCGGTGACCCGCGCGGGGTCAAGAGACTCCAGTCCACCCCGGGAGTCCATCGACAGCGGGGTGAAGAACGCTGGTCGCCGGGGACTCGCCCGGTTCTGGTTGTTCTCCGACATCTGACAATTTTCGCACGATCTCCCCGGCCCGCGGAATTGTCAGAGGGACTCGAAGCCGGTGACCATCAGGACGGCCTCGCCCGCCTCGTCGGAGGCCTCCAGGTCAACCACCGCGATGATCGCCCAGTCGTGGTCACCCTCAGGGTCGTCAATGACCTGCCGGACAACCCAGCGCCGTGCAGGCTCGTCCTTGGCAATCTGCAGCATCTGCGGGCCGCGGGCATCCGGACCGGTACCGATCCAGTCGTGATCCGCGAAATAGGCCTGGATTCCGTCCTCCCATGCCTCCTCGCCGAAGTCGGGGTCCAGCTCGCCGAGGTCGATCCACCGCCGCAGGGCGGCGAGCTCCACCCGCCGGTACATGGCGTTGCGGACCAGCACCCGGAAGGCGCGCTCGTTGGCGGTGATCGGCTTGGGCTGTGCCGCAAGAGAATCCGGCGTGATCTCCCCTGTGACATGGCCGGGATCATCGGGGTCGGTCAGCTGTTCCCACTCGTCGAGAAGGCTGGAGTCGGTCTGGCGCACGACCTCGCCGATCCACTCGATCAGGTCGATGAGCTCCTCGGTCTTTGCGCTGTCGGGAACGGTCTGTCGCAGCGCCTTGTAGGCGTCGGACAGGTAGCGCAGCACCATCCCCTCCGAACGCGTCAGTCCGTAGAACTGAACGAGCTCACCGAAGGTCATCGCGCGCTCATACATGTCCCGGAGCACGGACTTGGGCGACAGCTCCGTCTCGGCGATCCAGGGATGCCCCTGGCGATACAGCTCGTAGGTGGCCTCCAGCAGCTCGAGAAGGGGCTTCGGCCAGGTGATCTCGTCGAGCAGCTCCATCCGCTCGTCGTACTCGATGCCCTCGGCCTTCATCTGGGCGATCGCCTCGCCCCGGGCCTTGTGCCGCTGGGCGGTCAGCACCGGTCGCGGATCCTCAAGGGTGGCCTCCAGGATGGAGACCACATCGAGGGCGTAGGTCGGCGACTCGCGATCCAGCACGTCGAACGTCGCGAGGGCGAAGGTCGAGAGCGGCTGGTTGAGAGCGAAACCGAACTGCAGGTCCTCGGTCACCCGCATGGTCCGGCCGGTCTCGTCCGGTGGCTCGAGCCGCTCCACCACGCCGGCGCTCAGCAGCGTCCGGTAGATCTGGATGGCGCGCCGGGACAGCCGGGCCTGGTTGCGCGGCTCCTCATGGTTGTCCCGCAGGAGCTGACGCATCGACTCGAACGGGTCGCCCTCACGCTCGATGACGTTGAGCAGCATGGAGTGGCTGACCCGCATCCGGGATACCAGCGGCTCAGGCTCGGCTTCGACCAGCCTCTCGAAGGTCGCCTTGTTCCAGGTGACGAACCCCTCCGGCGGCTTCTTGCGCTGGATCTTGCGCAGCTTCTTCGGGTCGTCGCCCGCCTTGGCCACGGCCTTGGCGTTCTCGACGTCGTGGTCCGGAGCCTGCACCACCACCGACCCGGACGTGTCATACCCGGCCCTGCCCGCGCGCCCGGCAATCTGGTGGAACTCCCTGGCCTTCAGCACCCGCTGGCGCGAGCCGTCGTACTTGGACAGCCCGGTGAAGACCACGGTGCGGATCGGCACGTTGATCCCGACGCCCAGGGTGTCGGTGCCGGCGATGACTTTGAGAAGGCCAGCTTGAGCTAGTTGTTCAACAAGTCGTCGATACTTGGGCAGCATCCCGGCGTGGTGGACGCCGATCCCGTGCCGCACCAGCCGTGACAGCGTCTTGCCGAAGCCGGACGAGAACCTGAACCCGCCGATCAGGGCGGCTATCGCGTCTTTCTCCTCGCGGGTGCAGACGTTGATCGACATGAGGGCCTGAGCACGTTCGAGGGCCGAAGCCTGGGTGAAGTGCACGACATAGATCGGGGCCTGATGGGTGGCCAGCAGCTCCTCGAGAGTCTCATGCAGGGGGGTCATGGCGTACGAATAGCTCAGCGGCACCGGCCGGTCGACAGACGTCACCACAGCTGTGGTGCGCCCGGTCCGCCGGGTCAGGTCGGACTGGAACCGCTCGACGTCGCCCAGGGTCGCCGACATCAGGATGAACTGGGCCTGCGGCAGCTCCAGGATCGGCACCTGCCACGCCCAGCCCCGCTCCGGCTCGGCATAGAAGTGGAACTCGTCCATGACGACCTGGCCGACGTCGGCGCCCTTGCCCTCGCGCAGCGCGATGTTGGCCAGCACCTCGGCGGTGCAGCAGATGATCGGCGCCTTGTTGTTGACCGAGGCGTCCCCGGTGAGCATCCCGACGTTGGCGGCACCGAAGATGTCGCACAGGGCGAAGAACTTCTCGGACACCAGCGCCTTGATCGGCGCCGTGTAGAAAGTCCGCTTGCCCTGGGCCAACGCGGCGAAGTGCGCGCCGGTGGCCACCAGGGTCTTGCCCGAGCCGGTGGGGGTCGACAGGATCACGTTCGAGCCCGTCATGATCTCGATGACGGCCTCTTCCTGGGCCGGGTACAGCGTGATTCCCTGCTCCCCCACCCAGGTGGCGAACGCGTCATACAGGGCGTCCGCGTCGCGGGCTTGCGGGCTGGGTGGCAGGAGCTCAGTGAGTGTCATCAGGGATCCCACGGTATGCCGTGTGCGACCTCTCGTTGTCAGGCTGGTCGCTCCGTGGCAGCGTCCTCCTCGCGAAGGCGAGGCTCGGTCCGCAGCTCGGGATGCACACCGTGCTTGTCCGCATAGAAGGCGCGGACCTTGTCCATGTCCGCCACGACATCCCCCGACGCCATGAAGGACGGGCCGAATCCCAGGGTGCGAGTTGGTCCGTCGATGAAGCCCATGCTTATCGGCAGACCGGTCTGTCGCGCGATCCGATAGAAACCGGACTTCCAGTAATCCTGCTTCTTGCGGGTGCCTTCGGCGGCGATGATCAGCAGGAAGGGCTCGCCCCTCTTGGCTTCGGCGAGCAGGTCCCGCACGACGCTGCCCGGGTTCTGGCGATCCAGGGAGATACCGCCGTTGGCGCGCAACAGCGGGCCGAGCGGCGGGCGCATGACCTCCGCTTTGATCAGCACCCGAGGGGGGACGCCGCCACTCCACATCAGCAGCAGCATGGCAACCCAGTCCCAGTTGGAGGTGTGGGGCGCGCCAAGCAGGATGCCGGAGCTGGGGACCTCACCGACCGTGTGCCAGCGGGCCAGTCGCAACAGGAAACGAGCAAATGCTTTGCGCACGTTCAGGTCTCCTTGTCACGCCCCAGTTCTGCTTGCCTTACCGACGCCAAGCGTAATCCGGTCTGGGGTCGGTGATCTCAGCTGGGCCGGATGTGGGCGTCCTCCCCGGTCACGGCCTCGACGTCCTGGGCCGCGGTGTCGAGCAGCTGGTCGGCCAGGTGTCGCAGGGCCCGGGCGACGGCGACCTCGTCCCCGATCTCGGGCACGACCGGGTCCGCGGTGCCTCGATGACTCTGGCCGCGGGCGGTGAGGTGAGTCGGCGCCTCAGTCAGCAGGACGACGTTGGCACTTGTGTCGTCCCCAGACTCGAAGATCGACACCCGCACCTGCCACTCACGGACGTGCGGGAGCGTGGGCTCGACGACTCCCGCAGTCGCTCGGGCGGAACTGGCCTCGGGGGTTTCCGCTTTCCCTCTGGGCACGTGCTCGTGCTCGCCTTCGACCCGCAGGATGGATCCCGGCCCGGGGTACATGAGCCCGGTGTGCCCGTCCGCCCACCGGACGAGGTAGGGCGGCTCGCCGTTCGCGCCCCTGACCTCAAGGACCTCTCCGTCCCTCGTGGGCTCGTCCGTGTGGCTAGCCGCGAGAATAATTCGATCGCCCTTTTGTGCCTTCATCGTCCGTCTCCTTAGTTCTTGTCCGGTCGCGGTAGGTGCCAGTTCTTGTCCGGTCGCGGCAGGTGCCCTACGGAAAACCCGATCGTGTTCAGCAGAGCACTACATCGGACCAACGGATCAGGGCCGAACGTCCTGCCTTCGCCCTGGGTGAATCCGCTTCGAGCAGAAGGGTGCCCACCGGACGCCGCGACACCTCAGTAAGATGAAAAGTTGCTAACTTTTGTAATTTATGTAATTTGATAGACTTTGAAGGCACGAAGGGAACCAGATGTCTTCAAAGACAACGAAGTTCGAGCACCTCCTCGAGGCTGTGCCTGATGCCTCGGTGGGAATGGACCAGCAGGGCCTGATCCGGTTTGTCAATCGCCAGACCGAGTCGCTGTTCGGAATTGAACGCGACCAGCTGATCGGTCGGCCCATCGAGACGCTGGTGCCAGAGAATTTCTGCCAGATCTATGCCGAGCTCCGGGACAGCTACTTCGCAGACCCCAAGACCCGGTCCCTTGGCCTCGGCATGGAGATGACCGGACGGCAACGGGATGGCACCGAGTTTCCGATCAACGTCAGCTTGTCCAGCATCGACACCGGGGACGTCCTGGTGGTGTTCACCGCGGTGCGCGACGTGATCCAACGAACGAAGGCAGTCCAGGCCGCCCAGCGGATGGCTGCCATCGTCGAGGGTTCGGACGATGCGATCATCAGCGGCTCGCTCGACGGCCTCATCACGAGCTGGAACGCGGCGGCCGAGCGGATGTACGGCTACTCCAGCGCGGAGGTCATCGGAAAACCTGCTGAGTTCCTGACTCCGAAGGATCGCGCAGGCGAGATCAAGGCCGTTCTGGAACAGATCGTGGCCGGCCAGCATGTCGAGCACCTCGAGACCGAGCGTGTTCGAAGGGACGGAACGGTGTTCCCGGTCTCGCTCACCGTCTCCCCGATCCGCGACGCTGACGGCGCGGTTGCCGGCACCTCCGTGATCCACCGCGACCTGACCGAACAGAAGGGAGCGTTGGCGACCGCCCAGCACATGGCGGCGATCGTCGAGTACTCCGACGATGCCATCATCGGCAGCACCCTCGAGGGCATCATCACCACCTGGAACCCGGCGGCCGAGCGGATGTACGGCTACTCCAACGAGCAGATCGCCGGCAGTTCGGTCGACCTGCTCAGCCCCGACGATCGAGCCGGCGAGATCCGAACCATCCTGGCCAAGATCCGCCGAGGTCGGCCTGTTGAGAACTTTGAGACCATCTGTGTCCGAAAGGACAGGACGACGTTTCCGGTCAAGCTCACGGTCGCACCGATCCTCGACGAGGGCGGCGCGGTCGTGGGCGCATCGGCGATCGCCCGCGACGTGTACGCGATCGCCCGTGACGTGACCGAACAGAAGTAGGTGCCGGCGGCTGTTCTTCGTGGTCACGGCAATGATGGGTGGTGGCCGCGAAGAGGCGCCGCCGAGGACCACTACTTCACCACAATCCGTCCCCCGCAGTCGTTCGACCTCGTGATCCCGGGCGCCTGAGAGGGCGGCCAAGGCCAGCGCACCAAGCGTGGTGCCGGCGTGTCGACGAAGCTCGTGCCGCGGCGCGCCTGTAGCGCATCAGGTGACCCTGCTCGGCGCTGCTGGGCCGCTTCGCCGATACCCTCGACCCTGGTCCCTACTGTGGGGGGACCGCTAGCCCAGGTCGGCAGGAGGACCAATGCGCATTTCCGTGATCGGCTGCGGCTACCTTGGCGCGGTGCATGCCGCCGCCATGACCCAGCTGGGGCACGACGTCGTGGGTGTGGACATCGACGAGGCCAAGGTCGAGGCGCTGGCCGCGGGTCGCGCGCCCTTCTACGAGCCGGGACTCAGCGATCTGCTCACCGGGGCCCTCACGACGGGGCGACTACGCTTCACGACCGACCTCGCCGAGATCGCGGGCGCCCGGGTCCACTTCGTATGCGTGGGCACGCCGCAGAAGCGCGGGGAGTTCGCCGCGGACCTCAAGTACGTGGACGCTGCCTTCGCCGCGGTGCTTCCACACCTGTCCGACGGCGACCTTCTCGTCGGCAAGTCAACGGTGCCGGTCGGCACGGCCCAGCGCCTCGCGGTTGACCTCAAGGGCTCAGGCGCAACCCTGGTCTGGAACCCGGAGTTTCTACGCGAGGGGCTCGCGGTCCAGGACACGCTGCATCCCAACCGCCTGGTCTACGGCGTTCCCGCGGGCATGCCGGGCGAGAACGCAACGGCGGTCCTCAACGAGGTCTACGCAGCCCCGCTGGCCGACGGCGTGCCACTGGTGGTGACCGACTACGCGACCGCTGAGCTCGTCAAGGTCGCAGCCAACTCGTTCCTGGCCACCAAGATCTCCTTCATCAACGCGATGGCCGAGCTGTGCGAGGCGACCGGCGCCGACGTTACAGGGCTCGCAGAAGCCATCGGGTACGACGAGCGCATCGGACGCAAGTTCCTGAACGCCGGCCTCGGCTTCGGCGGCGGCTGCCTGCCCAAGGACATCCGCGCCTTCATGGCACGCGCGGGCGAGCTTGGCGTCGACCAGGCGCTGTCGTTTCTGCGCGAGGTGGACTCGATCAACATGCGCCGCCGGGTGCGGATGGTCGACCTTGCGCGTGAGGTCTGCAACGGCTCGATCGTCGGGCGCCGCATCGCCGTGCTGGGCGCCGCGTTCAAGCCCAACAGCGACGACGTGCGGGACTCCCCGGCACTGTCGGTCGCCGCGCAGATGCAGCTGCAGGGCGCCCACGTCGTGGTCACCGACCCGCAGGCGATCGACAACGCGCGCCTCAAATGGCCAGACCTCACCTTCGCGGAGACCGCGCAGGACGCCGCCACCGGTGCGGACGTCGTGCTGCTCGCCACCGAGTGGGAGCAGTACCGCGAGCTCGACCCCGTGCAGCTGGCCACGGTGGTCCGCGAGAAGCGGATCCTCGACGGACGAAACGTGCTCGATCCGGAGGCGTGGCGCGCCGCAGGGTGGACGTATCGCGCGCTCGGGCGCCGCTAGCGGGGCAGTCTTCGGGCGCAGTTAGCGGCGCACATGTCCCCCGGACGTGGGCGTTGACGCACCTCGGGGTCGCTGAGGATGTCCGCCAGCAGATGGACCGGCGTCGCTAGCCGGTCTTGACCCGGTACCGGCGCTTGGGCACCAAGCTGCCAGGAACCGGCACGACGTTCTCCAGGACGCCTCCGCAGCTCTCGATGATTTTGGCGGGACCATGCCTTCCGGAAGGTCAACGGCCAGGCGCAGGCTCTCCACCCGCCCCAGGTAGACCGGCCAAGCCTCGCCCCGCTTCAGGTCGAAAAGAAACTCGAAGTCATCCTTCGCAAGCTCCTTGTGTGCCTGCAACGCCTGCTGCTCGTCGGAGACATCCATTGGCCGCAGAAGCACCGACGGATCCGCGTTGGTCTGGTTGTCCACTCTGCCAGCTGCCTGTTGCAGGCTGCGCCGCCTGCCTGTTGGTGTGCAGGCTATCGAAGAGTCAGAACACCGTGGCGAAGATGCCCCAGCCGGCACCGATCCTTGTCCCGCCCCCGGCGAACCCACCGGCGCCGTTGCCGCGATACAGATACAGGTCCCCGTTGCTGCTGACTCCCAGGATGTCCGCCTTGCCGTCACCGGTG